>Ga0180432_10003545_pt1 | contig 22099 bp, 19 predicted proteins | sample SS_ome_10_FD_132414 | JGI IMG/M metagenome (GOLD analysis project Ga0180432, IMG submission 132414) | Hypersaline lake sediment archaeal communities from the Salton Sea, California, USA - SS_1_MS_2 metaG | ecosystem: Environmental > Aquatic > Non-marine Saline and Alkaline > Hypersaline >...
CTCTATCCGAATGAGATAGGCGTCGTCAACCGGAATCCCGACACCGGCCAGTACCAGAGGTTCACCTGGGGCGAGTGGTACGATCGTACCTGCCGCCTGGCCAACGCCCTGAAGAACGTGCTTGACGTCAAGCCGGGAAAGGGGTTCGAGGCAGGTGACCGGGTGGGAACCCTGGCCCAGAACACCCACCGACACCTGGAGCTGTACTATGCCGCGCCGTGCATGGGAGCCGTGCTGCATCCTATCGTGCCCCGGCTCTCCCTCGACCACATAGTGCACAGTGTGGAGCACGCCGGGGACAAGGTCCTCTTCGTCGACGATATCATTCTGCCCCTGGTGGAGATGGTCTACGAGCGGATCAAGCCCACGGTGAAGGCCTTCGTGTATATGTCCGATGGGGGCAAGCTCCCCGAGACCAAGATCGAGCCTCTCTATGACTACGAGGAGCTGCTCAAGGGGCAATCGCCGGACATCGAGTGGCCCTACCTGGACGAGGACACCTACGCCACCCTGATGTATACCACGGCGACCACCGGCCTGCCCAAGGGGGTCATGTTCACCCACAGGCAGCTCTACCTGCAGGCTTTGCACTCAATCGCCCGCACTAGCTGGACTACTGACCCCGCTATGCCCCACCTTGGCGAGAATACCGTCCCCATGCTCAACACACCCCTGTATCACGTTCACGGATGGGGGGCGCCGCACTACTACGTGTACCAGGCGTGCAAGCTCGTTCTTCCCGGGAGGTTCACTCCGGAGGGCTTCTGCGACCTGGTGCAAACCGAGAAGGTGACCAATACCGGGGTGGTGCCAACCATGCTGGCCATGCTGGTCGAGTATGAGGACATCAACAAGTATGACCTGAGCAGCCTGCAGAACATCGGCGTGGGGGGCGCCGCTCTGCCGCTGGGCTTGAAGACCAAGGCCGAGGAGTTGATTCCCGGGTTTACCGCTACGTCGGGATACGGTATGACCGAGACGGCTCCCGCCGCCATCGGCGCCTTCGCCAAACGCTATATGAAGGACTGGCCCAAGGAGGAGCTTGACAAGATAAGGGTGAAGACGGGCCTGCCTGCCGTGGGTGCCGAGGTCCAGGTCGTCGACGAGTACTGCAAGCCGGTGCCTCGCGATGATGAAACCATCGGCGAGATTGTCATCAGAGGCCCGTGGATAATGAAGGAGTATTACAAGGACCCTGAGAAGACCGCCGACGTATGGAAGGACGGGTGGTTCCATACGGGTGACGTGGCCAAGATCGATTCTGAGGGCTACATCACCATCGTGGACAGGGTGAGAGATGTGATCCGGAGCGGCGCCGAGATGGTCCCCACGGTGCTGCTGGAGAATCTGACAGCGATGGCCGATTTCATCCTGGAGGCAACCTACGTTGGCGTTCCCGACTCCAAATGGGGAGAAAGACCTATGGCCATCGTGAAGCTGGTGCCCGGCTCCTCCAAGAATGAGGAAGACGTACGCCACTTCCTCGAGACCGATGGCGTGGCGACAGGCAAGATTACAAAATGGATGCTTCCCGATTTCATAGTCATCACCGACGAGATACCCAAGACCAGTGTCGGCAAGTACGACAAGATTACCGTCAAGAGGAACCTGGAGCAGTTCCTGTCGAAGGCCAAGAAGATGGTCTGACCCGCTGACACCTGTCCGGCCCTCATGCTGCCCTTGACCTCGGTGAAGGGCAGTATGTTTTCTTGTAAGACCTGTGCGGTGGGGTACAGGATGTGCGGCGGCACAAGAGGGGCTGCCAGCGTATGGATGGGATTGACTGCCACCACAAATGGAGGGGATAATAGTGGTCAATGCCGGGGTGGTGATTCCCGTGCTTCCGCCGTGCGGCCTGGGGCCCGCCGTTATCTTGCCCGGTCCGGGCCTGCCTGGCGGAACAGAGTCGGTATGACGAAGGAGTGACACGTATGGAAGCCAGGACCTTTCCCGAGTTCAGCACACACTATCCGCTGCTACTGAAGACGTTCATGATGAGGCCGGTGAAGCTCTATCCGAATGACATCGGGGTCGTCTACAGGAACCCGGACACCGGCGAGTATCAGAGATTCACCTGGCGTGAGTGGTATGAGCGCACCTGCCAGCTAGCGAATGCGCTACAGTCTGTGCTGGGCGTCAAGCCGGGGAAGGCTTTCGAGGCGGGCGACAGGGTCTCTACCATAGCGCTCAATCACCACCGCCACCTGGAGCTGTACTATGCGGTCCCCTGTATCGGAGCAGTGTTGCACCCCATAGTCCCCAGGCTTTCCCTGGACCACATCACCTACACCATAACGCACAGTGAAGACAAGGTTCTCTTCTTCGACGACCTGCTCATGCCGCTGGTTGAGACGATATATGACAGGATAAAGGATGTCGTGGAGAAGTTCGTGTACATGTCCGACGGGAAGGAGATTCCCGACACCAAGATCGAGCCCATCTACAACTACGAGGAGATGATCAAGGAGCAGCCTGTGGAGTTCGACTGGCCGTATCTGGACGAGGATACCTACGCGACCCTGTGCTACACCACCGCGACCACCGGGCTGCCCAAAGGCGTCAGCTATACACACCGGCAGCTCTACCTGCACACGCTGCATCTGCTCGCGGGCACTGCCTGGGCCTCTGACCCGACCCGGCCGCACCTTGGCGATACTGCGGTTCCGATGGTCAACACACCGTTCTGCCACGCCAATGGGTGGGGAGCGCCTCAAAGCAACGTCTTCTCGGCAACCAAGATAGTGCTGCCGGGTAGATTCACCGTTGAAGGTTTCTGTGACCTGGTCCAGACTGAGAAGGTTACCGGCACGTCCGTGGTGCCAACGATGCTTGCCATGCTTGTCGAGTATGAAGACCTGAAGAAGTATGACCTGAGCAGCCTGCAGACCATCGGTGTCGGGGGAGCGGCACTGCCGCTGGGGCTGAAGGCCAAGGCGGAGCAACTGATTCCCGGATTCAACGCCTCATCGGGGTATGGCATGACGGAGACCGGCCCGGTGGCGGTTACCGCTTCGACCAAGCGGTTTATGAGAGACTGGCCCAAGGAGAAGCTGGACAAGATCCGGGTCAAAACGGGCTTGCCCATCGCCGGGATCGAGGTCGACGTCTTCGACCAGGACGGCAGACCCGTGCCGCGCGACAACGAGACGATCGGCGAGATCGTCATGAGAGGCCCGACCATCATGGAGAAATACTACAATGACCCTGAGCGGACCGCCCAGGTATGGAGAGACGATGGGTGGTTCCATACCGGGGACGTGGCCAAGATCGATGAAGAGGGCTACATGACCATCGTGGACCGGATCACGGATGTGATACGCAGCGGTGCCGAGATGATCCCCACGGTGCTGCTGGAGAACGTGACCGCCACCGCTGACTTCGTTCTTGAGGCAACCTACGTGGGAGTCCCCGACGAGAAATGGGGTGAGAGGCCGATGGCTGTGGTCAGGCTGGTGCCCGGCGTGACCCAGCGTGAAGAAGACATATACAGGTTCCTTGAAGTTGAGGGTGTGGAGACCGGCAAGATGGCCAAGTGGATGCTGCCCGACTTCATAGCCATCGTCGATGACATACCCAAGACCAGCGTGGGCAAGTACGACAAGAAGGCCGTCAAGAAGGGCATAGAGGGGTTCCTTTCGCAAGCGAAGAAGATGCGCGAAGAAGGCTAACCATTATTTCATGCCCCTCGGCGGTGCAGGCAGAGTCAAGCACGGTTGAGAGGCTCACAGTGGGTTTCCCAAGGCCGGAGGCTCTCCGGGCAAGGAAGCTGGAGGAAAGGGGGGAATGAAATGGAAGCCAGGACATATCCCGAATTCAGCACACGATATCCGCTACTGCTGAAGACCTTCATGAGAAGACCGCTGGGTCTGTACCCCAACGAAATCGGCGTTGTCAACAGGAACCCGGACACCGGCCAGTATCAGAGATTCACCTGGCGCCAGTGGTACGAGCGTACGTGCCGGCTGGCGAATGCCCTGCAGTCTCTGGGTGTGAAGCCGGGAGGGGCTTTCGAGCCGGGCGACAGGGTGGCCACCCTGGCTCAGAACAACCACCGTCACCTGGAGCTGTACTACGCCGCGCCGTGCATGGGAGCGGTGCTCCACCCCATAGTGCCGCGGCTTTCGCTTGACCACATAGTCCATTCGATAGAGCACGCCGGCGACACGGTACTCTTCTTCGACGACATCATCCTGCCCCTCGTTGAGCTGGTCTACGAGAGGATACGGCCTGTGGTGAAGAAGTTCGTCTACATGTCGGACGGCGGGGACATGCCAAAGACGAAGATCGAGCCCCTCTACGACTACGAGGAGCTTATCGCCAAGCAGTCTCCGGAGTACGATTGGCCCTATCTGGACGAGGACACCTACGCGACCCTGATGTACACCACGGCGACCACCGGGCTGCCCAAGGGGGTCATGTTCACTCACCGGCAGCTCTATCTGCAGGCGCTGCACGTGATGGTCGCCGCAACCTGGTCCGCGGACCCGAATCAGCCGAACCTCGGAGATGCGGCGGTTCCCATGCTGCTCACCCCGTTTTGCCATGCCAACGGATGGGCGATGCCCCATATCTATGTGTTTGGCGCGTGCAAGGTGGCGCTGCCGGGCAGGTTCACTCCGGAGGGTTTCTGTGACCTGGTTCAGACCGAGAAGGTGACCATGACGACTCTGGTTCCCACAATGCTGGCGATGCTTGTCGAGTTTGAGGACCTCAAGAAGTACGACCTCAGCAGCCTGCAGATGATAGGGGTCGGGGGAGCGGCCCTGCCCCTGGGACTCAAGACCAAGGCCGAGGAGCTGATACCCGGCTTCACTGCCACTTCGGGGTATGGCATGACCGAGACGGCGCCGTTCGTCGTCGCCGCTTTCACCAAGCGCTACATGAGGGACTGGCCCAAGGAGAAGCTTGACAGGATCAGGGTGAAAACGGGGTTGCCCTTCTCCGGCCTGGAGGTCGACGTTTTCGACGAGAATGGCCGGCCGGTGCCGCGTGACGACGAGACCATCGGAGAGATAGTCATCAGAAGCCCGTGGGTCATGGAGCAGTACTACAACGACCCGGAGAAGACGGCTCAGGTATGGAGGGAGGACGGCTGGTTCCACACCGGTGATGTCGCCAGGATCGATGAAGAGGGTTATCTGACCATCGTCGACAGGATCACCGACGTCATTCGCAGCGGTGCGGAGATGATTCCCACGGTGCTGCTGGAGAACCTTACCGCCAGCGCCGACGGGGTCCTGGAGGTCACCTACATCGGCGTTCCCGACGAGAAATGGGGCGAGCGACCGATGGCCATCGTCAAGCTGGCGCCTGGCGCTACCCAGTCGGAGGATGACATATACAGGTTCCTTGAAACGGAAGGAGTGTACACGGGCAAGCTGGCCAAATGGATGCTTCCCGATTTCATAGCGATCACCGACGCCATACCAATGACGAGCGTGGGCAAGTACGACAAGATCGCCATCAAGAAGGGCATAGAGGAGTTCCTGTCGAAGGCCAAGAAGATGCGTGAGGACTAGGCCGCCAGGTCTTCAGAAGACAAAGGGGATGACCGCCCTTCGCCTCTGCGGGTAGTCGGGGAACTGGCTGGGGTACCACTTGTGATGGGCCCGTGCGCGGGGGAGCAGATTGGCCGCGGTCCACAGGGCGAAGGCGAGTCCGGGCAACGACCACGTGGCGATGGCCCAACCGCACCACTCGGTGATCTCGCCGAAGTAGTTGGCGCACGAAACACGCTCGAACAGCCCTCCTCGGGGTATCTGATACCCGCTCTCGCCTGGCTGCCGCAGCCGCCGCAGCACCTCGTCGGAGTGGAGGTTGACGGCGAAGCCGGCGAAGAACAGCAATGCGCCGACGATGAAGCGCGGGTCGGCAAGCCACTCGGTGCCATAGACGGGACCGAAAGTGTTGATGTAGCGCCCGTTGAGGTACCCGTTCATGACATTGAAGGCCAGGCCCAGAGCCATTACGAACACGGTCATCTGCCTCCTGCTCCCCCTCATGCGGAAGGGAAACACAAGGGTGCGACGCAGGTAGTGTATCTGCCACATGGCCAGGAAGATGATCGGCATCACGCTGGCGGTGCGGCTGCCTAGGGCGAAGCACAGGGCGAATACGACGACTGCCGGCGCCTCCATGATTATCCACCCCAGCCGGTTGCCGATGCGCGCTCCCCAACCCCGACGTGTGTACCGTCCGTAGGGCGCGGCAACGAAGAACAGGACAATGAAGGCGATGATTGCCATCGCAAAGATGGCAATCAGCAGGATGTCGTAGACCTGTCGCTCGCTCATAGTCCGGCCATTGCGTTCACAGTGCTGCTGATAGCCCGGTACAACCGTGAAAGACGGGGCAGGTTGCCTCTGCCGCTGTCCAGCATGATACGCTCTGCGGCACCCACATATCAAGTCAGGGGGCGACGTGTACCGTTTCGGTGGGTGGTGGGGGGCTGCCGCGCGGACCGCGTGCGTTGACGCTGGATGCCGGGCGTGATACAGTGGGTCTCGCCACCGATGGGCCGGTGGTCACAGGACATTCTCTCCTCTCCCTCAGTCCTGCTGCTGAGCTTGCCCCCTGCGGCAACCGTCCATCTCTCTGAAAGAGTTCTATGCGAACGCTGGTCACTGGCAGCACCGGGTTTCTTGGCAGCCACCTCGTGGAGCGTCTGCTGGCTCAGGGGCATGAGGTGCGTGCCCTGGCCCGCAGTACGTCCAACCTCGACCACCTGAGGTCAACCGGTGTTGAGATAGTCTTCGGCGACATAGAGGACTATGAGAGCTTGATACCCGCCGTCAGAGGCATCGAGGTCGTATTCCATGCGGCTGCCCGGGTGACACCGGGGTGGGGAGAGTGGCGCCAGTTCCATGCCTCGATTGTCAGCGGCACGGAGAACATGCTGATGGCGAGCGCCGGGGCCGGATGCAGCCGCTTTCTCTATTTCAGCACCGGTGGTGTCTATGGCAAGGCATGCGAAGGGGACACCGCCGCCTGTGAGTCAACTCCGTGCCACGTGGACTTCCGGCGCGACACCTACTACGAGAGCGCGAAGCTCTTGGCCGAGGAGGCGGTGTTCAAGTACCACCACCAGGACAGAATCCAGGGCTCGGTCATCAGGCCGGGAGCGGTCTACGGACCGCGCGACAGGCTGGTCGCCGACCGCGTGTTCCGGCACGTGTCCGGGCCGGTGGTGGTGTGGCCCGGTCAGTCCGACCCCATGTACAGCGTTGTGTATGCCTCCGACACTGTCGACTGCGCCATTGTGGCGGCCACCAGCGACCGGGCGGCGGGCCAGGTGTACAACGTGGCTCCCGCCGAGGGCATTCGGTTTCGAGATTTCGCAGCGGCAATGATAAGGGCCACCGGTGGCTCGAAGCTGCATCTGACCGTTCCCTACGGCCTCAGCTACTGTTTCTGTGGGGCGCTGGAGGGATGGTCGAAGCTGCGGCGGGTGGACAGGATGCCCTACCTTACGCGCTCCGCGCTGCGATTCCTGGGGAAGGGGGTCTTCCTCGATTCCACCAAGGCGAGGGGGGAGTTGGGGTGGGAGCCGAGGGTCTCGATGGAGGAGGGGACCGCCCTGTACGTGCAGTGGCGGCTGTCGCAGGAGAAGGAGTGAGCGGGGGAGAGCGAAGCTGCACGGGTCGGAGGCGCCGCACGACCGAGCGCCTTGACATCATATGTGGTATGCTGTATACGTAAGTAGTGGCTGCCGGCCTGCAGTGGGACACGCGACAGGGCTACAATCGGGCAGCCGTCGAGCGACCAGCTCGTATTACAGGGTGGCAAGAGGTGCCACCGCAAGGTTAGGGAAGTGGGCCGCTAGCTCAATGGGAGAGCAACTGACTCTTAATCAGTGGGTTACAGGTTCGAGTCCTGTGCGGCCTACCATGTGTAGAGTACCAGGCGTGAGATGCGCCGTTTGTCGGGAGGTCGTGCCGAGGTGGGGTGCGATTAACCAGGTCCTCAGATGAGATTACCCGTGTCGGGTAATAGCTTCGAAAAGCGGCATTTGTGAACATGTCCACCTGCCCGCAGCACGAGATTAACGGGTCCTGAGGTTACTGTCGAGGGGTTTGCGGGTCCGATGGCAAGGGATTTCGGAAGGTGGACCGACGCGAGTCAGCCTGTGCGCCGACTGGCACTGCGCTGACACCAGAGACCAAGCCACTCCTCGCGGTCAATGGTGCAGTCCACGAATTGCCTTAACTCCCTGTTCGTGAGGCGCATCTGGTGCGAAATGGCTCCCAGAACACGCTTGCTGATTTGGCCCCGCGCACTGTGTGATATCTTCGTGGCTCGGTATTCCTTGCCGTCAATCTCGACAAAGTAGAAGACGTGCTCGCCGCTACGGTCCTCGCACGTCTTTCCCTTCGACATGAGTGCGCTACGTAGGTCTCTGTAGTCCATGTCGTTTGCTGGCTAGACACAGCGCTCGACCAATCTCTTGACGTAGCCGAGCTCCCGCTTGGCGGATTCTCCGAGCTTGTCTTCGCGTCGCTCCAGCGACTCGCGGTACTCGCCGATGGACGCAACTAGATCCTCAATGGCTTCGACATCTCCTTCTCCGGTGCCATATTCTGGAACACCCTCCAGCCATGTCATAGCCAACCACTCGTGACTAGAGGACGGCACCAATTGTACTAGCAACGTGGTTTTGAGCCGCCATTCACCAATTTCTCTACTTGGGATAGCGAGAACCGTTGTAGATTCCTGTGTGTGTGGATTGGGTGTCCCCACTGGCTTCTGGTGAGGCAATTCAATTGTGGGCCCTGAGGACACCTCCACGAAAATGCTCTCGCTGGAGACAAAGGCTGAGGCATGTAGTTCGTTGGTGAAAGTGGTGGGCGTGTGCATTGCTATTCCCCCTTCTGATTGTCAGACAGGCATGGACTAGCTAGTACTTCCAGAATAGGTTCCAGTCTTCCGGCGCGATTCCGAGCTGGTTCAGAATGCTGATGGGCACTTCTGCTTGCACACCGGAGTCTTCCTCGACCTTGAGGACTTGGCGTCGAATGATCATGACCATTGTCTTCAGATGCTCAACGCTCATTCGCACTGTGCCCAAGTCCTGCACTCTTGGAGCTCGCCCAGGAGGTGGGTGAGGTTCGCGCACCTGGAATGACAAGTTGGCTCCGAATGGAGTGATCGTAATCGTGAACTGGTCAGCGAATACGTCAAACTGCCGGTCATCGTTTGAGTTGGCTGCCATGCGACGTTGCTCCTTGGTCATGTTCGATCCGCGAGGCGACAGCGTCAAAGCGGCTAGTCGACCCGACTGGCCCTCGGGCTGCCAGATTCGACGGTGATTGTATACGATTCCCCCCTTGCTGTCAAATTGCCCGAGACTAGCCTCATAGGCAGACTGGCCGCAGAGCTAGCCTCTTTGTCTCTAGGCAGGCGGACAAAGGGGCGACCGCCCGGGCAGTTGACTTCATCCCATCATCCGGTTTGCGAGACACTGCTTGGGCCCCACGATTCCGGCCTAGCCCCTCAATTCGGCGGATTCAGCGTTATCGCTCTCTCTGAACTTGCGCCAGAAGGAGCAGACGAGAAAGCCAATGCCGAGAACCGAAAGCACGGGGACTATCAGGTGGATGCCGGAGACTATCACGGCCATCGTCAGGGGTTGATACCCGGCGTTGTTGAGACAGATGGTGAGCCCGGTGTAGGTACCCGCGAGGGCAGCCGAGACAACGGCGACTCCCAGCATCACGCAAACACCGACGAGGAATAGGCGTTCACTCCTTCCAGCCCCGCGCCGCACAATCCGCACTGCAAAAACCAGGGCGAGGGTCCAGACTATCAGATACATGGCATGGGGTAGAAAGCACAGCACCGTGAGCCGAATCTGCATTTGACCCTCCTCGGCGTGCTACGTGCAGACCAATCCGTTTGCATCTCGGTCCCGTGCCTCACCGCGTTAATGTGCCACGCCGCCGCGGAGGCACCACGCAACACATGCCTTTGAAGCAGTAGGCCTGCCATGACGACGGAGCCCCGGGCCGCCCGCGACGCGCCGCACTCTTGCACAAAAATCGTGTACGATATCCGTGTAGTGCAGCATTTGCACTGCGGTTGTCAAGGTGGCTGCCAACTTGCTGCCATCTCGGTGCGCAAGACCTGTGCCGAGCGGAGACATTCACTCCCCAAGCGTCTCGAAGGACACTATCTGGTCGAGGGGTTTGCGGGTCTTGGGGTTTCCCGGGCTTCCGGGGAAGCCGAGCGTCAGCAGGGCAACCACCTTGTATTCGTCGGGAATCCGCAGAACCTGCTTTACCTTGTCCTGGGAGAACGCGCCGATCCAGCACGTCCCCAGCCCCTCACTCACTGCGGCCAGGGTCATGTGGTCCACGGCGATGGCGGCGTCCACGGCATATGATGGGACCCCACACATCATGACGTATTCCGGCTGAGTGGCCACCGCCGCAATGACGACCGGCGCCTCGCGAACGTGACGCTGGCCGTTGGCCGCCTCCGATAGCTCCCGCCGCCGCCCGCTGTCTCTCACGACGACGAACCCCCGGTCCTGCCTGTTGGAAGCCGATGGCGACAGACGGGCAGCCTCGAGGACCTTGTTCAGCTTCTCCTCCGGCACGGGTGTGTCCTGATAGTCGCGGATGCTCTGCCTTTTCTCGATAGCTTCGGTAACGTCCATTGTGTCTCCTTTATTCAGTCAGTCTCGTTCGTGTATGTGTCCGGCACAGGCAGGGCGCTCGGCCCTTGAAGCGGACCGCACCGGCTCGCAGCAAGCGTCGCCGCCGGACGGGATACCCCGCGACTCTCGAGGCTGCGGGGGCCTGCCTCACTCAGGGACGCAGGCTGAGGCCCGCCGGTGATACCAAAGCTGCGTCACCTGTGCGGGGACATGCTCCACGCATGCTACTTGCGAAGGTGCTTGAGGACCTCATCGTGCTCGGGAAACCGACCCGTATCATGCTTGGAGAAGATGAGCTCCCCGTCGACGACGACATCGAAGACCCCGTCGGTACCCTTGATGAGCTCCGCCTCGATACCGAACTCCTTTGAGATCCTGGCCGCCAAACCGGTGGCCTGCGGGAAATAGTCTCAGCGTACGCAGTAGGTGATCGATACGTGCATCTCCTTGATTACTCCTTCATCACGCAATGAACGACTTGTCAAGAAGTATGGCGAACGAGTGCCCAACGTCGCGGTGCCAATCATACCCGTATAGCTAACCAAACACAAACTCCGCACCGGCGCAAAACGGCCGGCGTCTGTCGACGGGGTGCTGGGGAGACCTGCTAGTTCCCTCGTCCACTTGACAGCCGCCCATCAGTCTGCTTAACTTGGCGGCGACAGGTCGTCTACGTGTACTGCCGAGACCACGGTATATGCGGCCTCCGACGAGCGGAGTGCAGGCCGGGGTTCTCTGAGACGCACCAGCGGGGAAGTGTCGGAACCGGTAGACGAGCATGATTTAGGATCATGTGCCTGATGGCGTGGGGGTTCGAGTCCCCCCTTCCCCACATGGCCGAGCCGTCCCGCGCAGGGAGGAGGTCCTATGGCGGATTCAGCGCAGGCTACTGGCCTGAGGTCGTGAGACCGAGGCGGGAACCTTTCATGTAGATAAGGAGGGAACCGGATGGCGAACGACGAGAGAATTGACGCTTCGAACTTCCAGTTGACCGCGGTGATCTTCCTCGTTATGGCCCTTGTGGGTGGCATCATGGCACTCCTGCCCGCCATTTCACCGCTCTTCCATGCCCAGTTCTGGCCGGCACTGCTTGTGGTGGTCTGTGCTCTGGTGTTCTTTCTGTGGGGTGGTGCAGGCAAGATGGTGAAGACGGCCCTGGCCGTCGTGTCGCTGCTGGCCGGGCTGTGGATTCTGATCAACATAGTCGTGGGGATCTCCGATCCCCCGTTTCCCCCCATCGACCTGACGAAGGTGCTGGGTGGTGACCTTTCGGGCCTGATCCCCCTGGGGAATATGCTGGCGATCTACGCGCTGGGTGCGATAGGTGGGTTGGTCGCCTTCCTTGGCTCGATCTTTGGGATCTTCTCTGCCAGAGGATAGACTGTCTTTCGCAGCTTCTGTCGCTGCATAGTACGAGAACCTCCCGGTATTCGTGCTGGGAGGTTCCTTTGTCTTCCGTTCCTTGAGGTCGCCCCTGCGGTATGCTACGATGCTTCCGAGATGAAGCCCAGTCATATCAGGAACTTCTGCATCGTCGCTCACATCGATCATGGGAAGTCCACGCTCGCCGACCGCCTCCTTGAACTCACCGGCACCGTTGAAGGGAGGGACATGCGGGAGCAGTTCCTCGACCAGATGGACCTGGAGCGGGAGCGCGGCATCACCATCAAGTCTTCGGCGGTACGAATGGACTACCGCGCTTCTGACGGTGATCTGTACCAGCTCAACCTGATCGACACGCCGGGTCATGTCGACTTCGCCTACGAGGTCTCAAGAAGCCTTGCCGCCTGTGAGGGGGCCTTGCTGGTGGTGGATGCGACCCAGGGGATTCAAGCGCAGACCCTGGCGAACGTGTACATCGCCATGGAGCACAACCTGGTGCTCATCCCCGTTGTCAACAAGATCGACCTGTCCATCGCGCAGCCGGAGAAGGTCGCCGGGGAGATGGAGAACGTGATTGGCTTTGCCCCCGGCGAGGTCATCTTAGCCTCAGCCAAAGAGGGGGCCGGGGCGAAGGAGGTTCTGGAGGCCATCGTCCGCAGGGTCCCTGCGCCAGGAGGCATGGTTGGCGGGCCGTTGCGGGCGCTCATCTTCGACTCGACGTATGACCCCTACCGGGGGGTAATCGCCTATTTGCGGGTGGTGGATGGTACTGTGCGCAAAGGGATGCGTCTCAGGCTGATGGCGTCGGGGACTGCCTTCGAGGCGCTCGAGGTTGGCGTTTTCAAGCCGTGGCCAACAGCGGTTGATGGTCTGAACGCGGGTGAGGTGGGCTACATCGCCACGGGGATGAAGAACGTCAGGGAGTGTCGAGTGGGCGACACCATCACGGTGGATGACGGGGCGGTGGTGCCGCTGCCTGGCTACCGCCCGGCCAAGCCGATGGTCTTTGCCGGCATCTATCCTCTCGAAGGGGAAGACTACGCCATGCTGCGTGATGCCCTGGAGAAGCTGAGCCTCAATGATGCCGCCCTGGTGTATGAACCGGAGACCAGCGCCGCCCTGGGCTTCGGGTTTCGCTGCGGGTTCCTGGGCACCCTTCACATGGACATTGTCAAGGAGCGGCTGCGGAGGGAGTACAGGCTTGACCTTGTGGCCACTGCGCCCAGCGTGGCCTACCAGGTTGCCATGGACGATGGGAGTGTGCTCGTCGTGGACAACCCATCGAAGCTGCCCACGTCGGGCGGGGTCAGCGAGGTAAGGGAACCCTGGATGAGCATCGGCATTATCACGCCCAGCAGATACATCGGCACGGTCATGGAGCTTCTCCGGGAGCGCCGGGCGCAGTACAAGGCGCTGGACTATCTCCAGGGGCAGACGGCGCAGCCCGCCGAGTCCAGCGCGGACCACCGCGCGCTCCTTCACTATGAGATGCCACTGGCCGAAGCCATCATCGATTTCTATGACCAGCTCAAGTCACGTACCCAGGGCTACGCATCGATGGACTACTCCTTCTCCTGCTATCGCCCCGCTCGACTGGTGAAGCTGGACATACTGGTCAACAACCAGCCTGTTGACGTCCTTTCATTCATTGTACCGGCGGACGATGCCTACCGGCAGGGAAGGGGCATGGTGCAGAAGCTGAGGCGCCTCATCCCCAGGCAGCTTTTCGATGTAGCGGTTCAGGCGGCCGTGGGCAACAGGGTAATCGCCAGAGAGACGGTGAAGGCGTTGCGCAAGGATGTGACGGCGAAGTGCTACGGGGGCGACGTAACCCGCAAGCGAAAGCTTCTGGAGAAGCAGGCGGCGGGCAAGAAGCGAATGAAGAGGATGGGCCGGGTGGAGATTCCTCCCGAGGCCTTCATCGATGTGCTGAAGCTGGAGGAGTAGTGTCTGGCTTCCCTCGGGCGGTCACAGCTCGGCGGCCAGGCCCTTCAGATACTGGCGAAGCTCGGCGCTCGTTTCCGGGTTCTTCAAGGCGAGGGCCAGAGATGCCTTCAGAAGGCTCAGGGGCGTACCGGCGTCGTGGTAGGTGCCTTCGAACTCATAGCCGTACACCGGCTGCTCCGTGAGCAACAGGCCCAATGCGTCGGTTAGCTGGATCTCACCCCCCTTGCCCGGTGGAGTCAACTCCAGCGCGGGGAAGACCTGCGGCGTCAGGATGTAGCGTCCCATTATCGCCAGATCGGAAGGGGCGTCTTCGGGGTCGGGCTTCTCGACCACATCGAGGACCTGGAACACCCGGTCTCCCATCTCCCTGGGCTTCACAATGCCGTACCTTCGGGTGTTCTCTCTGGGGACTCGCCACAGGGCGAGAACGCTTCCCCCGTGGCGGCGGTGGACCTCGAGCATCTGCCGGAGCAACGGTACTCTGGCATCGAAGATGTCGTCGGGCAGCAGAACGGCGAAGGGCTCATCGCCGACCATATCCCTGGCCGCGAGAACAGCGTCGCCCAGCCCGAGTTGCTCCTTCTGCCTGACGTAGCATACGTCGCCCAGGTCGGCGATGCGTCGCACCTTCTGCAGCAGCCCTTCCTCTCCCTTCTGCTCCAGGGCGCGTTCCAGCTCAGGTGATGGGTCGAAATGGCCCTCTATGGCACTCCAGGCGGAAGGGGTGACGACGATGACCTGTTCCATGCCGGAAGCGAAGGCCTCTTCGACGGCGTACTGAAGCAGCGGCTTGTCCACTACGGGCAGCATCGCCTTGGGCACCGCCTTGGTTGACGGCAGGAACCTCATCCCCCAGCCTGCCGCCGGGATAACAGCTTTGCGGACTTCCATTGCAGTGTGCGCATTTTACATTAAGCCTGCGGCGTCAGGCAAGCTCACTCAAGCTTGACAGCAGCTAGCGGGTCGCATAGCATTGAAGTAAGGTCGTGCTAGGCGGGGAGCTAGCGGTGCCCTGTACCCGCAATCCGCTATAGCGGGGCTGAATCCCCGCTCGAGGTCTTGAGCCTCTCGGGACTACCGCTGTTAAGCGGTGCCGAAGGCTGGGTCCTGCGCGGCAGAGCGCTATGAACCCCGTCAGGTCCGGGAGGAAGCAGCGGTAAATAGCTAGCTCTGGGTGCCGCAGGTTTGCCTGGCTGGAGCCGGTTGGCAGGGGCAAGCCGGGGGGCGGGGTCGACAGCGGGTGCACGGCCTTTTCTTTATGGGTGCTACTGTGCTTGTTCGTCGAACCAGGAGCGAGCTTCGGCGTCTCGACGTTCGCGCCAGGAAGGGCTTGGGTCAGCACTTCCTCGTCGACGCGGAGGCGCTCGCCCGCATAGTCGCGGCGGCCGACCTGACCGCCGGCGATACCGTGATTGAGGTGGGGCCCGGGCTCGGCATACTGACCCGGGAACTGGCGAGGAGAGTAGAGAACGTCATCGCCATAGAGCTGGACTCGAACCTGGCCTCTGCTCTCGAGGAGAGCCTCGCTTCATACTCCAATGTCGCCATCATCAATGACGACGTACTGAATGTGGACCCCGCTGCGGCACTGAGTCTGGTGGGAGAAGGTGTTGCAGCCTCATACAAGGTTGTGGCCAATCTTCCATACTACGTCGCTTCCGCCGTGGTTCGCCATTTCCTGGAGGCATCGCCCAGGCCCGGGCTGATGGTGGTCACGGTGCAGAAGGAGGTGGCTCAGCAGATGGTGGCCGTGCCGGGGAAGATGAGCCTGCTGAGCGTTGGCGTGCAGTTCTACGGGAGACCCACTATCGTGGACTACATCCCGGCAACGGGCTTCCATCCCCGGCCGAAGGTGGACTCGGCCATTGTCCGCATCGAGGTCCGCGACGAGCCGGCGGTACAGGTGGAAGACGTGGAGAGGTTCTTTGATGTGGTGCGCGCGGGATTCTCGGGGCCTCGGAAGCAGCTCCACAACTCCCTCGCTCATGGCCTGGGCATCTCATCGTCGGAGGCCGCAGCCCTGGTCGAGAAAGCAGGCTTGTGCAAGAAGCGACGTGCTGAGACGCTGGACCTCGACGAGTGGGCCCGGCTCCACGAAGTGTGTGGCGGGAAGGAATGCTGACCGTCTCCGCCTGCGCAAAGACCAATCTGGTACTCGAGGTTCTGGGGAAACGCTCCGATGGCTACCACGAGGTGGCCACGGTCCTCCAGGAGATCGACCTCAAGGACGTCCTTACCTTTGAGGAGCACCCGCGGATAAGGGTGGAGCCTGCGGATGACCTGGTGCTCAAGGCAGCGAAGCTGCTTGAGGAAGTCGCCATGTGCGGAAAGGGCGCATCCATCTCAATCACGAAGGGCATTCCCGTGGCTGCAGGGCTGGGCGGCAGCTCCAGTGATGCCGCTGCTGTGATACGGGGCCTCAATGACCTGTGGGGCCTGCGTCTTTCTTCGAGCCAACTGGTCTCCGTGGCGTCGAGAGTCAGCTCTGATACTGCCTTCTTCCTCCATGGAGGCACTGCGTTGTGCGAGGGAAGGGGAGAGCGGGTCACGCCGCTGCCTTCTCTGGCGCCCTCCTGGGTGGTGCTCGTGAGGCCTGCTGTCGCGTTGCCGCCAGGCAAGACCGGGACGCTGTATGCGTCTCTGAGGCCGTCTCATTTCACCGACGGGGAGCGAGCGAGAAGGATGGTCGACCTGCTGCGCGAAGGGGGGCCTGTACCTCACGCATCTTTGTTCAATGCCTTCGAGCGGGTCGCCTGCACCGCCTTTCCCGGATTGGAGAGGTACTGGCGACGGTTTGGTGAACTGGGGGCCGAAGCTGTCCACCTCGCGGGCTCAGGGCCGACATTGTTCACCCTGGTGAGCGACGAATCGCAGGGAGCCGAGCTGTATCATTCGCTAGAGAAGGAGGGCTTTGAAGCCTACCTTGTTCAGACAAGAGCAAGCTCCTGAGAATGGGGCGAACCTGGTGGGGGCTGGCGGGCAGCGTCCGAAGCGGCCCATAGGCAGGTGGGTCCTTCTTGCCATCCTCGTCGCCGCATCTCTTGCCATCGGCTATACCATCTATGCCTTCTTCCCGCGCTTCGCTGATTTGACCAGATATGGCTATCTTGGCGTCTTCCTGCTGACGTTCATCTGCAGCGCCACCATCTTCTTCCCCACACCCGGCTTCATCATCGTCTTCGCCATGGTGATGAGCCCTGCCTTCAGTTGGCCGTTGGTGGCTCTGGCTGCCGGGGTGGGTGGAGGTCTGGGTGAGTCCTCGGCGTATGTTGCCGGCTACACGGGCAACGTGATCATTGTTCCCGAGCAGTGGAAGAGGTATCGCAGAGCGGAGGACTGGACCAGACACTACGGCGGCATCGCCATATTCGTCTTCTCGCTGGCACCTTTCCTGCCGTTCGACCTTGCCGGCATTGTTGCCGGAGCGATGAAGTATCCATTCTGGAAGTTCCTTCTGGCCACGCTTGCCGGCCGTTTGATAAGGTCCTTCGCCGAGTGCTACCTGGTATACTTGGGGTGGGTAACGTGGCCTACCGTGCGCGACTTCCTGGCGACGCTGGACTGGTGGGGCTGGCTCCTCGTTGGCCTGTTTGCGGTGGCGCTTGTCGGTGGCGTCGTGGCGCTGGTGTGGTGGAGGAAGCGGGTGGCTGCGCGGCGGAAACTGGCGGACCTGCAGGAGGAGGCGGGGGATCAGCTCTGAAATGATAGTTGACATGCACGTGCATACCGCCCGAGGCGGATATGACAGCTCGCTAACCGTTCCGGAACTGGTGGAGGAAGCGACGATGAAGGGTGTTGGAGGGGTATGTCTCACCGAGCACATGCACTTCTGGAGCAAGAGCGAGCTTGACGGTTTCGAGTCGGACCACAACGTTCTCCTCATCGCCGGTATCGAGGTGGAGACCGACATGGGGCATATTCTGGCATTCGGGCTGGACCGCTATGTGTCGGGGATGCACAGGGCGAGGGAGCTGCGGCGCGTCGTCGACGATGCAGGCGGTGTCCTCGTTTTGGCCCATCCATTTCGCATGTTCTTCCACCTTGAGGACTTCAACGCGAAGCCGAAGCGGGAGTGGCCCGAGGCCTTTGCGGATGCTCTGGAGCTGCCTGCCCTGGATGTGGTTGATGCGGTCGAGGTGCTCAATGGCGGCTGCACCGAGCGAGAGAACCGGCTTGCTGTGGAAGTGGCGAGGGAACGGGGGCTGAAAGCCACCGGCGGAAGTGACGCCCATTCAAGTCGCGGCATTGGCTCCTTTGTCACCGTTTTCGAACAGGAGATCAGAAGCCGGGGAGACCTCATTTCCGAGCTGAAGGCCGGGCGTTTTCGCCCCGCCAGAAGGCTGCGGGATGGTGCGGTCGTTCCCTTTGACGACGAAGCCCATAGTGGAACGCTCTGATGAGCACGACCTATGTCTCGCTTGACCTGGAGACCACAGGACTTGACCCCCGCAGTGACAGCATCATCGAGATTGGCGCGGTCAAGTTCGAAAGCGACGCGCCCGTCGAGACATTCCACACCCTGGTGAAACCACAGCGGCCGGTGCCCTATCGCGTTCAGATACTGACCGGCATCACCGCGGAGGACCTGGAAGATGCCCCGCCCGCGGCTGCCGTCCTGGGCGATCTGGTTTCCTTCGTTGGGGAACACCCCATCATCGGCCACAGCGTGTCGTTCGACATTGCCTTCCTCTCTGCGGAGAGGGTCGATTTCGCCAACCGAACCTACGATACGTTCGAGCTGGCCACGGTCCTCTTGCCCGCGCTCTCTGACTACAGTCTATCGGCGGTGGCGGATGAACTGGGCGTCTCCTACTCCACCCGGCATCGCGCCCTTCCCGACGCGGAAATCGCCAAGGACGTGTTTCTCGCCCTGCTTGGCAAGGCTCATGCCCTCGACCTGTCCATCATCGCTGAAATCGACCGGCTGACCCGGGGGCTGGACTGGTCGCCGGCAGACCTTTTTCGCCGCATAGCCGAGGAGAGAATGGCCGATGTCCCGCATGGGCGGGACGAGGCCCCTGCTGCTGGCGTTGAGGCGGAACGGGAAGAGAGACTTACTCCACGCCGGCGCAAGAAGACAGTGGACTCGGAGCTTCTTGCCGACATGCTGGGGTCCGGTGGGGTGATGGAGAAGGCTTTTCCCGGTTTCGAGCATCGCCCTGAGCAGGTACAGATGATGGAAGCGGTCACCCATGCACTCAACGAGGGTGAACACCTCATCGTCGAGGCGGGCACGGGGACCGGGAAGTCCATTGCCTACCTGCTCCCGGCCGCCTTGTTCGCTGTGGAGAACAGGACTCCGGTGGTCATCTCCACCAATACCATCAACCTTCAGGAACAGCTCATTAACAAGGACATACCGGACCTGACGAAGGTGCTGGAGCTGCAGTCCTTGCCCGTCCCGCGCTACGCTCAGCTCAAGGGGCGTAACAACTACCTGTGCCAGCGACGCTGGGCTTCGCTGCGGCGGAGCCAGCCCCTTCCTCTGAACGAGGTCAAGCTCCTGTTACGCACGCTGGTGTGGGCTGCGTCGACGGAGACGGGGGACCGGGCCGAGCTGAATCTGAGGGGGGAGGACCTGTACATCTGGAACAGGATATGTGCCCAGTCGGAGAACTGTCTTGGTGCGCAGTGCCCCTTTCAAAGCCGGGGTGCGTGCTATCTGTATCGGGCGAGGCGGAAGGCCGAGACGGCCCATCTTGTCGTAGTGAACCACGCTCTCCTGCTGTCGGACATAGCCTCTGTCGCTCGGGGCAGAATCGTGCCGGATTATGCCCACCTCATCGTTGATGAGGCCCATCATCTTGAAGAGGAAGCTACGGAGCAGTGGGGCTTTGAGGTTGGCGTGCGCCAGCTTGAGACCTACCTGAACCGCCTCAGCGAGACGGTGGCCGAGGGACGCTATGCCGGCTTCCTATTCGAGCTCGGCAGCCACTTCAGAGGAAGCTCCGTATCGGGTGAGGCTCAGCGGGATATGGTGGAACTGGCTGAAGAGATGCAGGGCGCCGTCGGCGTTTGCCGCGAGCGGGTTGCGGCGTTCTTCGATACCCTGGGGCGTTTCGTGGAAGGTCACGCCCAGGAGCAGGGGCCCTATGAGCGACGGCTGCGTCTCACCAAGGGGGCCCGCAGCCAGCCGGCGTGGGCTGATGTCGAGATACTCTGCGAGAACCTGTGCCTGGCACTGGCGAGTGTCGATGCGGGGCTGAACCGCCTGTACAACATGCTCGAGCCTCTGTCGGACGCCAGCGTACTGGACTACGACGACCTCATGATGGAGCTTTCATTCCTGTCGCATCGCTGCGGCGAACTGGGGCAGCAGGTGAATTCGGTGGTCTCGCTGGAGGGCGAGGGTATGGTCTACTGGGCGGCGACACGGGAACGGAGCGACGGCCTCACTCTGTGCGCCGCGCCCCTTCATGTGGGGAGAATCCTGGAGCGCAGCCTGTTCTCCGAGAAGGAGTGTGTGGTGCTGACAAGCGCCACATTGAGCACGGAAGGACACTTCGTGTACATCAAGGAGCGCCTGGGCCTGGAGGATACCACCGAGCTTCTGCTGGGTTCCTCCTTCGACTATGCCAGGTCAGCGATGGTCTTCATTCCTGAGGACATCCCCGGGCCCGGACAGATGGGCTACCAGAAGGCTGTCGAGCAGGTGCTGATCGACCTGTGCCGTGCCGCTGAGGGGCGAACACTGGCGCTTTTCACCTCTCACTCGGCCATTCGGGCGAGCTACGAGGCGATCCGGACTTCACTGGCGGCGGACGGGATTCTGGCCCTGGCCCAGGGCGTAGACGGCTCCACCAAGAGTCTCCTCGAGACCTTCAAGTCCAATCCTCGAACGGTGCTTCTCGGCACGTCGAGCTTCTGGGAGGGCATCGATGTGGTAGGCGAGGCGCTCAGCGTGCTGGCCATGGCGAGGCTTCCCTTCAGCGTTCCCAGCGACCCGGTTTACGCTGCTCGCGCCGAGCTGTTCGAGGACCCCTTCAACGAGTACGCCGTCCCTCAGGCGGCCCTCAGGTTCAAACAGGGGTTTGGGCGGCTCATCCGCAGCCGCAGCGACCGGGGCGTCATGGTGGTGCTCGACCGGAGAATCAAGGCGAAGTCATACGGCGTCGCCTTCATCGGGTCGCTCCCGCCATGCACGGTGAAGAGCGGGCCGGCGCGCCATCTGCCCCGGGAGGTGGTGGCGTGGCTGGGCCAGAAGTAGCAGCCCCGCGTCTCCCGCGAGGGCGGGATTCATACCGTTCGCGCTGAGCCCTTCGATAGACTCAGGACAGGCTTGTCGAAGGGCAAACCCGATGAAGGCACGAGTTGCCTACTGCCTGTCATTCTGAGCGCAGCGAAGAATCCTGGTGGGGGAGATTCTTCGTCGCTTCACTCCTCAGAATGACATGGTGGTGGGGCTACCCGCGCTGGGCCGTACCTCCGGGGGGCCGCCTGGACTCCGCCCCGCCAAAAACGTAGTTGCCTGATTCATCAGGCACCATTGCCCCACGACTGGGGCGACCACAGGCGCAAGGAGGTGATTTGGAGCACACCTCTTCCGTTTGCCCTGAACACATAGCACGGCGCTGTAGGGGCGTTCAATTGAACGCCCCTACACGAACAACATTTGTCGTGTCAGCCAGGTGGCCTTTCATGTGTCCGAAGGCGACTCGCCTGTGACGAGGTCCGACAGGCTGACCACGAACGGCACGGGGGATTGCCACGAAGGGCTGTCGGTCACAAGGTGGTCTCCCCGCCGGCACATTCATTCCGCCGCTAGTACTTGGATGCCCCTATCTCCTCCATCTTGCCGGTTACGATGAAGGCGGTGCGCTCGCAGATGTTGGTGACGCGGTCGGCGCTGCGCTCCAGGTTGTGGGCCACCCACAGGAGACGCGTGGCCCTGGTAATGGTCCTGGGGTCTTCCGCCATGAAGGTAAGGAGCTCACGAAAAACCTGGTCGTAGAGGGCGTCGACCTCATCATCCTCGACGACAAGCCGCTTGGCACACTCGGCATCGCGGTTGACGAAGGCCCGAAGACTGCGGCGCAGCATATCGTTCGTCTTCTCGGCCATGCGCGGGATGTCGATGAGCGGCTTGAGTGGCGGCTCGTCACCTATCATTATCAC
>Ga0180432_10003549_pt1 | contig 22083 bp, 16 predicted proteins | sample SS_ome_10_FD_132414 | JGI IMG/M metagenome (GOLD analysis project Ga0180432, IMG submission 132414) | Hypersaline lake sediment archaeal communities from the Salton Sea, California, USA - SS_1_MS_2 metaG | ecosystem: Environmental > Aquatic > Non-marine Saline and Alkaline > Hypersaline >...
CCCGACGGTTGTGGGGAGCCCGACCGCGCTGTCGGCCACGGTCACGGCGGGCACGAACGTGGTGTACACCTGGGCCTTTGGCGACGGAGACACAGGCGGCGGGGCGCTTGTAGCTCATACCTATCCGGGCGTTGGGCTCTACACAGCCGTCGTCACGGCCAGCAACTCGGCCAATGAGCTCGTGGCGACGACGACTGTCACCGTGACCGAGCCGCCGGAGTATTATGTTTTCCTGCCGGTTGTCCTGAGGAACTATCGACGACTTCCTGTCGATGGTCCCGATCTCGTCGTCACCGATATTTCCATCTCCCCCGAGTCGCCCGACGCCGGGCAGCCGGTCACGGTGTACGTCACGGTGATGAACCAGGGCAACAGAGAGGTGATGTTCGGGAACAACTTCTACGTTGATTTCTACGTGGATCGCGAACCAGCGCTCTTGCTCGTCGGCGACCTGGGGTGGGGGGCTCAGGGTTCGTGGTTCGGCGTCGGTGAGACCCACGTGTTCAGCGACACCTACGCTGGCTTCACCAGTGGGACCCACCAACTCTATGCCCAGGCGGACACGGATGATACTGTGCTGGAGATCGTCGAGGCGAACAACGTGTTGGGGCCGGTGCCGCTCACGGCGGTAGGTGTGAGCCCTGATGGGGCCTTGGACGCTACTGTGCCGACGGCGACACCGGGAGAGGGAGCCCCACGCCCGACGCCCACACCGGCCCCAGAGTGAAGGAGCCGCTGCGCTTCCCTTTGATGAGGAAGGTATTTGCTCTTCGGCTGGGCTGGCGTGATTGGCCAGGGCAGGTGAGGCGTGGATCAGGCCTCTTCGCTGTCGCGCTTCGTCAGGTAATGGATCCCCGTGTCAATTTCGACGTAGCCCGCCTTTTGGAACAGTACCAGCGAGACGGGATTGTCGCTCTCAACCAGGGCGGCAATGACGTGGATATCCTGTTCGCGCAGCACCTCCTCGGCCGCTTCCACCAGTCGCGTTCCAAGTCCGCGCCGGCGATAGCTGGGGTCGACGGCCAACCGGTTGATCCACCCTTTGCGGCTGTCGTGGGTGACGACGACAACGCCCGCCAGTTGCCCCTCTACTTCTACCCCCAGGATCGTCTGTACGCCGCTGGCGAGCTGTCGGGCCAGGCTGTCTGGACCATCGCGCCCTTGGGGTCTGAGCGAGTGCAGTCCCGCTCGCTGCCATAGCGATAGCAGTTCGTCATAGTCGTCCAGTCCCAGTTGGTGGATGTGGAATGTGTCTTGACCCATAGCGGTGTTCTCCTCGTCTGTGCTGTGCGCGGAAGTGTTGGCTGATCTCTTGATCTCTTGAGTGAACGCGGGTAAAGGACGTCCGTTGGATGCTCTCTGGCTTTACGTGAGCCCCGTTCGCAGTTGGACAAATGGCGCGAAATTCGCTAGAATTAACGACCAGCAAGGTCATAGCACAAGGATCTGCTCCGCTTCCTTTTAGCGGTGGATATGGGAATCCGTCCTACATGTGAGATGGAGTTGTTGCGCTTCTGTTTATACATAAAGGTGCGTTCGTTGTCAAAGGGAGGAATAGGGCGTAGGAGCCCGAGGTTCGTCCTTCCGGCGGCTTGATTTGTTGCTGAGAATGGAACTGATATGGTGGATGAACGGGGAGAGAAAGTGAAGTCCGAGGCCCGGACGACGGGTTTTTACGATTTGCGCGATGCCCTGGCCCAGCCGGACTGCGCCGTGTGTCGCCTGACGGCAGAGTCCGCCGATCGGTTTTTGGAGAACCTGCTCTGGGAGAGCGTGAACGATCCGAGCAGTCGGCGCAGGATCCGTCAGGCAGGGGGCTTTTGCCACCAACATGCCTGGATGTTGGTGCGTACCAGCGCATCGTTGGGAGTGGCCATCATCACGCGGGATGTGTTGAGCAGCGGGCTCAAGACCATCGAGGGCGCCGCATTCCAGCCTGCCTCGGCTTGGTCGCTGCGCCGCGTGCGCGCGGCGCTGGACTCGGAGCAGCCGGCGGCCGCGACGTCGGAGTTGGTGGCCCGGCTGGAGCCCCAGGCGGTTTGTCCAGCTTGCGCGTGGGTTGAGAAGATGGAGAGCGTATATCTGGGGAGCCTGCTCGACAACCTGCTGGGTGAGGACAGCTTGTTGGCTGCTTATCAGTCCTCTGATGGCCTGTGTCTGCCCCACTTTCGTCGGGCGTTGGCCCGCGTGCGCCGTGAGGCGGTCTTTGAGGCCCTGGTGAACGCTCAACAGATCATCTGGGAGCGACTGATCGGCCATCTGAGCGAGTTCATCCGAAAAAGTGACCACCGCTTTCAGGGGGAGCCGTGGGGTGAAGAAAGGGACGCCTGGCTGCGAGCCGTCGCGGCTTTGGCCGGCGCGCGCCCTGATCGAGAGAGATAAGAGGGAATGTCTGAACGCCGTATCCGTATCGCGATGCTGAGTGTCCATACCAGCCCGCTGGCCGTGCTCGGTGGCAAGGAGGCGGGGGGGATGAACGTCTACGTGCGAGACCTGTCCCGCGAGTTGGCCCAGCGCGGCTATCACGTGGACGTATACACCCGATCGCAGGATCCTGGCCTACCCCGTGTGGACGACAGGCTCGGCCGGGGAGTGCGGGTGATTCATGTACCTGCCGGGCCTGAGCACCCATATGACAAGCACCTGGTCTACGATCACCTCCCGGAGTTTGTCGATGGCCTGCTGGCGCAGGTGGAGGAGGATGGTATCCGCTACGACGTGTTGCACAGTCACTATTGGCTTTCTGGCGTGGTAGCGGGGGAGTTACACCAACGGTGGGGCACCCCCGTAGCACACATGTTTCACACCCTGGGCAAGATGAAGAACGCTGTGGCCCAACGTCCAGAGGAGCGGGAGACACATCGTCGCATCGCTGTCGAGACCGAAGTCGTGCGCCGGGCCGATGTGTTGATCGCTGCTACACCCGTCGAGGAAGAGCAATTGGTGCGGCTCTACGCTGCTGATTCAGCCCGCATCCGCGTCATCTCGCCTGGGGTGGATACGGAGCGCTTCCATCCCATCCCTATGGTATATGCCAAGGAGCACATCGGCCTGTGTCCTGAAAGCTGTATCATTCTCTTCGTCGGTCGCATCGAGCCATTGAAGGGGATTGACAATCTGTTGCAGGCCATCGCTCTGGTGGTCGGTGAGCAGCCGCGCTTACGCGAGGGACTGTGTGTGCCCATCATCGGTGGCGGGCTGCCGTGTGTTCGCGAGGACGACGAGATGGTGCGGCTACAGGAGATGCGGGAGAATCTGGGCATCGAGGACATCGTGATGTTCCTGGGAGCCAAGGATCAGGACATGCTGCAGTATTATTACGCGGCGGCGGCGATGGTCGTGATGCCCTCTGACTACGAGAGCTTCGGCATGGTCGCGCTGGAAGCGATGGCGTGTGGCACGCCTGTGATTGCCTCAGATGTGGGAGGGCTGTCTTTTCTGGTACGGGATGGACGCACGGGCTATCGTGTGCCTGCCCGGGACCCGGCGGCGTTGGCGGACAAGATCGCGCGGCTGCTGACAAACGAGGGGCTCCGGCGGCGGATCGGGCAGCGTGCCGCCTGTTGGGCCGAGTCCTACGCCTGGCCGCGCATCGCCGATCAGATTGAGGCCGTGTACGACGAGTTGCTCTCCTCGTAGAGCCGATGCTTTCTCGATCAGTTCTCGGCCACGACCCCCGGGGAGGGATTGTAGCTGACGTAGAAGTCGCGGGAGCAGTCGTCGCGATCGGTGCCTGGAGGATGGCGCTTCAGGGAAGCCCCTGATGGGAAAGGCACGTCGAAGTCCGTGAATGGCGTCAGGCCCGCACGTGGAACGCCACCCCAGGCTGTGCCGTCGATGGGCCTGCCATCCGAGTCCAGTAGGAGTACCTCATCGCCTGTGTTCCCCAATGCCATCCCGAAGCCATCCCAGGAGCCCAGGGGCGTCAGGTCGGGCACAGTCGCGTCGCAGTCAATCCATTCGTAGGCCGGGTTGAACCCATAGGTGGTGGAGAAGTTGGTCGCGCACGCGGCCACCACGATCACCTGGCCGTGGAGAAGCTGTGCCCTAACGGGAAAGGCATAGCGCCCATCGCCGTAATCCCCTATGTCCGTGGCATCGCCCACCATCCATTCGGAGATGTCCACCGCAGGGCCGGGGTTGTAGAGCTCGATCCACTCCTGGCCGCCGTCGTCGCCTCCTGGGTTGACAAGGACTTCGCTGACCAGGGGGTAGCTGGCGGTTTGGGTATGCTGGCACACTTTCAATGGGAGGTAGATGTGGCAGGTAGCGGGACTACGTCCGATCTCCCAATCGTGCTGGAATACGTTCATCACCTGTTCGTAGGCCTCCGACGAGCGGAACTGCAGGGCAACCTCGCGGTTTCGCTTGGAGCCGTTCTCAGTGCCGTTGATGCTTCCCAGGTGGATCCAGTGCTCCTCCCCTGTGCGCACCAGGAAGGCTTTGGTATGGACGCCCAGACCGGTGACATTCGCCAAACGGCAGGTGATATTAAGCCCCTCCTGTGCAGCGGCGCTGTTGAGAGCCAGGCAGGTCTCGGTGTTGTTCGATTCGTGATAGGCGTCCAGGAGCACGCGGACCTCGCCCCCCCGCCGAGCTGCCCTCACGATGGCCTGGAGGCGGGGATTGAGCCCAGCGGAGCCAGCGTCGGTGGTCCATGTGAGCGGTTCGTTCAGTTGCATCATGGCGACCTGATCGCCGATCCCGACGCGACTCAGCAGGCCCAGGAGACCATCCTGGTCGCGCAGCGCGTTCTCGGGTGCTTGAAGCACGCTCATATGGGATGCAGTTGTCACCAGGGGGGCGGTGAATGGAGCGGTGTAAGTGGTCCAGTCCGGCGAGGGCAGAGGGGCGAATCCATCAGGCGGGGCGTAGGTGCCGTCGTAAGGTGCGACGTCCCGGTGGTGCAGGGGGTCGCAGTCTCGGTGGAATACCTTCGCCAGGTGGGTGAACACTCCGGGGCTGTCGGTCACGGCCACGAATCCCCGATGTCCCATAGTGCCGTTCGCCTTGGGGTCGGAGGGAAGAGAGGACGGGCTGAGGTTCTCGCTGCTTACCAGCGCCAGCCGCTCGTCCACCAGGATGAACTTGGCGTGCTGGTAGCGGTAGCGGGGGGCTGTCCGGCCGATAAGATAGATGGTGCTGGTGGGTGGGTCGTGGAGGCGCTGGATGATCCATTTCTCTACGTCCTCCATCCCGCCGCTGGGGTCGCTTTCCAGCAGCATAGTCACCACCACACCGGCCTGGATGCGGTCGGCGATGGCCTGATACAGGGCGACGCTCTTCAGCGTGTAGACCTCGATGCGCAGGCTGTGCCGGGCTGACGCGACCGTCTGTGAGATCACGTCCAGCGTCCCTTCTGGGGCCACGGCCAGGGTGAGCGTGGCTGTGGTCGTGACCTCTGCAGGGAGGAAGAACTGCTCTAGATCCCAACCGGGGTAGCGCAGCTTGCGTCCGTCGATGGGGTCGTCCGGGTCCTGTGCCCAGTCGGCGACCGCGTCCGTGTCGGGGACGGGCAGTCCTGTGATCTGGTTCAGCTTGCGATACAGGATCTGCCCTGATCCGTAGCCAGGGTAGGGGTAGGGAACGACGGGTCCGTTCCACCCCTGGATGGCGGATCCTGTGCCCGTAGATGATGGACATCCGTAGGCCACAGCGTCCACTACGTTTCCGTCGGGGTCCAGCACGTAGGCCTCGTCACCGGCATCGGCCAGAAATCCGATGGGCCAGCTTCCGTCAAGTGTGGGGACAGGGCGGGTGATTGCCTGGGCGGCCCAATCGGCGTCGAATCCCCACGCGGCGTAGAATCCATCCCCATCCTGGGCCAGCCAGCGGATCTGCCCTGGTTCTATCTGCGCCCCAGTGGGGAAGCAGACGCGCGTGGCCGTGGCCCCAGAGGATGGGAATACGTCGTCCAGGCACCACCCCGTGAGCGCGACCGTTTGTGAGCTGAGGTTGATCAGGGCGGCGGCTTCCCCGCTTCCCCAGTAGTTGGCCGGGGCCAGGGCGTAAAGGTGGACGCGGGGAAGGATAGAGGTCGTCCAGTGGCTCGTATTGTTCGCTGTGATCGTCTCGCTGGCGGCTGTCGTCACGGTGACCCAGTTGGTGAATGTCGCCAGGGCACTGGCGGTCACCTGTGCGCTGATGGTGAGGACCTGGTTGGCACCAGGGGGCACGTCGCCGATCTCCCACACCAGATCTTGTCCGGAGCGGGTGGCTGTGACCCCAACCGTAGCCTCAAGGGAGCTGTCCGCGCTCCAGAAATGGAGGGAATGGAGCTTGAGCTGGCTGACGAGATCCACGGCGGTGGGAAGGGTGTCGGTGACCCTCACGGCGGTGGCGGTGACCGGGCCAGCGTTCCTGAGGGCGATACAGTAGGTGACGAAGTCGCCCACGGCGACGGCGGTCGGGCCAGTCTTGGTGACGACTATGTCGGCTGTGTTCAAGGGGCCTACGCCGGGAGTCGGATCGGGCCGATCAACCCAGTCATTCGCGCTGTCGGTGTCCATCCCCGGCGAGCTGCGTTCCAGGGAATGGCCCGGCGCAACGCCGGGGAGGGTGAAGTACGTGGTGTCCGCTCCGTACGACATGGCGTCGATGAGCGTGTCATCTTCCCATAGTTCCACCCGGTCTCCGGTGTTGTTCAGGCCGCTGCCGATGTAGCTCCCCAGGTCGATCACTGGGCTCGTACAGTCCGGGTGGACGCTTGTGAAGGTCGAGGCGTCGGCCGCTACGATGACCAAACCGTGTGGGGGGATGACGAATGTGGAAAGCCAATCACCGGTGTTGCCGTCACTGATGGCCCAGCCTGCCACGACGATCGCCGACTCGGTGCTGTTGTACAGCTCCACCCACTCGTGCCACTGGTCGGGTGTTCCGGTAGGGTCGTAGGCGACTTCGTTGACCACCACGTCGCCCGGGCTGGCTACTGACGCCTGGGGGGCCGCCTCGTCCGCTGCCTGCGAGCGCGGGGACAGGCCCCCCAGCGTCAACACCATAAGCAGTCCGCCCAGCAAGAATGCCCCCATGAGCCGCGTCGTACGTTTCATCGCTTTTTCCCTTGTCTCCTGTCCCTTATTCCCTACTCTACCGTCACTTCCTCCATCTCCGACACGATGTCCCATTGCTGAAGCGCTTCCCTGGGCTGCTTTCTGTCCGCCGCCTCCGGTCCTTCGCGTCGTCGTCGTTGGTACAGCCCGCCCAGCACGGCGATCGGCAGCGCCACTGCCAGTGCCAGGAACCACCATGGGGTGTGGGAGTGTGGAAGCAAGGGCGTCAGCCGGGGTTGAGCCGAGAAACGGTCCAGGTTGAACAGGATCAGCGCTATACTTACCCAGACGGTGAGGAAGTTCGGGATGGCGTCGCCGGAGCGGAGCAGCCCCAGCCCGGCGGTTCTTCGTTTGGTGAAGGGATAGACCAGATTGCTGCCCATAAACCCCAGTTGATCCTCCACGATGTGGCTCGCCAGGCCCAGCCCTGCCACCAGGCCAGCCCACAAGGGCGTGCGTGTGACCACGCCACGGCTGAGGACCTCGGCCAGCGCGACCCCTCCCGCTGCTGCCCATCCCAACACCGCCGCCGTCGTCAGGCTGTGGGACCAGCGTCGATGCCAGTCTAAGAAACGGACGTGGAGTTCGTCGCCCTGCCGTTCGAACGTGAACGAGGGTCCGCTGAAGATGTCGATTATGTTCTCCTCGGCGTAGGTGGGCGCCATCGGCACGCCGACTTTCGTCCGTGCCTCTGTCCCCCGCTCTTCCCTCCCCAGGCGGAGGGACGGCTCGGAGCCGGGTAGGGGGATCTGCCCGGTGTTCACGATCGGTCCAATCCGCACCGCCACCTCTTCGTGCTCCGGGTCGAAGCGCACTGCATACTGTCGCCATCGGTCACTACCCAGGCGGATGGTGTGGAGCATCACGCTCTGGGGTTCTCCGATCTCATACGCGTGCCGCATCACCTGTCTCATCTGCCTGGCGATCTCGTCCGCGTCCGGCTTCGGGCCGGGGTCGATCTCGAGATCATGGTTCTCGAAGTAGCGGACGAACTTAAAGTCGATGGTGTCCGGCAGGAGGGCGCTAATTCCTCCCAGCACGGGCAGGAGCGAACCCTGTGCTCCTGCCTGGACGACTTGGGGGAAGAACGTTGCCAGCGCCACGCCTGTTAAGAAGTGGGAGATCCCCTTCACCTTTATCCTCCAATTGATTGCAATGAGCAGGATACGCAAGTGCCCTCTGTCCGCTCGACCGAGATTATACTCGTGTAAACGATCTGGTGCAACTTGAAAGCATGGAGTATGGAGCAGGGGGCAAGGAGTAGAGACACCAGGTGGAGCCTCTACTCTCAACGCCTTGCGAACTCACCCTCCTGGTTCTGTGTCTGTTGTGTCTTTTCGTGCCTGGCAATCTTGTGTATAATGGGACGTGGGTTGATTCAGGTGCATAATGCAGGCGGGCGCGCAACCCAAGCTCGTGAATATGGGTACTTGCAACCGGCCAAATACCTGGTATACTTATGTATCCTTGGGCAATAGCTTGGCTGTCCTTGGAGTGTGGAAGAATCGAATGCTTGATATCCTTCGTCACCTGCTGCGCCATAAGGCACGTACGGCCCTGACGATTCTGACCATCTCCGTCGGTATCTTCGCCGTGACCACCGTCGGCGGCATCGCCGAGCGGATGGAGTCGCTCGTCCAGACGGCGATGGATGATGCCTACGGCCGCATCTGGATCTCGCCGGAAAGCTGGGACCGGCCACTGACGGACGCGATGGCGCGACAACTCCGTCGCGTCGAGGGCGTGGCCGGCGTCACTGCCACGATGGCCGACCGCCTTGAGGAGCCGGAGAAGCGGAGCGTCGAAATCAGCCTCAACCCTGATATGTTCTCCGGCACCCGCTCCGATATCCCCGACCTGGCGTACGACGCCCCGATGGGTGCTGAACTATGGGCTGGGCGGATACCGGCACCTGGCAGTCGTACCGAGACTGTCGTCGGCTGGGACCTGGCACAGGAGCACGGGCTGGACGTGGGGGATGTTCTCATGGTGCGAGAGCGCCCATTCCGGGTGGTCGGTATCTGGGGACGCGCGGCAGCGACGGCGGACCGCGTGGCGTACATCGCCTACGATATGGCGATGGAGCTGGCCGATCCCGGTCCTTGGCGCGGCATCGGTGCCGTCTCCGTCATCCCCCGGCGTGGCGTCGATCCGGAGGAGCTGGCCGGCCGCATTGAGCAAGAAGTGGATGGCGTGGAGGCCCAGTCGCCCCAGGAATCGGTGCAGCAGGCTCGCCAAGGGGTGCTCATCTTCTCCCTCATCGTCGGGGCCAGCGGCGTGCTGGCTCTCCTCATTGGCACCTTTACCATCGTCAACACTATGGTGGTGAGTGTTCACGAGCGACGGCGCGAGATCGGTCTGAAGAAGGCCATCGGCGCGGCCGACGTCCACGTCCTGACCGAGGTGCTGGCCGAGGCCGCCTTTATCGGCGGGATGGGTGGACTGTTGGGCGTGCTATCTGGCGCAGGCGTGGCCTTCATCGTCAACAACACGCTCTTCGACCAACTGGGGCTGGAGCTTTTTCTGATCACGCCGCGTCTGGTTGTGGCTGCGGTCGCCTTCACCGTGTTGATGGGTGCGCTCGCCGGGCTCTACCCGGCCTGGCGGGCGGCGCGACTCGACCCGGTGGTGGCGCTGCGCGGCGGTGGGGGCGCCACCTATGCCCGCCGGGGGATGAAGCGGCTGATCTACCTGATCCGCCGCAACGCCCGCTCGATCCTGACCGTGGGCGGTATCGCCGTCGGCATCTTCGCCCTGGTCGTCCTGGGCAGCCTGGCCGAGTACCTCAACGCGTTCCTGAACGAGTCCCTCACGGGGTCGCAGCACAAGATCGCTGTGCGCCGGGGGGATGAAGATGTGCCCTTCGGCCGCTCGACCGCCCGCATCGTCGATCGCGTCTCCGGCGTGCAGGCCGTCGTGCTCAGCACGTGGGGTGGTCCTCTGGATGAGGAGCAGAGCGAGTTCGAAGCGGTAGAGCAATTGTACGGCATCGAGTCGCCCACCGGCGAGTATGGCTACTGGGTGCCAATGGACGTGGAGTTCGCCGCAGGCCGCAATCTGCGCCCCAGAAGTCTCAACGAGGTGGTGGTGGGCGCAGACCTGGCGGAGAAGTACGATCTGCGCGTGGGGGGACGGTTCACCATCCGCGACCGAGATTTCACCGTCGTCGGTATCTGGAAACGCAATCCCTATAGCACCTTCGACACGGGCATCAATTCCCGCGCCTACGTCACGCTCGACGCGCTGGCGGCGGTGCTGGGTGAGTCGGAGTCGATCGGCATGATGAGTGCATTAGCGGCCCCGGGTCACGACCCGGGAGAGGTGGCCCGAGCCATCGAAGCGGAGTTGCCCGGTATTGAGACGAGGACGATGCAGGAGCAGGTGGAGGAGATCCGGCGCGTACTCACCATCCTGATCGCTGTGATGGTGGGGCTTCTCTCCATCGCCGTCTTCGTCGGCAGCGTCTCGGTGGTCAACACGATGGTCATCGCCGTGCGTGAGCGGACGGGAGAGATTGGGCTGAAGAAAGCGGTGGGTGCCGAGGATGTCGACATCCTGGCCGAGGTGCTGATCGACGCCGGACGGCTGGGTGGGATTGGCGGAGCGGTGGGCGTACTGGCGGCCTGGCCGGTCGTCGCCGGCATCAACCTCTACGCCCAGAACTCAGGTGGGTTCAAGATTATGACGCTGACGCCGCGCCTGGCGGCGGCGGCGATTGTCTTCAGTATGTTGCTGGGGATGGTTTCGGGGTTGCTGCCAGCCTGGCGTGCCGCGCGGCTCAATCCAGTGGTGGCGCTGCGAACAGAGTGATCCTGCGGGATACGCAACACGTGTCTGTGTCGCGTGTCCCGTGACTACGATCGGAGGTATTGTGATGAAACCCAGACGACTCCTTCTCATCATCGGCGGTTTGGTGCTGCTGGCCATTATCCTCTGCGTGGGGAGCGGACTTGCCTCTCGCATCAGGGATAGAATTAGCGCTACCCCCACGCCAGAGGCGGAGGAGGGCCCCCCCGCCGAAGTCTCCGTGCGCGCCCGCGGGGAGATCGTGCCCGCCGTGTGGGCGGATCTCTCCTTTGAGACCGCTGGTATCGTGGTGGAGTGGTTTGTGGAGGAAGGGGAGGTTGTCGAGGCAGCCACTCCTCTGGGGCGACTGGATACGGAGGCCCTGGAATTGGCGCTAAAGCAGGCCCGAGCCACGCTGGAGACCGCCGAGGTGAAACTCGCCCAGGCGAAGGAGGAGAACGAGCATCAACTGGCCAAGGCTGAACTGGCGCTCCAGACCGCTGAGGATCGCCTGGCTCAGGCCGAGGCCCGCTTTCCCCAGGCCACCGCCGCAGAGGTGACCCTGAAGCAGGCCCATGACCAGCTCGTCCGCGCACAGGAGGCATACGACAAGGCTTGGGACTCGGCCCGGGATTGGGAGATGTATATGGATGATCCAACTCCCAGATTCCCAGGGGAGAATCCCCCGACGGGCATCTCCCACGCCGATCGGCTGGAGGCCGACCGGGAGTCGACTGAGCGCGCTCTGGAGAGCGCGCAGTACAATCTGGAGGTTGCACAGGCTGAGTATGACGCTGCCCTCGGCGAACGGCAGGCGAGTGGCAAGGAGTTGAGCGTCCTGGAGACCGAAGTGGAGCGCGCGCAATTGGAACTGGAGCGACTCCAGGAAGGGGTGGATCCACTGCTGGTACAGGAGGTGAAGAACGCCCGTCTCCAGGTGGAGCAGGCCCAGGCCAATCTGGAGGCTGGGACGCTCGTGGCTCCCTTTGGCGGTACCGTCGTCAAGCTCCACCTGCGCCCTCACGACCAGTCCACCGTCGGCGCTCCAGCCATCACCCTGGCCGACCTGTCCACGTTGCGCGTTGAGACCACCGATCTGGACGAATGGGGGGCGGCCCAGATCGACGTTGGGAGCGAGGTGAAGATCGTGTTCAACGCCTTCGACGATAAAACTCTCACCGGTCACGTGATGGAGATCGACTTGCGCGGGGAGACGCTTCCGGCGGGTGACGTTGTCTATCGAACGATCGTCGAGCTGGACGAGCCTGATCCGGATTTGCGGTGGGGGATGACTGTGCGCATCTCCATCCCATTGGAGGAGTGAGCGATGGCTATCGTCGAGGCCCAAGGACTGGTCAAGGTCTATCCCATGGGAACGACCGAGGTGCACGCTCTGCGAGACTTGGACCTGACCGTCGAGGCAGGGGAGTTTATGTCGGTGATGGGGCCTTCTGGCAGCGGCAAGTCCACGCTCCTTAATCTCATCGGCTGCCTCGATAGTCCCACCGAGGGCACGGTCGTGTTGGACGGGGTGGACGTGACCCAGGTGCGGCGCGCGCGCCTGCCAGCCATCCGTCGCGAGAAAGTGGGCTTCGTCTTCCAGCAGTTCAACTTGCTGAATCACCTCACGGCGGTAGAGAATGTGATGTTGCCCTTGCGTTACACCGACGTAGGAAGGCGGGAGGCCCGGAAGCGCGCGACTGAACTGCTAGAGCACGTCGGCCTGGGCGACAGGCTGACCCATCGTCCGCTTGAGATGTCCGGAGGTGAGCAACAACGGGTGGCTGTGGCGCGGGCATTGGTCAATCGCCCCGCCATTGTTCTGGCCGATGAGCCTACGGGCGAGCTGGACACCGCTACCGCCGGTGAACTGATGACCTTGCTCCAGATGCTCAACCGGGAAGGCCAGACCTTCGTCATTGTCACGCACGACCCCCGCGTGGTGGAACAGACCGGTCGCACCGTCTACCTGCGGGATGGGCGTGCAGTACGGGAAGAGCGGCGGAGTTGACCGCTTCGTGGTGTGAAAATGCGTAAAAGGAGGTCCGATGACGTTGCTTTCCCTGCAGAAAGACATCATATACGGTCCCATAAACTCCCGTCGTCTGGGTCGTTCGCTGGGCATCAACCTGCTGCCCACCGACTGCAAGCTGTGTTCCTTTGATTGCGTCTACTGCCACTATGGCCGCACAGAGATCAAGACCCTACTACCTGACGAGGGGCGCTTGCCCGGCGTGGAACAGGTGCTCCAGGCGGTGGAGAGGGCGCTCCAGACGCATTCGGACGTGGACTACGTCACCTTCTCGGGCAATGGAGAGCCGACATTACATCCCCGATTTCCCACCATCGCTTATGAGGTTCGGCGGCTGCGGGACGAGCTCAGGCCTGGGGTGAGAATGGCTCTCTTGTCCAATTCCACCGCCGTACATGTTCCCCAGGTCAGGGAGGCATTAGGCACGTTTGACGTGCCGATGATGAAGCTGGATGCAGGGGATCGGGAGACGCTGGCGCGCATAAACCGCCCTGCTGCGGCGGTGAGACTGGAGCGCATCGTCGAGGGGTTGAAGGGGATTCCGGACCTCACCCTCCAGAGCGTACTTCTCGATGGCGAGGTGAGCAACGTGCGGGGGAATGCCCTTGAGGCGTGGTTGGCAGCCCTTTCTGAGATCAGGCCATCCCGGGTGCAAATCTACAGCACCGATCGTCCGGTGCCTGAATCCGGCGTGGAGCGGGTGCCTCCCTCCAGACTGGAGGGCATTGCCAAGGAGATCGAGAAGCGCGTGGGAATCCCAGTGAGTGCTTATTGGGCTTGAGCCTAGCCCACGCGGGCGGGAGTCGCTCGTTGGCGGCAGCGTCAAGCTCCCTTAGTGGTGCTCCGCCTCCCCTGCCCGGGAGAACTCAAGGTGCGCAGTTAGCGCTCGGCGTAGAAGGCGATGCCGACGGTGCCCGGCCCCGCATGGGTGCCGATGGCGGGGCTGACCGTCGTGCGATAGACTGTGTGGAGGCCGAAGCGCTCCTTTACCCGTTCGGCGACTGCCTCTCCTTCCTCGGGAGTGTCCACGTCAATGACGGCCGCCTCTGCCATCCGTTTCCCACCCAGCCGCTCCTCGGCGACCCCCAGCATCCTCGCGACCGCTTTGTGTTTGGTGCGCACCTGGGCCAGCGGCTCAATGGTTCCATTCGTCAAGTGAAGGAGAGGCTTGATATTCAGGGCGGTCCCTAGCAGCCATTTTGCCCCCCCGATGCGCCCGCCCCGGTGAAGGTACTCCAACGTGTCCACGGCGAATAGAAGCTGCACCCTGGCCCGCATCTCCTCGGCCGCGGCGACGACTTCGTCCACCGACTTGCCGGCGGCCGCTGCGCGGGCGGCAGCCAACACCATAAACCCCAGTCCCATCGAGGTCGAGAGTGAGTCCACGACTCGGATCTTGAGCTCGGGCAGTTGAGCTGTCACCGCCTGTGCGTTGGCGACGGTGCCGCTGAGCTTCGAGGTGACGAACACCCCGACGATGGCATCGGCCTCACTGCCCACTTGTCGGAAGAAGTCCTGGAACTCGCCGGTCGAGGGCTGGGAGGTGGTGGGGAAGACGTCAGTCTCCCGCAGACGGCGGTAAAAGGTGGGTGGGTCTATGTCCACCCCATCCTTAAAGCGCTCGTCGCCCCAGATGAGCCACAGGGGGATCACCGGAATGCTTAGATCACCTAGGGCCTCTCGAGGGATGTAAGCGGAACTGTCCGTCACGACGACGGTCTTGTGCTTGCTCATACGTCACCTACCTTTGCCCTGGGGCTCTATTGTCAGACGAAGTCACTGGATAGAACACCTTTCCCAGGGAAAGGATACGTCAAGTGTGGGAAGGATAGATGGGACGGGGGTGAGGATCGCTCCGATTCATTTCGGAGGCCTCTTGGACTGGGATCTTTCAAAGGAGACCCAGCCAGCCTGCCACGACCCCGCCGACTTCTGTCATATTCAGTGCAATCGGGAGCAGCAACACTCCCATGCAGTTCATCCGGCGTGAGCCCCACAGCACAGGGATGAGCCCGATGCCGGTGGCGACCACGCACATGAGCAGCCCTCCCCATCCCGTTGTACCCGTGACGACGCCGAGCAGCGCGACCAACGTGCCCAGCCCAATCCATCGAGTGTCCACCCTGCTCACCAGTTTGGCTGCTGCGTGGGCTGCTGGTAAGAGCAGGAGGAACGAGAGAGCGCCGGTGAAAACCACCGTTGCCACTGCGAGATAATATGTCTGTGGCGTATGGGCCGACCACAGGCTGCTCAGCATCCACGCCATCCCCCCTCGTGTCATGTGCAACCCTGGCACGAAGAAGAATAGCAGGGAGCCCACGTAGTAGATGACCTTGGACGCACCTTGCGAGATGAGAAAAAGTCGGTCGTCTCGCTGTGCGGTGGCGTGTCCGGCGATCATGCTACCGATGCCTCCCGTCACGACTGGGAAGAAGGCAGCGAAAAGGCCACCTAGCGCGCCAGCCAACGTTCCTCGCACGAGCATCTCGGGTGTGCTGTCCACCGTGCTGGCGATGTCTTGCTCTGGCAACTCCACTCCCGAGATGACGCTCTGTAAGATCCAGGGCACGGCGAAGAGACCGGTGAAGGCTGGAAGCAAACCCTGGTGGGCGGCTTCCACCGGCAATGGACTGCGGTAGAATAGGATCAGGCCCAGGAGGCCCGCGAGCAGGAACGTGATCAGCCCCGCCGCCAGGCTCCTCCAGCCGTCCCACCAGCGTCGCCAGCCGGCCGGGGCGCGATCCCACCCCTTAGGCCACTCGGACATGAGCATGTAGGCGATCACGGCCCACAGGATCCAGGGCAGGTGGGGCTGGAGGATCGCCCGCAGCACCGGCAAGGCGGAGGGCGCGATGGGCGTCAGCAGTGCCAGGATCGCGATGCCGCCCAGACCGCCTAGGCCGGTCAACACCGTTGCTTCGTATCCGCGTTGCTGGAGCAGATACTTCTGACCGGGGAGAACGACGAAAACCGTTGAATCGTCGGGGGCTGAGAGGAAGATGCTCGGGATCGAGTTCACCATGGCGTACGCGGTGGTCATACCTACGAAGAAGAAAGCCAGGAGATCGGGTGGCACGATCTCCTCCAGCGAGGTCCAGCCCAGGATGATCAACCCGGCGACGGTGTAAACGTGCAGCCCTGGCAGAAGCGCTAGCAGCGATGCCAGCAGCGCACCGGTGACCGCCCAGAGGAGAGGGATCAGGGTAGCCATAGAACTCACTCCACGATTTCCACCCCGTCTGCCTCCGGGATGATCTCCAGATAGCCCTGATACTCGTCAATGAGCCCTTCCACCTCGATCCGCGCTCCAGCCACGAGCCGGTCGGCGTCGGGGATGGCATCATGGACGTTCTGCCACAGAAGCAGGGTGATGCTCCCGCTGGTATCGTCCAGCGGGAACTTAATTCCCTTTGAAAAGATCTCCGGCTCGCCGAGAGTTCCTATCAGTGTGAGAACCTGGCCTACGTCGGCAGAGGTGATGTCATCGATGGCTCGTCTTTCGGCCTCGATTGATGGCAAGGGGGTGGGGGTCACGGCCGCGCCAGGGCTGATTACACATATTCTGTCTGCATCGAGCTTGGTCAGCTCCAACTCACCCTGGTATTCTGCGATCTGGCCCGTGGCGATGACGTGAGCTCCTGTTCCCAGTCCCTCCGGCGCGTTTTCGTAGACGTCCTGCCACATCAGAAGTACGATCTGTCCTGTGCCATCGTCGAGGGTGAACTTGACGCCGGCAGAGAAGGGATGGGGAGGACTGAGCACGCCGCACAGCGTCGACCAGCGGCCCACGTCGACGCTTGTCAATTGGCCGATGGGTGTGCAATCGGTTGGAAGAGGGGCGCCAGCGAGTATCTGGACGTCATGGGGAGATTCGGGGATCACCTCTATCTCCCCCCGGTAGAGGGAGACCTCTCCCTGGGTCTGGACTTGTGCGCCTATCTCTGGTGTGACTCCGTTGCGTAGTTCATCGTAAACAGATTGCCACAGAAGCAGGATGATTGTGCCGGTGCCGTCGTCCAGCGTGACCTTGACGCCTGCGGAAAAGGGGTGTGTCTCAATCACGGTGCCGCGCACGGCGATGAACTGGCCCACGTCAGTCGTGCTCAACTCGCCGATTTTCCTCTCCAGGGCCACAGGCACCGGTTGGTCGAGGGGCACAATGTCGGCAAGCATCGCAGGGGTGAGTTGGGGGATACCTTCGTACAGGGAGACGGTCGCCGCGACTTCAACGGATTGGCCCGTAGACAGCGTGAGGGAGGTACCGCTGAGTGTGAGGACATCTTCGCTCACGACGAGGGGGATGGAACCGGTCACGTCGCGGAGGGTAACCAGCGTCAGGCCTTGATAGGGTCTCTGCACGTCGCGTACCTGGCCGCGCACCCGTACGCGCAGATATTGGTCCTCCGGCGCGATGGTGCCGATGTCGCGCTCCATCGGTTCGGCCCGGGTGATCTTTATCTGATCGGATGCGTTGACCGTGAGAGCGTGAAAATCCTCGCGCACACGCAGGGTGCCGGTCACCTCGACCAGGTCTCCCAACGCGGGCACGCAATTCCCTTCGGCGAGGGCCCTCGCCTCCGCGCCATAGGACGAGATGTAGAGCTCACCTGTCTCGTCCTCGACCCAGAAGCCGAGAGAGGCCTTGTCGGGGTTGTAGGTGGGAGCGCGGGTGCACCGACCCACCACACGCACGTAGGCCAGGTTCATCGTCGCCCTGGCCTGTCCGATCTGTATCAGGGGTACCTCGGATCGAGTGGCGGCGAACCACAGGATGACGAGACCTACGGAGGCAAGCATCACGGTGGCGATTTTGACGGTGCGGATGGGAATGCGCTTGGTCAGGTAGGCTCCACAGTAGGGACAGGCCTCACAGGCTCCGACGTAGCGCCCGCAACTGGGACAGTGGCTCATCCTGGGTCTCCTCGTGGTTGTTGCGGATAGAAATCATCCATGGGGTGAGCGAGTGAGTATAATGTACCCCAGTTTTTCGGGTTTGTCCAGTCTTGACGTGATGTGGTGATGCCTCGTGAGGAAGGGGCAACTCGCAATTTTGACTTCCATTTTGGGTTGGGCTATACTGGCTGGGATGGAGGAAATGGATGGCCAAGATAGCGGATGAATTGGCGCGTGCGACGGAGCTCATTCAGAGCTACGCCGGGGGGGGCTGGGATCGCACGATAGACCGCGTGGATCGAGATGCTCTGGTCTGGCTGCTTGAGATCGTGGGGTCTCAGCATGCGTATATCCGTTCTAAAGCCTTTCGAGACGTGGTGGCGGCGGCCTACCAGATGGGGCGGCAGGATCATATCGCGGAGGAAAAAGGATGATGGCGGAGTGATCTTGATTTCGCCGTGCTGAAGCCTCTACGCTACTCGACGGCGACCGGCACTGTGAAGGTGAACGTCGTTCCTTTTCCGATCTGGCTCTTGACCTTGATTTCGCCCCCCTGAAGTTCGACCAGGTTCTTGACGATACACAACCCCAATCCCGTTCCAGGCATGTCTCGCACTGTGGGATTCTCGGAGCGGAAGAACTTGGTGAACAGTCTCGCCTGGTCTTCTGGAGAGATGCCGATGCCGGAGTCGGATACGGCGCAGTGTACATGTCTGTCTTGAAGCCAGGCTTGCACGGCGATATGGCCTCCTTCTGGGGTATATTTGTAGGCGTTGCTGAGCAAGTTGATCAGAATCTGTGTCAGTCGTGCTGGATCAGCGCGGACCTGTGGCAGATTCTCCGGTATCTTTAGCGTCAACTGCTGCGAGCGGGCCTTGATTTGCCCCTGAGTGGCTTGTAGAGCATCCTTCACCGAGTTTGTAACGTTGGTTGGCTGCACTTCCAGCCGCAACTGGCTGGTCTCGATTCGGGAGATATCCTGCAGGTCGGAGACGAGGACCTGCATCCGCTCCACGTTCCTGACGATAGTCCGGACGAACCCCGTTTGATCCTCTGTCAGCGGTCCGGCCATTTCCTTTTCTAGCATATCGGCGTACCCACGAATGGAGGTCATCGGAGTGCGCAGTTCGTGGGCTACGAAAGAGACGAACTCTGACTTGGCCTGGTCGGCCTGGCGTACTTCTTCGTACAGGCGGGCGTTCTCAATGGCGATGGCGGCGTAGTCGGCCAACGCCAGCAGCAACTGCCGTTCGTGTCTAGAAAAGGGGCGGGCGCTCACGCGGTTGCCCAGACCCAGCGCCCCAATGATCTGATCGCCCACTTTGAGAGGCGCGGAGAGCATAGCTCCGGTGGCGGTGACCTCTCCCTTGCGGGCTGCTTCATCTGCCAGCTCCTCGGCGCTGCGTTGTGCCACGTGGTGCAACTTCCCTGGCACTCTTTGGTGATGGAGTTCCTTTCGTAGCTGCCCACTTTCCTCGTCCATCAGCATCAACGTCGCCTCTTCCGCCCCGATGACGTAGAACACAGCATCAAGAATTCGATTCAGCAGCTGGTCCTTGGAAAGCAGGGACGTGACGGACTTGCCCACGCGGTATAAGGTGTCCAGCTCTCGCACTCTCTGGCGCAGTTGCTGGTTGGCCTGAGCAAGCCCCTGAGTGAGAGCATCTCTTTCCCGGCGCAGATGTACCTCTGTGAGGGCCCTCTCAATGGCGGCGTTCATTTCCTCTGCGGTGAAGGGCTTGATCAGGTAGTCCTTCACTCCCTTGCGGAACAGCTCTACAGCGATGGCCTCAGACCCGTGGGAGGTGATCAAGATGACCGGAATGTCAAGTCGCTGTGCCCGGAGGGCATCCACGACTTGAGAACCATTCATGCGGGGCATTTCCAGGTCGCACAGAATTAGATCGGGGGGGTCTGCCAGGGCCATCTCTAGGCCTTCGGCGCCGTCAGATGCCTCCTGGGCGATGAATCCTTTTTGACCTGCCAGAACCTGGACGATGAACTCCCGCATCGCTTGGCTGTCGTCCACCACCAGGATGTGTACATCTGGTTTCATCCTGCTTGCTCTCCTAGGGAATACCGAAAGGCTGGTCGTGACAGTGGATGGTGTTTCGGGCGATACCCAAAGATGCCGACACCTATTATACCTCAATTGGCTGGGGATGTAAGTTAAGAAAAGGTTACGGTTGGGTGACGTTGGTTGATGGTTTGTACGCGTGTTGACTTATATGGAGGGTGCGCTATACTTTGCGAGAGGAAGCGCAGGGGTGAGAGCATTCCGGTTCTGTACAAGAAGGAGGAAGGTTGGGCAGTGAAAGGACGTGAGCTTATCAGGCGGTATCGAGACGGGGAGCGCTCTTTTTCTGGAGCTGAGCTGAAGGGAATAAGACTGCGTGGCGCCAATCTGAGTGGGATCGACCTGCGTGAGGCTGATCTGAGCGAATCTGACTTGATCGGCGTAAGCCTAGTGGATGCTGACCTGCAGGGGGCCAATCTGAGTGGGGCTGATTTGGTCGGGGCTGACCTGTGTGGGGCTAATCTGTCTATGGCCAGTTTGACCGGGGCCAGCTTGGTCGGGGTTGATCTGAGGCGAGCTAACCTGTTCCAGGCTGTACTGTTCCGACCTAACTTGAGGGGTGCCAACTTAAGTGAAGCAGATCTACGCGAGGCGGATTTGAGTGGGGCGGATCTGAGTAGGGCGGACCTGCATGGGGCTGATTTGTTAAAATCCATTCTTTTTCAGGCGAATCTACGCGGGGCCAACTTGGAAGAAGCCAAGGTCAGCTCTGAACAACTGGCTGAGGCTGCCTCGCTTGAGGGTGTGACCCTGCCCGATGGCACGAAAAGCCACTAGCGCTGCCTGAGATGTGTAAGGAGATCATGCGACATGGCGGAGATCACCCGAAAGGAATTAGTGCTGGCCTTGATAGGTGCCGGTGAACGTCCTCGTTTGAGAGGGCTCGATCTGAGCGACCTGGACATGACGGGCCTGGACTTGAGCGGGGCGAATCTTTTCCAGTCCATTTTGCGTGGAGCTGGTCTGGGGGTGGCCGATTTGGGCGGAGCAGATCTGAGTGTGACGGATTTAAGTGGCGCTGATCTGCGCGGGGCCAACTTGAGGGGAGCTGACCTGAGCGTGGCTGATCTGCGCGGTGCTGATCTGCGCATGGCTGATCTACGTGATACTGATCTGCGCGGGGCTGATCTGCGCGACGTTGACTTTGGCGAAGCCGATCTGCGCAGGGCCGATCTGCGTGGAGCTAATGCCCTGAACGCGGCTAATCTGCATGGGACTGATCTGCGCGGGGTCAATTTGCGCGAGACTGATCTCAGTGGGGCCGACCTAGGGGGTATTGATGTGAGTGAGGGCGATCTGAGTGGGGGGGATTTGAACGGTGCCAGCCTGGATGGGGCTAATTTGAGCAGAACCAACTTCAGCGAAGCCAACTTGCGTGATGCTAGTTTGGTCGGGGTTAATCTCAGCGGAGCCAACTTGAATGGGGCCGATCTGAGGGGCGCTGGCCTGATTGGAAGCGATCTGAGCGAGACCGACTTAAGCATGGCTGACTTGAGCGTGGTCAACTTGCTCCAGGCGATTCTGTTCCGTGCTGATTTGAGGGGTGCGAATTTGAATGGAGCTAACCTGAGCGAGGCCAATCTGGAGCAGGCACGCGTGACCGATGAACAGCTTGCCACGACCATACTTAAAGGGGCGATTCTACCTGACGGCGCGCAAGGGTGAATGCCGATAGAGAACTGGAGATGTACGGATGAAACGGGAGATAAGTCTTCAATCCAGGCCGGGATGTGGCTTGTGGCCCGTCGTGGTATGGTTTCTTGTCGTGGTGGGAGGGGTTGTGTTGGCCTGGTATGGTTTTACGTGGACCGAGGATGATGGGCAGATGGTGGCTGTTCAGCCGTCGACAATGGCATCGGACACGCCGCCGCCATCACCGACGATGACTTCTACTCTCTCTCCCACCGATACGCCGCAGCCGACGTCTACGTCGACGCCCACCCTGGTTCCTCCGACGGCGACCCCTGTGACACCCAGAATCGTGGCCGGTGCTGATGGTGCAAACGTCCGTAGCGGGCCGGGTACCAGCTTTACCCACCTGGATTATCTCGATCCGGGTGCCCAGGCCCGGGTGATCGGCCGTTATGGCGATTGGTGGCAGATCGAACATGAGGGCGCGGCTGCATGGGTATTTGGTGAGATCGTTACCCCATACGACACAGATGGTGTGCAGCAGGTTCAACCCCCCTCGTCGCCGACTCCTGTTCCTCCTACTGTGACGCCTACTCCCACGCCAGCTCAGCCGA
>Ga0180432_10003552_pt1 | contig 22078 bp, 23 predicted proteins | sample SS_ome_10_FD_132414 | JGI IMG/M metagenome (GOLD analysis project Ga0180432, IMG submission 132414) | Hypersaline lake sediment archaeal communities from the Salton Sea, California, USA - SS_1_MS_2 metaG | ecosystem: Environmental > Aquatic > Non-marine Saline and Alkaline > Hypersaline >...
ACGGCTAGAGCACCGGACTCCAAATCCGGGTGATGGGGGTTCGAATCCCTCCTGGCCTGCCATCCAAGTAGGCGCGAAAGTTATCTGCTGGAAAGAGTTCACTCCAGGATTTGTTGAATTCGATAAATTTGTTGCCAAATTTATTGTGAAAACACCGCCTTTTTTACTCGTTTAATATCGCATTTTTTCACTATATGCCGGATAGATCGCAATGTGGAACAAGATAGTCCAATTCCTCAGAGAAGTTAAGGTTGAGATAAAGAAAGTTACCTGGCCCACGAGAAAAGAGATCATCGCATCAACGGCCGTCGTCTTATTGACCACAATCATCATAGCCTCCTTTCTCGGATTAGTAGACTATTTACTTTCGGAGATAGTTAAGTTGTTGCTCCCTTGATTTCTCGGGCTGTGCTGAATTGAACGGCATGTTTGGAGGATGGAGGATTAACAAATGAGGGTGGGAAAATAAGCTGCACTTTAAAGCAAAATTGGGAAGTCCCTCACGAAAATAGGTTGAAAAACCTTGCTGATAAAAAGGGACATAGCTGTCGATTCGGCATTGAGGCACATTCAACATCCTTAAATTGGACCGTCGCAGTCAAGGAAATTTGGACGTAAGGTGTTTTCGTTGAAAACAGGGCCGGAAGTTATTTATATAAGGGGTTTTTTACAAGTCCTCATGGCACTTAAATGGTACATAGTTCACACCTACTCGGGATACGAGCAGATGGCGAAATCCGCCCTGGAAGCACGGATAAAATCGGCCGAGAAGGAAGATGAGATAACTGATGTGATGATCCCCGCCGAGAAGGTTGTGGAGATGGTCAAGGGTGAGAAGCATACATCTATGAGGAAGTTTTTCCCCGGATATATACTCGTAAAAATGGAGCTCAATGAAGAGACCTGGCACATTGTGAAGAACACGCCCAAGGTCACGGGATTTGTGGGTGGATCGACAAATCCTCCTGCCCTCACAGATGACGAGGTCGAAAACATACAGCATCAGATGGAGGACGGGGCGGTAAAGCCGAAGCCGAAGATCACCTTCGAGAAGGGCGACTCCGTCAGCGTAACCGACGGCCCCTTCGCGACCTTTACGGGCTACGTGGATGAAGTATACCCGGAAAAGGGGAAAGTCAAGGTTATGGTCTCAATTTTTGGCAGGCCCACCCCCGTGGAGCTGGAGTTCTTTCAGGTAAAGAAGGGTTGATGCTTCGTTAATGTGAGGGGCTGGGGCAAATTTTAGTAATGGAGGGCTGGGAGAGAATAGTATTGATGGGGGCTGGGGCGAAGTTGGGGTGGATGTGAGATGGGGGCGAAGTTGGGGCAATGGGAAGGGGAGGGTGAATTCTATATGTTGAGAAATAATAAATATAAGGACAAGGAGCTATAATGGCAAAGAAGGTCATAGGTCAAATAAAGCTGCAGATTCCCGCCGGGCAGGCGAATCCATCCCCGCCGGTAGGGCCCGCCCTGGGTCAGCAGGGAGTGAACATCATGGAGTTCTGCAAGATCTTCAACGCAAGGACCGCGAAAGATCAGGGAGTGATCACTCCAGTTGTCATCACCGTTTATGCGGACCGCTCCTTCTCCTTTATTACCAAGACGCCGCCGGCGGCGGTGCTGTTAAAGAAGGCCGCCGGTATTGACAAGGGAAGCGGGGTCCCCAACAAGGAGAAGGTGGGGCAGGTTACAAAAAGGCAGGTGGAGGAGATAGCCAAAATCAAGATGCCCGATCTCAACGCAGCGGATTTGGATAATGCAAGAAGGATTATCGAGGGAACGGCGAGGAGTATGGGAATAGAGGTTGAGGGCGTCGAGTAATAAACTGGGTATTATTGAGAGATATTTATTTGGGAGAGGATAATGGCGAAGCGTGGGAAGAATTATCTGGCCGTAAAGGCGAAGATAGATGTCCAGAAGAGATACGACCTCGATGAGGCGCTGGATATCCTGGTGAACAATTCCAAGCTGAAATTCGATGAGGGCGTCGATGTGGCCTTCAGGCTCGGCGTCAACCCTAAGCATTCCGACCAGATGGTCAGGGGGGCGGTGGCGCTTCCCCACGGGACGGGAAAGAGCATCAAGATTCTCGCCTTTGCCAAGGGGGAGAAGGAAAAGGAGGCCAAGGATGCCGGAGCCGATTTCGTGGGCGCCGAGGATATGATAGAAAAGATCGAGGGGGGATGGCTCGAATTCGACAAGGCGGTGGCCACACCCGACCTGATGGGACAGGTCAGCAAGTTGGGGAAGGTGCTTGGACCGCGGGGCCTTATGCCGAATGCAAAGGTCGGCACGGTGACCTTCGATCTCAAGAGGGCGATAGAGGAGCTGAAGGCGGGAAAGGTCGATTTTAAGGTGGAAAAGAACGGGATACTCCACGTCCCCGTCGGCAAGATATCCTTTGGTGTGGAAAAGCTAAAGGAGAACATCACTGCGCTGCTTGAGATGATAATCAAGCTGAAGCCGCAGACGAGCAAGGGAACGTATCTCAAGAGTATCGCGATTTCTTCCACCATGGGGCCCGGGATCAAGATGGATCCCGTTTATATGAGAAATCTTTTAAAATAGAAAAATAGAATAACTTCCCCTGTCTGAGACAGCCGGTATGCAAAAGGTGTTTGGGCGCCGATCATTGATTGTCAATCGATTCGGTCTCGAAACCCGAGCGTTTAATCCGTTGGTAGGGCCCGCCGAGACAAGGAGGGATCATTTTTTTTCGGTCGTTTTTTATCCGGCGGCTTATGGGCCCGGATGGAATTGCCGTTTGATTTGGATCGGGGCGGTGAAAGGAGGTTTTATTGAAAAGGGATGAAAAGAAAGCCTTCGTAGTCGAGATGCACGAGAGACTTTCCGATTCCAACATGGCTTTTTTCACGGATTACCGGGGGCTTTCAGCCGAGGAGATGAATGAACTCAGGACCGGCTTCAGGAATGTCGGGATCGACTACAAGGTTGTAAAGAACAACCTCATGATGCTCGCGGCCAAGGATACCGATTTTGCATCGATGGCAGAAGACCTTGTCGGCCCCACCGGGATCATCGTTTCCAACGAGGATCCAGCGGTCACCTCTAAGGTGCTCGCGGAGTTTATCGACAAATACCCTCATTTTGAGTTCAAAAAGGGTCTCTTGAGGGGAAAGGAGATCACAGAAGCGGACGTTATATCTATGTCGAAGCTCCCCTCCAGGGATGTCCTTGTCGGGATGTTGCTGGGAACGATGAACGCCGTGCCGACTGGATTGGTCCAGGTGCTTTCAGGTATCAAGAGGAAATTTGTCTATGCCCTTATGGCGATCAAAGATGCCAAAGAAACGGCTAACTAAGAGATCTGAAAAGGAGAAATAAGATGGCTGAAGAGAAGGCTGAAAAAAAAGTGACCGAAGAGAAGAAACCTGCGCCCAAGAAGACGACGGATAGCAAGATATCTAAAGAGGACGTAGTTCAATTTATCGAGAGCATGACGGTTCTCGAGCTCTCCGAGTTTATTGGGGAGCTGGAGGAAAAATTCGGCGTATCGGCCCCGGCCCCCGTTTCGGTCGCCGCAATGCCCGCAGCCGGGGGTGGCGATGCCGCACCGGCCGAGGAAAAAACGGAGTTCGACGTTGTTCTCACCGATGTCGGCGAAAAGAAGATCCAGGTTATCAAGGTGGTCAGGGAGTTTACGACCCTTGGTCTCAAGGAGGCGAAGGAGCTTGTAGAATCGGCGCCGAAGCCGATAAAGGAGGGTGTCTCTAAGGAGAGTGCGGAGGAGATAGTTAAAAAGCTTGCCGATATGGGCGCAAAAGCGGAGATAAAGTAAAGTAATATGGGTAATATAGGGGGCCGGTTAAGAGCCGGCCCGCTTTTCTAATTTTAGATTTTCAATAATAGCACGTTTTAGAGTTCTCTAAGACCCTATCTGTTTTTCAAATAGTAATTATCATTTTGTTATCTTTTACGAGGCTTCACGGGAGATAAAGGTATGGCCGAATTGGCTAAAAAATACAATTGGGAGAGGGTGGATTTTGGGAAAAGCAGGAGCATCATCGATATACCCGAGCTAATCGATGTGCAGAAGAGATCATACTTCCGCTTTCTTCAGACCGATCTTCCCCCATCGGAGAGGAAGGACGCGGGGCTCGAGGGGGTTTTCAGGAGCGTCTTTCCGATCTGGGACTTTAACGAGACCGCCTCGCTGGAGTACGTGGAATACTCGCTGGGGGACCCGAAGTACGACGTCGAGGAGTGCCATCAGAGGGGAATGACCTTCGCGGCGCCCTTCAAGGTCACCGTCAGGCTCGTCGTGTGGGACAAGGACGAAGAGGCGAACGCAAAGAGTATCCGCGACATAAAGGAGCAGGAGGTCTTTTTCGGCGACCTCCCGATGATGACGCAAAACGGGAGCTTCATCATAAACGGGACGGAGCGGGTTGTCGTAAGTCAGCTCCACAGATCTCCAGGCGTCTTTTTCGACCACGACAAGGGAAAGACCCACTCTTCCGGGAAGCTCCTCTACTCATGCAGGGTCATTCCGTACAGGGGCTCCTGGCTCGATTTCGAGTTTGACCCCAGAGACATCATCCACGTGAGGATCGATAGGAGGAGGAAATTTCCCGCCACGATCCTCTTGAAGGCCCTGGGGTACAGTACCGAAGAGCTCCTGAACTTCTTCTACAGCACCGAGAAGATATTGATCACCGAGGATGGATATAAGAAGATGCCGGACTTCGAATACCTGGCCGGGCAGAAGGCGGTTGAGGAGGTCAAGCATCCCGAGACCGGGGATGTTATAGTAAGGAAGGGGAGGAAGTTCAACAAGTCCACCATCAGGAAGATGAGAGAGGCAGGCATAGATACCGTGACGGTGGATCCGGATTCGGTGATCGGGCGGGTTGTCTCGTCGGATGTGGTCGATCCGAAGACGGGAGAGGTAATCGTGGAGGTGAACGACGAGATAACCAGGGAGAGGCTGGAGGAGATTATCAAGAGGGGAATCAAGGAGTTCGATGTCCTCTTGATGGATGATTTCAACATATCCTCGGCGATCAGAAACACGTTCCTGACCGACAAGGTCCCCGATCAGACATCGGCTATAATAGAGATATACAGAAGGCTGAGGCCCGGCGACCCGCCCACCGTAGAGACCGCCCAGAACCTATTCGACAACCTGTTTTTCAACCCGGAGCGGTACGATCTCTCCAACGTGGGAAGGCTGAAGCTCAATTACAAGCTGGGACTCGACGTTCCCATAGAAGTCAAGGTGCTCAGAAAAGAGGACATCTTGCACTCGGTGAAATACCTCTTCGATCTCAGAAACGGCAAGGGGCAGATCGACGACATCGATCACCTCGGCAACAGGCGGGTCAGGGCGGTCGGCGAGCTTCTCGAAAACCAGTTCAGGATCGGGCTCGTCAGGATGGAGCGGGCCATAAAGGAGAGGATGAGTCTCCAGGAGGTCGAGACCCTGATGCCTCACGATCTGATCAACTCCAAGCCGGTCACCGCGGTGATCAAGGAGTTCTTCGGCTCATCCCAGCTCTCCCAGTTTATGGATCAGACCAACCCCTTAAGCGAGATTACCCACAAGAGGAGGCTCTCGGCCCTCGGGCCCGGCGGCCTAACCAGAGAGAGGGCGGGATTCGAGGTGCGAGACGTCCACAACACCCATTACGGTCGGATATGTCCCATCGAGACCCCGGAGGGCCCGAACATCGGGCTCATAGCGTCCCTCTCCACATATGCGAGGGTGAACGAGTACGGATTTATCGAGACCCCCTACCGCAAGGTGATGGATGGAAAGGTGACCGACGAGATAGAATTTCTGACCGCCCTCGACGAGGAGGTGGCCGTCATCGCTCAGGCCAATGCGCCGATAGACGACGACGGGAATTTCCTGAGGGATTTGATAAACGTCCGCAGGGGGGGTGAGCCGGCGATGGCGTCGCCCGATGAGATAAGCTATATGGACGTCTCCCCCAAGCAGCTCGTCAGCGTGGCCGCTTCGTTGATCCCGTTTCTCGAGAACGACGACGCCAACAGGGCGCTTATGGGCTCCAACATGCAGCGGCAGGCGGTGCCGCTTCTCAGGCCGGAGGCGCCCCTGGTCGGAACGGGGATGGAGAGGATAGTGGCCAGGGACAGCGGGGTTACGCTCATGGCAAAGAACAACGGCCTGGTCGAGAATGTAGACGCCTCGAGGATTATCATCCGCACAAACAGCGATACTGAAAACGGTGCGGGTGTGGATATCTACAACCTGATCAAGTACCAGCGCTCGAATCAGAACACCTGTGTAAATCAGAAGCCGATCGTGAAAAAGGGCGACATTGTCGTAAGGGGTCAGATCATTGCCGACGGCCCCGCCATACACAACGGCGAGCTGGCCCTGGGAAGGAACGTCATCGTGGCCTTTATGCCCTGGGGCGGGTACAATTTCGAGGACTCCATCCTGATCAGCGAAAAGGTGGTAAAGAACGACAGCTTTACCTCGATTCACATCGAGGAGTTCGAGCTGATGGCAAGGGACACGAAGCTCGGCCCGGAGGAGGTCACGCGGGATATCCCGAACGTGGGGGAGGAGGCTCTGAAAAACCTCGACGAGTCGGGAATAGTCAGGATAGGGGCCGAGGTCTTTCCGGGCGACATCCTGATAGGGAAGATATCCCCCAAGGGTGAGACCCAGCTCTCCCCGGAGGAAAAGCTTCTGAGGGCCATCTTCGGGGAGAAGGCGGGGGACGTCAGGGACTCCTCCCTTCGGGTGCCCCCTGGGATCGAGGGGATCGTCATCGGTGCCAAGGTCTTCTCCAGAAAAGGGGTGGATAAAGACGATAGAACCCTCTCCATCGAGAACGAGGAGGTGGAGAAGCTGACGAAGGACAGGGACGACGAGATTTTGATCATCAGGGACAGCGGCCTCGAGAGGATAAAGGAGCTTCTTATAGGTATGAAGCTTGCGGCGAACCTGGGCGATGACAGAAAGAGCGTGCTTCTTAAAAAGGGGACGGTCTTGACCGAGGAGAGCTTTGAGGGGCTCAAGACCGAGGACTTCAGAAACGTGAAGGTCAAGGCGAAGGGGGACGAGGGCGTTTTCGATAAATTGGCGGTAATATTTGAGAGCATCTCGGAGCAGGTGGAGTTGATTCGTCTCATCTTCGACGAGAAGATCAACAAGGTTACGAGGGCTGACGAGCTCCCCCCCGGCGTCATAAAGCTGGTCAAGGTATATGTGGCGATGAAGAGGAAGCTCTCGGTCGGCGACAAGATGGCGGGCCGCCACGGGAACAAGGGTGTCCTCTCGAGGATACTGCCCGAGGAGGACCTGCCCTACATGGAGGACGGAACGCCGGTAGAGATAGTCCTGAATCCCCTCGGGGTTCCCTCGAGGATGAACGTCGGGCAGATTCTCGAGACGCACCTCGGCTGGGCCATCGGTGAGATGGGCGACAGAATTAATGATATCATCGAGACGAATTACTCGGTTCCCGCTTTGAGGGATAGGCTCAAGGATATATTTTCCATCGGAGATATGCACGGGTATGTGGATGGTCTCACAGATGAGGAGATAAAGAATATTGCGGCGAAGTTCAGAAAGGGCGTTTTTGTATCGACCCCCGTCTTCGAGGGGGCGACGGAGGGCGACGTGTCGGAGGCGTTGGCACATGCGGGACTCCCCGACTCCGGCATGACGACCCTCTACGACGGGCGGTCCGGAGAGCCCTTCCGCCAGCAGGTGACGGTGGGGCTGATGTATATTCTTAAGCTGCACCACCTGGTGGACGACAAGATCCACGCCCGCTCCATCGGCCCCTATTCACTCGTGACCCAGCAGCCCCTCGGCGGAAAGGCCCAGTTCGGCGGACAGCGTCTGGGCGAGATGGAGGTGTGGGCGATGGAGGCCTACGGTGCGGCGTACTCCCTACAGGAATATCTGACGGTGAAATCGGACGACGTCACCGGGAGAAACAAGATGTACGAGTCGATAGTAAAGAACGAGCAGTACCTGGAGCCGGGGCTTCCCGAGTCGTTCAACGTACTGGTAAAGGAGATGCAGAGCCTGGGTCTGGATATGGAGCTTTTAGAGAGGGGAAAGAAGAAAGATTGAGCTACTTAATCTCTTTAGAGAGGTGTAGTCTTGGACGATATTTTCAGCTATTTTGAAAAGCCTAAAGACCCGATCGATATCGAGGCCGTGAGGATATCCCTCGCCTCGCCCGAGAAGATAAGGTCGTGGTCCCACGGCGAAGTAAAAAAACCGGAAACGATAAATTACAGGACCTTTAAACCCGAGAGGGACGGCCTCTTCTGCGCAAAGATCTTCGGGCCCACGAAGGATTACGAGTGTAACTGCGGCAAGTACAAGCGGATGAAGCACCGGGGGGTCGTGTGCGAAAAGTGCGGCGTGGAGGTCATTCAATCAAAGGTAAGGAGGGAGAGGCTGGGCCACATCGAGCTGGCGACCCCCGTGACCCATATATGGTTCTTGAAGAGTCTCCCCTCGCGCATCGGGACCGTGCTCGATATAAGCCTGAAAGACCTGGAGAGGGTCCTCTATTTCGAGACCTACGTTGTCAAGGACCCGAAGGACTCTCCCCTCTCCCAGGGGGACCTCCTTACGGAAGAACAGCTGCATCGGGTCAAGGAAAAGCACGGCGATATAGACGTGGGGATAGGCGCCGAGGCGATAAGGGACATACTGAAAGAGGTGGATATCGCGAAGCTCGCCGAGGATCTGAGGCGGGAGATGATAGATACGACCTCGGAGGCGAAGCGCAAAAAGATATCCAAGAGGCTCAAGGTAATAGAGGCCTTTTTATACTCGGGAAACCGCCCCGAGTGGATGGTAATGGAGTGCATCCCGGTAATTCCGCCCGACCTCAGGCCCCTGGTTCCTCTTGATGGCGGCAGGTTCGCAACCTCCGACCTTAACGACCTCTACCGGAGGGTGATAAACAGGAACAACAGGCTAAAGCGCCTCCAGGAGCTAAACGCCCCCGGCATAATAATCCAGAACGAGAAGAGGATGCTCCAGGAGTCTGTGGACGCGCTGTTCGACAACGGGCGCAGGGGAAGGGCCATAACAGGGCAAAACAAGAGACCTTTAAAATCCCTCTCCGATATGCTCAAGGGGAAACAGGGGAGGTTCCGCCAGAATCTCCTCGGAAAGAGGGTCGATTACTCCGGCAGGTCTGTAATCGTTATCGGGCCGGAGTTGAGGCTCCACCAGTGCGGGCTCCCCAAGAAGATGGCGGTCGAGCTCTTCAAGCCCTTCATCTACGCGAAGTTAGAGGAGAGGGGATACGTCTCCACCATAAAGAGCGCGAAAAAGGCGGTGGAAAACGAGCGCCCCGAGGTCTGGGATATCCTGGATGAAGTCATAAAGGAGCACCCGGTTCTTTTGAACCGTGCGCCGACCCTCCACAGGCTGGGGATCCAGGCCTTCGAGCCGATCCTGATCGAGGGAAAGGCCATTCAGCTCCATCCTCTCGTATGCGCCGCGTTCAACGCGGACTTCGACGGGGATCAGATGGCGGTACACGTTCCCCTTTCGATCGAGGCCCAGGTGGAGGCGAGGGTGCTGATGATGAGTACCAACAACATCCTCCTTCCCGCAAACGGAAAGCCGATTATCGTCCCGAGTCAGGACATCGTCCTTGGGCTCTATTACACCACGAGGAGCCGTGAGGGCGCAAAGGGCGAAAACAAGGTCTTTGCGGACATGGACGAGGTCAGGATAGCCTTCGATGCCAAGGAGATCGACCTGCAGGCGAGAATCAAGGTCAGAATCGATGGAGAGCTTGTCGACACAACGGTCGGGAGGTGTCTCCTCTACGAGATAGTCCCGAAGGAGATCCCGTTCAAATACGTAAACACCGTTATGACCAAAAAGGAGGTCGCCCGCCTCATCGACGTAGGCTACAGGAGCGCGGGGAACAAAAACACGGTTATTTTGGCGGACAGGCTCAAGGACTTCGGCTACAAGTACGCCACCGAGGCGGGGATATCCATTTCAATCAAGGATATGAGGATACCCGTTCACAAGTCGGATCTCCTGGAAGAGGCGAGGGAAGAGGTCATGAAGGTCGAGCAGCAGTACACCGACGGGCTTATAACCGACGGGGAGCGTTACAACAAGGTCATCGATATTTGGGCCGACGTGACCGAGGAGATCGCCAAGGAGATGACCGATGAGCTGGCGTACGACCTGTCCTCGCAGGAGGATGGGGATGAAACCAGGACCCCGAGCTTCAACTCGATCCACATGATGGTGGACTCCGGCTCCAGGGGCTCCCAGCAGCAGATAAGACAGCTCGCCGGGATGCGGGGCCTTATGGCCAAGCCCTCGGGCGAGATCATAGAGACGCCCATCACCGCGAACTTCCGGGAGGGATTGACGGTGCTCCAGTATTTTATCTCGACCCACGGGGCGAGAAAGGGCCTTGCGGATACCGCCCTTAAAACGGCGAACTCCGGTTACCTCACAAGGCGCCTCGTCGACGTCGTACAGGATGTTATCATCACGGAGGAGGACTGCGGTACCCTCAAGGGTATCGAGGTGACCTCCCTGATGGAGGGGGGCGAGATAATCGAGCCGGTGGGAGACAGGATCTTGGGGAAGGTCGCCTTAAATGACATCAAGGACAAATACACAGACGAGGTGCTGGTCAAGGCCAACGAGGAGATAGACGAGGAGCTGGTGGAGAAGATCGAGGAGGCGGGTCTGGAGAAGGTAATTACCCGCTCGGTCCTGACCTGCCGCGCAAAGCGGGGAATCTGCGCCAAGTGCTACGGCAGGGACCTCTCCCGCGGGAAAAAGGTCAACATCGGAGAGGCGGTGGGGGTTATCGCCGCCCAGTCGATCGGCGAGCCGGGGACACAGCTCACGATGAGGACCTTTCACATCGGCGGCACGGCCTCCAGGCGCGCCGAGCAGACTACCCTCGAGACGAGAAACGACGGGCAGATCAAATACTACAATCTGAACACGGTCAAGACCAAGGACGGAACCTCTATCGTCATGAACAGAAACGGCGAGATAATCGTTCAGGACGAGAGCGGCAGGGAGAGGGAGCGCTATCCCCTGAACTACGGCTCGAAGCTCCTTGTGGATGACGGCGATACGGTCGAGTCGGGTCAGATGATAGCCGAGTGGGATCCCTACACGCTGCCGATACTGACCGAGGTCAGCGGAATTTTAAAGTTTGGCGACGTCATAGAGGGGGTGACCATGCAGGAGCAGCTGGACGTGGTGACCTCCCTCTCCCGAAAGGTGATCGTCGAGTCGAAAGACCCGGAGGCGAGACCCCGTATCTCCATAAAGGACGAGCAGGGAAGGACCTACAGACTTCCGGGCTCCGCCGCCATGGCCCGCTATTTCATGCCGGTGGGGGCGAACATCATGGTCTCCGAGGGTGACAGGGTCGAGGCGGGGGGCGTCCTCGCGAAGATTCCCAGAGAGACGACCAAGACGAAAGATATCACCGGAGGTCTCCCCCGGGTGGCCGAGCTCTTCGAGGCCAGAAAGCCGAAGGAGTTCGCCGTCATCAGCGAGATCGACGGAGACGTCAGCTACGGCAAGGACGTGAAGGGCAAAAGGAAGGTAATCGTCACCCCGAAGGTCGGGGAGCCGAAGGAGTACCTGATCCCGAAGGGGAAACATATCAACGTCCACGAGGGGGACTTTATAAACGCCGGCGAGGCCCTCATGGAGGGATCGGCAAATCCCCACGACATACTCCAGGTCCTCGGCGAGGAAGATCTCTCCAAGTATCTCGTAGACGAGGTTCAGGAGGTCTACCGCCTCCAGGGCGTGAAGATCAACGACAAGCATATCGAGGTTATCGTAAAGCAGATGTTGAGAAGGGTCAAGATAAACGACGTCGGAGACACGAAGTTTCTGGTGGGCGAGCAGGTTGAGAAGCAGCTGTTCGAGGAGGAAAACAAGAGGGTGATCGCCAAGGGGGGAGCGCCCGCCGTGGGGAAACCCCTGCTTTTGGGAATCACGAAGGCGTCCCTCTCCACGGAGAGCTTTCTCTCCGCCGCCTCCTTCCAGGAGACGACAAAGGTCCTGACCGAGGCGTCCATTCAGGGGAAGGTCGACTACATGAGGGGGCTCAAGGAAAACGTGATCATGGGGCGCCTCGTCCCGGCGGGAACCGGCTTCCACAAATACAGCGAGCTTGAAAGCGAGGCTAAAACCGAGGAGGCCGTGGCGGATTAGTCGTGAATTTGAAGGATGAAAATTTCCTGGCCCATTACCCGTTGAACGGCCCCGATTCAGTTTTTTTTGCGAATTGACGAAATTTAATTGGAAAATGCTTGACAAAAATTCATCTTACTGATAAAATTCATAAGTTTTTTGTCGAAAGGAGTGTAAATGCCCACCATTAATCAGTTGGTGAGAAAGGGAAGAAAAAAGCTCAAGTCAAAGACATCCGCCCCGGCCCTGCAGGGGTCTCCCCAGAAGAGGGGGGTTTGCGTCCGAGTTTATACTACGACTCCCAAGAAGCCGAACTCGGCGCTCAGAAAGGTGGCAAGGGTCAGGCTCACCAATCAGATTGAAGTGACAAGCTATATTCCGGGGGTGGGACATAACCTCCAGGAGCACTCGGTGGTCCTGATCAGGGGGGGGAGAATAAAAGACCTCCCGGGCGTCAGGTATCACATCGTTCGCGGAACGCTCGACACCCTTGGAGTGCAGGACAGGAAAAAGAGCAGGTCCAAGTACGGAACAAAAAGGCCCAAGGTTTAAAGCGGGGGGGTGCCGGGAAGGATAATGGGGGAGGAGGGATGGTGATGGGGAGTAAGGGGGGGCAGGGAAACAGGTGGGGTTGGGAAATGACGGGGTATGGGGTGTTGAAGGGGAACGGATGATAGCAGATATTTTTTAGAAGTAATATATAAGGAAGGCCGTAAAATTCGAGTAACGGCCGAGTAAAGGAAAAAGATGCCGAGAAGGAGAATAGTAGCGAAGCGGGAGATCCTGCCGGACCCGAAATACAAGGATAAGCTCATAGCGAAGTTTATCAACTGTATGATGCTGAAAGGCGAGAAGAGCATCTCCGAGAGTATATTTTACGACTCCCTCGATATCGTTGCGGAAAAATCGAAGGACGACCCGGTCCGGGTCTTTAAAAAGGCCCTGGACAACATCAAGCCCGTTATTGAGGTCAAGTCGAGGCGGGTGGGGGGCTCTACGTATCAGGTTCCCGTGGAGGTAAGGCCCAACAGGCGCGAGGCGCTCGGAATAAGGTGGCTTATCAACTACTCCAGGGGCAGGGGTGAAAAATCTATGAAGGAGAGGCTCGCCGCGGAGATTCTCGACGCATCGAACAACAAGGGATCGGCCGTAAAGAAGAAAGAGGACACCCACAAGATGGCCGAGGCCAACAAGGCTTTTGCCCACTATCGCTGGTAGCTTGTTTTTGCACTATTGTTTTAAGGCCTTTTGCAAAGGCTTTTTTTTACTGGTAAAGGCACAAGGTTAAATGAGAAAAGTTCCCCTGAAAAGAAACCGCAACATAGGGATTATGGCCCACATAGATGCGGGAAAAACCACTACCACGGAGAGGATCCTCTACTATACCGGGATATCCTACAAGATGGGGGAGGTTCACGACGGGACCGCCGTCATGGACTGGATGGAGCAGGAGCAGGAGAGGGGGATTACCATTACGTCCGCCGCCACGACCTGTTTCTGGAAGGATCACAGGATCAACATCATAGACACCCCGGGACACGTGGACTTCACCGCAGAGGTGGAGCGCTCCTTGAGAGTACTCGACGGGGTCGTAGCGGTCTTTTGCGCCGTGGGCGGCGTGGAGCCCCAGTCGGAGACGGTCTGGCGCCAGGCGGACAAGTACAATATTCCCAGGATCGCCTTTATCAACAAGATGGACAGGGTAGGCGCGGATTACCTGAACGTCGTCTCGCAGATCACCGAGAGGCTCGGCTCCCGCCCCGTCCTGTTGCAGCTCCCCATCGGCTCCGAGGATGACTTCGAGGGGATAATCGACCTTATAAGCAAAAAGGGGAGGATGTACGACGACACGACCCTCGGAACGAAGTTCCACGAGGTCGATATCCCGGACGATCTCCTCGACAATATCAATGAGATGAGGGAGAGCCTTGTCGAGGCGGCCTGTGACTTCGACGATGATCTGATGGCCAAGTACCTCGAGGGTGTGGAGATCGGGGAAGAGGAGATAAAAAAGGCGTTGAGAAAGGCCACTATAGCGGGCGAGGTCGTGCCGGTCTTTATAGGCTCGGCGTTTAAGAACAAGGGAGTACAGGCGCTGTTGGACGGCGTTGTCGATTACCTCCCCGCCCCGTCCGATATTCCGCTGGTGTCGGGAATCAATCCCGATACGGGGGAGGAGGTTCAGCTTTCCCTCGACGACGACGCCCCCTTTTCGGCCCTCGTATTTAAGATCATGACCGATCCTTACGTCGGGCAGCTGACATACATTCGGGTCTACAGCGGCAGCCTCAAGGCGTGCACCGACGTGTACAATTCAACCAGAAGCAACAAAGAGAGGATAGGGAGGCTCTTAAAGGTTCACTCCAACAAGATGGAGGATATCAAGGAGGTCTACTCCGGGGATATCGCCGCTGTTGTTGGGCTGAAGAATACAAATACCGGGGATACGCTCTGTATGAGCAATAACCCCCTGATCCTCGAGGCGATGGATTTCCCGGAGCCTGTCATCTCGGTTGCCGTGGAGCCGAAGAGCAAGGCGGACGAGGAGAAGCTCGGCCTCTCTCTCTCCAAGCTCGCCATGGAAGACCCGTCTTTCAAGGTACGGGTGGACGGTGAGACCGGCGAGACCCTGATCTCCGGGATGGGGGAGCTCCACCTCGAGATCATAGTCGACAGGCTCCTGAGGGAGTTTAACGTAGATGCAAAGGTGGGAAAACCCCAGGTCGCCTTCAAGGAGACCATCACCGCAAAGGCGGAATCGGAGGGGAAATTTATAAGGCAGTCCGGTGGGCGCGGACAGTACGGCCACGTCAAGATAACCATCACCCCGATTACTTCCGACGAGGGTTTTATATTCGAGGACAAGGTGATCGGCGGCAATATCCCAAGGGAATATATCTCCGCCGTTAAAAAAGGTGTCGAGACGGCCATGGAGGAAGGGGTGCTCGCCGGGTATCCGGTAGTGGACGTAAAGGTAACCCTAAAAGACGGCTCCCATCACGAGGTCGATTCGTCGGAGCTGGCGTTTAACATCGCGGCGTCGATGGCCTTTAAAGACGCGATGAAGAGGGCCGCCCCGGTCATCCTCGAACCGATAATGAGCGTGGAGGTGGTAACCCCGGAGGGATATACCGGGGACGTAGTGGGTGACTTGAGTTCCCGGAGAGGAAAGGTCCTGGGGATGGAGCCGAGAAAGGGAACCCAGACCATCAGGGCCGAGGTCCCCCTGGACGAGATGTTCGGCTATGCCACCGATATCCGCTCGATGACTCAGGGAAGGGCGACATACACGATGCAGTTCGATCATTACCAGAAAGTGCCGGAGCGTAAATACGAGGAGATCGTAGCCGATATTAGAACATGATAATCCTTAAATAGTATTATTTATGCGGGACTAATATTTTCCAAGGAGAGGAAGATGGCCAAGAAGAAATTTGAGAGGACCAAGCCGCACGTGAACGTGGGGACGATAGGCCACATAGATCACGGCAAGACGACGTTGACTGCGGCGATAACGAGAGTGCTCGAGAAGAAGGGCGGCGCCAGCTATATTCCCTTCGACGAGATTGACAAGGCACCCGAGGAGAAGGAGCGCGGAATAACGATAGCGACGGCGCACGTGGAATACGAGACGGACAACCGCCACTACGCCCACGTGGACTGTCCCGGTCACGCCGACTATATCAAGAACATGATAACCGGTGCGGCGCAGATGGACGGCGCGATACTGGTGGTGGGCGCCAACGACGGCCCGATGCCCCAGACGCGGGAGCATATACTCCTCGCCCGTCAGGTGGGCGTTCCTTATATAGTGGTGTTTTTGAACAAGACCGACATGGTGGACGACCCGGAGCTGATAGAGCTGGTGGAGCTTGAGCTTCGCGAGCTTCTGACGCAGTACGAGTTTCCGGGCGACGACATACCGATAATAGCGGGAAGCGCGCTTAAGGCGCTTGAGAGCGGCGATCCGAACGCCGAGGAGACCAAGTGTATATTCGAGCTTCTGGACGCCCTGGACAGCTACATACCGGAGCCGGAGCGTGACATAGACAAGCCGTTTTTGATGCCTATCGAGGACGTGTTTTCGATATCGGGCCGCGGGACGGTGGTAACGGGTCGTGCGGAGCGCGGGATAGTGAGGACGGGAGATGATGTGGAGATAGTTGGTATTCGCGATACGCAGAAGACGGTTTGCACCGGGGTAGAGATGTTCAGAAAGACTTTGGACGAGGGTCGAGCCGGTGACAACATCGGAGTTCTTCTTCGCGGGACCAAGCGGGACGAGGTGGAGCGCGGCCAGGTGGTTGCGGCCCCCGGGAGCATAACTCCCCACACGAAGTTCAAGGCGGGTGTTTATGTATTGTCTAAGGAGGAGGGAGGCCGTCACACGCCCTTTTTCAACGGGTACAGGCCCCAGTTTTATTTTCGGACGACGGACGTGACCGGCGTTACGACGCTTCCCGCCGGTACCGAGATGGTAATGCCTGGCGACAACGTGACGATAGAGGTGGAGTTGATAACGCCGATAGCGATGGAGAAGGAGCTTCGGTTCGCCATCCGTGAGGGCGGCCGCACGGTGGGTGCGGGCGTCATCAGCGAGATCATCGAATAGGTGGATGCCGGGGGATGGGGCAGTGGGGAGCGGTGAATGACAGGGGTGGGAGAGAATAAGTGCTAACGAGTTAGGAAGATAAGTGCCAAGGAATGAGGAAGGATAAATGCCAGCACAAAAAATAAGGATAAAGCTCAAGGCCTATGACCATAAGCTTCTCGACCAGTCGGCCGGAGAGATTATCGAGACGGCAAAGAGGTCCGGGGCCACCGTTGCAGGGCCGATACCCCTTCCCACGGTGATCAACAAGTACTGTGTCTTGAGGTCTCCCCATATCGACAAGAAGTCGAGAGAGCAGTTCGAGATAAGGACGCACAAGAGGCTTTTGGACATCCTAGAGCCCACCCAGCAGACGGTGGACGCCCTGATGCGGCTCGACCTATCCGCCGGGGTGGACGTGGAGATAAAGCTTTAGGGTGTGGGGGGCGATAAGGTTGGTGGGGAATTGGGGGGATAAGGATTGCAAGACGGGGTTGGGGGTGCTTGGTGTTTGGTTAATGGGGGGGGAGATTTTGTGTGGGCAGTGAATCTTTTGAATTTGTATAAAGGGTTTTAGTTCTAAAGGAGAGATAGATGCCGGGCGGCATGATTGGAAAAAAGCTGGGTATGACCCAAATATTTGACGAGTCGGGAAATTCCGTTCCCGTGACCGTTATAGAGACCGGTCCATGCGCCGTCTTGGATATCAGGACGCCCAAGAAGAACGGTTATGCGTCCGTGGCTTTGGGTTTCGGCCAGAGGGATATCAACAGCGCTAATAAGCCGAAAAGGGGATTCTTCGAAAAGGCGGGGGAGGTTGCGTACAGGGTAATCAGGGAGTTTCGTGTCCCCAAAGAAGAATTGGAAAATTATAAACTCGGACAAATTATTACCGCCGATATTTTTAAGATCGGCGATGTAGTTAACGTAACCGGCCGCTCGAGGGGGAAGGGTTTTACCGGAGTTATGAAGAGATGGGGTTTTGCCGGAGGCAGGAAGACCCACGGGTCACGCTTTCACAGGGCGCCCGGATCGATAGGTATGTGTGCGTGGCCGGCCAAAACGTTGAAGGGACAGAAGCTGCCGGGCCACAAGGGAAATGAGAGGATTACCGTTAAAAACCTTATAGTGATTGACGTCAAAAAGGATAGAAACCTGATACTGGTCAAGGGAGCGATCCCGGGGGCCAAAAACGGTATAGTTATAGTCAAAGGAATATCATAGGTGCGGAGCTGATAAATGCCCAGCGTGGATATATATAATACCAATAAGGAAGTCATCGACAAGATCACCCTTAAGGAGGAGATATTCGATACCGATGTTAAGGATCACCTCCTTTACGATGTGGTCAAGATGCAGCTGGCAAATCGCAGGAGCGGGACCGCCTCGACGAAGGGGAGAGCGGAGGTGAGGGGCGGTGGAAAGAAGCCTTACAGGCAGAAGGGTACGGGACGCTCCAGGGCCGGCTCAACAAGGTCGCCCCTGTGGGTAGGCGGCGGCGTTATCTTCGGGCCGAAGCCCCGCGATTATTCCTACAAGGTGTCGAAGAAGGTAAGGAAGGCCGCCCTGAAGGGTGCCCTCACAAAGAAGCTCAAAGAAGGGAAGATTATGATCATAGACGGGCTCGATGTCCCGGAAATCAAGACTAAGCTCTTCATGGAGATATTGAAGAAGCTCGAGTGCAACAGCGGTATGACCCTTATAGTCGTCCCCGAGCGGGATGAAAACCTCGAGCTCTCCTCGAGAAACATCAAGGAAGTCAAACTGCTCCCCGTCAAGGGGCTTAACGTCTTTGATGTGCTGAAATACGATACCGTTGTGGTTACCCGTCCGGCCGTGGAGCTGATAGAAAAGGCGCTGTTATGAAAGAGTATTATGACATACTTCTGGAGCCGATAATAACCGAGAAGAGCAACGTTCAGAAGGAGATCGCCCAGCAGGTTACATTCAAGGTTCCGGTCTGGGCATCCAAGATACAGGTCAGAGAAGCCGTTGAGAAGGTCTTCAACAAGAAAGTTGTAAACGTTCGCACCGTTATGATGAAGGGGAAGGTCAAGCAGTTCGGGAGATCTCAGGGCAAGAGGGCCGATTGGAAAAAGGCGATAGTGAAGCTGAAACCGGGGGAATATATCGAGTTCTTTGAGGGAGTATAACAGATGGCGATAAAAAAATATAATCCCACCTCTCCCGGGAGGAGATTTCAGGAGGTGTCCGACTTCTCCGATATAACCGAGAGGAGTCCCGAAAAGTCGCTTCTCGCCCCGAAGAAGAGCACCGGGGGAAGGAACAACAAGGGCAGGATAACCATGAGGCGCCGCGGCGGCGGTCACAAGAGGCGCTACAGGATAATCGATTTCAAGCGAAACAAGTGGGAGATCCCCGCTAAGGTCGCCACCATCGAGTACGATCCGAACCGCTCCGCCAGAATAGCGCTGCTGCATTACGTTGACGGTGAAAAGAGATATATAATCGCCCCCCTGGGGCTTAACGTTGGGGACATGATAAAGACATCCAAGACAGCCGAGATAAAGCCGGGAAACACCCTCCCCTTAAAGGATATTCCCCTCGGAACTCAGATCCACAACATAGAGATGAAGCCGGGAAAGGGGGGACAGGTGGTTCGCTCCGCGGGGGGGGCAGCCCAGTTGATGGCAAAAGAGGGCAAGTACATACAGCTCAAGCTCCCCTCCGGGGAGGTCAGAATGTTCCTGGAGGATTGTCTCGCCACAATAGGCGAGGTGGGAAATCAGGAGCACAGCAACATCAGCATAGGAAAGGCTGGTAGATCGAGGTGGCTGGGCAGAAGGCCCAAGGTCAGGGGAGTCGCGATGAACCCCGTCGACCACCCCCACGGCGGAGGTGAGGGAAAATCCTCCGGGGGAAGACACCCGGTAACGCCCTGGGGAGTGCCTACGAAGGGGCATAAGACGAGAAAGAACAAAACGACCGATCAATTCATTGTCAAGAGGAGAAAGTAGTTATGCCAAGATCGCTGAAAAAGGGACCGTTCATTGACGATCATCTTTTGAAAAAGGTCGAAAGGGCACAACAGGAGGGGGATCGTCAGGTCATCAAAACATGGTCGAGGAGGTCCACCATAATCCCAGAGATGGTGGGAATGACCATAGCGGTTCACGGCGGCAAGAAATTTATTCCGGTCTTTATAACCGAAAATATGGTGGGATATAAGCTCGGGGAGTTTTCTCCCACGAGAACCTTTTACGGCCACGCTGCTGATAGGAAATCGAAGATCAGAGGCAGGTAACAGTAACGGGAGTTTATGAGGTGGAAATGAAAGCCAGGGCCAGATATATAAGGATCTCGCCCTTCAAGGTGCGGCCGGTGGCGGACCTTGTCAGGGGCAAAGACGTAGGCGAGGCAAAGGAGATCCTCTCCCTGACGCATAAAAAGGCGTCGAGCGTAGTCGAAAAGCTGATCGACAGTGCCGTGGCTAATGCCGGCCTAAGGGAAGACATCGATGTGGATACCCTCTATATAGGAAAGATCTTCGTTGACGAGGGGCCCACGTGGAAGAGGTTCAGGCCCAGGGCGATGGGTAGGTACACCAGGATATTCAAGAGGACGTGCCATATCACGGTCATCTTGGACGAGAGGTGATCGAACCGGTCGTGGCCGGTCGGTAGGGGGTCGGGACAAAAGGGGGGCAGGAGAAGTGGGGGGATTGGAGGGTGAGTGGACAGGGTAAAGTTGGTAGGGGGTAGGAAATAAATGATCAACGGGAGGAAAAAGTGGGACAAAAGGTAAATCCCATAGGCCTTAGGCTCGGGATAATCAAGGATTGGAATTCCAAGTGGTTCGCCCAGAAGGATTATCAGGAGAACCTCCACAACGATCTGGCGATAAGGAAGAGCATCAAGGAGAAGTTTTATCACGCCGGCATCGCCAAGATAGAGATAGAGAGGGCGGCGGGCAAGGCCTCGGTAAATATATATACGGCCCGTCCGGGAATCATAATAGGCAGAAAAGGGGCGGAGATAGAAAACATCAGGCGGGATCTGATGAAGATTACCGGAACCGATGTGGCGATAAATATCAAAGAGGTGAGAAAACCCGAGGCTAACGCACAGCTCATCGCGGAAAACGTCGCCACGCAACTTGAGAGGCGGGTCTCTTTTAGACGGGCGATGAAGAAGGCAGTCTTTACCGCCATGAAGCTCGGCGTCGAGGGAGTGAGGATATCTTGCGCCGGCAGGCTCGGTGGGGCGGAGATGGCCAGAAGGGAGTGGTACAGGGAGGGGCGGGTTCCCCTTCATACGTTGAGGGCGGATATCGATTACGGGACCGCCGTCTCTAAAACCACATATGGAATAATCGGGATAAAGGTCTGGGTATTTAACGGCGAGGTAATGCCGGGCGAGTCACCCACCTCCCTCTAAGAACAGGTAGCGGAGCGGATAACGATGTTAAGTCCTAAAAAGGTAAAATACAGAAAGAGGCAAAAGGGGAGAATGAAGGGCGTCCGAATAAGCGGCTCCAGGCTTAACTTCGGCGACTATGGGCTCCAGGCGGTTACTTCCGGCTGGATGACCGCAAGGCAGATCGAGGCCGCCCGTATCGCCATGACGAGGTACGTCAAGAGAGGCGGGAAGATCTGGATCAGGATATTTCCCGACAAGCCCATAACCAAAAAGCCCGCCGAGACCAGAATGGGCAAGGGCAAGGGAAACGTCGAGGGATGGGTGGCCGTGGTGAGGCCGGGAAGGATCCTATATGAGATGGAGGGAGTAGATGAAGAACAGGCCAGAGAGGCCTTTAGGCTCGCTTCCCACAAGCTCTCGATAAAGACGAAGTTCGTCTCAAGGAGTTCGGAAAATGAAGGCTAGTGATCTGAGAGAGCTCTCGATAGAAGAGCTGAGAGATCGTGAGGAGACCCTCTCCCAGGACCTTTTTAACTTGAGGTTTCAGAGGGCGGCCAATCAGCTCGAAGACAAGATGAAGATAAGGATAACCAAGAGGGACAGGGCCAGGGTGCTGACGGTAATAAACGAAAAGTTGCTCGAAGAAGAGAGGAATAAGGTAGATGGCGACTCGCGGTAAAAGACGCACGTTAACGGGAACGGTGGTAAGCGACAAGATGGACAAGACCATCGTTGTGGAGGTTCAGAGGACGCTTATGCACCCCGTTTATAAAAAATATATCAAAAGGCGCAAGAAATACATGGCCCACGATTCCGAAAACCAGTGTGGGATCGGCGATAAGGTGATTATCCTCGAAAGCAGGCCGTTGAGCAGAAAAAAACGTTGGGTTCTAAGGGAGGTCCTCGAAAAGGCCGAATAGGCCGAAATAG
>Ga0180432_10003554_pt1 | contig 22070 bp, 21 predicted proteins | sample SS_ome_10_FD_132414 | JGI IMG/M metagenome (GOLD analysis project Ga0180432, IMG submission 132414) | Hypersaline lake sediment archaeal communities from the Salton Sea, California, USA - SS_1_MS_2 metaG | ecosystem: Environmental > Aquatic > Non-marine Saline and Alkaline > Hypersaline >...
TACGATCGCCTGGCTGGCCACCGACGCCTCGGCAAACCGGATGCTTTTGTAAATCACCACATCGAACACCTTGTCGCCAAAGACGGATCGAATCTCTTCCAGCACTTCGCGAGCGTGGACCGTACCTGTCGAGTACATCGTCGCCAGGATGCCCGTCAGTTCAAGGTCAGGATTCAGACGGGCATTGATCTTTTTAATGTGATCGAGCAGCAGCCGGATGCCACGCATGGCAAAAAACTCGCACTGCATGGGGATGAGAACCTCCCGGCTGGCGCACAGAGCGTTGGTGGTCAACAAGCCCAGGCTGGGCGGACAGTCGATCAGGATAAAATCGTACCAGGCGTGTAGGAGCTCTAGGATGCGACGCAGGATAAACTCGCGCCGGATCTCGGCGATCAATTCCATTTCGGACGACGCCAGTTCAATGTTTGCAGGGATCAGGTCCAGGTAGGCATGGACAGGATAGATGACACGGTTGATGGAAAACTCGGGTGTCATCAAAGCGGTGTAAATCGTCTCTTCTAGCTGGTAGCCATCTATTCCTAGCCCTGCCGACAGGGCACCCTGGGGATCCATGTCTACCACGAGGGTCTTTTTTTGCAACTGTGCCAGGGCAACGCCCAGGTTGACCACGGTAGTAGTCTTGCCCACACCGCCTTTTTGATTGGCAATCGAGATCGTTCGTGTCATTGGTTCCCTCCTTGTTTTTCCCGGTGCGCTTAAAAAATCTAGGAACTGTTTGCCACCAACGGCGGCATCCGATCGACCAATTCGGCCAGCCGCGCATAGTCTCTTGCCCCTCGGCTGCGTTGGGCGTACTCAAAAATAGTCTTGCCCACGCCCGGCGCCTCTGATAACAGCGTATCAATGCGAATCGGATGAGTAACCCGCGACCCAAAGTCATTGACAAGAGATTGCAACACCAGATCGCTCACACGGCGACGGGGATCGTAGAATGTAGGAATGATCAGGCGAATAATAGCACCCCGACCCAACATGCGGCTGATGGTGCGCAGATAACTCATAAATTGCCTGGCGCCGGCCAGGGCGAGCATCTCCATCGAAACGGGGATAAAAACCTCCTCCACATAAGCCACCGCGTTGACAGTGAGCAAAGAGACGGACGGAGCACAATCAAGCAATTGGTAATCGTAACCGTTCAAGCCGACAAATAATTCTGTAAAGATCTCCTCGCGGGCCATCTCCAGAACCATCCGCTGTTGGGCCTTGAACAGGGCAATGCTGCTGGGCAACAGATCGAGATTCTTCCGGGCTGTCAACACGCATTCCTCTGCTTTGACTTGACGGTTCAGAACATCGGCCAGCGATTTTTCGTATTTGTTTACCCCCAACGCGAGGGAGACATTGGCTTGAGTGTCGGTGTCGATGAGCAAAACGCGATGTCCTCGATGGACCAGCCCCGCCCCCAGATTGACGCAGGTAGTGGTTTTGCCAATCCCACCTTTGAACCCGACGATGGCTATCTTGCGCATATTGGTCCTATAGTTACCGCATCAAAGAGTTAGCTGATGTCATAGAGACTATTTTAACATAAATAGGAATGGCCGTCAACTTGGCCCGCGAAATCGCCCAGCATCTTGTCCAGCACATCCTTCGGAAAAAATGCATTGTCTCGACAATGCCCACCCGGCTCAGGAGGTAAACCACAAAAAGCCCGATCTGTTATAGTGAATCAGAGCCTCCCCAGCGAGATAGAACGTTTATTCTATTGCGATTTTCCACACTTGTGGTATAATTGAAAGTGGCAGGGTCCGGAAAGTCGAGGTCCAAAATGGCAGAGCAAGGCGAAACCCGCATCGTCGTTTGCAAAAAGTGTGGTATTCGTACGCGCCATGAATGGCAACAGTGGGAACGGCGGTCCCTCCTGCTCCGGGCTATGGGTCACGTCGAATTGGTGGAGGGCTGGATTTGTACAAAGTGTAACCATCGAATTCGGGTCCGGCAGGTTGGCGTGGTCCGAATGTCGGTCCACCCGTGAGTCGAAACTGCTCGTCGTCCCGATCAAGAACTCTCTGGCTAAAATGCAGAGAGTTCTTGCTACCAGCTCGCATCTTTGCTGAGCCGGGGATATTGACCTAATCCCGCGCCTCAATGACGACGAGAGAGGTCTGACCCGCTTCCACTGTCACGTCCGCCACATAGAGCCGCCCTTTTACCTGCACCCTGACGACATAGTTGCCCCCTGGCACATCGCCCAGAGAAAAATTCTCACCCCATTCGGGATCCGGCACAATGCCTTCCTCAACATAGTAGGTGCGTGTCTCTCGCCATCGCTTGTCGGGTGTCTCGGCGTGGTGAAAGGTGACCAGGATCTGCGGGATGGAATGCCCGCTGGCGTCGATCAGCCGGCCGGCGATGGCGCCCAATTCAGGCAGAGGCGCGATCCAGAGCTCCGGGTTGCGGGTATGGACGTAGGTTGACCCGCCGACGCGCACCTCAAAGTGCAGATGTGGCCCCAGGGCAATGCCAGTGGCGCCTACCTCGCCCAACATCTCGCCCTGCGCCACACGCTGACCCTCTTGAACCAATACCTCCGAGAGATGGCCATAGAGTACGTACAGTGGCTCCCCCTGATACGAACGATCTAACCTCACCATGACCACGTTGCCGTAAAAATCTATCCAGGGACCAACAGCCACTGCGTGGTCATTCCCTGCCACCGTGACGACCCCGGGCGCGACAGCGACCACGGTCGTGCCAGAGGGGTTGATAAGATCTACACCGTGATGAACCAGGTACTCTTCTTCGCCGCCGCGCGTGCCGTAGGGATAGTAGTGAGTGATCTGATTGCTGCCATCGGCTCCGATCGGTCTTCCCAGCCAGTAGTGATCCTCCGGCGGAAGGGGAGTCGGCGTGAGAGTAGGCGTTGGCGTGTGGGTCGAGGTAGGCGTGGCCGTCGGCGTGGGTGTGTTCGTCGGCGTCGGCGTCACGGTGGGCGTGTGGGTTGGAGTGGGGGTGTGAGTCAAAGTAGGCGTTGAGGTATGGGTCGGCGTCGCAGTAGGTGTGCTGGTCGCCGTGGGGGTCGCAGTGTGCGTGGGCGTAAAAGTCGCCGTGCCCATCTCGCGAACCTCAGGCAGCACCCTCCACCCAGCCGACAAGGTGACAATGCTCGCCACCAGGGCTATCATGGCCAGAAAGGATGCCGAATTCAAAGGGAAGGGAAAGGTCCTGTCGCCGTTGGTAGTTACCACCGGTTATCCCTCTACGAGACGGCTTTCCAACACCTGGTCAGGTGCAAAGCCATCCAGTTGCAAATAATAAAGTGCCGCGTCCAGCAAAGCCCGCTGGGGGACCAGACCGATGATTTCGCTGCTGGCCACGCCAACGCCATAGCGAGCCGCTTCTCGACGGATCATTTCCATCACCCGGTGGATGGGAGTGCGGCGATAGTCGGTCAGATTTAGCGAGACCTGCGCCTGGCCCTCCACGGACAGGCCCAGGGCTTTGACGTAACGCAGGCCACCGGAGGAATGTCGCACCGCACGAGCGATCTTTTTGGCCACTGAAACATCTGTCGCGGCGAGGGTGACGTTGAAGGCGATCAGAGGGGGACGCGCGCCGATGATCGTCGCGCCAGCCTTGCCCATTCGTTTTGGACCAAAATCTGGCTCGCGTGCGGGGTTGAAAGCAATCTCGTGTTTCAAACCTTCGTATTCCCCCCGCCGAACGTCTGCCAGGTTGCGCCGGGCGGGATTGGTAGCTGCGGCCTCGTACAAATAGACTGGAATCTCTAACTCGGAGCCAACGCGGGCGCCCAGCCGCGCGGCCATGGCCACGCAATCGTCCAGGCTCACACCCTGGATCGGCACAAAAGGCACCACGTCCGCCGCGCCAACGCGCGGGTGCTCGCCCTGGTGAACATCCATGTCTATCAGCTCGGCGGCCTCGGCAACACCCTGGAAGGCTGCTTCTTCGACCGCCTGGGGCTGGCCGATAAAGGTGACGACGGTCCGATTGTGGTCGGCATCGGGTTTAACATCCAGCACCTTCACACCGCTCACCCTGCCGATGACGGCGGCAATGGCGTCTATTGCTTTTTGCCGGCGTCCTTCACTAAAATTAGGCACGCACTCGACGATTTGTTTTGACATCGCGTCATTCTCCCCTTCCTCCTCTTCGGTGTGCACGGCGATCCCCTCTCGTTTGAGTAACGCTGCCGTCACGCCGTCGCCCGGTCTAAGCCGGCGGGAAAAAGTTCCGTCATAGATCTGTCCTGCCCCACAGGACGGGCTGCGCGATTTGAGGATTGCCCGGCAAAGACCAAAACGGCGGGCGGCTGCCAATGCCGCCTGCGCACCGGCCAGGTATTGGGCCGTCACATCTTGGCCGTCGGCCGTCACCACGCAGGCGCGACCATCGAGCACGTCAGCGCCCTCGCCCCCCTGAATCTCGGCTGGGGGACGGGGCACCGGCAGGCCCCCCGCCACTTCAGGACAGAGGGGCACGGTGCGCCCTTGCGTTGCCAGCGCCTGCAACCTCGGATGTAGACTCGAACCGCCATCGTAGGCCGTGCACATGCCCAGCAGACAGGCGCTCACCAGCAGGAGGGCATCGTTCTCCAACCAACCAACCAAGGGACCAACCTCCTTACCCATCTTTTAATCAACCGCTATATCCCATTCTATCACCACCCTGGCTTACTGTCAAAGTGGTGCTATGCCCAGAAAAAAGGCATACGGGCGGACACTCCCTTGCTCCTTAACTATACCTGTGGTACAATACCCTACAAGTTCAAAAAGCTCACGCGCAACGGGGCGCTATTGTAAATTTCGAGGAGGAAAAAGCAGATGAAACTTGCTGCAAGAATGAGTCGCCTGGGCACTGAGACAGCCTTTGAGGTCCTTGCCAAGGCCAAAGCTCTCGAAGCTCAAGGACGAGAGGTCGTCCACCTGGAAATCGGAGAGCCGGATTTTGACACACCGGCCAATATCGTGGAGGCGGCCGTCCAGGCACTGCGAGACGGTCACACCCATTACACACCCTCAGCCGGCGTTCCCTCGTTTCGGGAGGCCATTGCCAACGAGATCGCCAACACACGGGATATTGAGGTCCACCCCGATCAGGTTATCGTTGTGCCGGGGGGCAAACCGATCATGTTTTTTGTCATTCTCGCCCTGTGTGAGCCAGGCGACGAGGTGATCTATCCTAACCCTGGCTTTCCCATCTATGAATCCATGATCAACTTTGTTGGTGCCACGCCAGTGCCCATTCCCCTGCGCATGGAAAAAGAATTCTCCTTTGACATAGAGGAATTCAAGAGCCTGGTCACCGACCGCACCAAATTGATCATCCTCAACTCACCACAGAACCCAACCGGTGGCGTGTTGAGCCCAGAAGACCTGGCCGCCGTGGCCGAGATCGCCCAGGAAAAGGACATCATGATTCTTTCGGACGAGATCTATAGCCGCATTCTCTACGAAGGTCAGTTCGCCAGCATTGCCACTATCCCTGGCATGGCAGAACGGACGATCATTCTGGATGGCTTTTCCAAAACCTATGCCATGACAGGTTGGCGGTTGGGCTATGGCGTGATGCCACGTGAATTAGCCCCCCACATCATACGACTGATGACCAACTCTAACTCTTGCACCGCCGCATTCACACAGGTAGCCGGTGCCGAAGGATTGACCGGCCCTCAAGACGACGCTTACAAGATGGTCAAAGCCTTCCGCCAGCGCCGTGACGTCATCGTCGACGGGTTGAACAACATCCCCGGCTTTAAATGCCTCAACCCCAAAGGCGCCTTCTATGTGTTTCCCAACATTGAGGGCACGGGAAAAACTTCTAAATTCCTGGAAGAGTACCTGCTCCAGAAAGCCGGCGTGGCCACCCTCTCTGGCACCTCGTTCGGCAAGTACGGCGAGGGGTTCCTCCGCCTTTCCTATGCTAATTCAATAGAGAACATCGAAAAAGCGTTAGGCTGGATCAAAAAGGCGGTAGCTAAACTGTAGCACATTTCCGAGCACAAAAGACAGACCCCTCGCAGGCAATCCGTCCGCGAGGGGTTTGCTTTGTCCAAAGCCTCTCATCGGTTCAGGACGGCGCCGAAGCAGGAAAAGGATCCCGCGTGGTGTTGCTGACGCCCAGGTCACGGTGCCCTTGACAATGAGCTTGAAGGCAAGCAGCTCCAAGTTTGTCGAGATACGTCGCCAGGGCAGGGGCGTTCAGGCGGCTGGCTACCTTTTTGGCCGCCAGGAGATGCTTCATCGCACGCTTGATCACTTTGTCAAAAGAGTCACCGGTCCTCAGAAACTCTTCCACGTTCGACCGGCACAGGTTGTCCATTTCTCGCACGTTCAAGCCCAGCGCAACCTCGGTGAGGAAATAGGTGGCCCGCTGCGCTCGCAGATCTTCTCTCCAGTTGACGATGCCGTCCACCAACTGAAGCGCAACGTGAACTTGATCCAGTACACTGCTGAGCGGCGTGATGATCTGCTGATTCCCGCTCAACAAGGCAACGGCCGCGCCGCTGATCTTGAGCAAAGCCCGGATGCCGGCCTGTCGAAAGGTCTCTTCCCGGCTGTATCGCCTTACCCCCCCCCACTTTCGCTGTTGCTCCCACAAGACTGCCTCAGCCCATTCCAGATGATAGCCTTCCAACAGCCTCCAAAAAAAAGAGTTGGATGGAAAGAGTTGCTGATACTGGCGCAGCACCTGCGTGTACAGCAACGACCCGAGAGGAAGTTGCTCTCTGCTATGCCGGGCAACCACATCCGTTGCCTCCCTCTGAATGTGAGCGTGCATGGTAGTCATTGCGTTGGCAACAGCAATCGCCTGCCTGGAGGCTGCTGGAACGGCCCAGGCCGCGCTTAGAACGAGAGGCTGTACCCATTCCACCCCTCGCCAGCGCCTGGCGTAACGTTGCAGCAGAACTTTGCCCACCTTTTGCAGGCAAAAGGGAAAAGTAGACAACCGATGGATGCAGATTTCTTCCAGATGTGACAACTCAGCAGCGTATTCGACCAGCAACCCGGAACTCCTCAAACAATAGCCTACGTCTATTCTATAGGGTTGTTCCATGATCTCTCATTTCTCAACTGTCTTTTCATGCATCTTTTGGACCATCAGTGTTCCAGAGGAAGCCACCCCATAAGGTGATCATTCTCCTCAATCCAGTCCGACAAAATTGCCCATACTATGTACATTATACCTCATTTGCGACGAGCGTGGGGTAAATTTTGGATAAAATTTGCGTAAATCTTGCGCGCCGGGTGGTCTGGCTCTTGCCGCTGCCGGTGCGCACAGCGCAGACCGACACGACAGATTTGCTGGATTTTAGCATCGTGTAGCCAGCACCTGTGTACTCGTAAGAGACATCCGAGTAAGCAAAGATTACCTGCTCCATCTTCAGGACGCGGGTCAGCGCCACCAATTCACTTTCAGGATAGATAGGGATACCCTCAGGATAGCCATCGCCGGCCAGCGCGGCCGGGTAAACGCGTCCTTCAATGTTGGGGATCTGGGTTGTTGCAAAAATAGACGTTAAAGTTTTGAAAATCGCGACCGGCGGCGCCCATGATGAGAACTCTTTTTCTTGCCATTGTAAGGATAAAGATTTTGTTCAATGTTTGTAAAAACCCCCCTCTGATGTCACTTGAGGGGGGTTTCTCAACAAATTCCGTTACTACTCAGTCTGGCAAAGATATGTCTTATTCAACGCTCCTCGCCCCCGTCTCGGGGGCGTTCTGGGCAAGAACAGCCCAAGCAAAGACGAAATTCCCGTCCAAGTCGTCCGAGACGGGGACTTGGAGCAATGACCAAGTAGTAACCAAATTCCAGTCTATGCCAATCGGGCCAGGAAAATGGCAATTTCATAAAGCAAGATCAAAGGTAACATCACCACACCCATGTTGACCGGGTCAGGTGTAGGCGTAATGATAGCGGCCATGAGAGCCACAACCACGATGGCATATTTGCGATTGCGGGCCAGCGTGTCTGCCGAAACGATCTCTAGCTTGGCCAGGAAAAAGATGATCAGCGGCGTCTCAAAACTCATGCCCATCCAAAAGAGCAGCCGTGTGACCATGCTGAGGTACGTCTCAAGGGACCAAAACGGTTCGGCGACGCTCTGCAAAAAGCCATATAGAAATTTGATCGCCGTCGGCATCATGACAAAGTAGGCAAAGGCTACGCCAACAATAAAAGAGAGCGTGGCACCTGGCACGATCAACATCAGATACCGTCTCTCCTGCTTGCTCAGACCAGGCGCGACGAACCGGAAGAACTGGTACACGATGACCGGCATGGCCAACGTCGCCCCGGAAATGAGCGACACTTTCATGAAATTAGATATAGAGTCCGTAGGTTTTATAAAGACCAGCCTGGCGTCCCCCATAGGCTGTTTCAAGATCTCGATGATCTGTTCGGCAAATATAAAGCTAATAGCCGTCGTCACAACCAGCGCCAGCGCCGCCTTGATAAGCCGCTGCCGTAGTTCTTCCAGGTGATCCATAATGGGCATGGGGGTATAAGGCAGTGCATCAGAACTCTTTTTACTCATTAAACTTGAACGTCCTCCATCGCTGCTTAGGGTTCGTCAGAAGAGGAGGAATTCTCCTCCTTCTCCTTGGATACGGTGGCCGATTCCTTTCCCTCGGCCGGCGTCACGCCTTCAGCCTGGACGGCGACCGGTGCAGGAACTGCCTCAGGTGTCTCAGGTGTCTCAGGGGACGCGATCGTTTTCTCAGCCTGGGCCAAAGTTGCGTCCACACCCTCCTTGGCTTCTTTTACGGCCGTCTTGACCGGCGCCATGGCTTCTATCAGAGGCTCTGCAGCCGTGTTCACCAACGTCTTGGGCAAATCGCGCACCTCATGCACGGCCTGTATACCATCCTGGATGTCTCGGGTGACCTCTTGCACGGAGGCCAGCTCTTCGCCAAATTCGGAACTCATCCCCTGCAAGACATCACGAAATTGGCGAATGGCCTTGCCCACGTTGCGGGCAATCTCGGGCAACCGTTGCGGTCCCAAAAAGATCAAAGCGATGACCAGAATAAAAATCAGCTCGCCGGTACCAACGCTACTTAGTGGATTCATCTCTTATTGTTCCCTAACTTTTCTATTGTTCTCTTGTGTTGCCAGGCTGCTATTTGCCCCGCTGCTTCCTGATGCCTCTTTGCCCGATGCTGCTGGCGAGGCTGCCCAACACGCCATTCACAAACCGGGGCGAACTCTCAGAGCCAAACAGCTTGGCCAACTCTACGGCCTCGTTAATGGCCACCTTTACAGGGGTTTCCCCATCCAACACGAACTCAAAGATGGCAATGCGCAAAATGTTGCGGTCTATGGCCGCCATCTGATCCAACGGCCACTCGGGGGCATAACGAACGATCAACTCATCCAGCTGCATCTCATTTTCAATCACGCCTGAAATCAGTTGGCTGGCAAAGCGTTGTCCCTCGCTGGGCAGTGTGCTATTCTCAAAGTGCCGTTGGAGCACCTGGCCCGCCGCATGGTTGGCCAGATCGACCTCATAAAGAGTCTGAAGAGTCAACATCCGAGCCCGACGGCGAACTTGCAAGGCCACGCCTCCTTCCTTTCTCTCAATATCGCTAACTGTTTATCCCTCGGAAGGAGGAAACTCGACATCCTCAATGTAAACGTTCACCGCTACCACGTTCATCCCCACCATATCCTGGATCGCGCGGGCGATCCTGGCCTGGAGGCCCTGGCTCAATTGCAACATGTTGGTACCATGTTCGACCACAATGCGCACCTCTACTGTCACCTGGTTATCCTCGACAGTCACGCGCACACCACCAGCCTCTTTGCTGCCCAACAGGGCGCGCATCCCCGTGGCGCTGAGACGCGCCACACCGGGCGTGGCCAGCGTTGTCAGACGGGCGATGCTCACCAGTACGTCGGGTGCAATGGTCACTATGCCCAGAGCTTCATTCATTTGCCCTCTCCTCTATTGCATCACCAGCCCGCCATCCACCGAAAGGACTTGGCCCGTAATAAAACCAGCCTCATCTGAAGCCAAAAAGGCCACGGTACTGGCCACATCTTCTGGTGTGCCAAAACGACCCAGTGGCGTCATTTGCAAAGCCAGGTCCTTCATATCCTGGGACAGATCGGCCGTCAGGTCAGTGTAGACATAGCCGGGTGCCACGGCGTTAACGGTAATATTGCGTGGCCCAAGTTCTTTGGCCAGCGCTTTGGTAAAACCGACAAGACCCGCTTTGGAAGCCGAATAGTTAGCCTGCCCTGCCTGCCCCGCCAACCCAGAAACGGAGGTGATGTTCACGATACGACCATACCGCTGTCTCATCATGGTGCGCGCCGCGGCTTTGCAACAATTGAACGCGCTCTTGAGATTGGTGCTAATGACCAGATCCCAATCTTCCTCTTTCATCAAGGCGATCAGCATATCTCGCGTGGTCCCGGCATTGTTGACCAAAATATCCAAGCGGCCCCAGGTACTGACAGCCGTCTTGATCAAGCGTTGCGCCTCTGCCATCTGGCTGACGTCTGCCTGAACAGCGACCGCCTCGCCGGCTTGCTTTTTGACAAGCCCCACCACCTCTTTGGCTGCGGCTGAATTGGCCCGATAATTGACGACTACCCTGGCTCCCTCTAAGGCTAGCTTAAGAGCAATACCCCGACCAATGCCCCTTGAGCCGCCAGTGACGACAGCAACCTTGTTCGCCAGTCTCATAGTCATCCCTCCGCTAATCCCCCAACAAGTTTTTGCAAATCCGTCGCGTTTCTCACATTCACCCGCCTGGCCGAGCGATCGATGCGTTTCAACAAACCGGTCAGCACCGCAGCCGGTCCCAATTCGAAAAAAGTGGTCACACCCTCGTTGAGAAGGTATTGCATCGAAGCAACCCACCGCACTGGAGAGGTCAACTGACCAACCATCTCGTTACGGACAGCGGTCACCGACACCAGGGGACTGGCAGTGATGTTAGCTACTACTGGCACTGCAGGGTTGTGGAGCGGCGTGGCCTCGACGGCCTGGCGAAATTCGTCGGCGATACAGGCCATCAGCGGGGAATGGGCAGCGATGCTCACCGCCAGCCGTACCACCTTTCGGGCGCCGGCCTCTCGAGCCAGTGACATAGCCCGCTCCAGTGCCCCTTTGTCGCCAGAAATGACAATCTGGCCTGGCGCGTTATAGTTAGCTACCTGTATAATGGCCCCCCGCTCGTCGCGCGCCTGCTGGCATACCCCATCCACAGCGACGTCGTCTAGGCCCAGAATCGCCGCCATGCCGCCGGGACTGCGTCTGCCAGCCAGCTTCATCAGCCGGCCGCGCTCGCGCACCAATTTTAACCCCTCGACAAAGTCCAACACCCCTGCCGCCGCGAGTGCCGAATATTCCCCCATGCTGTGCCCTGCCACAAAAGACGCCACAAAAAAGCCCTCCGGCAAAACCGACCCCAGTGCGCGCCAGCAGGCCATGCTCGTGGCAAAGATGGCCGGCTGAGCGTTCACCGTGTCGGTCAGCATCTCCTCAGGCCCCTCAAAGCAGAGGCGGGAAAGGGAAAAACCCAGAATGCGGTCAGCCTCGTCGAAAACCTCCCGGGCAACGGGATAGGACCGATAAAGATCGCGCCCCATGCCTACTTTTTGCGATCCCTGACCGGGAAAAATATAGGCCACCTTATCTAACTGGGCCATCAGCAGCTCCCTCTAAGAGGCCACGACCAGCGACGGCAATCGCTGGCTCAAGATCTCTTCGGCTTCGGCCACCGTGCAACGGATGATCTCGGCCGCGGGCAACACATCCTGGATGAGCCCGCTGATCTGCCCGGCCATGACAGAGCCCCACGTCATGTCGCCTTCCTGCACAGCGAGTCGCAGCTTGCCGGTGCCCAGTTCGATGAGTTGTTCTTCCGAGATGCCCTCGTTTTCCATCGTCTTGAACTGGCGCGTCATGGGATTCTTGATGGCCCGCACGGGATGGCCCAGGCTGTGCCCGGTGGTGATGGTGGCCCGGTCGCCGGCATTGACGATCTTTTGCTTGTAGTTGGAATGCGCGACACACTCTTCAGAGCAAATGAAACGGGTGCCCATCTGCACACCCACAGCACCCAGAGCCAGCGCAGCCGCCAGCCCCCGTCCATCGGCGATGCCTCCCGCTGCGACGACCGGTACGCGCACGGCATCCACGACCTGGGGGATCAGGGGCAGCGTCGCCACATCACCAATGTGTCCTCCCGACTCGGTTCCCTCGGCGACCAGGATATCAGCTCCCATGCGCTCCAGGCGTTTGGCCAGCGCTACCGAGGCGACAACCGGCATGACTTTGACGCCCGCTTCTTTGAGTCGAGCCATCCATGGGCCAGGGCTGCCCGCGCCGGTGGTCACCACGGGCGTTTTTTCCTCAATGCAAATTTGCACGATATCGTCCACATAGGACGAAAAGATGGGAATGTTGACACCAAAGGGCTTGTCCGTTCGAGCCTTGATCTCACGCACATGGGCGCGCACATAATCCGGGGGCGCATTGCCACCGCCCAGGATACCCAGCCCGCCGCCCGCCGAGACGGCAGCAACCAGCTCTGCTGTAGACGTCCAGGCCATGCCGCCCTGGACAATCGGATGGTCAATGTTCAACAACTCACACAATGCTGTCCGAATCATCCTGGCTCCTTTCGCCAGCAAGCAGCCTTATAGATTGAGCAGATCCAAGTTTGCGCAATCTTTTTAAATCAACAAAAGGCCACAGACAAGACAATGGCCGTGCAGGATCCAGGACAGGCACGGCCAGGTATTACGAAAGACAAATCGACGCTTTGATCATTTTTTCTTGGTCTTGATCTCGATAACTTCGACGCCGCGATAGCTCCCACATGAGGGACAAACCTGGTGAGGCAACTTGTATTCGTGGCACTGGGGACAAGACACTAACACAGGTGGCTTGAGCGCGTCGTGACTGCGTCGTCTATCTCGTCGGCCCCTTGAAATTTTTCTCTTTGGCAGTGGTGGCACAGAAACTTGCTCCTTTCATACAAATATCCCTCTTGTGCCCACCGACCAACAGGCACATACCCTTTTCAGCAGCACAAGAGCAGCATAATTATAAGCCAGAGTCGCGTTGCTGTCAAATGCCTGGCATGGGCAAGGATGTATTCAGGTTCCGAGAAATGACCTCCCTGGAATGCCTCGAGAAGGTTAGCTGAACGTTCGAGAGGGCTCACGCCAAAGGCTCGTCCCTACTCTTGGCTTCCGTGTCTTCCACCGCTGTCTGCTGCCGACTGTGCTGCACCCGGCGCAGGCCATTGCGGACGGTGGTCAGCAGGCCATCCAGCTGATATTCCAACTGGCTGAGAACTTCCAAGACATAAGAGTCAGCCTCCTGACGGATCTGGCTGGTCTCTTTGTGGGCGCGCTCTAGGATAATGGCCGCTCGTGCCTCGGCAGCCTTGACAACCTCGTGATTTTCAACCAGGCCACCTGCCTCCTCTTTAGCCAGGTTGACGATGCGTCCGGCCTCCTCGTTGGCCTGGGCGATGATCCGCTCCCGCTCTTGCTGGATGCGTTTCGCCTTTTTGATCTCTTCTGGAACGGAAACGCGCATCTGATCCACCATGTCCAGAAAGCGTTCCTCGTCCACGAGCACGCGGGCACTAAAGGGAATGGCTTTCCCTTCCGTCATTAGCTCTTCCAGCCGGTCTACCAAATGCAAGATGTCTATGTCAATCACCTCCCTCCACCGGCCTGCTGTGCACCAGGTCACCCAGAAACGACGCGGCACAGCCGTCGGCCAATCGATGGCGCTACGTTGAATGGATAAGAAGCGTCAGCCTGCTCAATCGCGCAGCGAAACCACTTTCACCTTGTCGTTACTCAACTCACCCAGAGTTTTAAATTTCTCCTCCAACTCGACCTGGACAAACTCTGGCACCATCTTGCTCGTGCATCCCCCAGCCATAGCCACTTCTTTGACAATGCTAGAACTCACAAAAGCATATTGCAAAGTCGTGATCAACAACACGGTTTCCACATCAGGGGCCAGGCTTTTGTTCGTCAAGGCCATCTGGTACTCAAGTTCAAAGTCGTACGTCACCCGCAGTCCCCGGACCATCACAGAAGCCCCTTGCTGCTGGGCAAAACCGACGGTCAGGCCACTGTAACTGATCACGGTGACGTTGGGCAGATGGGCCAATGCCCGGCGCGCCAGTGCGACGCGTTCCTTTGTCGAAAACAACAAGTTCTTGAGCGGACGATCATAGACACCGATCACCAAGTGCTCAAACATGGTAGCAGCACGGATGGCAATGTCAATGTGTCCGTAATGAATCGGGTCAAAAGTGCCCGGATACAATGCAATGTTCAAAGAATCCTCCTTGATTCTCTACATGACGCTTGAGAAGGTTTGTTCTTTCCAGCCCCCTAGCTCAGATCACTCGGGTCTTGCCAAAACTCGGCCAGCTTTCGGGCCAGCAGACGATGCTCTGGATCTTGGAACTCTGGGTCTCGTTCAAAAAGTTCTTTCGCTGCCTGGCGGGCCTCCTCCAGGATAGGGAGGTCGCTCAGCCTGGCCATGCGCAACGGTGGCATTCCACTTTGTTGCGTGCCAAAAAATTCACCGGGACCGCGCATCTCCAGGTCTACCTCTGCCAACTCGAACCCGTCCAGCGTGCCCTCGATGGCTTGCAGGCGCTCTATGCTCTTTTCGCTGGGAGCGTCGGAGAGAAGAACGCAAAAAGATTTGGCCTCTCCGCGTCCCACCCGCCCCCGGAACTGGTGCAATTGCGCCAGACCAAAGCGGTTGGCCCCTTCCACCATCATCACCGTGGCGTTGGGCACGTCAATGCCCACCTCGACCACCGAAGTGGAAACCAAGATATCCAATTCCCCACGCTGGAACTGGGCCATGATGGCTTCTTTCTTTTCTCCCTTCATACGCCCGTGAAGCAACCCTATCCTTAAATCAGGGAAAATAGTCTGCTGCAATCGCTCGTGTTCCTCAACAGCGGATTTTGCCTCCACCCGGTCCGAACCCTCAACCAGCGGACAGATAATAAAGGCCTGATGTCCCCGTGCCACCTGACCACGAATAAAGCTATAGGCCCGTTCCCGCTCGCGGGGCAGGAACCACCGCGTCTCAATGGGCTGGCGGCCGGGTGGCATCTCGTCGAGGACCGAAACATCCAGGTCACCATAGATAGTGAGAGAAAGCGTCCGGGGGATGGGAGTGGCGGTCATCACCAACATGTGGGGATTGTGACCTTTTTGCCGCAATGCCGCCCGCTGTTCCACGCCGAAACGATGTTGCTCGTCCACGACGGTCAAAGACAAATCTTTGAACTCGACGCCTTTCTGAATGAGCGCATGGGTGCCAACAATCACATTGGCCACGCCGGAGGCAATGTCGTCATAGATCTGCTGGCGCTCGGCGCCGGTGACGCTGCCGGTCAGCAGCCGCACGCTAGGCTGCGGCAGAGGCGTGTCCGGCGACCTGGAAGCGTCCACCTGTTGATAGAGCACCGACAGGCTCTTAAAGTGCTGCTCGGCCAGGATCTCGGTCGGCGCCATGAGAACGGCTTGCGTGCCCCCTGCGACAGCCACCAACATCGCCGCTGCCGCCACAACCGTCTTGCCAGAGCCGACGTCACCCTGCAACAGGCGACTCATCGGCTGCGACTGCCCAAGGTCGCTGGCAATCTCCCCAATCGCCCGTTTTTGAGCCGCCGTCAAGGCAAAAGGTAACAAAGCAAAAAAGGCTTCCAGCGACGCAGGATCCAAGTCCAGAGCGCGTCCCGGCCTGGAGCGCCAGGCGCGGCGCTGTCGCAACACCCCCAACTGGATCAACAGAAACTCGTCAAAACTGAGACGCCGTCGAGCTCGCTCCAGGGCCGCCGGGTTATCCGGAAAGTGAATCTGGAGCAAAGCTGTCTCCAGGCCGTTCAGCCCCAGCGATTCGCAAAGTAGGCGAGGCAGATAATCGGGCAGCCGCTTGGTCCAGTAATCTACGGTTCGCTTGACGAGTCGCCGCATCCACTTGGCCTTGATCCCTTGGGTGAGAGGATAGACGGGCACCAACCGGCCAGTGTGAATCTGCTCCTTCTCCAGAAACTCCCATTCCGGCGAGTTCATGACCAGGCGACCCAGATAAGCATCCACCTTGCCGCTGAGGACGACCTGGCGACCGGCCTTTAACGATTTCAGAAGGTAAGGCTGATTGAACCAGGTCGCCTGAATCGTTGCCGTTCCGTCAGCGACGATGCTCTGGATAACAGTGCTCCCACTGCGGCTACGGCGCGATTTGGTTTCCCAGATGGTGCCGATGATGGTGACCTCTTGGCCATATTCCAATTGATTGATCGTCTTGAGCGCGCTGAAATCGTTGTAACGATGCGGAAAATGGTAGAGCAAGTCACGGATGGTCGTAATCCCCAGCCGCTCCAGTCGCTTGGCCTGCGTCTGTGCCACGCCAGAAAGGACCATCACCGGCGAATCAAGACCCAGGTGAGAGGACGATGGCAGAGAGGACGCGGTGGACGGCGGCGATGGTAACGGCCTGGCAGCGAGGCTTGCCTTATCTGGCGCTGTCTGCTCAGCAGCAGGTCCGGCAACGATTTCCTGGCAAGCTGCCAGCTTTTCCAAAATTTGCGCCACTCGTTCCTGGCGAGCTGCCCGATCCGGCAGGCGACCATAGTCCCGCAGCAGGGCAGCAATCTGCTCTACCACAGGCGTCGTGGCAGGTACATCTTTTACAGCTTCCACCGGCCAGGACCTGGCCAGTGCCTCCAAACCACTGATAACAGCTCTGTTCTTATAGTCTTGTTCCCGCTCTAACTTTAAAATCTTGCCCAATGTCTCAAATGCCGATGTCATACCAACTCCCAAAACCCATAACTCATCAATGCTTAACTTGAATCTCTCTCCACCGTCACGCAGGCTACGCCCAGACCATTAGGACCTACGTGTGTCCCAATGATGGGGCCAACCTCCGCGATGACCATGCGCTCGCGAGGAAAAAGTGTCGCCAACCGGCCGGCCAAGGCCTCGGCCTCTCTGCGTGCGCGGGTGTGCAACACGGCCAACCTCTCCAGGGGGCCAAGATCCTCCACCAGCGCCACCAACCGGGCCGTTGCCTTTTGGCGAGAGCGAGCGCGTCCTAACGGCAGGACGTCTCCCCCTTTCACGCTGACCATTGGCTTTACGTTCAGCAAAGCGCCCAAGACAGCCAATGCCCAGCCCACCCGGCCGCTTCGGCGCAGGTATTCCAGCGTGTCCAGCATGGCAAAGACTCGGGCGCGCGGATGAACCGTCTCAACCCAGTTGACGATCTCTGACCAGGAGCGCCCAGCCGCGGCCAACTGGGCCGCCATCACGGCTAACCAGCCCAACCCCATAGAGACTGTGCCACTGTCCACCACTGCAACCCTTGCCCCTTTTATCTTTTCTGCACCCAAGCGCGCCGAGTTATAGACTGCACTCAGCCTGGACGAGACATGAATCGAAACAATTTGATCGGTCTCTGCCGCCAACTGTCGATAAGTGTCTGCGAAAACGCCCGGCCCGGGTGCCGAGGTAGTGGGCATCTCGGATCCACTCTCTAACCGATGATAAAACTCGCCGAGAGAGAGATCGACTCCCTCTCGAAACGTCTCCTGACCAAAGTGCACGAGGCAGGGAATCACAACGATCCCCCATTCTGCTGCCAATTCCGGCGGCAAGTCTGCCGTCGAGTCTACCACGATTTTGACCAAATTTTTCCTGTGCTCCACACCGGCACAGTCGCCGGTTCCCAGTCCTGCGAATGTGGATCGGCCGCGTCACAACCCAATCCCGCCAGGTTTCTTCCTGGCATGAATGCTTTTATTCTGACCAATGGAACAACGCTGGGTCGATCCCTGTTCTGTCTTCCGACACGAGACACACGCCTACAGCCCCTGGTCCCAGGTGCGTCGCCACAGCAGGGCTGGCCTCGTTCACCGGAATGAGATCGCGCGGGTAAAGCGCACCCAACCGATCGACCAGGTCCACAGCCACCCCTGGCGCGCCGATGTGAAGCACCGCCAGAGCCAGAAAGGGAGTCCTGGCCGCCACGTGTTCCACCAACCGACTCAATGCCTTCCGCTGGGTTCGAACGTTGCCTATCAGTGCAGGGTGACCGTCCACTACAGTGATAAGCGGTTTAACCTGTAACGCAGAGCCCATCAATGCCGCCAACCGGCCAATGCGCCCCCCCCGCCGCACGTGATCCAGCGAATCCAGCATCGCCAACGCCCGGGACAGCGGAGGCAGTCGCTGTGCCAGGGCAACGACTTGATCAAAAGAAGCGCCCTCTCGCGCTGCCTGTGCCACGGCAATGACCTGCCACCCTTGGGCCATAGAGAGCTGCTGCGAATCCACCACCGCCACGCGTACCTCGGAGGACAATTCTTTGGCGGCAGACTGGGCGGTGCGCAACATGCCGCTGAGATAGTTGCCCACGTGAATCGATACGATCCCCTCTGACTCCTGACCCAACCGCCGATAGGTCTCCAAGAACAAGCCCAATCCCGGATGTGCCGTCTTGGGAAAGTTGGGATCCGTGGTCAACAGTTCAAGGAAACGATCCGGCGTGAGGTCCACGCCGTCCTGATATACCCGCTGACCAAAGATGATCTCGTCCGGGATAACGGTTATGCCCAAAGCCGAGGCAAGCCGGGGAGGAATATTTGACGTAGAATCTGTCACCACCCGAACAGGGAACATTCTCTTATCCTACCCTATGGTCCCAGTTGCCAAAGGTGGGTCCACCCTCCAACGAATTGTGGCAGGACAACAAGGCATTTATAGGGCTCCTTCCTCTCCTTCAAAGACAATAACGCCCAATGCCCCTAAACCCAGGTGAGAGGCCAGCGTTGGGCCATAAACCACAATAGGAACTTGCAGGTCTGGAAACGCCATATCCAACCGCTCCAACAGCAATTTGGTCTCCTCTGTGGGATGGGGCGTGCTCTGCTGAATGGTGATTTGCTCGATGTCTGAAAACTCGGAGATGAATTCAAAAAGCTTGTCCACAGCTCTGTCCCTGGAGCGAACCTTTTCCATGGGAATAAGTTCCCCTTCATCCATAGTCAGAAACGGCTTGATGCTCAACATGGTGCCCAGCAGGGCCTGCGCCGGCCGGATACGACCTTCTCGCTCCAAATAGTCCAGCGTTTCAACAAAAAAGACGGCATAAATGCGGGGGATCATGCCCCGAATGATCCGGGTGATCTCTTCCAACGATCGTCCTTCTGCCGCCGCTTCTGCCGCAGCCTTGACCAGAATTCCCAACCCCACAGAGATCGTCTCTGAATCCACGACAGTGATCTCGCAGCGACCCAACAAAGTATTGGCTGCCTGGCGAGCCACTTTGCAGGCATCGCTCAACTTGTTGGACACGTGCAAGGAAAGAATATGAGAGGCCGACCGGGCCAACGCCTCATAAGTTTTTGCAAAAGCGTCTACGGGTGGAGGCTCACTGAGAGGAGGCGTTGGCGAGCGAGCCATGCGCCGGAAAAATGTCTCTTTGTCAAGGTCTGGTCCCTCTTCTATCACCTCATTGCCTATGCGAATCCGCATGGGCAGAACAATGATACCCAACTTTTCGACAACCTCGGGTTCCAAATGTGCAGTTGAATCTGTCACCACCCGAACACGTGCCATACAATCCTCCAAACTTGCTCGATCTTGTGCTCTGATTTGGTAGCGGGCAAGGTCCCCCGGCCCAGCTCGCTTTGCCCCGATCGAAAAGACCCCGACGGACAGAGCTATTCCAGCGACAAAATATAATGATAATGCGGCTGGTTGCCCTCGACCAATTCTACTTCCAGGTCCTCGTCCAAGTCTTGAATCCGTGTCACCAACGCCTCTGCCTCGTCCTGGGTCACGCCATCGCCACGGTAGATTGTGACAATTTCAAAATCTCCCACCTCCAACTGGTCCAGCATAGAGAGGATTACCTCCGTGGGCGAACTGCCGGCCGTGTGCAACTGATCGTTCAACAGGCCAATGATCTGACCTTCCTTGACGGCCACGCCTTTGATTTCCACGTCACGGGTGGCGGTAGTGACTTCGATAGTCTCCACGTCGCCAGCGGCGCGGGCCATGAGGCGCGCGTTGGTCTCCAGGTCTGCCTGGTAATTGAATTCCAGCATGGCACTGATGCCCTGCGGCATAGTCCGGGTCGGCACGACGACGACGTTTTTTTGTGCCAACGCCCTGGCCTGTTCAGCGGCCAGGATGACGTTGGAATTGTTGGGCAACAAGACGACATTGTCAACGCTGGCGGCTTCTACGGCCTTGAGCAGATCCTCAGTACTGGGATTCATAGTCTGGCCGCCCTGTATCACGGCGCTGACCCCCAAACTCTCAAAGATGCGAGCCAGGCCCTCGCCCGAAGCGACCACCACCGTCGCAATGCCCGAGATCTCTTCGACCGCCGGGGCAGGCCGCGATTGTCCTAACACAAATTCCTGGTACTGCTCTTGCATGTTCTCGACAATGATCCGGCTCAAAGTCCCTACCCTGACACCATAGTTGAGAGGTGTACCCGGTTCTGGCGTGTGGACGTGGACCTTGATAGCCTTGGAATCTCCCACCACGAGCACCGACTCTCCCATAGCCGTGATGGCCTCCCGTACCTCGTCCAAGTCCAGTTTGTCGCCGTGAATGATAAACTGAACATCATAGTCGTACTCGCCTCCTACGGCCTCGGCATGTAGCAACGAGACCTCGGCCTCCAGAGCGCCGTTGTACCTGACCGTCTCGCCATGCAGGTAGCGCGACATACCCTCCAGGATGACGTATAACCCTTGGCCACCCGAGTCTACCACGCCCGCGTCTCGCAGCACGGGTAACAACATCGGCGTGCGAGCCACCGAAGCCGCCGCCTCGCGCACCACGTGCTCGAAAACCAGAAGCAGATCGCCGGTGCTGCCCACAATCTCTTCCGTGGCGTCGGCCGATTCTCGAACCACGGTCAGGATGGTCCCCTCGACAGGTTGGATGACTCCTTTATAAGCCGTTTCCGAAGCCATCCGGAGGGCGCTGGCAAAACGGGCGGCGTCAAAAGCCTGGCACCCTTCTACACCGTGGGCAAAACCCCGCAGGATCTGAGAAAGAATGACCCCCGAGTTGCCCCGCGCCCCCATCAAAGCGCCATAGGCCGCCGCCTGGGCGACTTCACAGATTGATTCTTCAGGAGAAGTGGCGACTTCTTTGTAGGCGGATTGCAAAGTCAGCAGCATATTGGTGCCAGTGTCCCCATCGGGCACGGGAAAGACGTTCAACGCATTGATGGCAGCGCTGTGCTTCTCCAACCAGGCCAGGCCTGCTTCGAGAAGGTGCTTGAACATCTGTCCGTCACAGAACATAATGGGAGCCATCGCCTCTCGCTGACGAACAGATGAGTGCCCTCCCTTGCTCTCAGTTGTGTGGCTGAAATCCAACTCTGGTACCTCCATTCCGCCCATCATTTATTTTCTTCAATGAGCAAACGGGGACGACATTAGTGGCGACCCACAAGACGTCTACTCACTCTTTTATCCATCGCTCAAGCCGATTCGCTTATCCGCAACCCCTGGACGTGCACGTTGACCTGGGTGACAGGCACGCCCAATGCCTTTTCTACAGTAAACTTGACGTTCTCCATGATATTGTGGGCTACCTCAGAAATGCGGGTGCCGTACTCGACAATGACATACAGGGCAATGACAATCTCGCCGTTTTCTATGTCGACTCTGACGCCCCGTTTGCTATCGCAACTGAGGATCTGCCCCAGGTTGCGCGAAGACATGCCGACAACGCCGTACGATTTGAGCACGGCGTGATTGGCCAGGCCGGCAATCGCCGCCGGCGAGATCTCTATCTTGCCCAGATGGGTCGACTCTGTCATGATTGCCTATTTCCTCCATAGCTAACATCCAGCCAATGTCCGGCTGGCGTCCACCATCTCGTTTGCAGATTTCCCATTCTTGTGGTACAATCTTTACGTTGCCGGGGCGCCCCCGCCCCGGCGTCAGTTTGCGTGGTGAAAGGAGCACTCTTACGATGGCCAAGTGTGAAATTTGCGGCAAAGGACGCCAGTTTGGACACAACCGGCCTTTCTCTCTGAA
>Ga0180432_10003555_pt1 | contig 22058 bp, 17 predicted proteins | sample SS_ome_10_FD_132414 | JGI IMG/M metagenome (GOLD analysis project Ga0180432, IMG submission 132414) | Hypersaline lake sediment archaeal communities from the Salton Sea, California, USA - SS_1_MS_2 metaG | ecosystem: Environmental > Aquatic > Non-marine Saline and Alkaline > Hypersaline >...
GAGAACGGGATTCCCATCCGGGCCGAGACGACCTTCAATATCGCGTCGATCAGCAAGCTGTTCACCGCTACGGCGGTCATGCGCCTGTGGGAGGACGGGCGCCTGGCGCTCGACGACACGCTGGGCCGCCACGCGCCCGAGCTCGCCCCTCCGCTCGCCGGCCTGCGCGTCGACGGGTTGCTCTCGCACACCTCGGGCCTGTCCCGCCTGTCCCCTCCGCTCAAGCCCAGGCCCCGCGGCGTGTTCGGCAACGCCGACGTGATCGAGAGCGTGCGGCAACACCCCGAAGACGTGGCCGTGGAGAACGAGGGCGAATTCAAATACTCCAATTTCGCCTACATCCTGCTCTCGCACCTGGTGGAGCGGGTCTCCGGGACCTGCTTTCCGGAGTTCGTCGAGACAGCCATCTTCGAGCCGCTGGGCATGACGAGCGCGCGACTCTGCACGGAGCGCAAGCCCGTGATTCCGCATCGGGCCAATGCCTACGGCCAGTGGCCGGACGGGGCCTATGCGTTTCACTACAGTCCCCAGTTGACCGTCGGCGACGGGGGCATCTATGTGAACGCCGGGGACCTGGTGCGCTTCTGCGAGGGGGGCTTCGAGCACAGGCTCCTGCGCCGAGACACGGTCGAACGCATGGTTGCGCCGCGGATTCGGATGGAGCCGGACGTGTTCTGCGGACTCGGGTGGCGGATTCGCAAGACCCGGTGCGCGGACGCGCTGTTCCACACCGGCACGGACGCCGCCTTCGCGAGCGTGGTGGCGTGCGTGCCGGCCATGGGCTTGACCATCGCGCTGTTGAGCAATTTCGCCTCGTACCTCAGCAAGGGAACGGGAGGCGGGATTCGCCGCCGCATGATCGAAGAGATCGCGGTGCCGCTGGGCGAGGAGGCGTCCCTCTAATGTCTTCTTCCGCGCCGGCGCCGAAGGGCCATGACGGCGAAGACAGGCACGCATGAATCGCGACACGACCGAAGCCTCACCCAAAGACCGATTGAAGAAGCCGCTCGTCGCCGTCCTGGCCGCGGAAGTCGGGTTGGTCGTGTACGTGCTGTTTTCGAACGACACGGCGCGGATCGTACAGGAATTCGGCCTGTTCCAGGACGCGCAGAGCGTGATTCTGTATATCTCCCTTGCCGTCTGCGCGTACCAGGTCTGGCGGCGCAGCCGACCGCTGGGCGCATGGTGGTTTCTTTTCGGTGTCATGCTCATGTTCTTCTGCGGCGAATCGGCCCTCGAGCAGGAATACCTGTTCGGCTCGCTCCAGGCGGACGGAGTTCCTATCCGGGCCTTCAGCGTTGCGTACCTGGCGGAAGACATACCCCTCTGGATCAAGTTCGCGGTCGCGGTCCCCTCCGCGGTCTTTCTCTGGATCTGGCTGCACGGGCTTTGGAAATTCAGGAGCAGCTTGTGGTCCGCGGCCGTGCGGTTGCGCGGGACGCGGCCGCACTGGCTCTTTGTCGCCTCCATGCTCGTGCTGGCCATCTCGCAGCTCGGGTATGCTGTGCCCGGTGCGGCGCAAGGTGGAGTCGGAGTGGAGGAAGTCGCCGAACTCCTGGGCGAGACGCTGTTCCTGTTCGCCGTGCTGGACCTGCATCTGCGCTTGCGCGAATTCGCGCCCCGGCTCTTGACCGGCACGGAGCACTGGATCCCTTCGGCAGAGCGGCCCGCGAGCCTTCCGACGGTCTCGTGCATCGTTCCCGTGCACAACGAAGCCGCCCGGTTGGCGCCCACGATCGAGAGCCTGCTGGCCCAGGACTATCCGGCCGAGCGGATGGAAATCGTGGTCGCCCTGAACGGCTGCACCGACGCGTCGGCCGTGGTGGCGCGGCGGTATCCTGTCAAGGTCGTGGAAAGCGACCGGAAGGGCATGTCCTTCGGCAAGAACCTGGGCGCTCGAGCGGCCTCGGGCGACCTGTTCGTGTTTGTGGACGCGGACACCGTGCTCCCGCCCCAGGGCGTCGGCGCGCTCGTGGCACAGATGCGCCGGCACGCGCGTATCGTGGCCACCGTGGCGGGCCTTCCCGAGAGAGGCGGCCTCGTGGTCCGGGCCTGCTTCTGGATCGCCAACAGGTACGCGCAACGAACCAAGACGCACGCACCGGGAGGTATCGTCGCGATAGACCACGAGACGTATGCCGCTATCAAGGGCTTCGACGAGGGATTGCGGCAGGGCACCTCCACGGACCTGTTGCGCCGCGCCTGCGCGACCGGTGCGGAGTACGTGTGCGTCGACACCGTGCGGGCGGCTACCTCCATTCGCCGGTTCGAGAAGACAGGCATTGTCTCGCAGATGATGGACTGGCGCCGGAATCACAAGATGCTCAGCGAAAACGAGCGGGCGGCCTTGGCCAAACGCGCCTACCAGGATGTGCGATGACGCGCGTCCTGATCGTCAATGCGGACGATTTCGGGCTTGCCGAGTGCGTCAACCGGGGAATCGAGAAGGCCCATCGCGAGGGCATCCTCACGAGCGCCACCCTGCTTTCCAACGGCCCGGCCTTTTCCGACGCCGTGGAGCGGATCGGCCGCGCTGCGGACCTCGGCGTGGGCCTGCACCTGAACCTGCTGCGCGGCCGGCCGGTTGCGCCGCCCGACAGGGTGGCCGCGCTCGTCGGCGCGGATGGCCGGATGCATGGGGGCTTCCTGTCCGCCGGGCTCCGCTCTTGTTCGCGCGCGTTTCGCCAGGCGGCCGAGTACGAGTACAACGCCCAAATCGAGAAGGCTCTGCGCGCCGGGGTGCGGCTCACGCACCTGGATTCGGAAAAGCACCACGCCGTGTGGCCGCCGCTTGCCCGTGTTGTCGAGCGTCTTGCCATCAGGCACGGCATCCCCGCCCTGCGGCGGCCCGCCGAGGCCGTGTGGACCTGCCTGCGCAGAATGCCCGGGGTCCGGGTGCGGGGGCTGATGTCGGCCGCGGTCGTGCGGAGCGTCGCTGCGATGCGCCGCGCTCGGCTCGCCACGCCGGGCCGGTTCTTCGGCCAGGTGCACATCGGGGCCATGGACGAAGCGGTGTGGCTGCGCCTCCTCGACGCGCTTGCGGAGGGCGTCACGGAAGTCATGACCCATCCGGGCTTCTACCTGCCGCAGGAGCTCTCCGCCGCGGCCGCGGAGATGGGCGCGTCATGGATTGACGCCCGGCGCGAGGCGGAGCTGCGGGCCTTGTGCTCGGAGCGCGTCCGGGCCGCAGTCCAGCGCAACGCCATCGACCTGCGCACCTTTGCCGCCTGCGCGACGGGGTCGGCGCATCCGTCTTCGGCGGCCTAGCCTGGCGTGGCATGGCGCGCGTCGTCTTGAGCAAGCAGCGTCACTGCTGGGCGGCCGCGTCTTCCGGTTCGGCCTCGGGCGCGTCCGTGGTCTCTTCTTCCGCGTCGTCCTCTACACCCACGTCGAACACGATGTCCGTGCCGAGGCAATGGATTGTCTGGATCGCGTCTCCGTCCCTCACCACGCGCGTGCCGCCGTTGTCCTCGCCGTCGGCCCCCACGCTGTACACCGCATACCCGTCCTGTGTGCGCACGTAGCGAAGCGGGTCGCCGGTGAACGGGTCGAGCGGCACGGCGTCCAGGAACTCGGGGACAAGCTGCTCAAGGCCTTCCGGCAGGCGCTCATGCGCGAGCCGGAAGCGCTCCACGGCCACGGCCACGCGTGCGGTGCGCAACAGGGCGATACTCATCCCTTCCCAACGCACAGCGCGCCATAGATCAGGCGCGATGGACTTTGTTATTGGACAGTATATGGGAAGGTGCGGATTCTCGGGCTGGCGCGACCAGGCAGCCATGCGCTCGTGTACCGGCTTCTCGGCCAGGTCGATCCATGTGCGCATGAGCCTGAGGTACTCCGCGCGATCGAGCGCACCGATCATAGGCCACGCCTCCTGATCGAACACAGCCACACCCATGCAGCGTTCTCCGGCAAGAGCGCGTGCCAATGCGACCGGGTCTTCCTCTCTCTCCAAGGCCTCTTGCAGGTCGGCGAGGTGGGCGTCCGCGTATTTCGTCCGGCTGAGCACCTGCCTCAGAGTGTCGACAGAGATTGCGCGGATTGTGATGCGAACAAGATGCGACAGGAATAGCGGCTCATGGCGCAGGCTGCGCGCAAGGGCCAGGCTGCTCTTCACGCTGCGCGCGGCCGCACCAGGACGATCGGCCTGCGCATGGACCAGGGCGTCGAGCGTCAGGAGCTTGGCACAGAAGCGAGCCTTCGTTCGGTGGGGTGCCAGGGCGTTGTAGCTCTTGCGCAGATCCACCGGGTAGCGGCATTCCTTGATCTCGGCCGCTTCGTGGAGAAGCTCCAGGGCCTCGGCACGCTCGGCTAGGAACTCCTCCATGAGCGCGCGCATGCTCTCGCCGATGGGTTCGGTGGCAGGCAGTCTGTGGAGGCTCGGACTGTCGAACCCGAATGCGGGCAGCGCCGCGTATGGACCTTCCTTGTAGTACATCTGCCCGTACATCTGCCCGAGACCGCCAAACGCCTTCTTGTACACGTCCGCGGCGTTGCGGCCCGTGGGCTCGTGGTACCAGGCGTTGAGCTCCTCCAGGGTGGCCGGGTACCCCTCGGCGCGGATGCGCGCGCGCGGATCCCCTATGCGCGCCCACCACACGAACACCCCGATCGCCGCGGCGGCGAGCACAAGCCCGCCGAGCACGATCCACCGCTTGCGATGTCCCTTGTTGCCGGTTCGGGCCATGATCCGGCCCTCCCTGTCCTGTGCCGCGCCCATACCCAGGGTCCGCCCCGCATATCCTAACGTATACCCTGGGGCGAGTCCTGGTCAAGCCGGTTTCCGGTGGCATCCATGAGCGCGTGGGGCGAGCGGCGCAGCCCGCGTGGCGCCTGCACCTTGGAGCCGGAGCCCGCGCGTCGCCCCCCGCCTGCCGCAAGCCAGCTCGGTTCGCGGCCCGGCTCCTCGACGTGCGCGTGGGAGCAGCGGATTGAAGGCGTGCAGAGAAGGCCTGAGCCGGTCTGCACCCTTGTACACAAGCTCTGGGCGTGAGAGATTCGCGTCGGTTGGCGTGGCGGGGAGGTCGTCTCAATCATGCGGCCGCGGCGTAGAAGCGGACCGGCCGGAATCGCCTCGCGCCCGCCCAGAGCGCTCGGGCGGCCGGGAGGTGAGAGCGCGGGTCAGTCGAGCCCTCGCATTCGGTCAGCGCCCCCATGACCAACGGGCCAGACTGTCGCCTGGAGGCACAGGTGGGGTCCGAAGCCGGGTGATGAGGCCCGCTCGCGCGTTTGCTTTCCCCTTGACCCTGTCTGCTCGACGCGGTATCTCCGGAGGCCGGAGGGTGCGTATGGCGCTGCGGAAGCGGTATTGCGCGAACCATCCCGACCGGCCGGCCATCGGCATCTGCGTGGTCACGCACAAGCCCATCTGCGCGGAATGCTCCACGCGCTATGAGGGCGTCAACTACAGCAAGGAAGGCCTGGAGATCCTGCGCAACCAGCGCGCCCGCCAAGGGAGTGAGGCGGGGCTGGGCGAGCGCCTGGGCGTGATCCTGGTCGTTGCGCTTTGCCCGGTCTTCATTGGGCTCCTGTATCTGTTCTATCTGGGCAGTGCGGATCTGTTCGTGGATCTCATGCATGTGGACCTCACGCCATGACGGCCGCAACCGCGGACGTGTGGATCCAGCCGCGTGCCGGCCAGGCCCTGCAACCCGCGGATGCGGCCATCGAATACCTGCGCAGGTACTGCATGCAGCTCGTCCCGGTCTATGTACTGGCCATGGCGCCGTTTTCCGTAGTTGTGTTCCTGCTCATCGATGCCATTTACGCCCGGCACCGAGAGGCGCTGCCCTTCTACTGCCTGCTGCTGACTGGCGCGACCGCGTGGCGGTGGATCGGATTGGGCATGCTGCAGCGGGGGGTCCAGACCCGGCTGCGCGGCGATCCACCCCGGCCTCTGCGCGATCGGTTGCCCGCGATCCTGCTCGCGCGCCTGTCTGCATGCATGGCCCTGACCTGGGGGTCGTTCCTGGTGTTGCCTTCGTTCTATGGACTGTTTCTGTCTGGTTTCGCCACGCCGATACTCCTGGAGCACGAGGGACGCGCCCTGCCTGCGGTGCTGCGGGCCCTGGGATGGATCCATCGGGCCGCCTGGCGGCTGTGCAAGGTGGCGCTCGCGTTCGCCCTCGCGGGCCTGCTGCTTCTGATCGGTTTGCTGGCCTTTCAGTTGCTCCTGACCGAGACGGTGCTCCCGGACTTCCTGGGACTGCGCGCCCAGGACTTGGCGCTCACGCTGGGCAGCGGCGCGTGGGGGATGTGCCTCTTGTACCTGGTCTGCCTGCCCGTCGACCTGCTGTGGGCGATCGCTTCGGTCATGCTCTTCTACGATCTGCAGGCGCGCCGGCTGGGTACGGACTTGCGCGCGCGCATCCAGGCCCTGGGTGTGGAGGAGGAAGGCCCTTGAGACGCGTCGGCTTGGCGCTCTTGTGCCTCCTATGCGTCAGGGGCGTCTCGCTCTCGGCGGGCGCCGCGCAACCGCCGGCCGACTCGGGCGGGACCGGACGTCCTGCGGCGCAGGACACGCACGAGACGCTCGAACGCATTCTCGACCAGCCCCTGTATCAGCGGTGGCGGCTCAGGCGAGAGCGCCAGCAGGCGGATGCGGTCCGCGCCGGGTTGGTGAAGAGCGTGCAGGAGATGGTGGCCCATTGGTGGCGCAAGCTCGCGGACTTCCTGAACAGGCTTCTGAGATGGATGCGTCCCTCGCCGCGCCCGAGAGGCGGCGGCTGGGGCCTGGCGAGCGTGGGCGGCCTGGCGGGCCTGCTTGAGTATCTCGCGTGGCTGGTGATCGCGGGGCTTGCGGTCTTTCTTGCGGTGCTGGGATTCCGCTACGTGTGGGGCAGGCGGCCCGCGCGCCAGGGCGCACGGATTCTCAGTCGCGAACAGGTGGGCAAGGCCCTGCAGCAGGGCGAGGCTCTGGCGCTGGACGAGGAGGAATGGCTGGCTGAGGCCGACCGCCTGGCCGCGCAGGGGAACTTCCGCGCGGTGTACCGCGCCTTGTACCTGGCGCTCCTGTCCGGGTTGCACGACGCGCGCAAGATCGACTTCCGCCGTAACCGCACGAACTGGGTCTATGTGCGGCGATATCGCGGCCCGGAGGAGGAGCGCGGCGCGTTCGCCGACCTGACCGAGCTCTTTGATCGAGCGTGGTATGGCCTCAAGCCCCCGGCCGGAGCCTCCTTGGCCGAGCTGCGCAGCACGGTCGATTCTCTGATCAAGGAGCCCGCACGCCATGGGTAGGCGCCTCGTGCAGGTCCTGGCGATCTTCGCGGTCGGCGCGGGCGTGTTCGCGTTCTACGCCCTCGCGCGCGACGCGAGCCGCGGCGGCGAGAGCATGCCCCTGTTCAGCACGCGGCGGTACGACCCGTACGGCACCGCGGCGCTGCATGAGCTGTTGCGCGCGACCGGCCACACGGTCCGCCGCCTGGACGAGCCGCACATCCCGCGCCAGCAGAGGGGGGTGCTGATCCAGGTGCTGGGCGTGCCGGTCCAGGAGGCGCAGGAACTGGAGGAGCTCTCGCTTTGGGGCAAGACCCCGTACGCGCTCTCGACTCAGGAGCTGCGCGCCTGGGCTGCCGAGGGGAACACGATCGTTCAGTTCTCTCGGGGGCAGACCGACCTGATGGAGGCCATGGGCGTTAGCGCATCGCCGAGGCGGCGGGCGCAGGCGCTGCGCATCCAGCAGCAACAGATCTCGGGGGCTTTCCCGGATGAAGTGGACGGACGCTTCGTGTCAGCGCAGTGGACCGATCAAGGGAGCGCGTTGTTCGGCGTTGGGTCTGCACACGCGCCGCTCACCTTGCGCGCGCCGCGGCCTCTTCGCGTCGAGGCGACGGGCGTGCCGCTCGCACGTGCCGACGAGGACGCTGTGGCCGTGTTGGTACCCTTTGGCAAGGGCCGGTTCGTCTTCGTGGGCGCGCCCTATCCCGTGCTCAACCAGGGCCTGGAGCAGGGGGGGAACCTCGACTTCCTGCTCGCGATCATCGGCCATCGGCCCGTATTGATCGACGAGTGGAGCCACGGCATCGGGCATGCGGACACGATCATGGAGTTGATCGTACAGGCCGGGCTGTGGCCTGTGTTCTTGCAGGTCGGCTTCGCGGTGCTGCTCTATGTGTGGAGTACCCGCGGCGTGGAACGCATCGAGGTGGACGAAGCGCCGCGCCGAGCCTCGAGTACCGAGCAGGTACGTACGCTCGGGCACCTGTATCGCCAGACCTTGAGCGGAGAGGAGTCCCTCGCGCGCGCGCGCCGGGAAATCTGGCGACGGCTCGCCGACGGGCTCAACTGCTCGGCCCAACAGCTCGCGCGAGGGCGCGTCGCCCTGTCGCCGCCAGACCGCGAAGCGGTGCGCTGCATCCGGCAGGATCTGGCTGCGGTCGAACAACGAGACTTGGAGTCCGAGCTCGGACGTCTGTTGACCGAAGCCCATCGGTTCGCACAGGAGAAGAGACATGACCGACGCACAGCCTTCCGCAGAAGCAAGCCGTGAGCTTCCGCCCGAGCTCGAGACGCTCACCGCCAGACTGCAGCAGCTCAAGCAGCAGCTCCAGTCGGTGATCGTGGGCCAGGGGCGCATGCTCGACGAAATGCTCGTCACGCTCTTGTGCATGGGCCACGCGTTGCTCGAGGGCGTGCCGGGCACGGCCAAGACCCTGGCCGTACGCACGTTGGCGCTGAGCCTCTCTTGCAAGGCCAAGCGCATCCAGTTCACCCCCGACCTGATGCCCTCGGACATTGTGGGCACGAATGTGTTCAACCTGGCGCAGAACACGTTCGAGCTGCGCAAGGGGCCTGTGTTCACCGACCTCCTGTTGGCCGATGAAATCAACCGGGCGCCGGCCAAGACCCAGTCGGCGCTCCTGGAGGGGATGAGCGAGCGGCATGCCACGATCGACGGCGTGCGCCACGAGCTCTCGCCCGTCTTCACGGTCTTCGCCACACAGAACCCGATCGAGTACGAGGGCACCTACCCGCTACCGGAGGCCCAGCAGGACCGGTTCCTGCTCAAGATCCGGGTCGACTATCCCCCGGAGGCGAGCGAGATGTCGATTCTCGATGCGGTGCACGAGGGCCGCCCCTACGACAATCTCGCGAGCCGCGACGTGGTTCCGGTCTTTGACGTGCCCGGCCTGCTCCAGGCCCAGCGGGCGCTGGTCCAGGTCCGGGTCGAGCCCGGAATTCGCGAGTACATCCTGCGAATCACCCGCGCCACGCGCGAGGACGAGGCCATCCTGGTCGGGGCCAGCCCGCGCGGCAGCATTGGGCTTCTCGTCACCAGCAAGGCGCGCGCGCTTCTGCGCGGACGAGACTTCGTGACCCCGGACGACGTGGTGGCCCTGGCGCAACCGGTGCTGGGGCACCGGGTCACCCTGTCCGCGGACGCGGAGATCCAGGGCGCGACCGAATCGGAGGTACTTCAGGGCATTCTGGACCGGATCGACGTGCCACGATGATCGTACCGGGTCGCACCACACTGTTCATCGCAGGGGTTCTGGCGCTCGTGCTGCTCGGCGCACTGCTCAGCCCAAGGGTGGCTCACGTGGTCCTGGCGGCCGACGTGGGCCTGCTTGTCTTGTGCCTGGTGCAGGGCCGCGCACTGGCCGGGGCGGAGCTGTCCGTACAGCGCGAAGGTGCGCGGCGCTTCCAGCTCGGCCGAGAGGCGCAGGTCGTCTACCGATTGGAGAACCGAGGACACGCGCCTCTGGTGACTCGGCTGCGGCAGATCTGGCCGCGCGGATGGGAGGCCGTGGACCGCGATGCCGAGGTCCGCTTACAGCCGGGCGAGGTGGTGCGTCTTGCCCTGTGCGCGATTCCCCGTCGGCGAGGGCGGATGCGCATGCAACTCCCGGAGGTATCGGCGCGCAGGTCGATCGACTTGGCGCGGCGGCGCCTACCGGTGACCGGCGACGATTGGGTTACCGTGTACCCGGACCTGGAGAAGCTGGCCGCATACGACCGGTTGCGCAAGAGCCGGGCGCTCAGCCAATGGGGCATCCACCGACAGCGCATGATCGGGTCCGGCAGGGAGTTCGAAAAGCTGCGCGACTACCTGCCCGACGATGACTACCGGGATGTGAACTGGAAGGCCACCGCGCGCCGTCGGCGCCCGACCACCAACGTGTTCCAGGCCGAACGCAGCCAGGACCTGCTGCTGTGCCTGGACTGCGGACGGATGATGGGCAACCCGGTGGGCTCGGGCACCACGCTCGACTGCGCGGTGGACGCGTCGGTGATGCTCGCTCACGTGGCCATGCGCCAGGGAGACCGGGTGGGCCTGGCATTGTTCCGCGACACGGTGACCCGGTTCCGGCGGCCCCGGGCGGGCGAACGCATGGTCCGGCGGATCATCGAGGACGTGGTGGACGCGCGGTCCGAGACGGTGTTCCCCTCGTACGCGGCCCTGGTGGAGGCCCTGCGCACGCGGCACAAGCGCCGCAGCATGGTCTTCCTGTTCACGGACCTCAACGATCCGCAACTGGCCGAGGATCTCACGCGCGTGCTGCCGCTGGTGAGTCGACGCCACGTGGTCGTGGTCATCAGCCTGCGCGACCCGCTGCTCGCGCGCATCGCCGACAGCCCCGCGACAGAAGGCCGCACCGTGCACGAGATTCTGGCCGCGCGCCACTTGACCCTGGAGCGCGACGCTCGGCTGCGGGACCTGGTCAAGCGGGGCCTTCAGGTGCTGGAGACCGACGCGGATTCATTGACCACGGAGACGATCAACCGGTACCTCACGGTCAAGGCGCGTCAACTGGTCTAGCCCAGAGGCGTTCTGCGCCTCGCGTTACGTAGTGGAGGAGGGCGTGTCTTGGTCCTTCGGCTCGTTCGGGTCGACGGGGACCTTGAACAGGTAGACGCCCAGCGCGCCGAACAAGAGCGCGGCCACCGTGATCTTCAGAGGATACGGGAGCGTAGGCTCGTGGATTTGGCTGAAGGTGCCTTCGATCAGGCCCGCGACCACCAGCAGGCACGCGGTCCCGATGAGGATGGCGGCCAGTCGCGGGCGCAAAGTACGCAGCTGCTGACGCAGAGTGCCTGCGTCGCGGCGGAACTGGGCGCGGGCGGGTGTACGACAACATCTTCGTCGAGCCGCTGTGGCGCACGGTGAAGTACGAGGAGGTCTATCTGCACCACTACGAGGACATGGACGAGGCGTGGTCCGCTCTGGCGCGCTACTTCCGCTTCTACAACCGGGAGCGACCGCACCAGGCGCTGGCTTGGCGCACGCCGCACGAAGTGTACTTTGGAACGCAGGAGGCGACGGGCGGTCCGGAGACCGCCCACGCTGTCGCAACTCCGGTCGCCCTACGGGCTCCCTCCGTTGCGACAGCGCCTCGATCTGCTTCCACCTTAAATCCCGCAAAAAGTGGTCTTGACAATTGGGGAGTAGCTCAGAGATAGTACATTCCAGATTCGTGGGTTTCGTTGGGTATAGAGCTTGGCTCGCGGCGGCCCGTCCGTCGGGCGCGTGCGCCCAGATGGCGGGGCCGTCGCTTCTTGAGGAAGGGAGACTGTCATGCGCAGGCATGTGATCGGTGCGGTATGCGCGATGGTGGTGCTCGCGGCGAATGGAACAGCGGAGCCGGCGCAAACGGAAGTGGACCCGAAGCGCTGGACCAAGGAGGCGATGTGGTCACGGTGCGCCGCGGTCTTGGTGCCGGCCAACGAGGTGCGGCTGGGCTCGGATGAGTACGGTCGTGTGTGGGATTTCTCGAAGGAGGATCGAGGTAACTTCACCTTTTTCGACGCGGTCACGGACGTGCATGTTACGGAACAGGGCGCGTTGGGCTTCACGCTGACCGAGGAGACCGCGACCCTGGGCTGGGGCAATTTCGGCGGGCACCAGCCTCGCGAGGACCGGGTCAGGTTTTGGCCCCGCTTCAATGTCCGGTTCACGGTGCGTCAGTCCGAGGACGCACAGACCACGCTGAGGATCCGGTTTTGGTCTCAGGGCCAGCGCGATGCAGCGCGAGGCACATCGTATGCACGCGGCGAACACATCAAGACATTGACTGGCACAGACTGGACCGACCTGACGTTTCATACCTGGTTGGAACCCCCGCTGCGGGATGGATTCGACCTGGAAATCGAGGGGCCGGCCGGCAGTACGCTGGAGATCAAGGACTTGGCCATCACGCGATACGACAATCAGGGGTACCTCCGCAAGGAGATCGCGGTGCCGGAAGGCGATGTGTGGCGGGCGCTGGTCGAAGTCGGGTCTATAGACCAGCTGAGCGTGAACGGCGAAGTAGTCAAACCCGCGCGCGTCCCCGGAGGCGGGGGCCTCGGCGCCTACGGCAGTGAGGTCGTCGATTTGCGGGGCTTCTTGGAGCCGGGCAAGAGCAACTGTGTTGCCTTGTACGGGCGACGCGCCGGCGAAAGCCCGGGCATGGTGCCGTACATCGCTATGCTGGGCAGCGTGGTCATGGATTCGGGCGAACGCATTCCCCTGGATGCGGACACCTCGTGGGCGTGGAGCCCGAAGCCGGCCGAAGGCTGGACCGAGCCCGGGTTCGACGATTCGGACTGGCGCCGCGTCAAGGCTGAAGGCGCTACACCGGCCGATGCGGTGATCCAGGCGGGCTGGCGATTGAGTTACAGGCCGAGCCGGTTGCCGGTATACGACGGGCTCATCCGGCTGCTCAACCCGGACGATGCCCAGCTTTATTACACGGAAAGCGAGCCGGTGATCTGTTGGGTGGAGGTGCCCCGCGGCCTGAGCCGAGAGGCCCCGGGGGTGACGTGGAGCGTGAGCCGATACGCGCCCGAGGCCTTCAAGGAGGTGGCCTCGGGCACGGCCCCGCCGGGGCGAGTCGAGGGGCGGTCATTGCGGTATACTATCAATGCCGGGCACCTGGATCGAGGTGTGTACCTGCTGACGACCGCGTTGGTCGCCGACGGCGAGGTGCTCGAGGAGCGTCCGCCCGAGGCGTTGGTGGTCACCGGACGTCTACCCATGCCTGTGACACAGGGCGAGACCTATACCGACGGCATGGATCTGGGTCTGGAGCGCGTGATCGATCTGACCGACCCGGGGGACGGCCCCTGGACCGAGGCGGCCGGCGACCCAGCCGAAGAACCGAGCATGGATCCGAACGCGGGGATTCAGACCGCAACCGTTGTCACTCGCAACGGGCTGACCTATCGGGAAACGCAGCCGAGTTACCGTGCAGTACTGTCCTATCTCGTGCAGTTCGAACACCCTGGTGATTTCTACCTCATGGAGCTGGATTATCCCAACGACAGGGCGCGCATGATGGGGGTGGCGTGTTCTGCCGCGACGTGGGGGCTGACCGCAGGGCATTCCAAGAGCAGCGCGACCGTCGTGACTGGGGGTCGATACCCCCTCAGCGGTGAGATGCAAACCTTGCGCTGGTTGTACCGACCGGATCCGGGCAATCACTCGTTGAATCTGGTGAACATCAAGCAGGGTGTGCCCGCCGCTGCCGCTGCGTTGCGGATATATCACATCGAAAACGGGCTTCCGGCGCTACACGCCACCCAGACGCATACCCGCTACAATGGACTAATGACGGAGCGGACCAAGGCGGACCCGGGGCGGTTCTCCATCACGGAACAGCCGCCCTCGGAGGTGAAACTGGCACACAGACAGGAGGACGCCCCCCTGGTCCTGAATCAATGCAAGAAGCTTGCCTATTACCTGGACGGATGCGAGGCGTTTGCCCGGTATATGCGGTTCGCGGGCCAGAATGTGCACATCATGGGCACGTTTCACGCCTCTCCCCTCAATACGCCGCCGGCCGTGTTCGATTGGCCATTCCCGTGTGCGCGGGTCAAAGGCGGGATCCGCGACATCCTGGGCCGCGTTCTGCGCGATAACGGCATCGACTTCTATGCGTATGTGGAGTTCATTTATACGCCGGCATTGGTGGAGCTAGGGCAGGAGCTGAGCGGGCGGCCGGCGTCCGGGTTCTGGGACACGCCTTACCTGGTGGATCCGAACGGCAAGGCGTACACGGCGTGGGATGGCCGCTACGGCTTCAACTTCAACCATCCGAAGGTGCGCGAGATCCTGCTGGCGACCGCTGAGGATATAGGCCGGAAATACCGCACGCTCTCGAACTTCAAGGGCGTGGTCTGGAACACCTTTATCGGCGAATGGCTTCCCACGTACCGGGGCCGATTGCACCGTCGCGAGCCGTGGACCAGGGACGAGTTTACGCATTACGGGTATGGCGACGTCACGATCCGTGAATTCGAACAGGACACGGGCGTAGAGGTACCGTTGCCTCTGGACAATCCGGAGCGCTTCCGACTGCGCCATGCGTATTTGAATGCCGAGCCCATGCGGGAGACTTGGGTGGCCTGGCGCGCGGAGCGCATGCATGGATTTTTCCATGAGGTGGCTGAGACTCTGCACGAGCAGCGTGTGGACCTGGTCTGCATCGCCGATCTGTACCTGCCCCCTCGCTACGATCTCGAGTGGCGGCAAAGCGGCTTGAGCTTCCGCGATTACATGCGGGCCAACGCCTGGGACGGGTCGTTGTTCGCTGAAGACGATACCGTGTGCTTGGCCACGACCCTTTGGGGGGTCTTGAACCGCGTGGATAGAGGCTATGGGAACCGCCCCGGGGTGGGATGGGACCAGTCCAGCGTGCCCGAGCGGTATGCGTTTTTCGAGGCCGAGATCAATCGCGCCGTGGAGATCAAGCACAAGTGGAACGAAGCGGAGAAGATATCGTGGAACTTGCCCTATCGCGAAGATTGGCCGCGGCAGCACCAACTGACCCTGGCGTATCAGCCGGACGGCGATCACACCCGCGAGGTCTTTGTCCGAGCCCTCATCGAGCTGGATCCGGACCTATTCTTCTACGGATTCTCGGACGCCACGTTGTTTGAGGGCAATGAACAGCCTTTGCGCGAATTCAACCAGATCCTGCGTGCGCTGCCGAGCGAGAAGTTCCGCCCCGTGGACAATACCGGGCTGAACACGAACCTGGCCATCCGCGAGCTGACGCAGGATGGGGCCTTTTGGTTTTACGTGGCGAACCCGGGCTATTGGCCGGTGCACGGCGAAATCGTGTTGGAGCATGGGAACGAGGTGATCGATGCGATCAGCGGCGAGGTCGTGTCCAAGCCGGGCCCGGACGGGCGAGCCACGGTCGAGGTGGCGCTGGACCCGTTCGGTGTAGCGGCGTACCAGGCGCCTGCGCCGGAGCCGGAGGCGCGAATCGTGGAATGGGCCGCCAGGGTCCAGGAGTGCGTGGGCACCGAGCATTTGGCGCACATGATGGAAGATACGCGTGCGCTGCTGGAGACTCCGGCGGTGAGAGTGGTGCTGCCGCCCGAGGATGAGACGTTTGTGCTCGAGACCCTAACCGCCGCGCAGCAGGCCATGGAGAGCGGCGAGTACGCTGAAGCCCTTTTCCTGGTGAGCAGCGACCGGTTCTGGCTGCTGAAGAACGTTTACATGGAGAAGGCCGCAACCTTGGGCACGGAGACGGAGCGCAGAGGGCAAGTGAGCACCGCACGTCGGAACGCCGTCTCGCACGAGGTCGACGAACCGCCGATCGTGGACGGCGCGCTGGACGACGCGATCTGGAAGAGCACGGCAGAGTACTCGGAGTTCGTTTGCTCAGATGGAATGCCGGCCATTGCCAAGACCGCGTTCCAGGTGGTCCATCACGACGAATCCATCTACCTGGCCGTGCGCTGTGAAGATCGATATCCAGACCGAGTGAAAGCCGAGGCCAAGAGCGAGAGGCAAGTGTTGAAGGACGATTTCATCGCAATGTTTATTCAACCGGACTTGGAAGAAGACGTCTACTACCAATTGGCGGTCAGCGCCAGCGCCGTCCGTTTCGACCAGGAGGTCAAGGCCGGCGCCAAGGAGTACGCAGCGTTCGCGCCCGAGTGGGAGGCGAAGACTGCGATTACCGAGGACGGCTGGGTCGCGGAAGTCCAGCTGCCCGCCGACGCCGTGGGGGGCGTCCTTCGAGAAGCCGGATCATGGGGGTTCAATATCCATCGCGCCTTTCGAGAGATGGAGGCACCACCGAGTTCATGGTCCTATACGCCTGGGAGCTGGCATAATGTAGCTCGATTGGGCCGATTGGAGTTTCGGCGCCGACGCGCAGGCGTAGAGCCGTAGGGCCTTGCGCTGCGCGAGCCCTTGAGAGGAGTCGTTCATGAGCGCGCAGGGCCCGAATGAGAACAGGCCTGCCGAACCCTCGGACCTGGCCACGCGCCCGATGCCGGACAAGCACACCTTGATCTCGCTGGACCGGCGCTTCACTGCGCAACAGATGCAGCGCATCCGCACGGGGCTCCTCCCCAGACAGATGGAGGACAAGTGGTTCATCTACTGGTCGGACGGGCGGCTGTGCTTCCACCGCAGCTGGACCGGGTCCTGCATATACGTGGCGCGGTTCTCCCGCGAGCACGCACGGCCAATGCAGCACTGGCCGCGTTCAAGAGCTTCTGCAACTGGATGAAGCGCGAGAGCCGCATGGCCGAATCCTGTTGCTCGTGTGGCGAGCCTCAACGAGAGGGCCGATCGGCGACAAGTCCGGCGCGCCCTGGCCGTTGCGGAAGCCCAGGACCTGATCCGGGCCACCGAAGCGGCCCGCCCCCATCATAGCTTGACCGGCCGCGAACGGGCGCTGGTGTATCGCCTGGCCCTGGAGACGGGCCTGCGCTACGGCGAGATCGATAAGCTGCGGCGCCTCGATTTCCATCTGTTCGCGGCCCCACCGAGTGTGTGCATCCCAGCCGAACACGAGAAGGCCGGGCGGGGCGACGATCTGCCCCTGCGCTCCGCGCTGGCCAAGCATCTGGCCGCTTACTCCGAGGAAAATCTGGCCGTCCCCGCAGCTCGGGCGTTTCCGAAGCTGCACAGTGCCAAGGGCGCCGAAATGGTGCGCGAGGACCTGAAGGCTGCGCGAGAGGCCTGGCTTGAGGCGAACCCCGGCCAGGACATCGGAGACCGCCTCGCCGAGACCGACGCCAGCGGCAAGATCGTGGACTTCCACAGTCCACACCACACATTCGGGGCCATGCTCGTCGCGGCCGGGGCGCACATGAAGGACTACCAGGATCTCATGCGGCATTCGGACATCAATCTGACTGCGGGGCTGTACACGCACAGCCTGCTCAGCGACCGGTCCAGAGCCGTGGCCGGGGTCTCGGACTTCAGTGCATCTGTGGCGGCCAAGATCGGCACGGACGATGGCCCGGGAACCGAACTGCATGCCCAGGGCCCGCAGCAGGCGAACAGGCCGGCGACAAGAAACGATTTTGATCCTGTCCCGGCCTCAATGAACGGGATCGACACGAGCCATGTCGCAGGAAAACAGGGCGAGAAATCAGTACTCCAGCAAGTGCACTCTTGAGCAAAATCGAGCGGAATCGAGCAAGTTGAGCAGGCTGGGGGAGAGGAACCCGCGAAACGCGAATCGCAAGAAAAACGCCCCGAACCGGCCGTCTACGGCCATTCCGGGGCGTCGGAGGGTGGAGCGGGTGAAGGGGATCGAACCCTCGGCATTCAGCTTGGGAAGCTGACGCTCTACCACTGAGCTACACCCGCCTGTCTGCCCTCTCAGCGTACCATCGCGCGCGCGTTTGTCAAGAGACCGGGCCGCCCGGGTACGGACTCAGGCCGCACGCCGTGTTCTCGATCAACGGGCGCGTGGGCCACATCACGCACACGCACGGTCCCGGCATCCGGCCGGTCCTGTAGGAGGATGAATACGGAGCCGCGGCTGCGCGTCCTGGGGTCCGTTCCGCCTCAGGGCCCGCGCGCAGGGCCCTGGTCTTGCCCCGGCCCCTTGGGCCGTTCGGTGTCCGCGTCGCGCTGGGTCGGCGGGGGCTGCGGCTTGCCGGGCTGTGAGGGGTCTTGCTTCTGGCCGGACTGGACGGGCCCGCGCTGCGCTGCGTCCTGGTCCCGTCCGGTCGTCTGGTGCGGCGTGCGTGGCTGGCCGTGCTGGGTCGGCTGCCCCTGGCTTGTGTGCTGGTCCTGCCCGGTGGGCGGTCGAGGGCTGCGTGGCTGGTCCTGCTGCCGCGGCGGCTGGCGCGGCGCCTTGTTCTCGTCCGACTTGGCGGCCTGGGCAGTCGCCTTCTTCTGCTGCGCGTCGCTCGGCGGGCGGGGCTCTTTCTTGTCCTCGGCCTTGGCCGTCCGGCGGGTGGTGCCCTTGTCGCCGCGGCGCACGACGCGCGTCGTCTGGCGCATGCGCAGGCCCGCGTGCTGGGCCTGGCTGCGGGCCTCGATCGCGGCCTTGGCCCGGGTGAACGACTCCTGCACGCCCGCGAACCGGTCGCCGAGGTACAGCCGCTGGGCGTCCGGATCGTGAATGAGCTCTTGGCCGGTGCCGTGCTTGAGCACCCGGCCCTCGTGGATGATGTACGAGCGGTCGGTGATCGTGAGCGTCTCCCACACGTTGTGGTCCGTGAGCAGGATGCTCATGCCCCCGGCCCGCAGGGCGGCGATGATCTTGTGGATCTCCACGCACGCCTTGGGGTCCACCCCGCTGAAGGGCTCGTCCAGCAGCATCACCATGGGGTCGATGACAAGCGCCCGGGTGATCTCCAGGCGGCGGCGCTCGCCCCCGGACAGGGTGTCGGCCATGTTCTGGCTCAGGCGCGTGAGGGACAGGTTCGACAGGAGCTCGCCCAGGCGCTCTTGGCGCTCGCGCCGGCTCAGGGGCAGGGTCTCCAGGATGGCCATGATGTTGTCTTCCACGCTCATGCGGCGGAACACGCTCGGCTCCTGAGAAAGATACCCCATGCCCAGGCGCGCGCGCTGGTACATGGGCAGCCGCGAGACGTCCTCGCCGTTGAGCCGCACCCGGCCGGCTTCGTGCGGGATCATGCCCATGGCGATGCGGAAGCTCGTGGTCTTGCCCGCGCCGTTGGGCCCGAGCAGGCCGACGATCTCGCCCGCCTCCACCTCGAACGTGACCCCGTCCACGACCCGGCGGCCGCCGTAGGATTTGACAAGGCCTTCCACTTCCAAGAGCGCCATGCAGGTCTCCTCACTGGAACGCGTGCGTGCGCAGGGCAGCCGCTCGTGTGTGTCGACTCGGGGACGCGCGTCCCGCGCAACGGGCTATTCCAGTATACGGATGCGGTGGGGCGGCCACCACACGAAAAGGGCCGGCCCGATCAGGTTCTCGCGGGGCACCTGGCCCCAGGCGCGGCTGTCCTGGCTCGTGGGCTGGTTGTCGCCCAGGGCCAGGAACCCGCTCGGCCCGACCGGGTAGCTGGGCCGGTTGCCGAAGTAGTGGATGTCCCGGTCCACCGCCGCGCGCGCGAGGTCCACGGCCCCGTGGCGCAAGAGCAACAGCACCCCGGAGCGCAGGGGCTCGTCCACCTGGCTGGGGTGGCGCTCCACCGGGTCCTCGTACAGGAGCGCGCGCTTGCCGTCGACCTCCACGACGAGCCGCCCGTCGCACCGATAGAAGGCGAGCGCGCGCGTGCGTCCCACCGGCCAGTCCAGGCGCGCCTGGGCCTCGGGCAGGGGGGTGCCGTCGCGGGTAAGCCACACCCGGCCGTCCTCTCCGAACGCGACGTGCGCGCGGTCGTAGGTTTCGTCGACTTGCAGCTCCAGGACGAACTCGCCCTCGGTGCTGCGGGGGATCAGGGTACAACCGACCCGCAGGTCGCCCACCGCGTGCAGGCGCGGGCGGCGGGTGCGGCCGCGGTTGGCCACGGGCGGGGGCAGGCCCGGCTTGGGGAAGTGCCACACCGTGGCGCGTACGTCCTCCGGGCCCAGCGGCCGGTTGCAGGTCGGGCAGTCCGGCGCGGCCCAGTCGCCCCAGGTGCGGAAGGGGCAACGCACGCGTCCGTGCTTCGGACAATCGACGATCACCTCGTTGGCCTGGATGTCCTCTTCGCTCAAGAACGCCCCGCAGTCCGGGCAGGTCGCGGTCAACTGCTGGGTATGCACGGTCTTGGCCAGCCGCGCCCCGCAGGCCGGGCATACGTAGTGGACGACCTGCCGCTTGATGTGCCGGTCGGTGACCGCCCGCCACTCCTCGCCCGCGATCCTCGAGCGGTATTGCAGATACGCGGCCCCTTGCGCGCGGCCCTGTAGCGTCCCGTCCTCCAGGCGCCAGCCCGCCTCCTCGCCTCCGGCGGTCCAGTGGTAGGCGAGGGCCTCCGGGCTGCACGAGGCGAAGTCCTGCGCATAGACCGGGATCCAGATCGCGTCCTGCACCTCCAGGGGTTTGCGCAGACGGCGCGGCTGCGGGTGCGCGGGATAGCTCACGTACAGGTCGCCGCCCGCGATGTAGACCGTCTCTCCGGGCAGGCCCACGCATCGCTTGATGAAGTTCTCGCCGTAGTGGGGCTCGCGGCGGTCCTCGGTGGGGAATCGGAACACGAAAATCTCCCACCGGCGCGCAGCCTTGGGGTCGCGCAGCCGGTAGCTCACCTTCTCGCAGAAGACCCGGTCCCCGGAGTGCGGCCGGCCGAACAGAGTGGGCTCCATGGACCCGGACGGGATGCGGTACGGCTCGAAGATCAGGAACTTGATCAACAGCGCCCCGCCGAACGCCACGGCCAGAACGATCACCCACTCGCCGGCCACGCGCGCCAGCCGCGAGCCTGCGCGCGTGTCTTCTGCCTGTCTGCTTCGGGCCATGGACCTCTCCTGCGCGCCACGGCACGGGGGCGCGCATGCAGCCTAGCGGCGCGCATGGGGCAAGTCAAAGCCTTTGTGGCCGGCTTGACATGCCGGCTGGCGCGCGGTTCAATTCCCTGCGGACCCCGTGGGAAACGGGTCCGGAGGGGAGGTGCATGAATTCGGGCAGACCCGATCCGGCTCCGGCTGCGTCTATCCCAGTGGACGGCTCGGTAGGCGCGGCCGAGCCGCTGCGCACCGACGAGGAGCTCTTGGCCGCGTACGTGCAGGGCGACGAGCCCGCGTTCGAGGAGCTCTTCGCCCGCACGGGAGGGCGCTTGTTCGCGTTCGTGCGACGGTACCTGGGTGACCATCACATGGCCGAAGACGTGTACCAGGAAGTGTGCATGAAGGCCGCGCGAGGCGCCGGCGGGTTCGCGAGACGCGCGAGCGCGGCGACCTGGCTTTTCCAGATCGCGCGCAACGCGTGCCTGGACGCGCTGCGCCGCCAGGGACGGCGCCCGCGCCTCGTGCGCCTGGAGTACGGGGAGGCCGTCCCGCCCGTGGACCCGACCGCCCGCGCGTCGGACCCAGTGCAGGACCCGCCCGCGGCCGCGGAGCGGGCCGAGCTGGGTGAGGTGATCGTGCGCGCGGTGGAGGCCCTGCCCGCTGCGCAGCGCGAGGTGTTCCTGCTCAAGGAAGAGGCCGGGCTCACGTTCGAGGAGATCGGCCGCCTGACCGGCACGGGAAAGGACACGGCGAAGAGCCGGATGCGCTACGCCCTGGAGCGGCTGCGCACGTCTCTTGGCCCCGAGGTGCGTGACCATGGACTGCCCTGAGGTGCGCGAGCATCTGACCGACTATGTGTACGGCGAGGCCGCGCCCGAGGTGCGCGAGGCCGTGGCCGCGCATCTGGCCGCCTGCCCGGACTGCCGCCGCGCGGCCGAGGAGGCCGAGGCGGTGCTCGCCGCCTATCGCGAGGCGCCCCGGCCCGCGCCGCCCGAAGGCGCGCCCGCCCGGGCCGCGCAGGCCGCCCGGCCCAGACGTCCCGCGGGGCGGGTGCGCCGCCGCGTGCGCGTGCTCCAGCCGGACTGGCTGCGCGTGGTGCGCCATCCCGCGTTCGCGGCCGCGGCCCTGTTCGTGGTGGTGTTCCTCATGGTGGTGCATGCCTGGCGCGCCCCGGAGGAGGAGGTCGGGCTCGCGCCCCGAGGCTATCGGGCCGACCGGACGGACGCAGACGGCCGCGTGGCCGAGAGCCCGCAGCGGCGCTCCACGCCCGCGCGCGAGGAGCGGGCCGCGCCGCCGCCTGCCGCTACCTCTGAGCCCGCCTCGCCCGAGGTCGACCGGCTGCTCGCCCGGGCCAAGTCCATGCAGACGCGCGGCGCCGTGTCGCGGGCCGAGGTGGAACAGGGGGCGTCGGGTCTGGCCGAGGCACGGGCGCCCGAGACCGAGGAACAGGCCGAGGATGGCGCGC
>Ga0180432_10003556_pt1 | contig 22055 bp, 15 predicted proteins | sample SS_ome_10_FD_132414 | JGI IMG/M metagenome (GOLD analysis project Ga0180432, IMG submission 132414) | Hypersaline lake sediment archaeal communities from the Salton Sea, California, USA - SS_1_MS_2 metaG | ecosystem: Environmental > Aquatic > Non-marine Saline and Alkaline > Hypersaline >...
CCGCCCAACGGCGGCTTTGGGATGGGCGTTGATCGCCTGGTGATGCTCCTGACCAACCAGCCGACTATTCGTGAGGTCATTCTCTTTCCACAATTACGCGCCAAAGAGTGAGACGAGACTAAGGGTTCATAAAAGAACAAGTTCCCGCACTCCACCCCGTTTTCCCAGGGAAATCTGCATCAAATGCGGGAAGTTATATTTTTACGGACCCTAACCCTCTTCAAATCTATACAAAATCTACGCGCCTTTGCACTCTTCTCATACAAACTGCCTATTGACTGCCCGGCGGATTTCCTGTACAATATAAATATGAAAGGCTTGGTACGTGGAGAGGGTGGAGTTGAGATGAATCGCTTGCGATCCCTTCTGGTGGCAATTGTAATGATCGTTGCTCTCTCGAGCAACGTATCTGCCGCCTGTCCACGACAACCCTCCCAACAACGGCCGGGCGGCGAGTGTAAATATTTTGACGAAACCCGTCACTGGGTATGTGGCGAGTTCCTCGCGTTATACGAGACCCGGGACGGGCTCAAGAACTTTGGCTTCCCCCTCTCAAAAGCCTTCGATGACCCGGGGCGGGGGCTGTGGGTGCAGTACTTCCAGCGCGCGCGGATGGAGTTACACCCCTATAACCCCGATCCGTACAAAGTGCTGCTGGGCCTGTTGGTTGACGAGCTAGGTTATCGCTTTCCTCCAGCCCGCCAGGACCAAATCCCCAGGTTCAACAATGCTTTCCATCACTATTTTCCCGAGACCGAACACGTCGTTTCCTACGCCTTTCTCGACTATTTTCGCGAAAATGGAGGGGTGGACGTGTTTGGCTACCCCCGCTCCGAATTCATGTACGAGGATGGATACATCGTCCAGTACTTTCAGCGGGCGCGGATGGAATGGCACCCCGAGGTGTCCTCTGGCCCTCAGATGCGTTTGACCAACCTGGGAGAAATCTACATCGAGCGCTTTGGCATTCCTGAGGAATACCTGCTGCCAGAGAGGCTCGGCGAGGAGTCGTCCACGCCGGGCCCGGAAATTTCGATCACCAAGCTGAACACCTCCGCTTCGGTACGGTACGCTATCACCGGGCGGCAAGGCACCCAAACCGTCTTTGTCTATGTGAACGATCAAAACTACCAGCCGGTCCAAGGGGCGGAGGTCAAGATGGTCGTTCACTATCAATCGGGTAACCAAAGTTACGAATTCGCGCCAACTAACGCGAGTGGATTCGCCAAGCGCAGTTTCGAGATCATCTCGTCTACTCCGGGGCAGAAGGTGGTGATTGACGTGACCATCACGTATGGCGGGATCACGGCCACGACGCAGACCTTTTTCCTGCCGTGGCTGTAAAAGATCCACGGCCAAAGAAGAGCCCGCTCAGCGGGCTTTTTTTGTATCCTCTCAATAACCTGGGGTTTGAAAGGCAAGAAACCAGGTTTTTTTGAAAAACCTGGTTTCTTGCCCCGAACTATTGAGATGATAGCTTTTTTTGTTGCGCGGGGAGCGCTCACGGGGTGACGTCCAGCGTGATGGGCAGAACGACGTAATCGTTGCCCAACTCGGTCGGGACCCGGGTGGCTGAATCGCCAGGATCATACATACCGACCACGATCGTCGCCGGGCCGGTGTAAGCAGGGTCGTAAAAAGTCATCGCGTGGAGGTCCAGGATGATTTCTCCAGAGCCCCACGCGGTGGTGGGCTTGGTTCCTCCGGCAGGAACGCCGTCGTGTTGCGCGATCAAGCGCCCGTCCTCCGCCAGGAGATGGGTGAACACCCAATAATCCGCCGGGCTGACTCCGTCTAGCGACTGCCACTGCAAGGTGAGCAAAAGTGGCTGCGCCGTAGCGACCTCTCTGGCCGGCAGGCCATAGCTGAGCAGCCTCGCAAAATCCCCGAAACGGACGTTCACGTCACCCGTTACGGCGGGCTCTGGTACATCGGGCGCCGGGGTCTCGGTTGGCTGCGGTGGAGGCGACGTGGGCGCCGGCGTGCTGGCGGCCGTGGAGCTAAAGGTCGGCACCGAAAAACCGGACGTGGGACTGGGGGCGGGTGTAGCAGTGGGGGTAGTGATTTCCAGTCCGGCCTCCAACGTGGGTGTTGGGGAGAAAGGGTCCAGATCCAGTTTGGGGAAAATAAAGGTGGTGCTGGCAAAAACGACCGCCCCGATGACGACAAAGACCAGGGCCATGGCCCAGGCTTGTACGACGTGTGAGGTAGCGATCTCTCGCTCAATAGTGAACTGGGCTATGCCCCTCTCTCGCTGGGCACTCAGCGCCCGGATCACATAGACGACAAAGCCAATGGCGCACACAGGATAGAGGAGCCAGGTGTAGTCAATCAGCCATTGGAGCAGGATGGTCATAACGCCCTCAACACTCGGCGCAAGATAGCTTCCAGCCGTGGCGCCAAAACTTGCCCGGCCTCCAAAACTTCCTCGTGGGTCGCCTCTGCCGGCGGTGCACCCTCGACCGCTGCGACGTTACTGATGCCAGAGAGCCCTAGCACTCGCGTGCCGCCGTGCCGGGCGACGGTCACTTCGGGCACGGTGGACATGCCCACCGCGTCCGCCCCGATCGCGCGCAGAAACCACAGATCGGCCGGGGTCTCGAAACTGGGGCCGGCCAGGCAGATGTAGACGCCTTCTCGCAGTGGTATCTGTGCTTCGTCCGCCGCCTGTCTGGCAAGCTGGCGCAAGTGGGCATCGTATGGCTCGGACATGTCCGGGAAGCGCGGGCCGAACTGGTCGAGATTAGGCCCACGCAGCGGGTTCAGTCCCGCCATCCCGATCAGGTTGACGTGGTCGTTGATGAGCATCACGTCCCCCGCGCGGAACTCGGGGTTGAGGCCCCCGGCCGCGTTGGTGACGATCAGCGTTTCGACCCCTATCATCTGCATCGCGCGCACGGGGAAGGTGATCTCGGCCATCGAGTACCCCTCGTAGTAATGGGCGCGTCCCTGCATCACCATCACCGCTTGCCCCTCCAACCGCCCGACGATCAGCCGGCCGATGTGCCCCTCGACGGTCGCGACGGGAAAGTGGGGAATTTCACCATAAGGGATGACGACACCGTCCTCGACGCTATCGGCCAGCGGGCCGAGGCCAGAGCCGAGGATCAGGCCAACTTTCGGCTGAAGTTGGATTCGCTCCCCTATCGCCGCCCCCGCAGTTTCGAAATGTGATTGCGAGAAGAATTCAGGCATCGAGTTCTCCTTCCAGGCGCTCAAATCCTGTCTAGCAGTCGCCGTTTCTTTTCCTCAAACTCTGCGTCCGTAATCAGCCCCTTTTGACATAGTTCGTCCAGTTCTGCGATCAATTCGGGGACGTCGCCCGCGCCTGGCGCTTGGGCCTTCAGCACGCGGCCCGCTCGCTCCCCGAAATCAGCCAGGCTGCCCAGCGATTCTCTCTGATTGAGCAGTGCTTGCTTGAACATGATCGGGTCAGCGATGCGCCGAAAGACGTCAACGCCGCTTTCAGAGCCACTGATGATCTCGATATCGCCGAATTTTAGCGCCTGGCCCAGCGCGGATTGCTCCATCACGATGTCGTTGACCTTTTCCAGCAGAGTGTCGGACACACGCTTGTTGAACGTCCCCGCGATTTGGATGATGCGCCGGTCGGTGATGATGTATTGTTTGTTCCACCACACCCAAATACGGAGCGTAAGGTGCGCGATAGGAACGAGCAGCAACAGTAGACCAAACCACGTCCAGGGCGGAGAAAGAATGATCCCCAGTACCGAAAGCCCAACGATGACGACGCCGACGGCCCCATCAATCAAAATCGTGAGTAGCAACACGATCCAGTGATCGCGGGCGACCCGCACGACGCGCTCGCTGGGTAACAAGAGTTTCTCGGCATAACTCATAGCGCCTCCTTATATCGGCTTGCGGTTCCCCTCCCCGCGCGGCGGTAAATCACGCTTGCTACGCCCGTGGGTGAGCCCTGTCGTAAGCCTCCCGCTTGCGCCGGGTGGAAACCTCGGTATAGATCTGTGTGGTAGAAATATCGGCGTGCCCCAGTAATTGTTGCACCTGGCGCAGCCCGGCCCCTCCATCGAGCAGGTGAGTGGCGAAGGAATGACGCAACGTGTGAGGGGTGACCTCCTGCTCGAGACCCGCTGCCGTAGCGCACTCTTTGACGATCAGCCAGAGACCCTGGCGGGTCAAAGGGTGTCCGTGGTGATTGAGGAACAATGCCTTCTCGGCGCGACCCCGCGCCAGCCTGGTGTGATCCACCTTCAGGTAAGCGTCTAGTGCTTCCCGCGCCCGCTCGTGCAGCGGTAGAATGCGCTCCTTGTCTCCCTTTCCCACGCAGCGCACCGTTCCAGCTTTCAGATCCACCGCGCTCATCTCTAACTCGACGATCTCACTGGCCCGCATGCCGGTCGCGTACATCAACTCTAGCAAGGCCCTGTCCCGCAGGATGCTCGGCGTGTTGGGCCGGCCCGGCCCCGTTAACAGACGAACCACATGGGCCGGGCTTAGGGGGTGAGGAAGATGTTTATCCGCCTGAGGCGAATCTAACGTAGCGGTGGGGTCATCCAAAAGTACGCCATCGGCCACCAGGAACCCGAAAAACGACTTGATGGTCGAAACCTTGCGAGCCATAGTCGCAGGGGCATACTCACGCTCCCTCAGGGCCAGCACGTAATCCAAGATGTGCGCCTGCTTTACCTCTTGCCAGGAGGAAACCCGCCCTTCCTCCAAATAACTCGAGAACTGATTCAAGTCGTTGCGGTAAGCCGCGACGGTGTGTCCCGAGTACCCTTTTTCTATTGCAACTAGATTGAGGAAATCCCGGACCTGTGCCCGCATACACATTCCTTTCAGGTAACTGCTCAGGCTATAGACCTCCGAGGTCTTTGGAAGCTGTTTTGCCCGTGACTGTGCCTGTACAGGCCGTGGTTTCACCCGCACAGGCACTCTAGACCTCGGAGGTCTGGGTCATGCTGAGCAGTGACCTTTTCGGACGCTTTGGTTGATTATAGCACACTTTTCATAAACTCAAAAAGTTGCGTCAGCTTTGGGCCCAATACCGTTTAGATAAGCGTAGCATATAGCCCCTTGTGGACGGGGAACACGAGCACAAGGGGCTATGCTACAGCTTTAATCAAACCGCATTGGCTTTGGGCCAAACTTGTTATCCTGTTGGAATGAGCGTAAAATGGCGTCAGCACCGTTGCCCAGCGTGCACCGGCCGATGTCGGGATCGCCCACCGGCGCGACGGTGATCCTGGCACACGGGGTGGGCGGCAACCGGGTCCACATGCTGGACGACGCTGCCTGCTCCCGCTGGAGCACGATGCATCGCCATGAGCGGCGGTTGTGGGCAGACGGATGCGATACTATAATACGAACTGGCAACCTGACACCGGGAAAGACTGGAGCCTTATCACGAATGGCACGTATCATCTCAATAAACCGGGGTAATGTAAGGCGGAATGGCATTCCGCCTACTTTTACCCCAACTTTTTGAGCAGAGACAATGGCACGAATGAACGAATTTCACCAATGTTTTGAGCGGTTTTGGGCAAAATTCGTGTCATTCGCCGATTTGCGCCATTCGTGATCGAAACTTTCAGGTGACCAGTAATACGAATAGCGTCATTCAGGCCGAGGAATGCAGCATCCCCAGATGCGGAACGGGGCCGCGAAACCCGTTCGCACGCGGCGTGCTCACCCCGCGCCGGACAGTTAGGAGGACATTATGACAGAGCGAGAAGAGCTTGAGCGAGCGATCTCGGCGCTAGACGCGCAACGCGCCACCCTGGGCGACGACGTAGTGGATACGATGATAGCCGCCGCGCGCGAAAAGCTGGCCGTGCTGAAATCACGGCGCGCCGTCGAGCAGCGCAAGCAAGTCACCGTCCTTTTTGCCGACATCTCTGGCTTTACGGCGATGACAGAGACGATGGACCCCGAAGAGGTGCGCGACACGATGAACGCCGTTTGGGCGCGGTTGGACTCGGCGATCATCGCCCACGGCGGTACAATTGACAAGCACATGGGTGATGCGGTGATGGCTATCTTTGGCGCTCCATCCGCCCACGAGGACGACCCGGAACGAGCGGTTCGGGCAGCGTTGGCGATGCAAAAAGAGATCAAGGATTGGAACTTGAGGTCGCACTCCCCCATCTCTGTCCGAATAGGCATTCACACCGGCCCGGTACTGTTAGGCGTGGTGGGAACGACCGCCGAATACACGGCGATGGGAGACACGGTAAATCTAGCGTGCCGGTTGCAAGAAGCGGCGCCCGTGGGAGGGGTTCTCGTCTCACACGACACCTACCGGCACGTGCGCGGCCTCTTTAGCGTGTGGATGATGGAGCCGGTAGTCGTCAAAGGGAAGGCCGACCCGGTGCCTGCCTATGCGGTGCTGAGGGCCAGGCCACGTGCCTTCCGCCTCGCCAGCCGAGGGGTGGAGGGCATTGAGACGCGGATGGTGGAGCGTGAGGCGGAGTTAGCCCAACTGCAAGACAGCCTACGTGCAGTGATGGACAAGAGAGAGGCACAGGTTATCACTGTCGTCGGCGAGGCTGGGGTGGGCAAATCCCGCTTGCTCTACGAATTCGACAGTTGGATCGCGCTATTGCTGGAAAGAATAGCCCACTTTAAGGGACGGGCCGACGAAAAGATGAGCAACATGCCCTACTTTTTGATCCGTGACCTCTTTTCGTTCCGTTTCGAAATCCAGGACAACGACCCGGCCATCCTAGCCCGGGAAAAGTTAGAGCGCTGCATCGCCGAGTTTATGGGAGCGGATGGCATAGAGAAGGCGCACTTTATCGGCCACCTGATCGGATTCGATTTTTCCGCCAGCCCCTACCTGCGAGGCATCCTCGGTGACGCGCGGCAGATCCGCGACCGCGCTTTCCACTATATCACTCAATTCTTTGCGGCAGTGACGCAGCGCAGCCCGGCGGTTATCTTTCTCGAAGACATCCACCTGGCTAACGAAGGCTCGCTGGATCTGGTTGATCATCTGGCTCGCGAGTGCCGCCACGCCCCCTTGCTGATAGTCTGTCTGGCTCGCCCCTCTCTCTTTGAACGGCGGCCATCGTGGGGCGGTGGGAGGCAGGAGGCGCACACACGCCTGGAATTGCGCCCCCTTTCGGAAGAAGGCAGCCGTCAGCTAGTCGCCGATATCCTGCGCAAAGTGGATCGCATACCACTAAACTTGAGGGACCTGATCGTGAGCCGGGCAGAAGGGAATCCATTCTACATCGAAGAATTCATCAAAGTTCTGATCGAGGATGACGTGATCGTAAAGTCTCCCGATAGGTGGCGGGTGAGGGCGGAACGGCTGACCGAGATACGAGTGTCGCCGACGATGGTCGGCGTGCTCCAGGCGCGGCTGGACCGGCTGCTGCCGACAGAACGCGAGGTGTTACAACGGGCGTCGGTGATAGGGCGCGCTTTCTGGGGCGGCGCGGTGGAGCGCATCGGCGAATCGGTGGGCGAGGCTATGGGGCCGGAGGATATACGCGCCACGCTGCGGGCGTTGTGCGAGAAAGAGCTGATCTTTCGACGAGACGAATCGGTGTTTTCCGGAGAGCGAGAATATATATTCAAGCACGCCATATTGCACGATGTCACCTACGAAAGCGTGCTAAAGCGGCTACGGCGGGCCTACCACGCGCAGGTGGCGGCGTGGCTGTTCGAGCGCAGCGGAGAGCGGGTGGGCGAGTACGCCGGGCTGATCGGCGAGCATTACGAGCAGGCGGGGGAGATGATACAAGCAGCCGGGTGGTATGGACGAGCCGGAAAACAAGCTCGCAACACCTACGCGCCGGAGACGGCCATTGGCTACTATCGGAAGGCCTTGGCTTTGCTTTTGCCGGACGCCGAGACCCCCGAAACCCATCTGGCCGAGGCCACTCTGGAAATGTACGTGGAACAGCAGGTCTCTTTGTACGAGGGACTGGCAGAGATGCTGTTGTGGCAGGCTCAATACACAGAAGCAGCAAAAGCCTGCACTGCGATGCGCCAGGCGGCGGAAGCGAGTGGTGACATAGTGGCCCAGGCGCGGGCGTGGAACAGGCTATCTCGAACGCAAGACGCCCAGGGCGACTATCCCTCCGCGCTGGAAAGCGCAGGACAGGCGGAAACCATCGCCAGAAGTGCGCAGGAGGCAGGTAAAGTCGCCAAGACGGAGTTGGCAAGAGCGTTGTTCAGAAAGGGATGGGGCTTTTACAGGTTGGGAGACGCAGAAGCGGCATTGGAACTGGGTGAACAGGCCCTGGTGCTCAGTACCGGACTGGACACCCGGCGCGAGATGGCGGATAGCTTGAACCTGCTCGGCGGAGTGCATAGCCTGTTGGGACATCACGGGAACGCCGCTCACTATAATGCCAGGGCGGTTGCCCTATACCAGGAACTGGGCGACCGGGAGAGAATAGGGGCGATGCTGAACCACCTGGGCGAACACGCTCGCTTGCGGGGAGACTATGGTGCCGCCGCTGCCCTCTACCAGGAAGCGCTCAAGACCGCTTACGAGACCGGTAATCGGAACGGAGAAATGGCGTTCCTCAGCAACCTGGGCGGCGCGCGGGTTGGGATGGGCGAATATCGCGTCGCCGAGTACGACCTGCGGCGCATCATCCGCTGGGCCGAGATCGCCGGCCAGGGAGGCTGGTTGGCGCGCACGTATCGCTTCCTGGCCGAGGCCTGCCTGGGGCAAGACAAAGTGGATGATGCGCTCACAGCAGCGCAACGGGCGCTGGCGCTGGGACAGAAGGTAGGAGCGCCGACTCTCATCGGTGGAGCCTGGCGCACTTTGGGAATGATATTAGCGCTCGTGGCGAAACCCATCGCCATCAATGACCAAACGTACGACGCCGCATCCTGCTTTGATGAAAGCGCGCAGATATTTACCCGGATAGGGGCCGAGGGAGAGCGGGCGCGCACACTGCGTGAATGGGCCCGCTACGAGATGGATCAAGGGGACCTGGCGCGCGGAGAATCAATGTGGCGCGAATCACGCGCCATCTTTGAGCAACTGAAAATGGAACTGGAGGTGGAAAGAATGAGAGGCTGGGGCTATGCCCGTCCCAACTATGAGGGAATATGAGAGGGTTTGGACCAAAGCATAACTGGCGGCCTTCCCTGGTCTGCAATGACAACGGGAAGGCCGCCAGTTACGTCGAAAAAGCGCAAACTGCGGGAGTGGATGGGAGTCGAACCCACCGCGGCCCGCTCTGCGCGGCCCGCCACCGGTTTTGAAGACCGGGGAAGCCACCGGGCCCCAACCACCCCCAGGCGCGGTAAGGATAGCGCAACTTGCCCGATTAGTCAAGTTGGTCGGGGACGATCAACCCCAACAACTCGTAGGCAATGGTGGTGTCGCTGTGTCCTTTGACCCCCACCACCTTCACAGGGTTGGCCTGCACCCGATCGCGCACCACCTCCCACGTATTACAGCAGAGAAGGATCTGCCCTGGCTCGGCGCACCCCTGCAAGTGAAAGCCCAGGTTGACCGGGTTGCCGATGGCGGTGTACTCCATACGACCTTCGGCTCCCACGTTGCCCACCACGGCCTCTCCCGTGCAGATGCCTATGCCCACGAAGAGCTGTTCCTCAGGGGTGATGTTCTCATAGTGAGCCTGGGATGCTTTTTTCAACGCCCAGGCCGCTTGCACCGCGCACCAGGCGTGCTCCTTTTCCTCCAGTAGCGGCGTATTGAAGAGCGCCATAACCGCATCGCCCATATACTTGTCCACGATGCCCCGATGACGGCGGACCTCTCTCTCGGCCAGGGCCAGGTAACCGTTGAGTACCTCGAAGACTTTTTCCGAAGGATGACTCTCGCTGTATTTGGTGAAACCTCGCAGGTCGGCAAAGAAAGCGGTGATCGTCCGCCGCTCCCCGTGCAGCCCCAGTTCGGCTAAATCGTCAGGCAACCGGTCCACCAACTCGTTCGGGAGGTAACGCCGCACCAGGGCGCTCTCTTTCTCGTGACGGCGTTTATCTGTGACATCATCCATCACGATTGCCACTCCCAGGTTCTCCCCCCCGCTGCCCCGCAACGTGGAAAGACTCAGGTTCAAATAAATCTGCTCTCCCAGGGGCAGGCGCGGGCTGATCTCGCGAACCATCCTGGTTCTGATGTTCTGGCTCACGTTCTCCATAAAAGTAGGCAGAGGGGTGTCGCACAAAAAGTCGAGCGCCTGCTGGTAATGGCGATTCACCACATACTGAGCCGAGACTCCCAATATCTCCTCGGCGGCCTGGTTGAAGGTGGTGATGACGTGCTGGGTATCCGTAGTGATGACGCCGCTGGCGATGCTGGCAAAGATATTGTCCATATAGTTCTTCATCGTGGCGATCTCGTCCCGCTGACGGCGCACGTTATCAAAGAGGCGGGCGTTATCCAAGGAAATGGCCGCCTGCCAGGATAGAGCGGTCAGCAGTTTTTCATCTCCCGCAGTGAATCCCTCCTCACCGGCCTTGTCTATCAAGAGGATAATTCCCAGCCGTCGCTCGGAGGTGCGCAGGGGGACGATCAAAAGCGGCATCTGCCGCTCCTCCTCGACAAAGTCGTTGACGATCAGGGATTTGCCGCTACGAGACGCCTCCTCCATTAGCGTGCGCGCCTCCAGGACAACCTTTACCAGCCTCTCCGTTGGCCCGATACTGGCAGCGATGGTCAGCTTTCCCTCCTCCTCCTCGTGGAGCATGATCACGCCCCACCGGGCCTGGATGAGTTTGTTCGACTCGACCAGCGTTCGCTGGGGAAGCTCGTTCACATCCAGGCAAGTGGCTAACGTGTCCCCCATATTGTAAAGCAGGTTGATCTCTCGGTAGCGCTCCAGGGTCTCCTGGGCAATGGCCCGTTTTGCGAGGGCGACATCGGCTATCAATTCGACCGCGTGTCTCGTCGTCGTCAGTGCGGCCCGCGTCCGGTCCAGCGCCGGTAATGAGCCGGTCGCTATGAGTAGCCCCGCCCATTCCCTCTCCACACAGATGGGAGTCGCCGTCCCTAGAGGCGTCTCCACGACCTCGGGTTGGTCGCAGGCCGCCGTTTGGCGCACGCTTTCCAGGATGGCTGGCGCGACGTGCTCGGGAAAGGAGCGGTAACTAGCCAGGAGATGGCCTGTCTCATCGCTCACGGCCAGGGAGATGCTTGGTCCCAACAGCGACGCGCAATCATGGAGCAAAGTCGCGAGCTGTCGGGGACGGATCAGTTTTTTTAGATCAATGTCTCTCTTCACTTGCCTATCCCCCATTCTCGATGACGCACTCGGTCTCCCGAGTTTCTGACCGTAGAGGCAAGGCGAAGGAAAAGATGCTACCCTCACCCTGCTCGCTTTTGACCCAGATATGGCCTCCGTGGCGCTCGACGATTTCCTTGCAGATGGCCAGCCCCAATCCCGTCCCCCTGGGTTTTTCAGTCAGTGTCTCCCCCGCCTGGGTGAACTTTTCAAATATCCGGGCCAGATCCTCGGCCTGTATGCCGATACCCGTGTCGGCGACGCTGATCACGGCCCAATCCCCATCCGAGAACGGTTGCTCGGCCAACGCGGCCCGATCTTTTGAGCCCGCTCTGTAGGACGGGGGGGTGGGGCCGTAGGTATGCAACGTTCCATCGTGCGCGTTCAGTGTCCAGCCGCGCACTTGTATACTGCCCCGCCCGGTGAACTTGATCGCGTTGGAGAGCAGGTTGATCATGACCTGGGACAGCCGGTCGTGATGACCGTGGATCGGAGGCAACCCCTGGGGAGGCAAATAGACCCGGATGGATAACCCCTTTTCCTGCGCCAGAGCAATGGTAGCAGAGACGGCGCCCTCGATCACCGCTCCCAGATCAGTCTCGTCCATCTGCCACTCCATCTGGCTGGCCTCCAGTGTAGCAATATCCAGCAGGTCGTTGACGAGTTGTGTGAGGCGCTCGCTCTCTTTCTCGATGATGGTCAGGTTTCCCAGGACACGCTCAATGACCTGGGCGGCCCGTCCGTCGGAGCCCAAGTGGGGGGAGACCGAGCGCTGCAAGTCCCGCCGGATCAGGTTGGCAAAACCCAGAATGGCGGTGAGAGGAGAGCGTAACTCGTGGGAGACGGCGGAGACAAAATCAGTCTTCATACGATCCACTTCGACCTCGTGGGTGATGTCCCGCAAAACCGTTGCCACGCCAGCGACCCGCTCCTCCTGCGCCGGGTCCAAGAGCGTTGGCCGGAGACGCATGGCGGTGGCGGAGGCCCTTAGTACCTGTCCGTCGGGCAATTCGATATCCCCGGTGACTACCTGGTCGGGTTCCTCTTGAGCGCGGGAGACGAGGGACTGCAGATCCGCCACAGGAAAACAGCCCGCCAACAAGAGGTCACGCAGCGAGCGATCTGGCGGCAGGCCGGCCATCTCCCGAAAGACCGGATTGCTCAAAATAATGCGCCCCGTGGGATCGGTCACCACCAGCCCATCGGCGATGTTGCTGAGAATAGCGTCCAGTTTACTCGATTCTTCCGTCAACTCTTGCGTTTTGCGAGCCAGGGCCCGTTTCTGCTGCTGAGCGTCCTGCAAGAGCCGGGCATTAGCCACAGCCGCCGCCGCCTGGCTGGCTACCGTTTGGCAGATCTCCCTCTCTTCGTCAGAGAAGGGCCGAGGCTGTCCTAGAGAAGCCAGGAGCAGAACGCCGATCAACTCACTTCGGGCCACCAGGGGCACCAGGAGCAACGAACCAAACCCCAGTGAAGAAACCGTCTCTTGAGAGCTCTCCGGTAGTGGGTAACTGGCGGCATCTTTGAACGCATAAGGAATACCCAATTCCATCGCCCGTCGTGCCGAGGGGGAGCTGGGGAGAGACAGCCGAAGGTCGCCAAGTTTGGGACTGGGGTGCTCGGCAATGATCTGACCGTGCCGCCCATCTCGTTCCAGTACGAGCGCGCCGCCATAGTCTGCGCCGCTGACCTCTACCACGTGTTGGACGGCCAGAGCCAAAATATCGTAAGCGTCCAATAAAGAAGTCAGGGTGGTAGAGACGCGATTGATCAACATCAGGTTGCGCGCCCGTAGCTCTAGTTCCTGGTTGGAAATCAGCAATTGCTCGGTCAGCTCGTCTCGCTCACGGCGCAGGCGATCTTCGGTCAGGGCGCGCTCCACTACTCCCAGCAGGTCTGCCAGGGCGAAGGGTTTATTGAGATAGTCCTTGACGCCCAGCCGCAGCGCCTCGATGACCAGCTCTTGCGATCTCCAGGCGGTCACTACTACGACTGGTACGTTCGCCTCGTGTTCGCGTAGGCTGTGGAGAACCTGTATACCGTTCATCTCTGGCAGGCGCAGATCCAGGAGAATCAAGTCCGGTCGTTCGCGCAGCGCCAGGTCCAATCCCTCGGCGCCGTCGCGAGCGACGAGGGCGCGATAGCCGTTGTCTCGCATAGCGGCGGTCATTATCAGGGAAATATCTGGTTCATCTTCTACGATCAGGATTTTCTCCCCGGTCACGAAACCATTCTCCCGAGACGAGATAGGCTCAATAGATCCACAAGTATGCAGATGTCTATTCGAGGTGATCGTTTTTTCACCACAGAGGCGCGGAGGACACTGAGACTTGTGGACATACTGAGGCCAAGCACTACACTCCAATACCTAACACATCGGTGGCGCGTTCGATGAGATAATCGGGGTCGAAGGGCTTGGTCATGTACTCGTTAGCGCCCACCTCGGCGCCATGCAGCCGGTCTATCTCCTGCCCTCTGGCGGTGAGCATAATGACGTGGGCGTGCGAGAGAGCAGCATCACTCTTGATAAGCTGGCATACTTTGTAGCCAGAGATGCCCGGCATCATCACGTCCACAATGACCAGATCGGGACGCTCGCTCTGGGCGACCTTCCAGGCTTCCTGTCCGTTGCTCACCGACAAAATTTCGACGCCGGCTCCCTCCAAGTCCTCCAGAGTCTGCTCCAGCAATGCTCGGATGTAGACCTCGTCGTCAACGATGAGAATCTTTTTAGACATATCTATCTACTCCCCAATTGCAAACGGTCACTTGCGCACTCCTGAAATGAGTATACACTAGCTGGCAAGCAAAGGCAAGCGAGCGCGCGCGCGCGCGATAAATCAGTTGACAGTTTCCCCCCTTCCGGCTACAATATCGCCCAGCCCACGCAAAGTTAGAGGGACACTATGAAAAAAATGACCAGCGCCGAAATTCGCGCCAGTTTTCTAGATTTTTTTGCCGCCAAAGAGCACACCATCGTGCCCAGCGCCAGCTTGGTGCCGCTGGATGACCCATCGCTGTTATTCACCAACGCCGGGATGAACCAATTCAAGGACGTCTTTCTGGGCTTGGGAAGCCGGGACTATACCCGCGTTGCTGACACACAGAAGGTCATGCGCGTCTCCGGCAAGCACAACGACCTGGAGGACGTGGGGCGCGACGGCACCCACCACACCTTCTTCGAGATGTTGGGTAATTGGTCATTTGGCGACTATTACAAAAAAGAGGCCATCGGCTGGGCCTGGGAATTCCTGACCGAGGTTCTGGAACTGCCCCAGGAACGCTTGTGGGCCACCGTCTTTGAGGACGAACTCGGTGAACTGGAAGCCGACGAGGAGGCGGCCGGATTCTGGCGCTCGGAGACGACCATCTCCCCCGACCACATTCTCTACGACGGCCGCAAAGAGAACTTTTGGGAAATGGCCGACACCGGCCCCTGTGGCCCGTGCAGCGAGATCCACTACGACCGAGGCCCCCAGGCCTGCGACTGCCAGGGAAAAGCCGATCACGTCTGCCGCGTCAACGGCGAATGTAGTCGTTTCGTCGAACTGTGGAATCTGGTATTCATCCAGTACAACAAAGACAGCGACGGCAACCTACACCCGCTGCCAGCCAAGCACATAGATACAGGTATGGGCTTTGAGCGCCTGAGCGCCGTGCTCCAGGGAGTAGATTCGAACTACAAGACCGACCTGTTCACACCCATCATCCAGCGCGTGCAAGAACTGGCCGACCACACCGATGCCCAGGTGGAGGAGAACATTGTCGCCTACCGCGTCATCGCCGACCATGGGCGGGCGGTCACTTTCCTCACCGGCGACGGCGTGATCCCCGGCAACGAAGGACGCAATTATGTACTGCGCATGATCCTGCGCCGGGCGGCTCGCTTTGGACGCAAACTCGGCTTCACCCAGCCCTTCCTGGCCGAGGTAGCCAAAGTCGTGATTGAGACTATGGGAGCACAGTTCCCCGAACTCGCGAGCCGCAGACAATTCATCCTCACCACGATCACCCAGGAAGAAGAGCGCTTCCTGCGCACGCTCGACCTCGGCCTGGCGCGGTTGGACCAGGTGCTGACCGAGTTGAAGGAGAAGCACGAAAGCAAGTTGCCCGGCGACGTGGCCTTCCGGCTCTATGACACCTTCGGTCTGCCGCTAGAGATCACGCGCGACGTGGCCGAGGAATACGGCCTGGGGGTGGACGAGGCCGGCTACCAGGCAGCTCTGGAAGAACAACGCCAGCGCGGGCGGCAGGCGGACAAGTTCGAGGCCCACGACGAAGAGACGCTAAAGCGGTACAAACAAGCTCTGGAAAACTTGCAAGAACAAAAACTATTGGACGGGGGCGGCGTTGCGCACGACCCCTATTCGATCACCGACATGGAGACAACTCTCGTCGCCATCTTGCGCGACGGAGAGCTGGTCGAGTCGGCTCAGGAGGGCGATCGGGTCGAGCTAGTGCTGCCGGAGACCTGCTTCTACATCGAGTCCGGCGGCCAGGTCTCTGACACGGGCTTTATCGCATCTTACCCGCCGGGAGAGACCGAGCCGATTTGGGAGATCGAGGTACAGGAGGCGCTCCAACCGGTCCCGGGGCTAATAGTCCACGCCGGCGTGGTTCGGCGAGGAGAACCACGAGTCGGTGACGCAGTCTGGGCCATCGTGGATCACGCGCGGCGCATGGACATCGCCCGCAACCACACGGCCACTCACCTCTTGCACAGCGAATTGCGCTACGTCTTGGGAGAACACGTGCAACAGGCAGGGTCGCTGGTCGCGCCGGACCGGCTGCGCTTTGACTTTACGCACCCCGCCATGCTGACCGAGGACGAGTTAGACTTGGTGGCCCGTTCCGTCAACGACGCCATCCTGGTCAACTACCCGGTACAGGTCACTGAAGAAGAGTACCAACGGGCCATAAGCGAGGGCATCATTGCCCTCTTTGGTGAAAAGTACGGCGACATAGTGCGCGTCTTGCGCATTGGGTGGCCGGACGAACCGTTCAGCCAGGAATTGTGCGGCGGCACTCACGTGGACGAGACGGGCGAGATCGGTCTGTTCCACATCCTCTCCGAGGAAGGAATTGGAGCGGGAGTGCGCCGCATCGAAGCGGTGACCGGTCGCGCGGCAGTGGACGTGGTGGAACGTCAGTCGGGCGCCCTGCGCCGCACGGCCGCTTACCTGGGCGTCTCGACGGACGAGGTGGAGCGCAAGACGTTGGGACTGCTGGACGATTTGCAATCCGCCCGCAAAAAAATCGTCCGCCTCCAGGAGCAATTGGCGCGCCGCGAGTTCGAAGCGTTACTGGAACAGGTCCAAACAGTGGCGGGAACATCGTTGTTGAGTACCCGCGTGACCGCGCCCAGCATGGAAGTGCTACGCGAGATGACCGACTGGTTCCGTGACCGGATAGGGTCCGGCGTGGTCGCCCTGGGCACAGTGCTGGGCGAGCGCCCGGCCCTCGTCGTGGCTGTCACTCCCGACCTGGTGGAACGCGGCGCAGACGCGGCCAAGCTGGTGCACGACATGGCCCGCACCGTCGGCGGCGGCGGCGGCGGTCGTCCCACCCTGGCCCAGGCCGGCGGGCGCGATGCCGGGCGGCTGGACGATGCGCTGAATCAAGCCCCCATTATGCTGAAGAAAATGCTGGAGCGTGAGGCGTAGGGCGCACATTCGCAATGGGACTCGGAACCTGCTCGATCGTAGAACTGGAATCGCAGGACGACTTTGCCTCTCTCCGGCGCCGGCTCGGCTGGTTGGGCCAGGGACGCGCCATACTCGTCCTGCCGTGGGACATACGCTTCCTGTCCCGCGAGTTGGACTTTGAACTGCTGCGACGCGAGGCCGAGCAGCGCCAACTGGAAATAGCCATCGTCTCTCCCGACTTTGAGCGGCGGCAGTTGGCCCGTGGGTGTGGGTTCCCGACCTTTTCCAGCGCCGACAAAGCACGAGAAACCGACGTATGGCGCAGTCAACCGCCGGAGCGAGTTGAGCCGCCGCCCCGCCCCTGGTGGGAGGAAGAGATTGATCTGAGCCCCCGGCCCGCTCGTCCCCGCGCCCCGTGGCTGAATTGGACGTATCTGGGGGTACGCATCCTCGCCTTTTTGCTGGCCCTGCTGATCGTCGCGGGGAGCGGCTACATCATCGTACCCAGCGGAGCAGTGACCTTGATCCCGGCCGGCGTCGAGTTCAACACCATCGTACCGGTATCGGTGGACCCCGACGCTGAGGCAATAGATCACACCGCCCGCATCGTGCCCGCGCGCAGGATCGGCGTTGAAGTCGAAGGTTACACCGAGGTCGAAACGACCGGCGTCGTCAACGCCATCGCGGGCCGGGCGACCGGTACTGCGCTGTTCACCAACCTGCTGGCGCAGAATTACACCGTGCCGGCCGGCACGGTCGTGCGCACCTCCTCTACCAGCTACCCCATCCGCTTCCGCACCACCGCAGAAGTCGCCGTCCCGGCTGCTGGACAAGCAACCGTGCCCATCGAGGCGCTGGACGATAACGTGGGTAACGTCGGCGCTTTCCAAATCAACCAGGTGGAAGGCGTAGCTGCTTCCGCCGTGCGGGTGATCAACCCAGAGCCGACCAGCGGCGCGGAACTCGAAGAGGTGCGCTCCGTCACCCAGGCCGATTATGACCGGGCGCGAGAACAATTGACGCGGCAGTTGCTCGACCAGGCATACGTCGAAATGGGCGACCTGCTGGAACAGAACGAGATTTTGCTCCGCCAATCATTACTCATCGTGGGAATTCCCAAAGAAGCGTACACCCACTTTGTCACCGAGCAAAGCGACAAAGTAGGGCTGAATATGCGGCTACAGGTGAGAGGATTGGCAGTGGACGTGGATAACGCCGAGGCGGTGGCTTATGCTGCGCTCGCTCGACGATTGCCGCCGGGATACAAATTGGTGGACGCCCATTTTGAACTAGGCGAGGTGGCCGAGGAAGACGTCGGCCCGGGCTGGTTCACTTTCTTTGTAACTGCTCGCGGCTATGCCGCTGCCGCGCTCGATGTCGGCGCGGCGGTTGATCTCATCCGAGGACAGCGCGTGGCTGAGGCCCATCGGCGCTTGCAAGCCGAGTTCCCGCTGGCTCAAGACCCACAAGTTGTCCTATGGCCGGAATGGCCGGAGCAGCTAAAGTGGCTGGAACGACTGCCCCTGCTCCCGCTGCGCATCAGTGTACGTATCGCTCCGCGAGATCCGCAAAACCAAGGATAAAAAGATCTAGCCACCGGCGCAGCAAACTCCCACTACCAAGACCGCCCGATGATCCAGGATTAAATATGCGTGTACTGGCACTAGACCCCGGTGAACGGCGTATCGGAATCGCCATCAGCGATCCGAGCGGCGCTGTGGCCCGTCCACTACAGACGTTAGTGCGCCGGTCGAAAGAGGAGGACTTTGCCTCCCTGGCCGCTCTCGTGGCCGAGCACGACGTAGAGTTGGTCGTGATCGGTCGGCCGCTCAGCCTGAACGGCACAGAAGGCCCACAGGCGCGCCGCAGCGCCCGCTATGGTCTGGCGCTGGCAGAACACCTCTCCGTCCCGGTCGTCTCGTGGGATGAGCGTTTCACGACGGCCGAGGCTGAGGAAATCGTACACCAAAATCGCGGAAAAAAGAGAGGCAAGGGTGAATTGGACGCCATAGCGGCCGCCGTGCTCTTGCAGAGGTACCTCGACGCCAAGAAACCTGGTTTTCTGTAAGCAAAGACGCTTCTGCTTCGCCCGGAGCGGCAAAAACCAGGTTTCTGATCCCAGGAGGAAAGATTTTGAAAAACATAGGCAGAGTTGTCGCGTTTGCCGTAACACTGATCGCCATCGTCGCTGCCATATACAGCATCGTCCTGTTCATAAACCGCTCCGCGCCTGGCGATGGTGGAGGCTCCATCGAGTTACCCGGCTTATCATCTCCTGACGATCTCCTGATTGGCGCCTACCTCGACTCTAAAGCAGCCGAGTTGGAGCGACCGGCCGGGGACGACGACACGCCAGTCGCTTTCGTCATCGAACCGGGAGAGACGGCGGCCGAGATCGCCGTCCGCCTGGAGGAAGAAGGATTCGTCTCCGATGCCGAGTTGTTCCGCCGTTACGTCCAATATCACCACTTGGACGCCGGTATCGAGGCCGGAGAGTTCACCCTGCGCCAGACGATGACCATTCCAGAGATTGCCCAGGCGTTGCAACGCGGGCAGCGCCCGGAGCAGGTGATAACCATTCAGGAAGGGCTGCGCTTGGAGCAGGTCGCCGCAGAGGTGGCGGAACAGACGGATATACCACCAGACGAGTTCCTGGCGCTAGTGACGAGCGGGTGGCGCGACAGCGGTCTCTCCTTCGGTTTCCTGGCCGATCTGCCCCCCGACACGACGCTCGAAGGATTCCTCTTCCCCGAGACCTACCGCCTGCCCGAAAATCCCACCGCCCTGGATCTCTTGAGCCGCATGTTGGAAACTTTTGACGCCCGCGTCCCCGCCGAGATGCAGGCGGCGGCCGCCAACCAGGGGCTGAGCATCTACGAACTGGTCACGCTGGCCTCCATCGTCGAGCGCGAATCTGTGTTGGACGAGGAACGGCCCCTCATCGCCGGAGTCTACCACAACCGGCTGGAGGAAGGCTGGTTTCTGGGTGCTTGTCCCACCGTGCAGTACGCCCTGGGCGCGCCTGGCAACTGGTGGCCCCAATTCACGCTGGAGGCGACAGAAGTAGATTCGGCCTACAACACTTACCACAACTTGGGCCTTCCGCCAGGGCCCATTTGCAGCCCTGGTTTGGCCTCGATCCAGGCCAGCGCATACCCCACCGAGACGGACTTTTTTTTCTTCCTCGCCGACTGCACAAAGAACGACGGCAGCCATCTCTTTGCCGTGACACAGGAGGAGCACAACGCCAACTACCACATGTGCGGCGGCGAATAGGTGCAGGATGCAGGAGGCAGGACAAAGTCTTGCCTCTCGCTTCCTGCCTCTCGCCTCCTGCCTCCTGCTCCTTGCTTCCTGCTCCTTCCCCGGAGGCGTTCGGCCATCGGTCAAGATCGGACTGGTGGCCCCATTCGAGGGACGCTACCGCTACGTCGGCTACGACGTCATCTATGCCGTCAGACTGGCGTTGCACGAGGCCAACCATGATGGCGGAGTGGCGGGCTACAGCGTCGAACTGGCGGCCTACGACGATGGAGGCGATCCCTCGATGGCGACCGAGCAGGCCCGCAAATTGGCCGCCGACCCCGCCGTCGTTGCTGCCATCGGTCATTTTCGTGAGGAGACGACCGGCGCCGCTTTGAGCGCCTACACCGAGGCTGGTATCCCCCTCGTCGCGCCAGTGGTGCTTGGCCCGGCGCTCGCTCAGGGAGAGGCGACAGTTTACCTGCCAGGGCCGGCAGTTGGAGAGATAGCGGTCGAATGGCTGCGCCGTCTCGACGAGTCAGAACTTGATCGCGCTGCGCTGGTGACCGGAGGTGGGCCATTGGGAGTGGCTCTCCTGGAGCGCGTGGCCCTACCGGTCATATTGCTGGAGAACAAAAGTTGGCTGGAAGAGATACGGGCATCTGGCGTGCAGGTGGTCTTTTGCGACGCCGACCCGGTGACTGCGGGCGGGGTCATCACGACGTTACGCGAGGCCGGTTGGGAGGGGACTTTTATGGGCGGCCCGGAACTGGCCGCGGCTGACTTTGGCGCTGTAGCGGGGGCGGCCGCCGCAGGAGCGCTCTTCGTCACGCCTTACCCCTTCCCACAAGACGCGCCTGGCGGAGCGGGCTTTGCGGCCGCCTACGGGGCTATCTCTCACCACGCGCCGCCGCCCGGCCCGCTGGCGATCCCGGCCTACCAGGCGACCTGGACACTGATCGAGTCGCTGGAGCAAGACATTGCCGCCCACGGCGAGCCAACGCGAGAGGGAGTCAGCGCGGCGCTGGCGGCGCTGGAGCACGGCGCGGTGACGTTCTACTGGTACCGGATTGGCGCAGATGGAATAGCGCAACTCGAAGCGACCCGACCATAACGTCCTGAGAAGCCACAGTAGTAGGCGGGTATGGCAACCGTGGGTCGCACGCAATCCCCGCGGAGCGATTTTGGATCTAGCGAGTCTGCCGAAGGACACCAAGCAAGCAGCACAGCTATGACGTTTTTACCAGGTTCTGTGGCTATTTGTGGCTTTACCTTTGTGTTCTTGGTGTCCTTTGTGGGTTACTACTCAGGTCTGAGCGCGTGCCAGGCTGAGTAGTTAAAGTTGGGGGAAAAGTAGGGCGGAATGCCATTCCGCCTTACATTACCCCGGTTGTAAGTGTTCAGGTCATTCGTGTTGTCAACCACAAAGAGCACGAAGGACACCAAGCAAGCAGCACAGCTATGACGTTTTTACCAGGTTCTGTGGCTATTTGTGGCTTTACTTTGTTCTTGGTGTCCTTTGTGGTAAATAAACATCCCCCTGAATGCTTACCTGGCGATAAAGGCGGTTGAACGATGTGTCTCAATTCGTTTTTTTCTAAATTCGCTGTAGTGTTCCGCCCAATCTAACATTGTCGTTTTAGTGTGCCGGTTTGCACGATACTAAAATAGCGGTACAATATCTTGACTCTACCTTTGGAGGTCCGTAACCACGGATTCAGAGGAAAGCAAGTGTATTGCCGCAGCGCCCCAAAACCAGGTTTTTTGGGGATATTCCCGCAAACAGATCAAGTTTGAGCCCAAAGTGGGCGCTGTCCCATAGAACCGTTGAAAAACCTGGTGTATTTGTTTACCGGGGTTCCTCTCCTCATTATAGCCGAAGTGAACCTCCGATGTCAATAGCGACAATTCGCTATTGAAAAAGCGCGTGCTTTGGTGTATCCTGTAGGTGCGATGAATACAG
>Ga0180432_10003557_pt1 | contig 22045 bp, 18 predicted proteins | sample SS_ome_10_FD_132414 | JGI IMG/M metagenome (GOLD analysis project Ga0180432, IMG submission 132414) | Hypersaline lake sediment archaeal communities from the Salton Sea, California, USA - SS_1_MS_2 metaG | ecosystem: Environmental > Aquatic > Non-marine Saline and Alkaline > Hypersaline >...
AGGGTGTAGTGGAATCCGAGCGCATCATCGCCAACGTGGACGAAGCAGCTAGCGAGTCGGCCAGAGTCTTCACCTTCGGCGTCGGTGACGACGTGAACACCATACTGCTGGACACCGTGGCCCAGGAACACCGGGGTGCCAGCGCCTACGTGCGTCCGGGAGAAGACATCGAAGCCCAGGTCTCTTCCTTCTATGCCAAGGTCAGCTCGCCTCTGCTCGCCGACCTGGAACTCGATTTCGGGAGCATACGGGTGGAAGACACCTATCCCTACCCCCTCCCCGATCTCTTCGCCGGCACTCAGTTGGTGGCGGTAGGACGCTATCGCAATAGCGGCGGCACGGACATCATCATGCACGGAACAGTGGATGGTATGGAGCAGGAGTTTGTCTACCCAGAGAACTACCTGCGCCACGAAGGAGGGGCATCGTTCATCCCCCGTCTGTGGGCCACCCGGAAGGTTGGGTACCTCCTGAACGAAGTCCGACTACACGGAGAGACAAGGGAGTTGATCGACGAGATCGTCGATCTCAGTGTCCGCTATGGCATCATCACGCCCTACACCTCCTTCCTGATAGACGAGCAAGACGACGCTCTTACCGACTCGGGACGAGAGGCCATTGTGGCCCGAGAGATGATCGCTTCAGGCCCGGCCACCGAGGCGCCCGCCTTCGGAGCCGGGGCCGTACAAAAGAGCGTCACACAGAACAATCTGCGAACTGCCCGCTCAGCGTCCACGAGCAAGCACGAGCAAGTCAAGTACGTCGGAGACAAGACCTTCGTACTGAGAGAGAACACTTGGACCGATACCACTTTCGACCCCTCCCGTATGAAGCCCACTCGACTTGCGTTTGGAGGTAAGGAGTACTTCGGACTGTTGACGGACCATCCAGAATGGGGAGCCTGGTTCTCGGTGGGAGAGGATCTGATCGTAGTACTGGACGGCGAGGCCTATGAGGTGTCGAGCAGCCCCACAGTACCGGAGGCGGCGCCGGACCCAACGTCCGATCCGCCTCGTCTCTACTCCGACAACCTGATCCAGCGCTTCTGGCGCTGGGTCGAGGACGTGTTCGACTGACCCTTCGCCTGTCGTCCCTGCCACCCGCGACGCTCCAACCCCACGCGGGTGGCAGGGGGCACACACAGACCCTGACAAGCTGATCACGCCACCCAGGAGAAGTGTCCAGACAAGCCGTCTGCTGCTGCACCCCGAGCCCCCCGTTGCGCGGCCCTACCCTTGAAATCGCACGGATAATCGAGTAGAATAGGGATAGAGAGACCTTTCGCAATGCGCCGACAGGGATGGCGCAGAAAGGACAGTCACATGAACGGGAGAAGTGCGACCGGACGCAAGGCAGTGCTCCTCGTTGTGACCCTCATCCTTCTTCAGCTGCTCCTTGCGACACAGGTGTCCCATGCGGCACCGCCGGCCCCGGTTTGGCACTACGTGCGTTGGGGAGAGAACTTGACCTCCATCGCCTGGCGATACGGGACCACCATCTGGGCAATCGCCAGTCTGAACGGGATCGCCAACGTCAATCTGATCTACGCAGGTCAATGGCTCAGAATCCCTTCTTCTGGATGGGATCCTGGCCCGCCAGGCCCAACCTACTACGTTGTGCAGCCGGGGGACACGCTGAGTGGCATTGCCTGGCGCTACGGCACTACCGTGTGGGCCATCGCCAACGCGAATGGCATCTGGAACGTCAACTTGATCTACGTGGGCCAGAGGCTGGTGATTCCCTAGAAGGATCTTGGGCCAGCAGATCGGCGAGCCTGGCGGTTATCCTCTCTCCGGGTCGCAATGCCGCCACCCGGCCTCAGGGCCAAGGTTTGTGCCCTAGACGGCTCCGCGCTCGGCAGACGTGTGATACTGCCGAGGGAGATCAGGCCGCAGGTTTGCACTGCATCGCTCCCTGCGGATCTCTTGGTCTCGAAACGGGAGCTAAGATCGAACAGACGTTGGCCGCCAGACTTGCCACCGGAAATCTTGCATCGTATGGTCAGAGTGTAGCTTCCATGGCATCGGCGAGTTTCCGCGAGCTAGGTGCCAGGCATACATCGCAAGGGCATGGCCATGCGCCTTTGCGGTTTCTTCATTGCGGGCAACCGATTCCTGGTGCGCACGCCATCAACCGCGAAGGACGTGGCGCAAGGCTCAAGACGACCAGTTGCGCATCTTGGCCCTTTCGTCTCCGGGGCGAAGACAGGGAGGCATCGAAGGATGGAGAAGAGAGCCACAGGTAAGGTCAAGTGGTTCAGTCGCGTCAAGGGCTACGGCTTCATCCAGCCTGATTCTGAGGGCAGTGAGGACGTGTTTGTGCACTACTCCGCCATCCGTGGAGAGGGTTTCCGCAACCTGGAGGAAGGCGAGCCCGTCGAGTTCGCCATTGAGGAGACCCCCAGAGGGCCCCAGGCCACCGATGTGACAAAGCTCTGAGTCTGTACCAGAACTACCCGCCGGTTCCGCAGGATGTCATCGGAACCGGCTCATTTTGTCATACCTGTACTTGACAAGGGCGCCCGTGTGATGGTATGGTATCATCATCGAGTTGGCGGCTACCATCTTGTTGGTCCCGACACGCTACCCAGTACGCGGCCAAAGGCGACAGCCTGGACGCCCCTGGGAATGCTGGTGGAAGATCACCCGGTGACGACAGCGTATCTTTCGCAATCCTTCTACGTCTACACAGGAGAGAAGGCGTATCCATGAGCACGGGCGTCGGCAAGCCCTTGCTGGAACGGGCCCAGGACTACGATCCGGCTGCACTGGCTGAGATCTATGACCAGTATGCACCGAGGATCTACAACTACATCTACTATCGCATCGGCGATTCCGGGCTGGCCGAAGATTTGACCGCGAACGTCTTCTTGAACATGCTGGAGGCGATCCAGGCCAACCGATCCTGGCGGACGTCTTTCTCCGGTTGGCTCTATCGCATTGCCCACAACGTCGTGGTAGACCAGTTTCGTCGTCGAGGCAAGATGCGAGAGCTTCCGCTCGACGAGCGGCTCGTGTCATTGGAAGACGATCCAGCCAAGAGCGCAGAGTTGACGCTCGAGGTCGAATGGCTGAAACGAGCCATCGGCGACCTCACGGCCGACCAGGCAGAGGTCATCATCCTCAAGTTCATTGAGGGGCTGACGAATGCACAGGTGGCCGGGATCATGGGGAAGACGGAGGGGGCCGTCAAATCGCTCCAGTACCGTGCGCTGGCTTCCTTGAGGAAGAAACTGGAGTCGGAGGAGCAGAGTGTCAAGGAAGAGAGGCATTGAGTCTGCCCTAGACAAGTGTCTCTTTCACCTGCAGGAAGGAGACTCCATAGAGGAGTGCCTGGCCAGATATCCGAAGCTGGTTCAGGAACTCGAGCCCCTGCTGCGTGTTGCGGTCCAAGCTCAGCAGCTACGTGGACGCGTCTCCGCACCGAAAGAAGCCCTGGCGGCAGGTCGTGCCAGCTTCCTGAACCAAGCGGCGATCCTGCGTGATGAACGGGAACGAAGTCGCACCGGGACCTTGTCGCGGCTTCGCGACGGCCTGCGCGTAGCCTGGGCGGGCCTGGCCCGACGAAGGGGCTTGACCACAATCGCGGCCAGCGTACTGCTTCTCTTCGGCCTGCTAGGGGGCGGCACTATCGCCTCGGCCAATAGCCTTCCGGGCGACCCGCTCTATCCCCTGAAACGAGCTTCAGAACAAGTGCAGCTTGCACTGGCCTTCGGTTCAGAGACAAAGGCCGAACTGCGGGATTCCTTCGACAAGCGCCGTATCGAGGAAGTACACTCTATTCTGGAAGTTCGGAGAGAGACGAGGGTGCGCTTCAAGGGCACCGTCCTGCGCATCGCGGACGATCAGTGGGCCGTCAGTGGCGTCGACCTGGTAATGGAGACAGACACCACGGTAGAGGGGAATCCGCTGATCGGCCGAGAGGTCCACGTCGAAGCGGTGACCAGATCCGATGGACGGGTGATAGCGCGCTACGTTCGGGTGATCACTCCTGTGACACCGCCCGCCACGGCAACGCCCGTGCCGACGGCGACCGCCACGGTGACGGCCGAGCCAACCAATACTGAGCAAACCGCTCCGGCGCTTGCACCGGTAACGCCCACGAGCGAGCCCACTGCTACTCAATCTTCATCCAAGAGGAAGCCCAAGAGGACTGCGACGCCCAAGCCAACTTCCACGCCGCAGGAGCCGACGCCAAGCCTGGAGCCAACTGAAGTGGAGACCGCCACCCCGACGCCCACTTTGATGGAGCCGACGCCGGAACCGCCGCGTGACGTCAAGGTCAAGTTCGAGGGGCTGATCCGGGAGATCACCTCCGCCTCCTGGCTAATCGGTGACCACTCCGTACAGACAGACGCCAGCACTCAGGTTCTGGAGGAGAAGGGAACAGCGGAGGTGGGGGCCTGGGCCAGGGTGAAGGCCATCCGTAGACAGGATGGCTCACTACTGGCGCTGCAGATCATCATCGAGCGAGCCAGTGAGACCCATGGTGAGCCTGTAGAGTTCCGAGGAGTGATCGATCATATCGGCGACACAGAGTGGACGGTAGAGGGCCAGAGCATCAGGATCATCGATTCCACGGTGATCGAGGGTACGCCCGAGATCGGCCACGTGGCCGAGGTCAAGGCCTTGCGACTGTCCGACGGCTCGCTCACCGCGAAGCACATCAGCGTCAAGCCACCTGAGCTGCAAGAGGTTGAGTTCGAGGGCGTCATCGAGAGTATCGGGGATTCCATCTGGGTTGTCGATGGGCACAGCGTGCACATCGATGGAGAGACGGCCATACAAGGCAACGCCTGGGTGGGACTGAGTGTGGAGATAAGAGCCGTGGTCCTGCCTGACGGCACCATCCTGGCGCGTCACATCCGGGTGAAATCACCCACTATCGAGCCCTCGGCGACGCCGATTCCCACCACCACACCTCCGCCCACGCCAACACCGGAGCCGCCGACTGCCACGCCGACCCAGGAGAATCCCACCGAGCCAACAGCCACACCATCGCCTGGGCAGGACCAGCAAGCCGGGCCAACCGTAGAAGCTGCCAATTGAATCGGGGCAAGTCGCCCTCGATCGCGACACCGTAGTCTCGACCCATCAGGGCTCTTTCGTCAGCGAGGAGGAGGGGCCGGGGGTCAGGGGGATACCAGTGAGAAGACTGACTGCCAGCATCGTTTCTGTGGGGATGATCCTGACCATCATTCTGCACCTCTCGGCCGGAACCAGTCTGGCCGCCCCTCGCGAGAAGAGCCTCACGACCAGCGTGCCAGCGCTCGCCCTCGCGCCAACCGTACCGCCACCACCACGACCGATACGCGTTCGATTCTCCGGTAGAGTCGACGTCTTGCCAACCGGCCTGGTGGGCCAGTGGGTGATAGCGGGAGTATCCGTGGATGTCACCGAGGAGACCTCGTTGAAGCCCGAGCAACACATCCCTGAGGTGGGCGACTGGGCGGACGTGAAAGCTACCCGCTACTACGACGGCCCCCTGGTAGCCGAGAGCATCAAGCTCCAAGCCGGCTCTCAGATAGCGGACCTGCCCGTGGAATTCAAGGGCGTCATCGAGTCGGCGGAGGAGTCCTCGTTGATCGTCGGCGGCATCATCGTACGAACCGATGAGGACACGAAGACGACGGGCACGCCAACGATCGGCTTCCTCGCCGAGGTCGAGGGTCTTCTGCAACCCGATGGAAGCGTTCTGGCCGACGAGATAGACATCCTTGATCCTTCGGAGGTCCATACCGAGTTCGAGGGTTTGATCGAACAGCTACCTCCTTTCCCACATCACGGAGTGTGGCTAGTAAGCGGCGTTCGCGTGCTCGTCAGCAAGAACCCACTCGGCCCATCTGCCCGACTGGGCCTGTCCGCCGAGGTGACCGGCGTCGTGGACGACGATGGACTCGTACACGCCGACACCGTCACGGTGGTTGATCCCTCTCCCAACTCCATCGAGGGGATTGTGGAACGCATCGACCAGGATGAGTGGACCATCGGTGGCGTCGACATCTGCATCCATAAGAACACGCTGATAGATGAGAGCCGCGCGAGGGCAATCGTGGGGATGTGGGCCGAGGCCACGGTGAAACACCGAGGCGCTGCTACTCCCCTGGCCATCCGAATAAGATTGGAGCGCCCCTGGTAGAGCCAAGGCACTCCTGCCCTTTTCTGACCAAAGAGCTCGACGCAGACACCACCGTCCAACCGTACGCGCCAGGCGTGACGGGGACGAGAGTCCTCGCGGCGCATTGCTGCCTTGATGGAATCGCATAGCGACGATCTGACCGGGAGACCAACTCTGGAAAGGGGGGCACTGGGTCGTATGATCATGCTTGGGACACGCGCTCGCAGGTGGCTCGTCTGCTTGCCGAGGCAGGTATCCTTGAGCCGACGAGCTTCAGCCCCCCAAGCCAAGTGACGTGGCCATGAGAGACAAGAGAATCGCCCTGAGCCTGGCAAGCATCTTCATACTGAGCTTGGCCTTGGTGTTGCCCTCACTTGCATCGGCATCGATGGTAGCATTGGATGCAGGGCAACACGCGTCTTCCCCTGCCCGCGTTCTCCGCGACGGCGTCTGGTCGGGCACCTTGCACGTGTTCCAAACCCTGGACCGTTCGCGTTCCCCCGTGATAGTCTCTGCGGGTGATGGACTGCACGCGGTGTGGGAAGAGGGCTCGACTCTGTATCACAGCACCGGCGACGGAAACACCTGGACCGAGCCCTCCAGCATTCAGATTGCTGAGCACGGTGAGTACCCGGCGATGGCCGTGGATCGCGACGGCCGACCCCATCTGGTCTGGACCAAACTCTTCGAGGACAGACTCCAGGTCTTTCACAGCGTGTGGAATGGAGAAAGCTGGACCCCCCCCCAGAGAATCCGAGAGACAACAGAGCGGTCCGGGCCGCCCGATATCGCCATCGCCCTGGCCGTCGGGCAACAGATTCACGTCGTCTGGGCCGATCACCGGGACGGTCAGAGCCTCATCTACTGCGCGGAATCGGACGATGGTATCCACTGGTCCGACACCAGCTGGATACTGCCCCGGCCGACCGGGACCGTGCCGGCAGTGGCGGTTGGCGACGATGGGAGTGTGCACGTCGCCTGGCAGGACCAGAGTGAATCCGACCACGACCTGAACGACGTCTACTACTGCCTACGCTCCCCCGGCGGCGACTGGTCTCAGCTCGCCGAGAACGTCTCCCACAGCCCCCTGTCGGATTCGCAACGCCCGGACCTGGTTCTCGACACTGACGGTCAGGTCCACCTGGTGTGGGAGGAAGGCACGAACGTCGTCGCACACGTCCTCTACGCAAGTGGAAGCAGCGGCAACTGGTCCACTCCACTGGCCCTCTCTGAGACTCCCTCTGCCCCACCTCTGCCCTGCATAGCCACGGATGGTCACGATCTCTTCGTGGCCTGGGAGTCAGACGCCCGAATCCTGTGCAGGCAGTGGAGAGCAGGCACAGGGGCCTGGGCAGCTCCCATCGCCCTCGCCGAGAACGAAAGCGGGGTCAGGGACGTCAGTCAGTGGATAGACGCTGAAGGCTTCATGCACGCAGTCTGGACTGAGAAAGCGGACGGTATCTGGAACATTCACTACGGCCGCCAACTCGACATCCAGCCGACGCTGACCCCCACAGCAACCACAACCCCGACCGCGGTCCCGACTCTCCCGTCGCCCACCCCCCGCCTCACGGCCACGGCGACCGTCTCGGCGACGGCCACCACAAGTCCAACTGCGACACCATCCGCGACTGCCACTCACGGTGTGACACCGTCGGCAACCCTCACCAATACGCCATCTTCGACTCCCGAGGCAACGCCTTCGCCGATGTCATCTCCAACTCCCACGGCGAGCCCCTCAGCCACCATCACCCATCCCACCGGTGAGCCCCCTGACGATTGGTTCTTCCCCGTGATGATGGGATCGGTGCCACAGGGACCTCCGCTGGCAGTCACGCCGATCATCACCCCGGCCACGAAGGCACCCATCCCGAAGATGAAGGATCAGGTACGCACTGCGGCACCTGGCTGGGGCTGGACCGAGCCGCTGAACGTGTCGCAGGCAGACTCTCAGAGCGGCTTGCTCTCGGGCGTCCCCTCACGAGCCCCTGCGATCGGGGTTGCACCAGATGGTACCGTGCACGTGGTCTGGGAAGAGGGAAGTCACATCTACCACCGGTACTGGGATCGCACCGATTGGTCGACTCCAACGCGCGTGGCGACCGGCGAACGCCCCTCCGTGGTCGTCGATCGCTGGGGAGAAGTGCACGTGGCGTTCGCCAACGAGTTCGGTGGAAACATGGAGATCTACTACGTGCGCTGCACCGGGCAACAGTCGTGGTCCCTGCCCAGCAACGTCTCGGGCACATCCGGGGCGTCCTCCAACCCCGACATCGGACTCTCATCAGACGGCGTGCTTCACATCGTCTGGACCGACACCTCTCCGGGACACTCCGTACTCTATCACGGATACGGTAATGGGCTCCAGTGGAGCACCTGGCCCATCCCTAATGCCACCGGCACTCAGCCGTCCGTCGCAGTGGACAGCACCGGGATCGTCAAGGTAGCATGGCAGGACAAATACGATCCGCAGGACCCCTACGAGATCTACTACGCACGGAGGGACGGCTCCGGCTGGTCCATCCCCGTCTGCGTGGATGACACCGTGGAGACCGACTCTGTGTCATGCGATCTGCAGGTGGGGATTGACGATCGCGCGCACGTGGTCTGGCAGGAAGACATCGGTGGTTCCGCCCAGGTGCACTACTGCGAGCAGAACGAGGCCATGTGGTGGTTAGTCCCGTCCGTGCTCTCGGCGGCGGGGCAAGACGCACGACTCCCTGCCATTGGCGCAGGGCCTCTGGGAGACATCCACGTTGCGTGGGACGAGACCGTGCGGGCCTCATACCGAAGGTTCGCCGCCGCAAGCTCGGAATGGACGGAGACGAGTACCATCAGTTCGCATTCGGAGGGCATCTTCGACGTTGCCCTGGGCACCAACGGCCAGAGAGAAGCTCACGTTGTGTGGACACAGCACGTCGGGGAGGGCGATTCCGACATCTTCTACAGCCGCCAAGTCCTCTCCCTGCCTCACCGGTTCTACATGCCTCTGACCTTCTCACAGTAGCTCTTGCGGCACTCCTGACCACGAGCCGCCCAAGGGCCTGTCGCACAAGGAGTCCCTGCCCTCAACCCCTCACATTCACGTCGCAACGGTTCTTGCCACCGCGGATTGTGGATCGCGCCGGTTGCAGTAGGAGCAGCGCCAATCCATCCAAATGCCCTTCGGAGCGCACTGAGCTCGCGCGCTCCAGCGCACAAGAGAAGAGTGCCTCCTCGTCGATGCTCTTCGCAACCGCCACCACCCTGCGTGGCAATCCCTGCAAGCCCGATCAGCCTCCTCAGACATCCTCATGCCGCACGAGATCACCGGTTGGCCCGAAGCAGGCATCATCCGGGAGTGGGGTCACACTGCCACACCCGGATTCCGCTCGGGAATGACGCTCTCGACTTGGCAGTCCCCGGCTTTTGTGCTACAGTACGATCCCGGTCTGGCCCGTGGACCCAGCACAGGCCACTCGCAGGCACCCTGTCCGTGCACGCCCAGCACCGAGCACATACAGCCCGGACAGACCTTGCCCCGGCATCGGGTCCGCCCAGTGCGTTGGCCAGAGCGGTGTCATCCAGTCGAAGCCTGTTCAGGCCGACGGTGCTGTCGGCGATCACATTCCGTTGGGAGGCATTCCAATGAAGGATCCCCGTCTCGAGAAGCTGGCCGATGTGCTGGTGAACTACTGCACGGAGATTCAAACCGGCGACAAGGTCATCATCCAGGGTTCTACTCTAGGCGAGCCGCTCATCAAAGAGGTATACGCGAAGGTTCTGCAAGCGGGGGGACTCCCGCTTCTGATGACCGCGCTGCCCGGTATGGACGAGCTTCAGTACCGCTACGCCAGCGACGAGCAGCTCGGGCACGTTGCGGAGCCCTACAAGCTCGCATTCACGACCTACGATGCCCGCATCTACATTCACGCGCAGGAGAACACCAAGGGACTAACCTCCGTTGACCCTGCCAAGATGGCACTCAGGCGACTGGCCGGCAAGGAACTGATGGAGACCATGCTGCAGCGCTCTGCCGACGGCGAGTTCAACTGGGTCATCACCCTGTACCCCACGCCGGCGCACGCTCAGGACGCGGAGATGGGTCTGGCGGAATACGAGGACTTCGTCTTTGGTGCTTGCATGCCTGACCTTGACGACCCGGTGGGCTACTGGCGCGACTTCTCGGCCAGGCAGGACAAGATCGTGGAGTGGCTCAAGGGCAAGAGCAAGGTCCACGTATCCGCTCCCGGGACTGACCTGCATCTGAGCATCGCCGGGCGGACGTTCATCAACGCCGACGGGCACAACAACATGCCAAGCGGGGAGGTCTTCACCGGCCCGGTGGAGGACAGTGCAGAGGGCCACGTCACCTTCTCCTATCCGGCGATCTACGCCGGCCATGAGGTAACCGGCGTGCAACTGTGGTTCGAGAAGGGCAAGGTTGTGCGAGCCACGGCAGAGAAGAACGAGGAATTCCTCTTGAGCACGCTCGACACCGACGACGGCTCGCGCTACCTCGGTGAGTTCGCCATCGGCACCAACGAAGGCATCAATCGCTTCACGGGACAGATCCTCTTCGACGAGAAGATCGGCGGCAGCTTCCACATGGCCGTCGGCGCAGGCTACCCGGAGACGGGCAGCGTCAACAAATCGAGCGTCCATTGGGACATGATCTGCGACCTCCGAGATGGCGGCGAGATCACCGTCGACGACGAAGTTCTGTACCGGAATGGCCGATTCGTGATCGACTTCTAGCGCGGCTGGCTCGGAGGAGGCAGTGACAACATCGCGGAGGCTTCCAGCAACGGGGGTCTCCGCTTCCGGGTCATTCACGGCAGGTCAAGCTCGCATCCCGTAGAGAAGGAGGCAAACGTCCAATGGGGGAACTCCGAACCGTCGCAGAGTTGATGGCCATCGCTGCCCGCACGGCACCCAAGTCAGCCGGCCAGGATTTCATCGTCACCAGGATTCTCGAGGACGAGGAGTGTGGCAAACTCGGGGAAGCAATGGTTGCCTATGGGGAGCGTTCGGGCAAGCGCAACTTCGACCGTGATGGCGACAACGTGTCCGGTTCGGCCGCGGTCCTGCTGGTCGGATTGCGTGACGCCAGCCCGTTGGGGCTCAACTGCGGCGCGTGCGGGCACCCCAAGTGCGTGAAACCCAACACGCACGAAGGGGAGTTCAGAGGCCCTAACTGTGCACTTCGCCTCCTGGACCTGGGTATCGCTCTCGGTTCGGCCGCCAAGATGGCCGGCATGATGAACGTGGACAACCGTATCATGTATCGAGTTGGTGTCGTTGCACGCGAGATGGGCTTGATCGATGCCGACTTCGTGATGGGCATTCCCCTTTCGGTCACAGGGAAGAGTCCGTATTTCGACCGATAGATGCTGAAGGCCACAGGGTAGCACCACCGCGAGAGATGATCAAGAACCGGCCTGCGCACCGGTCTGTTTGCTGCCCACGCAGGCCGGTTTCGCTCGACGCCGTTCTTTTGGCCTTGGCCCGACCGTCCCCTTCGGACCAGTCATGCGTTTACAGGTCCGAATCGCGGGTGTCAGACAGTTTCTGACACCAGTATGATAGGTTTTGGCAGAGACTTAGTGCTATACTAATGCCCGAGTCAGACCTACAGTCTCACGGCTGTGGGTCTGTTCGTATCTTGGCGGATAGGATATGAGCGGATCATCTAGAATCAGTGGTTTCTATAAGCTGAACCCCTCCGAGCGCGAGGAAACAGTGCGGGTGTTCGCCGGCTTGGACCAGGAAGACCTGACCCTGACGGTAGAGCGCGCCGACCGCATGATCGAGAACGTGATCGGAGTTCATGGACTGCCCTTGGGCGTCGCCACCAATTTCACCGTCAACGGGCGAGACTACCTGGTCCCCATGGCCATCGAGGAACCCTCGGTGGTGGCGGGTGCCAGTTATGCCGCGCGCCTGGCACGGAGTGGGGGCGGATTCCAGGCCTCCTGCGACGAGCCGCGCATGATCGGTCAAATCCAGGTGCTAGACCTGGACGACCCACAGGCAGCACGCTTGCAGCTTCTATCGGCCAAGGATCGAATCATCCGCCTGGCCAACCAGCACGATCCGGTCATGGTGAGTCTGGGCGGCGGGGCGATGGACCTGGAAGCTCGTGTGATCGTGGACAGTCCCGTCGGAGCAATGCTCGTTGCTCATCTGATCTACGACTGTCGCGACGCCATGGGGGCCAACACGGTGAACACGGCCTGCGAGGCCGTGGCCCCGTTGATCGAGGAGATCACAGGCGGACGAGTGAATCTGCGCATCCTGTCGAACCTGGCGGATCGTCGTCTCGCGCGCGCCCGCTGCACGGTCTCTGCCGATGCCCTGGAGAGAGAAGGCTTCTCGGGCCCGGAAGTGGCTCACCGCATCGTCGAAGCCTATGCCATGGCAGCGGCAGACCCATACCGCGCCGCGACGCACAACAAGGGAATCATGAATGGGATCGACGCCGTGGTCATCGCAACCGGCAACGATTGGCGCGCCATCGAGGCTGGGGCCCATGCATATGCGGCACGCTCCGGCGGATATACTTCGCTCAGCACCTGGGAACTCGGCCCCAAGGGTGACCTCCTGGGCACCATCGAGTTACCCATGGCTGTGGGCATGGTCGGTGGCACCACCAGGGTCCATCCAACGGCCCGGGCGGCGCTGAAGATCCTGGGAGTGCGATCGGCCCGCGAATTGGCGCAGGTGATCGCAGCAGTCGGGCTGGCTCAGAACCTGGCCGCGCTTCGTGCTCTTGCGGCCGAGGGCATACAGAAAGGGCACATGTCGCTACATGCCAGGCAGGTAGCCATGGCCGCCGGGGCCTCTGATAGTGAAGTGGAGTTCCTGGTCGAGCGACTAGTGGCCGACCGGGCGATTCGCCTGGATCGAGCAGACGAGATTCTGCAAGAGTTACGACGAGAGCAAGGGGAGTCACCAACAACATGTCCATCATGAAACCGGCCAGGGCAGTAGGCATCGTGGGATACGGTGCGTACGTGCCCCGTTATCGGATAGCCGGGAAAGAGATAAGCCGGATATGGACCGGCGGGCAGGGCGGGGTCCCGGTCAGGGAGAAATCGGTGCCCGGACCGGATGAAGACACGGCCACGATTGCCATTGAGGCCGCACGCAACGCACTGCTGCGCGCCGCCATCGATCCTGCGCTCATCAGAGCGCTCTGGGTGGGCAGCGAGTCCCCTCCCTACGCGGTAAAGCCCACGTCCACCATCGTGGCCCAGGCCATCGGCGCCACACCCGACACCCAGGCCGCGGATTTCGAGTTCGCCTGCAAGGCAGGAACTGAGGCCGTTGAGGCGGCCGCCGGATTGGTGGGTTCGGGCATGGTCAACTATGCTATGGCGATCGGCGCGGACACGGCCCAGGGCCGGCCCGGCGACGCACTCGAGTACACGGCCGCTGCCGGCGGCGCCGCCTATATCATTGGCCCCAGGGAAGAGAGCATCGCCTATCTGGAAGGCTCCTACTCGTACGTCTCGGACACGCCCGACTTCTTCCGTCGTCCCAACCAGCACTATCCCCGGCACGGAGGACGATTCACCGGCGAGCCGGCCTACTTCAGCCACGTGCTGAGCGCCGCTCGCCACCTGATGGAGGAATTGGGCTATGGACCATCCGATTTCGCAATGGCCGTGTTCCACCAACCAAACGTGAAGTTCCCGACCCGGGCAGCCAAGAGCTTGGGCTTCAGCCAGGAGCAGACTGAAGCCGGTCTACTGGCCAATGAGATTGGCAATACCTACGCGGGGTCATCTCTGCTCGGCCTGAGCGCGATTCTTGACGTAGCACAACCGGGAGATCGACTTCTGGTCGTCTCGTTCGGATCAGGCGCCGGAAGTGACGCTTTCTCCTTCGTCGCCACGGATCGAATCGAGGAGCGGCGCCACAGGGCGCCCGCGACTCAGGACTACATCGATCGTCGGAAGGAAGTGGACTATGGCATCTACGTGCGCTATCGGAAGAAGCTGCACATGCACTGAGGAGGTTGTACAGCGTGCGTGATGTGACCATCGTTGGCATTGGACAAACGGAAGTGGGCGAGCACTGGGAGCGGTCCCTGCGAGACATCGCCGTGGACGCAGTGCTGGCCGCGCTGGGCGATGCTGGACTCGAGCATGCCGATGCACTCTACGTGGGCAACATGCTCGGGGGGGCACTGTCTGGACAGCAACACCTGGGCGCCCTGGTAGCCGACTACGCCGGACTCAGAGGCATCGAGGCAGCCACAATCGAGGCCGCTTGTGGGTCCGGGGGGGCGGCGGTGCGCCAGGGGTACCTGGCCGTCGCCAGCGGACTGCTCGACTCGGTGATCGTCTGCGGCGTGGAGAAGATGACCGAGGAGACCGAGGCCGAGACCGCGGCGGCACTCACCATGGCGGGCGACGCCGAGTACGAGACCATTCATGGCCCGTCATTCGTATCGCTCAATGCCCTGCTCATGCGGCGCTACATGTACGAATTCGGTTGCGAGCGGGAAGACTTCGCCGGATTCGCCATCAACGCCCACCGGAACGCGGTGAACAACCCCAACGCCATGTACCGCAGGCCTATCACAGCGGAGATCTTCGGGCGAGCGCCCATGCTATCGGATCCCATCAGCCTGATGGACTCATCCCCCAACGCAGACGGCGCTGCCGCCCTCGTACTCGTGGCGACGGAACGGGCACACGACCTGGGCCATGACCCCGTGCGCATCGCAGCTTCAGCGGCTGGCAGCGACTCGGTGGCCATTCACGACCGCCGCGATCCGCTCTTCCTGGCAGCAGCTCATCGCTCGGCGGCAGAAGCCTATCGTCAGGCCGGCGTCGAGCCGAAGGACATAGATCTCTTCGAGTTGCACGACGCCTTCACGATTCTGGCGGCCATGTCGCTCGAAGCTTGCGGCTTCGCCAAGAAGGGAGAGGGCGTCAGGCTGGCCAAAGATGGCGAGATCGGCCTCGATGGCCGGATCCCCATCTCGACCATGGGAGGACTCAAAGCCCGTGGCAATCCCGCCGGAGCCACGGGCGTCTATCAGATCGTGGAGGTCGTGCAGCAACTGCGCGGCCAGGCCGGAAAGAACCAGTTGCCCGACTGCCGCCGGGGAATGGCACAAAACATCGGTGGCACCGGAGCAACCGCCATTACGCACATTTTGGAAGCAGGCTCTTGACGCTCCTGCTTCGATCAAGACCGAACGGAGGTATAGCGAGACATGAGAGTATCTGCCCACTGGAGGCAGCGCCAACAGCGCTTGACACTGACCGGTGAACGATGTCTGAAGTGCGGTGCGAGGGTCTTCCCGCCCAGGGATGTGTGCCCCCACTGTCACGAGCCGGCCTACGAGCCCTTTGAGTTCGGAGGACGCGGGGAAGTGTACTCCTATTCCACAGTGTATCACGCTCCTGCCGGTTACCAGCACAACGTGCCTTACACCATGGCGCTGGTCAAGCTAGAGGAAGGCCCAATCGTCACTGCTCAACTCACGGACGTCGATGCTGACGAGGTTCGCATCGGTATGCCCGTGGAGATGGTGACGCGCAAGCTGCGAGAAGAGGGAGAGGACGGACTCATCATCTACGGATACAAGTTTCGCAAGCTGCTACAAGAATCGGCCTGAATCGATAGCCTGAGTCCCTCGTTTCTGGGGAACCGAGAGGCTTCCGCTTTCTACGAGCCACCGTCGCGTGACGGTGGCTCATCGCGTCTATCGGGACCCTCAGACGCAGCGAGAAGCACCATCCAAAGGTAGGAAAGACATCGCGCTTTCTCAGGGCGAGCGGTGACAGCCACTGCTTCGGCCGGGAGGCGCGTCGGTCTTGATCGGCGTTGGAGCGTGGTCTTCTCTGTCGTCCTCTCAGGCGAGCTTCCGCCGACGCGCACTTGCCTGGTGAGGGCGACGATGATACACTGTCAATCAGCTCTGTACGGAAACTGGCCACGTGGCACGACAGAAGCACTCCGGAATACCCGAACTGCCAGCATCCCAGCGGGATCGTTCCGACAATCACCGAGAGAGCGTGCTTGCGCAGAACGATCCTGCACAAGGCCTTGGTGGTCTGCTTCTCAACACCAAGGAGCGTAGTGCCGTGCACAACTTGGAGGGAAGAAGGGTCCTCGACGAGGGGCCTTCGACAGATCTGATCCAGAATGCCGTTATATGAGTCGCCGTGGCAGTCGAGCCCGATGCCTCTCGGCGCGCACCATCACGCCTTCGGCGAAGCCTGTCAAACAGGAGGAAGACAATGCCCGTTCATGTTGGCCTGGACATCGGCGGTACTAAGCTATTGGTCGCGAGTGCCAGTCGTGACGGGAGCATCCTGGACCGCGTTCAGGAGCCGACCCCGCCAGGCCTACAGGAAGGAATCGACGCTCTTAATCGCATGATCGCTTCGGTTGTCGGAGAGCGGAAGGTTGCCTCGCTTGGCGCGGCGATTGGAGGACCCCTGGACTGGAAGCAAGGAATCGTCTCCCCTCTCCACCAGCCGCAGTGGCGAGACGTCCCGCTCAAGGCTATGATGCAGGACAAGTGGGGCTGTCCCTTCTTCGTGGACGTCGATACCAACGTCGCAGCCCTGGGTGAGTACTACTTCGGAGGCGAAAGCGCGCCGAGCTTCCTCTATCTCACGCTGAGCACCGGAATGGGCGGGGGATTCCTGATCGATGGGAAGATCTACCGCGGAGCCGCGGGGGGACATCCCGAGGTCGGTCACCAGGCGATACACTATCGCTGCGCGACGCCCGAGAGGGTAGCGTGCGAATGTGGCATCCCAGACTGTCTGGAGGCACTCGTGTCTGGCAACGGCATTCGCCGCGTCTACGGCAAGCCGGCGGAACACCTGGACGAGCAGGAGTGGGACGAAGTCGCGTACAACCTGGGACAGGGTCTGAGGAACCTTGCCACCATCTATCTCCCGGGTGTCATCGTCTTGGGTGGCGGCGTAGCTCTGGGGAGAGGAGAGAGGCTCGTGACTGCGGCTAGCCAAGTCATGGAGGCGCACCTTGGCCTCGTGCCTGCCCCCAAGGTCCGTCTCAGTCATCTTGGGTATGACACAGCACTCCTGGGCGCTATCGCCGCGGCGATACATGGAATCAGCTAGGATCATTCGGCGACCCCGATGCTCCAACCAACGGGAGAGTCCCGTCTCCTTGTCCACTGCGCTGTCCCTACAGAAGGAACGCTGCCATGAGGAGGAGGCGCAAGATGAAGAACGAGAGCATACACCGTACCCTGCGTTCGGTATTGATCTCCCTGATATCAGTTGCGCTGCTCATCGCGTTGCCTGGGGCATCAGTAGCTCGTGGGCCCTACTCAGTCTCGGCCGAGGACTCGGGCACCGGCCACGAGACGGTGTCTGTCCATCAGTACGCCCTTGGAGCGAGAGACTGGACCGCAGCGACCCCAAGGACTGACATCCTGCTATGGCAGCTAATCGGACCGGCGGGCGGGGAATCGGTGCTCGATATCGATGTTGATCCTCGCAACTCCCAGCGCCTCTATACCGCCACGCAGAATGGCATCTACCGCTCGGTGGATGGTGGTCTGGAATGGGACACGGTTCTCAGTGGTTTCTTCCGCGAGCTGGTGATCGATCCCCAGAACAGCAGCACCATCTACGCTGGCCAGCGCGGGCCCTCCGGTTATGGCGTGTACAAGAGCACCGATGGGGGTGATACCTGGCACCACTACAACCAAGGAATGACGTGTGACAACCTGGCCACCATGTCCATCGCAGCCACCAATCCCAGCATACTCTTCATCGGCAGTTATTGAGACGCTCGCATACAACGTTCCACCGTGGGTGGAACTCACTGGGAAGAAGTGCTCAACGCACGGAGCTTCCTCGGCACAAGCGAAAAGGTCTACATGCGCTGGCTCAACATAGCCCCCTCTGACGCCAATCGCATCTACGTCTTGGCCTCCATCAAGTACTACGACCAGGGCATTCTTCTCAGGAGTGCCGACGGGGGAAACTCGTGGGAGGTGTCCGGCTCGACTATGGACGGTGAGGGAGTATGTTTGGCTGTCGATCCCCACGATCCAGATCTTCTGTATCTGGGATCGTGGCACGGTGCGTGGTACGGTGGCATGTATCGCTCTACTGACGGCGGCAGCACCTGGCAGACCATCACCACAGGACTACCTGCAACATCTGGCGTCTTTCGCTCAATCGCCATCGATCCCACCGATCCACAGCGCATCTACGCCGGAATGAATGGGCAGGTCTTCGGGAGCAACAACGGCGGTGGCCGTTGGCACCAGATTGGAAACACGCTGACTACTGTCGAGGCCCACGACCTGTTGCGGATTGCCGTCGACCCAACGGACCCCGACAACCTGTACGCGGCGGTATGGGGTGAAGGAGTCTACAAGCTGGAGCGCTCGCTCGGGTACGACGTCCACCTGCCCGTGGTAGTCAGGGAATAGCCACCGTGCGAACGGGCACCGTCGAACGGCGCACTTTGCCGAGGCCGTCACCGATTGGCCGAGCAAGCGGCTCTTGAACTACAGAAAGGAGGCACGACCTGCCTATCCGGTATGCGGTTGCGGAGTGCGATCTTGGCTGGATTCTGGTAGCAGCGACCGCCAAGGGCATCTGCTCGATCGAGTTCGCCGGATCGCCCGAAGCCCTGGAAACAGAGCTTCGGTCCAGATTGCCCCTGGCCGATTTCACGGGCGACGATCCCGAGGTAGCGGATTGGCTGGCTCAGGTGCTCACCTACCTGGAGACACCCCGAGGGGGGTTGGATCTGCCCCTGGACGTCCGGGGCACGCCGTTTCAGCAGCGCGTCTGGACCGCCCTGCAGCAGATCCCTCCGGGCTCGACCCTGAGCTACGGAAGCGTAGCCACTAGAGTGGGCCAGCCGAAGGCAGCCCGCGCGGTGGCCCAGGCTTGCGCATCAAACCCGATTGCCGTGGTCATCCCGTGTCACCGCGTCGTCCGAAGCGACGGCGGCCTGGGAGGCTATCGCTGGGGGATTGAGCGCAAGCGCGAGTTACTCGACCGCGAGGCCCAGGAGCTGGGTCGGTGACTGCAGCCGAATGGCGGTCCGGTGGGGCGCTGACGGCAGAACTGACACTGATCGTGGCACCGGTCGTCATCCGCCACATGCGGCTTTGCCTGGCACTCCCGGCTCCGGCAGCGCATCATCGTCACAGACAGACACACCATATGGACTGTTCCAGTGGGATTTAACAATCAACGGAACATGCGTACGGTACCACTCGGGCGCATCGCCATAACCAACCCGGACCGTCCCCCCGGCGATCACCGTTACTGGTATCTCGTTGTCCGTCGTCGATTCGTAGCCCTCCGGATCGACTTCCCTCACCACGTAGTCGCCCGCGGCCACTTCCACAAACAGGCAGGTTCCGCCCTCGCCGGTGAAGGCGTGAGCCACCCGAGACATCAGGAACGACGTTTCTGCCCCACCAGCCACGGCCCCTCCAACATCGGGCCACAACTCCACCCGCACTCGTGCGAGACCGGGCTCACCGGGATCGCAAGCACCATCCCGATTCGTGTCCGACCATACCATGGCCTCGATGCTGCCGGTGGCCCCAGGTGTGCTCGTCGCAGTTGGTGCAGCCGTCGCCGTGGTTGTAGCCTCAGCCGTGCTCGTGGCCGTCGGAGTGGCCGAGGGGGTAGCTGCCGCCGTCGCTGTTGCCGTGGGGGTAGCTGTTGCTGTCGTCGTCGGCGTGGGCGTGATGTCCATCGGCGGCGCCAGTAACAGGGTTGTCTCGGTGTATACCTCGGGGGCCAGCAACTGCGTAGCCATTGCCCTCAGAGTGTTGGTGATCACGGTCTCCGGCGGCGTGGTGCGCAGGCTGCGAACAACCACCTCACCACGCCACACCTCCCCTGGCCGCATGTCGCCGATTTGCCACACCTTCTCAGATGCACCAAAGTCTGCACCTAGCAGGTGCGTCCACGGACTGGGGATAGTGTCAGTCACCACCACACCAGTGAGAAGGATATCCCCGCTGTTGGTGACTACTATGTCATAGCCCAGATTCCAGCCAATGTACCACGGGTCGGCTCGATCAGTCTTGGTCACGGTCAGTTCGCCGAACGCGTTCAGCCAAACGTCGTTCGCCTCTCCGAAATTGGCCACGAAGGCATCCAGATCACCGTCCCCATCCACGTCGCCCAGACTCATGCCCAAGCTATGACAGCTACCGAGATCCTGGCCATTATCGGTGAAAGCACCCGAACCGTCGTTCAACCATATCTTGTTGGGCAGACCATAGAAGTTCGCCACGAAAGCATCCAGGTCACCGTCTCCATCTAGGTCCCCGAGGCTAACATCAGTGCTAGGCGAGCCGCCCAGAGCTTGGCCGCTGTCGGAGAAGACCGCCGAGTCATCATTCAGCCACACCGTGTTTGCCTCGTCCAGATCACTCGCCACGAAAGCGTCCAGATCACCGTCACCGTCCAGATCCCCCAGACGTACACCCCAGGCAAGCGAGATGTCCATAGCCTGGCCGCTATCGTGGAAGACCCCCAATCCATCGTTCAGCCAGACTTGACTGTCACTCAGATAGCGCGTCATGAAGGCATCCAAATCGCCGTCACCGTCCAGATCCCCCAGACTCACACAAGTGTTGTACGCGGTACCCAGACTCTGGCCACTGTCCACGAAGTTGCCCGATCCATCGTTCAGCCACACCTTGCTGGCTCCATCATTCGCCACGAAGCCATCCAGGTCACCGTCGCCATCCAGATCCCCCAGCCCAACACTCTGACTATCGGAGCTCCCCAGACGCTGGCCGCTGTCGGAGAAGGCGCCCGATCCATTGTTCAGGTATACCTCGTTGCCCTGACCACTGTCATTGGCGAAGAAGGCATCCAGATCGCCATCACCATCCACGTCACCCAGACTCACGTCCCAGCTACTCGCGCTACCCAGATCCTGACCGCTGTCAGTGAAGACTCCCGAGCCGTCATTCAACCACACCTTGTTGGGCTGATCGTAGTTCGCCACGAAGCCGTCAATATCTCCGTCGCCATCCAGATCTCCCAAGGCCACGCGCGCACTGGCAGAATCGCCAAGAGACTGACCGCTGTCAAGAGACAGACCACTGCCCGCACTCACGGCCGCACGGAACTGCCAGACTGTGGAGGAGACGGGCTCGGTAGCGCCCACGCTCAGGGTGCCTGTCGTGGCAGTGGTCTGCACCAGCTCACCCGGCTTGAGATGATTGGCGGGCAGCAGGCTGATGGTGCCCCCATCCACGTCATAGGTGGTCGTCAAGAGTCCCGTCTCCATGGCATGCACGGCGAAGGTCTGGGTGCTCACGGTGCCGGCATCAATGGACTCGCCATAGGTCACACTGATAGACGTTGTCACAGGCACGGTATGCGCGCAGGCGTCGGGTGAGATGACCGGAGGCCCCATATCCAGGAGCGGAGCCGCCCAGGAGCCGCTCACCAGCAGTAGCGCGGACAGCAAGAATCCCAGACCCAGTGCCGGGGTAAGCAGAAGGTATCGTATCTTCATAGGGGTGCCCTTCGACTGGCTCCACACCAGTTCTATGTCAGCGTGTTTGCCCGACGGGATCAAGGACCGTTTCGCGGAGGTACGGGATCTGTCACCTGGGGAAGCGGACTTGGCCGTTTCGGATGCATTCCGAGGAACTCACGAACACAATCATAGCATACCTTGCGATGGAATGCAAGGCATGGGTGTGCGGGTGTCGATGTTCAATGAAATTGTCACCCACTAACTGTTCAGTGATAATGTCACCCTATGAAGAGAATGGTGACGTTGTCGATGAAGGAAGTGAAGAGGGTAGAGGTGGTGGCGCACTTTGAAGCGGGGCTGATACGTGGTGGCGAGGCGGCTGAAGTACTAGGCCTGTCCTTGCGACAGTTCAGGAGAGTAGTAGCTGCATACAGAAAGGAGGGTGCAGCGGGACTGGCGCATGGCA
>Ga0180432_10003559_pt1 | contig 22040 bp, 25 predicted proteins | sample SS_ome_10_FD_132414 | JGI IMG/M metagenome (GOLD analysis project Ga0180432, IMG submission 132414) | Hypersaline lake sediment archaeal communities from the Salton Sea, California, USA - SS_1_MS_2 metaG | ecosystem: Environmental > Aquatic > Non-marine Saline and Alkaline > Hypersaline >...
AATGATCGAGAGCCCGAGAGCCAGCGATACGAGACCGGTGAAGACCCGACTGATCTCCCTCGCTAACCTTATCTTTATGATGCCCAGCTCTGACAACTCCACACCAACTAGCAGGCCCGATAGGACGACCACGCTCGCGACACAAATGGCGACCTTACTCCCCTTCGCCCCTCGAATCCTCCATATCCCGTACCCGAGGGCAACAAGAATCGACGTGCGAGCGACAATTCTTCTGGCATCAGCCAAATAGAGGGTCAACAGCCGCCCGATATCGTGTTGGGCCAGCTCACCTTGTCCCAACAAGACGGATGAGATCTGATCCAGCAACGGCCTCAGAATACCGATCGCCCAGAAGCTCCCCAGTACCGCCGCTGAAGACGCCAGCGCACCGGCGATGATCCAGACACAAACGCCGTTCAGATCGATTTCAACTTCGGTTATCCGGCCGTACAGCAACAGTGAGATCGGGAAAGCCGCCATAAGTAGCAGTGTCATTCGGCCAAATACCGACAGAATCAAGAGAGCTCCCATCAGGAAACCACAGACCGACCGTTCCTTGGATGAAGGTCGATTGAGCAACCTGTCCAGCAGCCATAACTCGATCGAGAGCACAAGTGCCGGGAAGGTGAAGTAATCTATAATCATCGTGGCTGCGGCACCGCTTATCAACACGCCCGTACCGATCGCGAGCAACGCGACCTCGCCTCGGTCGAAGTGCCGTGACAGGATCGAGTAGACCAAACCCGCGTTGGTCGCCCCGATCAATGCGCCGCCAAGCCTGGCCCACAGGACCGAAGGGCTACCAGGAAGCAAGAGCCACAGCCCCCCGATGCAGTTCGAGAGCGGGAAACTCCAATCCAGAGAACCGAACTCCGAGTATTCAACTAACCGCATCTGATCGGTCAGATGCCATCCGAGATCGGTGAGGTCCAGACCCTGGAACATGAACACTACTTGAACCAGTAGGACTACCAGGAAAACAAGAAGCAACCGTATTCTGGACGACAATCTCGCCCACCCCATCCCCCAACCCGATCCTAACTCATGGCAGCTATGAATACCCCGCCGACTATAACTACTATCCCGACAGACCTCATCACAGATACTTTTTCCCCGAGAAACAGGGCGGAACCTATGAGCACCAGGGCATATGTTAGGCTGACCGTTGCCGGATACGCGTAACTCACGTCGGCCAAAGAAAGGATCTTGAGCCAGATTAGCATACTCACCGCGTAGCAGGCGAGTCCCCCGATCACGAGAGGACTTCCCAGAATCTCCCTCGCCAGTTCAGGCAGTTGCGGGAAAGTCATCCCTCCACCCGTGAAGCCGGTTACTCCTCTCTTCAACATCAGTTGGCCGAAACCATTCAGAAGCACAGAAATCGAGATATATGACCAAACGCTCAACCTGTCCTCTCCTCCCCCGCAGGAGGAAGCGCCCCTGCTTAAAACGTTGTTGTGGTGCAGCTGCAGTAGCTAATCCGACACATTTACATGGAAGGCTTTCCGTGTCGCGATTTGGATTTGGGATGGGTTGCGCACCTCAGAAGCGAGCCTAACGTTGGTCATGCCTGCATACAATGAGGAGGCTAACGTGCGGGATGCGGCACTCGATGCAAACGAGGTGCTTTCCGGGCTCGGTCTGGCCGACTACGAGATCATCGTCGTCGATGACGGGAGTTCCGACCGAACGCCAGAGATCCTCACCCGCACAAGTGATGATATTCCGCGTCTCAGGGTGGAGATTCATCCACGGAACCTGGGTTACGGCGCCGCCATACTGACGGGAATGAGAGCCGCCAAGATGGAATATCTGGCATATACCGATTCGGACCTACAGTTCGACCTTTCGGATCTCGCCAGAATGCTGGAACTATTAGAGGAATACGACATTGCTGTTGGATATCGAATCAAGCGCGATGACCGTCCCCACAGACTTCTTATATCGAAGGCTTACAACGCTCTGTGCCGAGAACTCTTCAGACTTCGGTTGAGAGACATAGACTGCTCACTCAAGATCCTTCGGTCCGAGGTAATGGAGGGGATGGAGATGTGTACCAGTGGGTTCGGGTTCGACCTTGAACTACTTGTCAGGTCGATCAGAAGTCACTACAGAGTAGTCGAGATACCGGTAGGCCACGCCAGAAGGAAGGGCGGAGAGTCAACGGTTTCGGCGAAAGAGATGTTCCGGACCGCTGTCGAGCTACACAGGGTGCTTAGGCTGCTCTGAATTTGTGGTGGGTATCGAGGAATACATAAGAACCCTGATCCAGCTCCTGTCCTCATGAACTCGGCCAACTGGCATCACGATCTTATGACAATCGCGGACCTGGGCATATACGGGGAGGAAGAGATCCTGGACCTGGACCCCGCCCAGGTAGCGGAGAGGAAGCGGGAGCTGGGTTTCAACACCGAGCACCTGACGTGCAGCGACGTCTACGGCGGGGAGAAGGGAATATTCTACTTCCAGACCGATATCGCCGAGAGCGTCCCCAGGGACTTCCTGGCCGAGTACCTGCCCGAGGCCCATGCCCGAGGGATCAGGGTCCTGATCTACTACAATGTTCACTGGATGCAGACCGAATTCGCCATGAGGCACCCGGAGTGGCTCCAGGTTGAGAGGGATGGAGAGATCAAGGAGGACCTTTACGGGTCGGGTTGCGCCCCTTGCGTCAACTCGCCGTGGCGCGACTGGTCATTGCGGGGTATCCGGGACCTGGCGAGGTACGACATCGACGGCATATTCCTGGACGGCCCCATATTCGTCCCCCGCGGCTGCTACTGCGACAGCTGCCAGAGGCTCTTCAGTAATACATACGGAGAGGACCTCCCGAGGGAGGAGGACTGGGGAAGCCCTGTATGGAGGGATTTCATAGATTTCCGGTACCGAAGCCTGGCGAGGTATCTGGAGGACGCGGGGAGCGCCCTCAAGGAGGAGAAACCCGAAACCGTGATCTACATGAACTGCACCGGCCTCTCCCCGGGCTGGCCTGCGGCCCGCGACAACAGGACACTGATGCCCCACCAGGACATCCTCGGCGCCGAGGGCGGCTTCCTCTACTACGACCTCCGGACAACCCCCCTCTGGAAACCCGGGATGTGCGCCAAGCTGCTGGAGACCCAGTCGTGCGGCAAGCCGACCGTGGTCTTCATCGCCGGGGCCAACAAGGGATGGGACGAATACATACTCCCCGCGGCCGAGACCAGGCTCCTGTTCGCCGATACCGTGGCCAACGGTGCGAATCCCTGGTACGGCATACCGCTGCATCGCTCCGACCGCCCCGGCGCTTTGGCTGCGGGGGAGATGAACCGCTTCCTGCTTGAGAACGCCGAGTATCTACAGAACACCAAGCCCCTGTCCCGGGTCGCGATGCTGTGGTCCACGGTGACAGCCGACTTCTACAGGGCGAGCGTCCCGGTGACCGACTTCACCCCGGAGGGAAAGGAGCTCGAGCGTCGTGAGAAGGCCGGCGACTTCTCGGCCAGCTTCCTCGGATGCTACGAGGCCCTGGTCCGGTCCCATGTCCCATTCTCGATCATAGACGAAGCCTACCTGAGCGGGGATGGACTATCGCGATACGACCTCCTGCTTCTGCCGAACTGTGCCTGCCTCTCCGACCAGGACTGCCACGAGATCGAAGCCTACGTGAACGGGGGAGGCAACCTCATGGCGAGCTTCGAAACATCGCTCTACGACGAGTACGGCTCCCGGCGTGATGACTTCGGCCTCTCCAGGGCGATGGGGACCAGCGCCGGCAGGGGAACCTTCGGCCCCATGAAGCTGGACTACGCCTCGGCGGTGGAGGAGGACCCGGTCCTGGAGGGACTGAGTTCCAAAGACATACCGTCGCCCATATACGGATTGGAGCTGTCCGACACCACCGCGAGGACGCTTCTGGCCTTCCGGCACAAGATGCCCGCGCGATACGTCCACCTCCCACCGATATCGGATAACCCCCTTTTGACCGCCAACCGACTCGGGGAAGGACGCTGCCTCTACGTAGCCGGGAACCTCTTCGAGCACTATGCCCAGTACCACAACCCGGACTACCGCAGGATAGTCGCCAACAGCGTGGCGCAGCTTGCCAGGCGTACGGTTGAGCTGCGTGACTGTCCGGGCAGCGTGGAGGTCGTCCTCAGATGGCAACCGGAGAGACACAGGCTCATGGTTCATCTCATCAACTTCACCGCGGAGATGACTCGTCCCATGGAATCAGTCGTTGCAGTCAAGGACATGGACATCGTACTTCACATCCCCGGCCTGCCGCGTACTGCAACCGCCCTCAGATCGGGGTTCAACCTGGATCTGACCGAGACCGACGGAGGCTCCCTCCTACGAATTCCCGAGATGAAGGAGTACGAGGTCCTGGCCATAGAACCGGTTGACCTCGATCTCTGAAGCCCATCCCGGGGACAGGACGACTTTCAGAGCGGTTTTGCGATAATCCGCTTGATTCTGGCCTCGAATAGCTTCCTCGATATAGCCGGCCTCAGTACCATGGCAGTATCGGCGCCCTTTCCGGTGCCCGCTATCGAGACCACATCCCCGTCGGTTGGTATCAAACCCGCATCGGAAGCCATGGCCGCTATCTCCACACAGACCTTCACCCCCTCGCAGAACATCCTCAGGGTCTCTCTGATAACCATTCCTATCGATCCCTGGTCAGCTAGCTGGTTCACGCCGTCGAAAGCGTGCGAGGTGGTCAGGACCTCGACCCCCTTCCCCTCCAGCTCTTCCCTCAGCTCGGCCGGAAACTCCTGGAGATTGGCTCCCTTGCGACCGGTGACGTGGGTCACCACGACCAGATTCCGGTCACCGAACACCTCGGCTGCCCGCGCGGCCGTGAACCCGGTTGTCGAGGCGACCACGATGTTCTCTATTCCCTCACTGTGGGCGAAATCCCTGGCGGCCTGCAGGGTGGCATCGGTGTTTGGTTTGCCTTCCTCCTCAAAATACATTGTCTCAGACATGTAAGCACTATGCCTCGGTGTCGAGACCCCCCTGAAATATCTTCGAATTCTCACCCGGTACCGGCGAGTTCCCGCGTGGCCAACCTGACAGCCTGCTCCGAGTTCAGCTTGGGTCTAAGACCCACGGCTCTCAGCTTTCCAACATCGAGCTCGGTAACCGGTATATCGCCCCTCCAGCCGCCCCGCCCCCCGGTGTAGGTGTGTTCGACGCCCTGGAGGCCCAGCTCGTCCTCAACGATGACGGCAAGTTCGTCTACCGACAGGGTATCCCCGGTCCCCAGGTTGAATATGTCGCTACCGGTTTTCCCCATGCAGGCCAGCATCGCGCCGACGCAGTCACTAACATGGAGGTAGCTCTTTCGCTGTCTGCCGTCCCCCAGTATCTTCAGGGTTCCTTCATCGGCCCTGAGTTTGGAGATGAAGTCGTGTATCACGCCCTGGCCAGACCTGCCCCCGACCACGTTTGCGAACCTGAATATCCAGTACCTGAAGCCGAATCCGCTGGAGTAGGCCGTTACGAGCCCCTCGCCGGCAAGTTTGCTGGCCCCGTACAGCGATATCGGTTTGAGGGGCCCGTAGTCCTCGGGCGTCGGGACCTCCGCCGCCTCGCCGTAGACCACCGAGCTAGATGCGAAGACTATCCCCTCCGTGCCCTCTGTGACCATCGCCTCCAGCAGGTTACGGGTGGCCAGAACGTTGTTCCTGAAGGTGGAATCCCGCTTCCCCGGGTCCGAGAACCCACCCCGGATCACCGGGTCCGCGGCCATGTGGAAGACGCAGTCGCAGCCCCGGATCGCCCCCGGGATCTGGTCCTGCTCACACAGGTCGCCCTCGAAGAAGTTGAAGCCCTTCGATTTCTCGGCCTGCAGGATGTTCTTTATCCTGCCGCTGCTCAGGTTGTCGATCACGTTGACTGTCCAACCGTCGGCCAGAAGTCTATCGACGAGATGGCTACCGATGAATCCCGCTCCTCCGGTCACCAATGCCGTTCTGCGTGCCAAGACGACACCGATCCCCCTTTGCCGGGATGCCTCATAAAATGATTTCCAGTAGTTACAGCCGTGCTTCTACCTGATATCATCCAGCGCCTTCATCTCCTCACGGCTCAGCTCCCAGTCGAGGATCGCTAGGTTTTCCTCCAGGTGCGTCCTGCTAGATGACTTGGGAATCACTATCATCCCCTTCTGGAGCAGCCATCGGAGGGCAACCTGTGCCGGGGTCTTCCCCCGCGTGGACGCGACCTCCCTCACCGTTTCCCCGCCGCTCCCCACCGCACCTCCTTCTAGTGGTGAATAGGCGGTGACAGAAATGCCATGCTTGCTGCAGAATTCGAGGATGTCCTCCGGCTTCTCGTGAAGATTGAACTTGATCTGGTTGTTAGAAATCGGGATATCCGCGACCTCAATGGCCTCCTCCAGGTGCTTAACCGTGAAATTGCTGACGCCGATACTCCTCGCCTTCCCTTGGTCGATGATCTCTCCGAGGGCCGAGAGTGTCTCCTCTACGGGCACGCCGTCCTCCGATGGCCAGTGGATTAGGAGGAGGTCGACGTAGTCGGTGCCGAGCTGTTCCAGGATCTCATCGGTCTGTCCCAGGACCTTCCCGTAGGTCAGGCTGTCCTTCCACACCTTGGAGGTTATGAACAGCTTGGACCTGTCGAACCCGGTGATCGCCTCCCCGATCTCGTTCTGGTTCCCGTAGACATAGGCGGTATCGATATGGCGATAGCCGAGCTTCAGGGCCTGCGAAGTGGCGTCTATGCACTCCTTGCCGTTGAGCTTCCACGTCCCAAGCCCGATCACTGGCATCTCGTATCCGGATGGGAGTTCGATGGCCTGCATGATGATCTACCCTGGGGCCTCCCGATGGGTGCCGATATAACTCTCACCTTGTGCTAGTTCCTGTACTAGATTACGATATGGTTCGGCGCAATTGGGAAAATCCCGAGCCAAATCCACGAATATCACAGCTAAATCGGGCTGCAGACCCAGCCATCACAAATAATATCCCATCGATATTGCGAAAATTGTTGCTTTAAGAATCAGTAAATGCTGATTTCAACTCGAGTCGTCGATAGATGAATCACCCCTTTGGAAGCAGGGCCCCGTTGCTCACCTCGTACTGAGCGCGCAGCTTCTCGGCCCTGGAATCCAGCTCTTTCAACTGTTCCCGCGTGAGGGGCTCCATCTCCTCCCCTATAGACGCGTCCTCCTCGACCTCCTCGAGGCTCGAAACCCCCACTATCGCGGTCGGCACGCCGTGGCCCCACACGTAGTTCAGGGCCTCGGGCACATTGGTCAGGGCGCCCTTCCCGAGCGTCTTCATGGCCACGATCCCGACGTCCATCTCCTTGGCCCTGGGTATGAGCCTCTCACGAGCGCCGTCATACACGTAGTTGAACGGCACGACCAGGTTCGAGAACTCCCCCGACTCTATCGCGGAAGCCAGGAACTCCGGGTGATGATCGGTGATCCCTATGTGGTCCACCGTTCCCTCGTCCTGCGCCCTCTTGATCACCTGCAATCCACCCTGGTCGCCCATTCCCTGTTCGAACTTACCCTCGGTTATCCTGAACTGTACTATGTCGAGGTGATCGGTTCTCAGATCCTCGAAGGCCTGCCTGAGCTGGCTCTCGGTCTGGCTCCTCTTGGCCCCGAATATCTTGACGTTGAGGATGCAGTCGTCCCTCCGCCCCTCGATCGCCTCGCCGACCTTGGATGCGCTGTTCCCGTAGGTGGGAGAGGTGTGAATGTGGTTGATGCCCAGATCCACGGCCCGTTTGACGATAGCCACGGCGCTCTGCCTATCGACATCCTTGATCGGGATGCCCCCGAACCCGACAACGGATACCTCTAGGCCCGTTCTTCCCAGTGTCCTGTATTGCATGTCTCAAACCTCACCGGGAGGCTAATAGATATTGGCCAAAATCCCCTACCGCGCCTCAGACCCGAAGCCTGGTATGGGATACATCCCGGTACAGACGCCTGCGGATCATGAGGGAGAACAACACGTATCCGGCCAGGATCATGGTCCCCGTCACCGAGCACCACTCGATCACGTAGATCCAGAGCAGGGCGCGATCCTTCACCTTCATCGCCTCGTCGACCTTCTCCTGGAGCTCCGAATTGAGGACCTCGATCTCGTCTATCGCCGCCTGCAGCTCCATATCGATGTACAGGGAGTTGACCTCCCGCCTCCGCGCATCGATCTTACCCAGGTCCCGCAGGAGGTTATTCGTGTTGGCGTTGAACATATCGGCGAACTCCACTATCGAGAGGAAGAGCAGCCTCCGGGAATCATAGTTCGAGAACCTCTCACGCACCAGCATATCCATCGCGGGATCCGGTATCTCTGTCTTTGCCGAGTAGTATATGAAGGACGAGAAGACATGGGGAGCCCACTCCCAAGCGCCGCCGATCGTCGAGAAGGCGTAGGCCGCCCTCCCGCCCCAGTCATGGACTATGGCCAGAGACCTGCCCTCGCCCACATCCATGTATGCCAGGGCGGGGCGCCCCGGAGGGTGAGACCTGGTCCTGGCCACAACCCTCGATCCCTGCTTCTCGAACACCCTGTTGTGCGATACCCATGAGGCCTCCTCCCACGGCACCCCGGCCACCAGTGGATGCCGGGGTTCGGCCACGTCTATCCTGAAGTAGTACTGGGACCATCCCTGCGAGTCATCCGCACACACCACCGGCATTACCACGTCGAGAACCGTCTGACACCAGTTGTTGTTCACCCCCCTCCAGTCGGTCCCCCCGAACGAGGCCGGATCGTCGGCCATCACGAAACCCATGCCCTCACCGATCACAGAATCCCTGGTCCAGAGCTTGAACTTCCCCAGGTGGTACTGGAAGGCCCCTGTTATGCACACCACGTCGTATCCGGTTCTCAGGTCCTCCTCCCGTCTGGGCAGGTAGAGCCTGTAGTACCTCATGGTCTCTTCGGTACCGATAACCGCAACCTCGCTCGGAACGGGGAGGATCTCGATACGGGGGTCGTTGAAGAAGAAAGTGGCGGCGAAGTTGCCCTGCTTGAAGGCATCTCCAATGTGTAGAAGCCTGATCCTGCCCGTCTCGGGGTCAACCTTGCCTCCGGCGTTGGCCACTAAGAGGACCGCCAGCAGGAGGAGCATCGAAACCCTGACCGATTGCCAGCTGATGATCGGTATGGTAACGCCAATCGGGCCTTTCATGATATATTTCAGGCGATTCGATTCATGAAATATATGACGGATATTCAGCTCGCCCTGGACCTGACCGACCTCGATCGAGCCCTGTCGCTGGCCCGGAAATCCCTCAAAGGCGGAGCCACTATCATCGAGGCGGGCACCCCGCTGATCAAATCCGTCGGGATGGAATCGGTGCGTAGTCTATCCTCACTGCTCGGAGGTCGGGTACGCCTGGTCGCCGACATGAAGACCTCCGACGCGGGTTACACGGAAAGCGAGATGGCGGCGCAATCAGGCGCAGATGTCACAACCGTTCTCGCCGCCTATCCGGATGCCGTGAGGGAAACAGTGAGGGCCGCCGGTGACTACGACATCTCGGTTATGGCGGATCTCATGGAATCCGAGGACATCGTAAGGACCGCAGCGAGCATGGAGGAGGTTGGCGTTGATCTGCTGTGCGTTCACTCGGGCATAGACACAGGCGTCGATCTCGCCTCCTCATTCGAGATTCTCAGTAAGGTCGCAGGGAACGTGAGCATCCCGGTTGCGGCGGCGGGGGGCCTTGATCGCCTTACCGCACCGGAGGCCGTCGAGCACGGATCGTCGATAGTTATAGTCGGAAGGGCGATCACCGAAGCCGAGGATGCGATGGTGGCCACGGCCGAGATCCGTTCGGCCATCGATCTTGTGGGATCCTAGCGAGCATCCGCCACTCAGGACCCCCGCCCGTACCTTAGCGAACTCCTAGCAGCCGAGAGTAATATCCTCAGGTAACAGATCCAGCAACAGTCCTCGGGGCGCTGGTAGAAGCAGCCTCTCCTGAACCCTGGGAAGTGAATCACTTCTCAATCTGGGCGATCCGAGCTTATATCATCCCGCTAGAGGGTCAATCGATACGTATCGAAAGCGTTGATCACACCATGCCTTTGGCTTTCTCCGAGCGCTGACCCACCACCCGGTTTCAAGGATTGTCGGAAATGGGACTGTAATGATTCGAACTTCCGGGGGATTGTCTTAATATACCCCGCCTCCTAGATAGTGGCAATGGCCGATATCACGAAGGCAGTAATACCGGCCGCCGGCCTCGGCACCAGGCTGCTGCCCGCCACCAAATCGCAGCCCAAGGAGATGCTGCCGGTGGGCAGGAAGCCCTGCATCCAGTACGTAATCGAGGAGCTCCAGGAGGCGGGGATACAGGATGCCCTCATCATAACCGGGTCGACCAAGAGGGCTATAGAGGATCACTTCGATGAGAACCTTCTCCTGCGGACGGAGCTGATGGCCGGGAACAAGACATCCCTTCTCGATCACCTATCGGAGATAGACTCATTAGACGTCAGGATATGCTACATCCGGCAACGCCTCCCCACCGGGATGGCGGATGCGGTATCCCTAGCCAGGGGATTCGTTGACGATGAGCCCTTCGTCCTGGCCCTGGGCGACACCATAATCGACTCCCAAGGAGACCCCATGCTAAATCGGCTCATCGCCAAACACCTCGAGATCAAGCCCAAGGCGACTATCGCCGCGAAGAGGGTATCCGGCAAGGAGGTGGAGAGGTACGGCGTTCTTGACGTGGAGAAGCTGACCGACTCCCTCTACGCGATCAAGGACATAGTGGAGAAGCCCAAACAGGAGGAGGCGCCGAGCAACCTCACTATCTCCGCCAGGTACGTGCTCGAACCGGAGATATTCGATGCCATCGACGAGACCTCCAACACCAGAGGGGAGAGGCTATTCACCGACTCGCTGATGATACTCTCCAAGCGTGGATCGGTTGTAGCACTCGAGAACAGCCCGACTGACATCGTCTACGACATTGGCTCGCCATCCCTCTACGCCCGCGCGTTTCTCTCATTCGCGCTGAAGGACGCCGAGATGGCAGACGGGCTCGAGGACTTCATCTCCGATGACTGAGGGCCCCCTCATCTCAGATTCCTGAGCCGGTCCCTGAAGAAATAGTGAACCGACGCCAAGATGATCACCGATATCATCAATCCCGCGACCCCGTTGTAAGAGAAGCCTCTGGTCGCGATGCTCAGCGCAGTTCCCGACGCCGGCGGGTGCTCAAGATCGGCTATGACCATCAGGAATATCGACAGTCCCACGGCGAAGGAGTACGCGACTATGGTGAGGTCTCCCACCGGGAGCAGGGTGGCAACCGAGCCGGACAGCACGCCGATCAGGTGCCCGCCTATCACGTTCGCCGTGTTGGCGGTGCTATCCTTCGGAAGCGCGAATACGATGAAGGCCGTCGCCCCCACCGACGCGACTATGATCGGCCTCTCCTGGATATTGAGAAGGAGAAGGGCGAGGATAACAGTGATTATCGCAAACAGGCTCTGGAACACGTAGTTCTTCCAGTGCCGCCTGAACTTGGACCCCAGGTTCTCCACGCGTTTCCACATGCAGCAACTTTAAAGCCTTCGAATATAAGTTTAGCACGGCTCCCTCCCCGATGAGATCTACCCCTATTTCCCGGTGACCCGGCATCGTACCCGGCCTGCTAGACACCGTTCGCCTTCCAGACCGTTCCGGTGAACACATAAGAACCGTTCCGGCCCCCCGGAAGTAGATCAATGGCTTCCCAAAACGTCGTTGAACTGATCGAGGCGACCAAGATCTATCGACTGGGCGAGTCAGCCCTTCCCGCGGTCGATAGCGTTAGCCTCGCCATCGAGAGGGGGGAGACACTCGCGATCGTCGGTCCCTCGGGGTCCGGGAAGACCACCCTCCTCAATCTCATCGCCTGTATGGACAAGCCATCCGAGGGAAAGGTGATGATTGAGCAAACCGACACCTCGACGCTGGATGCAGACCAGCTTGCCGAGCTCAGGGCCGAGCGGGTGGGCATGGTCTTTCAGTTCTTCAATCTCATACCGGTCCTCACCGCGGTCGAGAACGTCGAGATGCCGATGGTCTATGCCGGGATCGGCACCAGAGAGGAGAGAAGGGAACGGGCCCTGGAGATGCTGGAGTCGATGGGTATCGCCGACAAGGCCGGGAGATATCCGTCGCAGCTATCCGGGGGAGAGAGACAGCGGGTCTCGATAGCACGGGCGGTGGTCAACGGCCCTGCGATACTGGTGGCCGATGAGCCGACGGGCAACCTCGACTCCCACACCAGCAAGATGGTATTCGAATCCCTTAGAAGTCTATCCCAGGAGGGGCAGACAACCCTCATAGCCACCCACGACCAGAACGTGGTCGATTACGCCGGGAGGATACTCCAGATGGAGGACGGGAGGCTTTCCTAGTGAGGGAGATCGCGACCCTGGCATGGAGACACACCAGCAGGCGGCGGGGGCGGACGGTTCTCACCGTGCTGGGAATAGCCATCGGGTTCGGGGCCATCATAGCGATCCTCTCCCTAACCTTCGGCGTCCAACGGTCGGTGGAGCGGACATTTGACCCTATTGCCAACGATGCCATCGTGGTCCCCTTGGCCCAGGGGGTCTCGGATCAGCCGGATACCCCCTCGCGTCCGATGGGCCAGGTACCGCGTCGCAGAACACTGATCCAGAGCGGATACATCGACGAGGAGGCATTCAACGAGCTCATCCAGTTGCCAGGTGTGGAGAGCTACATCGCGAGGTCGAGCCAGATCCCGATTCAAACCTACTTCCGGCAACGCCAGATTAGCCTGCCGGCGATGGCCATAGACCCCGAGGCCGAAGCCGAGCTTGGTCAGATCGTGCTCGAATCCGGGTCCTGGCCCGGGTACAAGGAGGCCCTGGCCGGGCAGATACTGGTCAGGATAGCCGGGATCGGCGAGGGCGATAGGATAGCCCTGACGGACGAAGAGGGCAACACGCACGAGATAACCGTTAGCGGGCTGGTTAGCGCCGCCAGGGAGGCGAGATTCGGTGCCCCTCCCAACACTCCGCTCTTCATCACCTTCGAAACCGCCCGCATCTTCACCAACCAGTCCAGGTACTCGACCCTGGTCCTGACCGCGAGCGACAGGGAGGGGGCGAGGGAGATCGCGGATCTGGTACAGGCCGGTTATCCCAACCTCACGGCGCTGACCTTCGAGGACTTCACCGAGACCATAGAGAGCACCCTCAACCAGTACAGCCTTTTCCTGCTCAGCATCGGGATACTCGCGGTGGCGGTGGCTGCACTGGGCTCGGCAAATACAATGGTGGTATCCACGATGGAGCGCACCAGGGAGATCGGCATAATGAAGGCAACAGGCGCCAAGAGCGGTTTCATTCTCAGGGGCTTCCTCCTCGAATCCCTGCTGCTGGGCCTGGCAGGAGGCGTGATCGGCGTCCTGTTCGGCTATCTGGGTTCCCGGGTCCTGGAATTCATGGTTTTCAGGCTGAACATCGCCAGCATCGGGCAGACCTCCGCATTCTCGCCCTACATCCCCCTGTGGTTAATACCGTTCTCCATCGTCCTCGCGATGTTGGTCACCCTGATATCGGGCTCGGTTCCCGCCTACAGGGCCTCGAAGCTGGATCCGGTGGAGGCCATTCGCTACGAGTGATACCCGAGCCTCGCGCCCAGCATGTAGCGGACGTGCCGCCAGCCGTCGCCTATCGAGCTCAGCTTCGACGGCGACCCTCTCCTTCTTCTGTACCTTATCGGAACCTCGACTATCCTCAGTCCCTTGCGATTCGCCTCCACCAGCATCTCGGACGCGAACTCCATGCCGTCGGTGTGGAGATCCATCCCCGCCAGGGCAGTAGCCGTGGAGGCCCTCATCCCGCAGTGGGCGTCGGAAACCCCGACGCCGAAGAGCGCGTTCAGAAGCCAGGTGAGAAACGGGTTCCCGATATGCCTCTTCACCCAGGACATGGCCCCCTCCTCCATCTCCCCCCTGAGCCTTGAGCCCATAACTAGGTCGGCCGAGCCGTCCTCGAGAGGTGATAGCAGCTTCGGGAACTCCGTAAGGTCGTAGGTCCCATCCGGGTCCGCCATGCCGATCAGCTTCCCCCTGCAATGTTCGAAACCGTGCCTGTAGGCCGCACCGTAGCCAAGCCGCGGCGGGCTCACAACCCTTGCCCCCATGCCCTCTGCTATCTCGGGCGTCCTGTCGGTGGAGCTGTCCGCCACCACGATCTCGATATCCCTGTCGGGGAAGGTCCGCTTGATCGAGGATATGGCGTCACCTATGGTCGGTTCCTCGTTCTTGCACGGAAGGACAAATGATATCTTGGGACCGTCCTCGCTCATCTGTCTTCTTGGGGTTCCGGTCCCGGTATTAATGTGCTGCCTAGCGACCCGTGGTCAGCCTGTCCCCGAGCATCCTGGGGAGACCGGCATCGATGATCGCATCTCGGGCGGCCTCCACGTCATATTCGACGCGAAACTGGCCTATCTTCTCTTCATCGGTGTCGATCATCGCATACGCGGCCCTGGGATCCCCGTCCCGCGGCTGACCGACTCCCCCTGGATTGTAGATAACCCTCCTTCTCCTGTAGGATATCCACTCCCCGTCCTTCGGCCTGATTCGCTCCGGACCGTCATCCCGCTCCATGAAAACCAACGGGACGTGAGTGTGTCCCACCAGTATGACCCTGTCATCGCAGAGATCAAAGCTGGCCCGGGCCTGTGAGACCTCCCTCAGGTATTCGGTCGTCGGCTCCCTGGGGCTGCCATGTGTCATGAAGAATATTCCGCTGTGGGTTGACCTCGGGATATTGCGAAGGTATGCCAACGAACCGTTATCGAGACGATCCATAGTCCACCTCGCGGCGGAGGCCGCGTACGGGTTGAACCACCCCAGGGACAACAGGCCCACACAGGCCGCGTCATGGTTTCCGAGCACGCAGGCCTTCGAAACCCCCTTCGCCATCTTCACGCATTCATTGGGATAAGCGCCGTAACCGACCACATCCCCCAGGCAGAGGATCTCCTCACAGCCATCGAGTTCCTCCAGAACGGCCTCTAGCGCGTGTAGATTCGAGTGTATGTCCGATATGAGCCCGACCTTCATCCTGACTCCCGCACTCCCCGGTTTGACAACCCGCTCAATTATCTTACCCATTCCCGACCCGGTGAAATGTCCAGCCGGCCCATCGACCAACTTTTATTTCGCCCTTCGATCCCTATCCCGGTAGCCATGGATCTTCTGATCGGTCTCGACGTGGGCACCACCGGATGTAAGTGCTCGGTCTTCGACGAGGATGGAACCCCCCTCTGCTCGGCCTACAGGGAGTACCCGCTGATCTGCCCCAAGCCGGCCTGGGCTGAGCTCGACCCGAAGCAGGTCTGGCAGAGTATAACAGAGGCGATAGGGGAGGCCCTCTCGAGACTGGAGCATCCACCGGAGGCGGTGAAATCCCTTGCCGTATCGTCCCAGGGCGAGGCGTTCATGCCGATTTCCCGCGAGGGGGAACCTCTGCACAACTCGATAGTAACCCCGGACCAACGGGCCCAGGTCCAGACAGAGGCGCTTAGAGATCTCTTCGGCGCCCGCTGGCTATTCGAGGAGACCGGAATGGTCCTCTTTCCAATCTACACCCTGAACAAGATTCTCTGGCTCAGGGACAACCGGCCCAAGGTATTCGAGAAGACCGACAGGTTCCTCTGCTGGGAGGACTTCGTCAACTTCAAGCTCACCGGCAACGCTGTGATCGATCACTCGCTGGCAAATCGGACCCTGATGTTCGATATACACAACAGGCGATGGTCGGGCGAGATCCTGGACGAGCTCGACCTCGATTGCGATCTGCTCGCCCTGCCGGCGCCGTCGGGACAGGAGGTGGGAGAGGTCACGCCAAATGCGGCAAGGGAGACAGGCCTATCCCCCGGGACCTCGGTGGCGACCGGGGGCCACGACCAGGCCTGCGGATGTCTGGGGGCCGGGGTCACCGACCCCGGTCCAGTCTACGACGTTACCGGCACCGTCGAGTGCCTCATACCCTCTATCCACGAACCCGTGCTAACCGAACCCATCTTCGAGGGCGGATACGGCAACTACTGCCACGTTGTCCCGGAAAGGTACCTCATTCTCGGATACAACATGACCGCCGGAAGCATCCTGAGATGGTTCAGGGACGAATTCGCCCAGGAGGAGGTCCGGAGAGCCGGAGAGGAGGGCAGGCCCGTGTACGACCTGCTGGATGAGATGGCGGAATCGATTCCACCCGGCTCGGAGGGGGCCCTCATGCTCCCGTACTTCATGGGCGCAGCCACGCCCAACTGGGACACCAATGCCCGCGGGACCCTCACCGGTCTGACCCTCGCCCACGGAAAGGGCCATATCGTTCGAGCCATAATGGAGGGCATAACCTACGAGCTTAGGAGGAATATCGAGTCACTGAGATCGGCAGGAATAGGCGCCCAGGAGATAAGGACCGTCGGCGGGGGCGCAGCCTCCAGCTTCTGGTGCCAGTTGAAAGCGGATATCACCGGGTTGCCCGTACATGTACCATCGATCCCGGAGGCGTCCTCGCTGGGCGCTGCCTTGCTGGCCGGCATCGGCTCTGGCACCTACGGCAGCCACCGGGAGGCCGTGAAACGAACCTACGAGGTCAGCAGGGTTCACACCCCTTCCCCATGCGAGGGGTACGAGGATGGTTACGCCAACTACAAGAAGCTCTACGATCGTCTGGCGCCCCTCTTCCCGGAGCTGTCGGGCTGAAACCTGACTTCGGATAGGGACTCCTTCAGTCCCAGAATCGCAAAGGGTCATGCCCAGGAATTGGATCTCCAGAGGATCGCGCGCCGGCAGCCCGCGCTCCTCGGCTTCCTATCCAATTTCCCTCCGTTTGCCTCAGAGCTCGAATACGACCGTGGCGTTGTCCGGAAGATCCTCCTCATCCAGGTCCAGCGGAGCGCGGCCCATCCTGATCACGGTCTCCCTTAGGCCAACGAAGTCCTCCACCGAGTGGAGACGATCGAAGTTCTCGGAATGCGCCTCGCTTCGATAGTGCATCGGGATCACAACGTTCGGCATCAGCTGATCGCAGACCGCGTTGGCCTCCTCAGGCCCTACAGTGTAGAAGCCGCCCACTGGCACGAAGAGGGCCTCAACCGTGCCGATCAGATCCACCGTATCGTCGTCGAGCTCGTGGCCCAGATCCCCGAGGTGACAGAATGTGATATCCTCGATATCGAAGACGTATATGGAGTTCTTGCCTCTCTTCGCTCCCCTCTCGGCGTCGTGGAAGGAAGGGATTCCCTTTACCTTCACCCCGCAGCACTCCGTCTTTCCCTCGTAACCCACCAGCACCCGGGCGGTGTTCTTGGCAGTCTTCCCCACATGTGAGTGATCCCTGTGTTCATGAGAACAGAGCACAAGATCCGCCTCTGCCTCGGGCTCCGGCAGTCCTATCCCGGTGAAGGGATCGGTAACCACCTCGACCTGGTCCCCGATTATTCTGAAACACGCGTGACCCAAGTAGTGTATCCTCATGGACTGACCTCTACTTTGCCTTTCGTCTCCATCCTGATATCTTCTTCGTTCAAATCGAAAAGATTTTTATCTCGTTTCCGAACTATTCGATTACGAACTATAAGGGTATCTCCATGGTTTCAAGTAGCCGGAAGAAGGGCCATGACGACCGGAAGAAGAGAGGCCTGCTCAGGCTCTTCATCCTCAGGACCCTGACCGCAGAGCCAAAATCCGGGTATGACATACTCAAGGAGATAGAGAGCAAGACCACGGGGGAGTGGCGCCCCAGCAAGGGCACGGTCTATCCGATCCTCTCCGATCTGGAGGAGAAGGGACTGATACACGGGGAGGAAGAGGGGGCGAGGGCGAGAAAGGCCTACATGACCACGGAGAAGGGCAAGGCGGCTCTCGATGAGGCTATCGAGAAGCAGAGGTCGGAACATCGCAAGCGGACCGCCGGAAGAAGGTTGCTCTTCGAGGAGACATTCTTCGACGAGACCGAGAGGGAGCTGGTCAGGCTCGGCCACAGGCTCGTTGGAACGGCCATGAGTTGCGATGATAAGGACAGTGCAATCCAGATCTTGGGGCAGGCCCTGGAGGATCTGGAGGAATCGGAAGAGGACTCCGATTGAGTCCGATTACAGCACTAGGAACAGGCTCATCGCCAGGGGTATGGCGTAGATCATGACCCCTGCCCCCACCAGGACCCTGAACCAGGTCCTGTTGAAGTTCTCAGGACCCTCTAGGTAAAGCTGCCAGAGGAGCACGTTAAGCATCAGCAAGGCGCCGACCCGGTAGGAGACGTAGAAGAGGGGGTTGATATCGTGCAGGCCTGCTATCACGGGGTTCAGCTCGGTCACCCCGTCGTGAGCCCTGACGACCCAGGTCACCATCGAGTCCCAGACATAGAAGGCCTCCAAGCCCAGGACGCCGGCCTTCCAGGACAATTCGCCCATATTGTGATCCACGCTTGAAAAATGGCTCGCAGGACCCGTGGCGCTATCTGCGCTTCGACACATACAGCTTGGAACCGGAGACCTCGTCTATCAGCACCCTCTCCCCCGCGTCGATCTGGCCGTCCGACGACCTCGCCACCCACAGCGCGCCGTCATACTTCGCAATGCCAGTTGGGTCGAGGTCCTCTATCACAACCGCCTCCCGTCCGATCATCGACTCCACGCCAACCGCGGGCTGATGCCACGGGAAGAGAGCGATCTTGACCCCAAAGAAAGCGATCAGGCCCAACACCACCCAGGGCACCCACCTTGCCGCGTAAGCGAGGAGCACCCCAATCAGGAAGGTGCCGATGACCGCCTCCTCGACGCAGCTTATGAGGAACTGTTGCCTCACATCCAGGCGTCTGGGCAACCTCAGCCCCCCTCCTCTCCCTCGGCGACGCCATACTTGTTCGTGACGTACCGGTAGATCAGCAGTGTATAGACTGCCGGAAAGCCGAGCATGAGCAACAGACTCCAGTCAACGGTCATGTCTCCGCCTCCCTGACACGAAGGGTGAGGCCGTCCACGTCCAGCACCTCCGCCATCTGGCCCTCGTCAAGGGTTCCCGAGTCAGCCCTCGCCTTCCAGATCTCGTTCTCGATCCTGACCAGGCCATAGGGGTTGAGGTCCGATTGAACCGTTCCTCTCTTCCCGATCATCGCCTCCTTACCGGTCATCGGCCAAAGCCTAGATACCGCTATGCACGGCCACATAACGAGCACGTCCTTCACGAACAATGCCCCGAAAACCAGCGCGACAAACCATATCGGGATCTTCCAGCTTGAGAGAAGATGGATGAACGCCATTACCAGGCCGGCGATGATCTCGTCGCTGGCCAGGCTGATCGACCTGATGGCCCAGTATCTCCGGGAGTAGATCTTCCAACGAACCGGTCCCCCTGATGTCATCCAGTACATGTCACGCGAGATCTCAATCCCCTCCCAGAAGCAGGCTGAACCCGCCCTTGGAGCACTCCTTGCACTGGACGACCATGAGGCCCATCTTCTCCCCGTCAACCACCGCCATGTGGACGCTCACCATCGAGTCCCTCACGGTCGAGCCCAGGGACACCGCCCCGGTGGTCATGAACAGCTTCATCCCCTCGGTGATGTGGGAGCAGAAAACGATCACGGTGTTCTTCTCAGGGTCGAGGAAGACCTTACCTACCTCTATCCCCCTCTCCCCGAGTTTGGCCTCTATGGCCCTCTCAAGTTGCTGTCTCCTCTCTCCGGAATCCAACTCTCCCGGTTCATCATTCGAGCGGAGGGGTTTAATGTTTTCCGGATGCGGTCTCGGTGTAGGTTTCCGGGTCAACTACCCCTTCGCACGCGGAACGAACCTCCTCGATGCACGTATCCAGCGATGACAGGAGCAGCTCGGACCCGAGCCCTGGTACGCCGCATGACATTATCCAGGCATCCCGGGTCTTGGGGGTGATCTTGGTCTTGTCCGAATCCCGGTGCGGGTAGAGAGCTATGAGCTTCTCCTCATCGGATATCACGATCTCGTTTCCCTCCATGACCAATTGCTCCTCCCTGCCTATCGGCAGAATGGTCTCCCCTGGAGTGGCGAACCTCAGGACGAAGGCGCCCTCCAGCATTCCATCGTCGAAGGCGGCGAACGGTATCTTGGTCTTGAGGGACGCCATGTTCAGGGAATCGACGAAGGAGTTTATGGAGGGCAGCTTGCTCCCGTGCAGCACCCTTCTCGCAAGCGCCTCTGACGCGGGGCGGGTCTTGGTAGGATCGATCCCCGACCTCCAGAAGAAGTCACGGAAAGCCCCGTAGATGCTATCGTTCTTCAGGGCGTCGACGGTGGTCGATTCCCTCACATCTCGCTCCGCCTCCCTTGCCCTTCTACCGACTTCCTCTGAGGAGGGCCCGACGTCTAGACCCAGTAACCTGGCCCCGTAGACATCGAAATCCCCCAGCCGCTCCTTCACCTCATCACCTGGCTCGATCCTCATTCGAGCGCCCCCCTCCCCTTGAAGATGATGGAGTTCGCGGAGTACAGCCTCTCGTAAAGGTCGTACGCCTCGTCATAGACCTCTCTCAGTTCGGGGGCAGGACTCCACCTGGCCTCGGTGGGATTCATCTCCTCGACGTCCCCGATCTCCAGATCACATCCCTCCGCCGCCAGCATCATCGCCCCAAGGGCCGCGGCCTCCGAGACCCTGGGACGCGAGTAACACCTCCCCGTAACGTCGGCCTTGATCTGGTTCCAGAGCGAGCTCCTCGAAGCTCCCCCCAGGGCCTTGATATCCCTCGGGTCCTCGCCCAGCTTCCCCAGGACCTCGATGCACGACCTTATCTCGTATGCGATGCCCTCCAGAATAGAACGCGCGATATCCCCGTAGGTGTGGCCCAGCCTGAGGCCGAATATCACACCCCTGGCACCCGGCTCCCACTTTGAGGCCTGGGCACCCATCAAAAACGGAAGAAAGATGAGCCCCTCGGAACCGGGCTGGGATCTGCCTGCGGCCCCGTCGATCACCGCGTAAGGCTCCTCATCGAAGTCCGAATCCCCGGAAGGCGGCCTGAAGGTGTCCCTGAACCACCTCAGGGCCAGTCCCGTGCTACCTATCCCCTGTTCGATCAGATACTGCCCGGGCAGGGCGTGGCACGAGTACAGAAGCCCCTCCGCGAGCTCGCCGGGCAGCATATCGGTCGCCACAGAGAGGTTGGTGGCGCTACCGGTCGACTCCATCGCCGTCTCCCGATCTACCCCGGCCCCAATCGCCTCGCACTGCCTGTCCCCCGCCCCGGCCACCACAGGAACCGGCGCATCGAGGCTGAGATCGCTTGCCCTGTCGTCCGTTACGTGACCGACCACCTCGCTGGACGCCCTGACCTCGGGCATCCTGCCACCGTCTGCACCCACGTACTCGAGCATCTCCGGCCACCACTCCAGTGATCTGATATCGAACATCATCGTCCTGGATGCCAGGGAGGGATCGGTGCAGAGTTCGCCGGTCAGGAGGTATACTATGTAGTCCTTGGGAAGGAGGAACCTGTCAACACGATCGATCAGGCCTGGCCTGTTCCTCTTGAACCAGAGTATCTTCGGAGCGCTGAAGTAGGGGTCGGCTTTCATCCCCGTCCTCTGATGCAGGTCATCTCCGAAATGGTCGGCGAGCTCCTCGGCCTCGACCTCACACCTACGATCGGCCCAAAGAACGCAGGGAATGACCACCTCCCCATTCTTGTCGATTCCGAGAACGCTCTCCCTGTGAGAGCAGATGCCGATTCCGGCGATCTCCCCTTCGACATGCCTGGCGCCCTCCCGGATCCCGTCTCTGACCGCCCCCCACCAGGTCGCGGGGTCCTGCTGGGCCCAGTCAGGCCTCGGGTGAGCGGTCTCTATCTCCTGGACATGGCGAAACAGCTCATTCGAGCGGTCATCGAAGACCTGTACCTTGCACACGCTAGTCCCGAGGTCTATGGTCATCACATGCGTCGACATCTCTACCCTCCAATAGCGAGATTACCTCCTCGATTCTACTTGGAATCCACGCCTTCATATCTTCCCAGGTTACGATCTGTCCCGGTGAGGGC
>Ga0180432_10003562_pt1 | contig 22034 bp, 38 predicted proteins | sample SS_ome_10_FD_132414 | JGI IMG/M metagenome (GOLD analysis project Ga0180432, IMG submission 132414) | Hypersaline lake sediment archaeal communities from the Salton Sea, California, USA - SS_1_MS_2 metaG | ecosystem: Environmental > Aquatic > Non-marine Saline and Alkaline > Hypersaline >...
ATGGAAATATTTATTCTCTTGGCATCCTTTCTGACTTGAATATTTTTCAGATTGATTTAAACACCATTGGAGATGTCAACGCTTTCAGATTGTGCATTAATGGAGATTGCATAAGTGCTTGGGTGGATGTGAACACATATACTGACACAAACATTCCTGACACCAATCTTTATACTGCTACTTTAATGAATCCTGACAACAACAGTTGGTTAATTGACTTGGTTCCAAATGTGGATGCTGATTATGGAACCGCACCTGACACTGGTTATGAGCTTGGCTTGGACACAAACAGGTGGTTGAGGCTTAATGCCTTGAGTTTTTACACAGGATTATTGGATGAACAACAAACTGAAACCTCAATGTTTGAAGGCTTGAGAAGATGCTGGAATTGTGCTTTTGAACCGCCCCCTGACATTAACTATGTTCACTCCTTGAGGAAAAGCGGATATGCCCCATTTATTCAAGTGCCAGAATGGAGGCAGTTAATTCAGGTTCATTTAAGCGGTGGTGTAGCCCCACTCATGCAAAACAACATTTCTTTCCTGCAACAAGAGGACATCACGTTGGCAGGGCAGCAAAGCATGAGTGATTTGAACACTGATGACCATTGGTGGAGAGGGGTCAGAGTTAATTATCCGAATCAAACAAGCAGTACTTTCAGGGAAGGAATATCCCATTATGGGGCGAGAATGGACAGGTATAATGGAATGATTCCAATTGCACTGCAAGCCCCAGCAATGGGATGTGATATTATCAACCCAGTGTTTGATGAAGCTCTCCCAACAGATTTTGATTATTCAGTTGAATTGACAGGCTATCATGGCATTATTGAATGGGAAATGCCTGAACCACAAATGGGTTATTTGCACATTGATGGGGTGATTGAATCAAAACAAGCCAATTCATTTAGAGGGTATGCCAATTACACTGTGTATAATACTCTTGGTCAGGTGATAACCAATCCCATGACAGGAGAAGCAGGGTTATGGTGCAATTTTGTGCAAATGCAAATGGACTTGGGGATGCTTTCAGCCCCACAGGCACTTCAAATTGATTGGATGATAAGGGTTTATGATGAGTAGAGGGGATAATTATTTTAAGGAGGAGAACGCTTATATAGGCAATAGGGGGGAATAAACCTTGGCAGATTTATATAGAATTGGGCTTGAAGAAGGCAAGCGGAAATCAGCCTCTATTAAAGGAATCAACTTGCCCGATTCTGCTGAAACCTATGCCAACCTGTATGTGAAACACAAGGGAAACGCCTTCCTTGCCTCAAGGGAATATTCTCAAATGCTTTCTGATTATCGTTATCAAATAACTGGAAGAAGCGGTTTGGGACCCACAAGAATTGCTGGAAGAACTTATGCCACTGCCCCCAGTGTTGCGCCCACATCCAAGGGAAGGTCAAAAACTGTCATAAGAACGCCCTCTTATATTAATGGAAAACCCAACACTGAAGGAAAACAATTCATTTATACTTATGTTGAAGGCAAGCCAACCACCAAGGCTGAAGTTATTCCCACTGGAAAAAACAAGGTTAAGATTTCTCTTTCTTCTTCTGATTTAAGCCAAGGCACCAGAACCAGAACCATTTCATTAAAAGAAGGGTTAACAAAGTCAAACATTGCTCAAGCTGTTGCTGAATCAATTGTGAAGCCTGTGGCAACTGGTCAATTGAAGCCACAGGAATTTGCTTTGACACAAGAGGAAAGAACTGAAACAAAAAAGGGGGAATCTGTTTCATTAACAGAGGAGATTAAGAGGCAGGGTGAACAGGCAAAAAAATATGTTGAAGGCAAGGGTCCCCCAGTGGATGTGATTTATTCAACCCAGTTGTCAAAAAATGTTTTGGAGGAAAAATTAAGGGGAGGCGTGAAGGCAGGAACCCCCACTGGAGAACTCAAGGAATATATTGAGGCTGGGGGAATGTTCAAAAAAGCTGATGTGGTGGTTGTGCCTGAAGAAAAATTTCAGGTTTCTCCCCTGATAATTCCAAGGCTTGAGCTTGAAAAAGAGGTTGCCTTGGCTCAAATGGACCCAATGTTAAGGCAAGCGGTTTTGACAGGTGAACAACTCTATCAAAGGGGAAGCCAATGGGCTGCTGGTATGAGTGCAGGGGTTGGGGCTTTTTTATCCCAACCAATCACTTTTCAGGTTCAGCCGAGCAGAACCCAAGCATTAACTCTTTCAGGTGGAGTGCCTGTTGATTTTTATGCAAGAGAAAAATCCCCACCAAAAACCATAACAATTGAGCCAATAGTGGCTGCTGACACTTTTTTAAAACAGAACACCAAAACGGCTGAATACCTTCAAGACCTATGGGGTGATGTGAGTGGGGAAATTGGAGTGCAGCTTGCAGGCATTGGAAAACAACCAGTGGCTTCAAAAATTCCCCCTGTTGGACCATTGGCAAAAGGTTATTATGAAACTTTTGTGGCTGAACCAATCACAACAAGAAAAGAAGCAGAGGAACGCTTTTCATTAATGCCCAAAACATTGACAGAAACAGAAACAAAAAGGGCAAGAATAACTGGATATACTGGAGGGGAAATACTTCCATATTTTACTCCTGCTGCTCCAGTTAAGGCAGGGTTGGATATTTCAGCTTCTTATGGAAAACCTGCTTTTGCTGAAGAAGTTCTTTTTGGAAGCGGTTTATTTCTTGCCCTGAAAGGCGGTGGAAAACTTTTGCAGAAAGGGGCAGCAGGCACAAGGCAAAGGGTTTATCAGGCTTTAAGACCTTTAAGCACTGAAGCTGCAAGGAAGTCTTTGAAGTATGTTGACAATGTTTTTTCTTTTGGTGAAAAGGCATTGGATAAGGGCATTGAATTGTATTTTGGTTATGAGGCTTTAAGGGTTGCCCAGCCAATTGTTGCGGAGGGAACTTATGGAAGCATGGAAAAAGCCGAGCAAGAGGCAAGAGAACTGGCTTCTTCTTTTGGGAGAATAACCTTGGGTGCTGAACTCACAAGGGCTGGAATGGGGGGGCTTGCATTTGGAGAGGGAATTTTGACCAAGGAGTATATTCCTGCTTGGAGGGTTGACCCAACCATGCGTTATTCATTCAAACCATATCCAGAGGTTGCTTATCCCAAGACACCGCCAAGGTTGAAGGAAGGTGGGTTAAAGCTTGTGAAAAAAGCTGAATGGCTTGGCAGGTCCCCCAAGGATGTGGTGTTGTCAGAAAGAACTTCTTTTGAGAGAAAAATCAAAAAGATTGGGAAGAAATATGATGACATGGTTCTCACAGGCTCAAGGTCGTTTTATGAGCAGGCAAAAAAGAAAACCAGATTTGACCCCACAAAGGATGCAGATTTTTCAATGCCCAATTCCACTGTGCAGCAGAGGTATAATAGGGCAAAGGAAATCAGCAAAGATTTTTTTGGGGGCAAGGGTAAAATCACAAGAAAGGAAACGGATGTTGGGGCTGTGTTTAATGTAAAAAGAGGTAAAAGTGAAATTGAAATCAAAGGGGAGAAGGTTCCATTTGTTAAAACAGGTGAAGGCATTAAACTTTCAAAACCCAATTATGAGATATATAAAAAAGCATATACTTCTGTGGAGCCAAAAAAGACAACTGCAAGGGCAAGGGAAAAAGATTTGCCCAAGCTTGAGGAAGCATTTGACCTTTATGAAACAAACATTAAGAAAGAAGATGTCATCCGTTTTGAGGATATTGCTTATCACACAGGTGAAACAATCCCATACTTGGTTGACAGAATCTTCCTTGGAAAACAAAAAACTCCCTCTCCTTGGGAAGTTGCCACTGGGCAAGCTGATTATCCACTCACTTATTTTGGGCAACAGGAAATGATTTCATTTTTCAGGAAAGGAAGCCCTGATGTTATAAGGCTCAAAGAAGGGGATGTGCCTTTTTTGAATGTGGGGGATTTGCCCAAACGGTTCAGAAAACCAGCCAAAACAGAGAAAGAGGCTGAAAAGCAGATTAAGGATTATTTGGATTATGTTTATACTGAACAATATGGGGCAATTGTGCCAAGCCCCCAAACAATTGTTTCAAGGACATTCAGGGGGAAGCCAACCAAGACCCCTGAAAGTGAGGCGGTGTTGATTGGTGAAATCACTGGATTGAAATATAAACAGTTTTCTTTGGACCCTTTTGTCCGTTTGGGTCAGGGTAAATTGTTGAAAGTGGTGTCAAAAGAGCCACCCTTAACAGAAAAAATTGGGAAAGCCAAGTCAAAGGCTGAAAGAATTAAGTCAGAGCTTGACAGGATTTATGGGAATGTCAAGGCTGTTTCTGAAAATGCTTTTAAGGTGAAAGAACGCCCCAAGGAAGCCAAGCCCAAGGAAGCCAAGAAGGTTGAAAAAGAATTGGAGGAGGCACGCAGGGTTTTGGAGATGCCCAAGGAAGCATTGGGAGTTGTTTCATATCGGGAGCCAAAAGTTAGGGAAGAAGTCAGGAAGCCAAGGGAGAAAAGGATTGACAGGGAGGTCAGGGAAATATTTGAATACAGGGAACCAAGGAGAGAAGTCAGGGAACCTGTTAGGGAGGTCAGAGAGTTAAGAACTCCGAGGGAGAAAAGGATTGACAGGGAGGTCAGGGAAATATTTGAATACAGGGAACCAAGGTATGAGAGGAGAGTTGAAAGAAGGTATGAAAGGAGAGATGAGAGGAGAAGGGAGCCAAGGTATGAGAGAAGGTATGAGAGAAGAATTGAGAGAAGGGTTCCAAGGTATTATGACCTGTATTACAGGAGAACTCCACCGCCTCCACCCCCTAAAATCTTGAAAGGCATTGATTTTTATTTCAAGCCATCTGAAAAAGAGCCAGTTCAAGGCACTGGTTATGATGTGTATGCAAAAAGCAGGGGCAAGGACCGTCAAATCAATCCAGAGCCTTATTTGAAGGACCAAGCCCTTGGTTTTGGAGGCAGTGCAGTGGATTTTCATAAGGAAGCTTCCTTTAGAATTGAAAAATCTGGGGAAAAAGCTAAAAGAAGAAGCGGCATCCCTGTATTCAGGAGGGAAAAATTCAGGATGTCAAAGGATGGAAAATATTATGTTGAGAAGGACAAGCACAGAATTGATTCTTATGGGGAGTTGATGGAAATTTCTGTTAAGGGTGTGAAAACAATTAAGCAGAGGAAGGCGGCAGGGTTGCCTGTTTCCAATAAGGCGATTAATAAAATTTTCAAGGGAGTGATATAAAATGCCAAAATATAAAGTGAAAGCTACTTTGAGGGGCAGAAGGCTGGAAACTGATATTTCTTTTTCAACCAAGGAAGCCGCAGAGAAGTATGCAAGAGAAACAAATATGTATAACCTTAATGCCAATGCAAGGGTTGTGAAGTCAAGGAGGTGAAAAGATGAGTGAAACATATATGAAAAAAACCCAGAACATGAATGTTATGAGGTTCAAGAAAATTGAGCAAGATGATGCCAACAGAGAAAAAAGATTGAAGAAACAAATGGCAGCTTGGGACAAAGGAGCAAAAAAGGGCAAAGTCATGTGCTTATCTGACCTTATGGGAAATGCAGGAATGTGAGGAGGTGAGTTGATGGGAAAATTGTATGATGAGCCAACAACTGCAAAGAAATTGGGAGGTTTATTCAAGAAAGGAGGAAAGAAAGTTCTTTCTGGAACAAGAAAATGGATAAGACCAACAGAGGAAGAAATTGAAAAGGACACAAAAAGGCTTGAAAAACTTGCAAAGAGAGAGGAGGCAAGACTTAAACTCTTGAAGGCACGCCAATCACAAGCAGCACCAAAATATTATGGCGGTATGACCAGCGAACCCTTCAAAGAATACAAAAGAAAGCCTCTGGAGTTTAATGATATTTTCAAATGAAAAGGGGGTTGAAAATTGAATGAGAAAGGAGTAGTTGGAACCATTGTCAAGAGCATTGTTTTCCTATTCATTTGTGGAATCTATTATGCCGTACTGATTCAGTATGGGTATAATGTGATTGACAAAATGGAAAACGGTGTGTGGTTAAGGTTAATCATGGATGTCATTCCAGTGATTGTTGCCCTTGGAATAATGTATGCTGGCTATAAAAACCAGTTCCAGCCGCAGAACCCATTTATGGGGCAAGGCGGTTTTTAAAAGGGGGTTAAAACCACAATGAACAAGAAATTGCTCTTGGCTTTATTCATAGTTTTGCTTATGGCTCCCCCTGTATTCGCTGCTGAATACACTTTTCAGGAAACTTTTGCTTATGATGGAAACATTGATGATTATAACTACATGACTTTTGACACAGTGAGCCAGTTCATAAAGCTTCCATATACTCATTCTTTTTCCGAGATTTCAGTGGGGGCAAGCAGAACTTGGTATGGGGGCATTGACTATAATGACAATTATTTGGCAGTTTATGACCTTGGCAATGATGATGTGAATGTCTTGAGGCTCTCTGATGGGGCAAGCGTTTTCTATAAGGACATGGATGCTGTTTTTCCCAACCTCAATGAGTGTGCTGTTGCATTGGATGATGAAAATGTGTGGCTCATCTGTGATAGAACCGCCTTGAATGACACCAAACTGGTGGCTTATGCTTATTTAACAGGAGGCGGTCAAACAGCCGATTTGACCATGCCTTCAGGTCAATTTGATTATGAGGCTGTGATGGTAAATGATGAATTTGTGATTGCAATGGACCGCAGGGGACAAGCCAGAGCATACAACAAGGATGGCTTGGACTTAAACAAAGCCTTTGACTTCAACAGCACTGAAATTAATTCATTTGATGATTTTGCAGCGCACATTGACCAAAATTACGCTTATTTTTTCATAAGAAGCTATGCGGCACCCACTGACTTCAATTACACTGGCACAATCTTCAGCCTGCCGCACTTCACACAAGTGGCAGATGTCAATGAAGTCTTTGCAAATGTGTGGGGAGGGGCAACCCAATCAGAAAACATTGATTCAACTTCAGATTATGCTTTTTATTTCTATTTTGAGCAAAGAGGAGGACAAGAGGGTGTGGGAATCCTTGACAAGTCCACTCTTTCATTCATTGACATAAATGGGTATTATCCACCCACTCCACAATTTGATGATTTAAAACAGGGTGCAGTGCGTGGCACAAGAATGTTTTCAGGAGAACTTTATTCTGCTGCTGGAAGATATTTTGGAGATTTTAACATCACAGATGTGAACCACATTTTCTTTGACAGCCTTCCAATTGAGCCAACTCCCATGCAAGCCGCAAGCGGTCCACTGGCTTTCATGTCCAGTGATTTCAACTATTATTTGCTCACTGGCACTGGGGGTGGAGAACAATACAGGCTCTTTAAAGCCACTGACTTTATTGGAATTTACACTCAAGAAGCCCAAACCATTTCATCCCTTGACATAAATCAAACCAGCAATTGCTTGGGAGCAGCCCAAATTGATGCTGATGAGAATGTGCCTGCTGGAACCTCAATCCAGTATTATTTGAGTAATGATGGGGGGGCGAGTTGGACCCCAGTGTCCAATCACTCAAAGCACACTTTCTCATCCTGTGGAAAAGCCTTGAGGTGGAGGGCAGTTTTGGACACAGCCACCTCAATTGTTTCCCCAAGAATCTTTGACCTCAATGTGTGGCATGAAGATGGCAATTTTTCAGCCAACTTCACCCATTCCCCTGACCCACCAACCATTTTGGACCCCGAAAATGGGACAGTTAATTCAACAGTGGATTTCAATGATGCTTCCTATTATGGTGATGGAAACACTTGGCAGGCAAGCACTTGGTGGATTAATGGAACCATAGTTTCACATGACCAGAATATGCAGTATGATTTCAGCCATGCTGGGGACTACAATATTTTTGCCATAACTCAAAACACTGGGGATGTGAATGATTCAGTGAGCAAAACACTCACAATCAAACGCTATCCACAGGATGTTAACTTCACTTGGAGTCCATTCAACCCACTTGTGGGCGCATCCACAATGTTTTATGGAACCTGTGATGAAGATGCCAACATTGACAAATATTACTGGTATTTTCAAACAGGCTATGATGCCAACACTGACCAAAACATTAACCACACTTTCACAACCTCTGGAACCCAGCAGGTGTGCCTCACAGTTCATGATGGTGTGGAGGATTTGAATAAGAAAAAGTGCCACAGTGTGCCTGTCAGCGTTTCCTTCAGAATCCAGTTCTGGGATGAAAACACTCTTGCCACCTTGCAGCCCACTGTGTTCATTGATGGCGTGAATTATAGTTCTCAAGTGGATGGGAGTGGGGTTCTGGACCTGAACCTGCAACAAGGTTTAAGAACAGTAATTGCCCATGATGGCACCCACTCCCAGAGAACATGGGAAATCAATGTGCTTTCAGCAGTTGACCTGAATCTCCTGCTTTTGCCCTCATACTTGGGCAAAAACATTCTGTTCACATTTTATGGACCTGATGAAACAACTGCGCTGTCAAACGCTTGGATAACTGTGAAGCACTCACCATTCAATAGGATTGCAGGGTTATTGCAAGCCAATGCAAGTGGTCAGGCAACATTTTTCCTGAACCCCATTGATGCCAATTACACTTTCAGCATTGCGGCAGCAGATGGAAACTATGATTATAATGCTGTTCACACTGAACTCAAAATTCCATTGGATGAAAAAACCCTTGCAGCAATCACCCCATACGCCCTTGCAAGGGGAGGGGTTGGAACAGGGGACTATAACAACATGAATGTGGACATTAATGTGTTCATGCTGTCAAACACTCACAAGTATTACACTTATACCTTCAGTGATGTGAACAGCATTTATTATCCAAGGAATTATTCAGCAAAAGTGAGAGGGGATGTCAACACCTATTCACTGCAACCATATTTGATTAAAGCCAGTGATGGAATGCCAACCCTCATTTATGTGGTCAACAACCTCAACCAGAAGCCAATCAACCAGATTCTCATTAACGCCAAGAAAGACATAACTGGACAGGGAATTGCCATAGTTGAAAGCATTGAAACAGATGATTCAGGCTCCGCATTATTCATCTTTATTCCAAATGATGAGTATTGGCTGGATTTCTATGACATAAACGGAAACCTGTTATATGAAAATGTGTATTTGCGCCCAATTGACCCAGAATACACTGTGGGCTTGGATTTCGGGGGAATTTCAGATGTCAATGTGGGTTTTGAGCAGGTGAACCTCTCATTCATTCCAGATAAGGGGGTCTTGGATGAAAACAGTGCAGGGGACTTTAATTGGAGTGAAGTTATCACAATCACTGGAGGCACAATCACCAGCATAACCATCAGTGCAACTGACAACAATAAACTCATTTACCTTCAAACATATTCCACAGGGTATGCTTCAGGAGGCACACTTTATCATTCACTGAATGATTCAGTTCTTGGAGCCTCACTCACTCCCACAATACTGGTGAAAGCTGTTGTCAGCACACAAGACGGAAATTATGTGTTTTACCACCTTTATTTGATTAAAAGGGTTGGGGGTTATGGTTATCCTGACATAACACAGGACTTGAGGAATTTAAAGGAGGAGGAGCTTGGTGATTTTGGGGCGTTGCTCATCATCATAGTGATTGAATTAATGGTTCTTGGATTTGCAGCTTTGAGAACCCCGATTGGCACAAATGCTTCAGGATTGTTTGGATTATTCAGTGCGGTTCTGTTCTTGTTTGTGGCGGTTGGATGGCTTGACATTTTGGGAGAAGGGTCAGGCTTTGTGCTGTGGGCATTAATCACTCTCATTGGAGTGTTTGGAATGATAATAAGCAGGGGGCAGGGATATTAAATGATAGACAAGGCTTTATACCTGACTATTCTGGTGATGTGCATAAATGGGGTTCTGCTTATTGGTGGACCCTATTATGGGTTAAACTTCAACAATCAGGGAATCTTTGATTGGGCTAACCCTGACATAAAGGAGGGAGTGATTGATGATGCTGGGGCTTCCATGTCAACCAGCCTTCAGAATGAGGAGGACACAATAACTGCTGGAGGTCCATCCAATGTTCAAACTCCCACAGCAGGGCAAGGCTGGGATTTCACATTGGGTTTAAGCTCTTTCACCAACTTTGTGTATGACGGTTATTTGAACGCAGCCAAACAGATTGGGGTTCCACAGGAAATCAGGTTTTTGATTGGGATTCCTGTGAGTGCAATTCAAATGGTTGGAATTGCTTTCCTGTCATTGCAGTTCTTGTCAGGATTGTTGCAGGTGTTGAAAAGGTGATAAATGATGGTGTCAGAAATCTTTGAATTGGCTGGAGCCTATTTTTGGGGCAACCCAGTGTTCTTGGGGATTTTTATAATCATCATTATTGCAATGTTTTTATTCCTGTTCAGGACACCGTTGAATGTGAGTGTGATGATGTTAATGCTGGTTGGATTGGTGATGCCTTATTTTCATCCAACTTTTATGTCAGTGGGTGTGCTTGCCCTTGTTGTCGGAGGAGGTGTGATTTTTTATGGACTTTTCCTTATCATTGCATCCAAGTGATAAAAAAAAGGATTTGGAGAGGAGGACCCTTCAAATTTTGGGGGGTTATGTGCAGGATTATGCCACTCATGAGGATAGAACCAAGTATCGGAGGCAGTTGTCGGCTTTAGAGGGCAGGCTAAAGAAGAATGGGGTGAGGCAGCCTGATTTGGATGCTGCTGTGAGGAGATGTTTAAGGAAGGTGAATTTGGCAAAAGAATTATAGGAGGTGGCATGATGGATTTTGGTCAATATACAATTAAAGATGTTGAAAACCTTTTGAAACCAAAGAGAGCAAAGGTTTCATGTGCGAGATGTGGAAAAACTTTGAGTGGAAATCAAAAACTTTATTTTGGCGGATTGTGCGGAAAATGTATGGATAAATCAGTGAAAGGAAAAAAATAACTCATAGGAGGTGGCATGATGGCAAAATACAAAATATGGAGTTTTGAAACAGGGTTTGGCGAAAAAAAATATCAAGTAGGTTTATTTGATGAAATAACTGGAGATTATCTTAAAGGAAGCCCAAGACCTACTTATAAAACAAGAAAAGGTGCTGAAAGAAAAATGAAAAAGCTTATGAGTTTCAAGAAACAGGGCAGGGAGTGGTAATAGTTGAAAGCCTTGAAACGGATGCTTCAGGCGAGGCACTATTCATATTCATACCTAATGACGAATACTGGCTCTGTAAGGAGGTGAGGTTCATGGATTTTTTTTGGGTGCGTGAGAAAACCAAGGCTGGTCAGCCAAAAGGAGAGTGGGAGAAGGGTTATGCTTCTTCTCAAGAGGAAGCTGCTTTGAAGCACTCTCAAATGGTTGCTGAAAGGGAAAAGAAAGACAAGCTTGTGCGTGATGTTGACAGAATACTGCAAGGGAGGTGATGATATGGGAAGATATGAAATTTTTGACTATGAAACTGGCAGAGGAAAAAAAGAATATAAAGTCATTAAAGTTGATGACTTCACAGGACAACTGTTGAGCCAATATCATAAAGTGTATAAAACCAGAGAGGGTGCTGAAAGAGAAATGGATAAAAAGATAAAAAAACAGTTATGGGGGTGAATGAATGAAGTGTTCAGAATGTGGAAAAGAAAGTGAAAGACTAACCTATATGCTTGGCTTGTGTTCATCATGTAATAAAAAAAGGATGCAAAAACAGAAGATGATGGATGAAAAATTCAAGATGAATCTGCTCAAAAAAGGGTATTCCCCAGAATTTGTTAATTCTGACTTTCCATGATTATGCTTGATTTATCTCAAGAGGAGGTGCCAACTGTGAAAAGAAAAAAGAGAACAAAGAAAAGAAAGACAACTCGCAGGAAAAGAAGGTGAATCCTGTGAAGGGGTTGTTTAACACATATACACATTGAGGTCCCTGAAACTCCAGATTTCCGTTTCCAAAACCTTATCGGTTGAAAACTCTCTCAAGAGCTGACAATCAGAGCCAAAAGATGTGATGACAACCCCACTCTCTATTTCTTTAGGTGGGTGCATCCCACCCCAAAACATTGGCTTTCCCCCTCTGTATTCAATCCAATAACCCAAGTCCCAATCATTCCACATCACATTCCCATCACTCATTTCCACAGCATAATCAATGGCATTAAAAGTGGATTGATGGGGAAACTGAATCAAAATGCCTGCACTGAAAATCAAGAGAATCAAGGCAGGTCCAAACTTGAGCCAGTATGCAAATGCCTTCAACCACTCATTCTTCAGCTCTGGAAACTTGGAATAAAACTTGGTGAGGGAAATGGCAAAGAAGGGAATCATGTGCAATGAAAGTTTCCATTCAAAGGCTGCCAAGATGAGAAAATAAAACATGGGGATAATCAGGGCTGGATAATAATATAACACTGCTGGAAACAGCAATGTGTTTTGAATCGCCCCAAAAAAAGGAGTTGATTCCAAGGCATTTTCTGGAGCAGGCAAAAGGTGTGTGAGCATTGCTGGTCCATACATAATGATGACCGCAAATAGAATGACAAGGCTAATTCCTGAATACAATGCAAAAATTGGAATATAATAAACTGCCCCTCTCCAGAGAAGCCCTGAAATCATTAACACCCCTAACCCAAACAGTGTGTTTTCCCTATTGGAATGAAGCACTCCTTTAAAAAGGAAGTAAATTGAGAGGAATAAAAGTGGGAAGGCAAAGACATCATTTTCAAACTCAAAAGGAATCTTAATCCAGATAATTGAAATGAAACAGAACCATCCTGCAAGCCATCCGTCTTTTTTGTTGAACAATTCCCCTGTCATTGACACAAAAAGTGTGTTGAGGAATAACAGGAATCCCAACAGGATTTTGACCAGAATCAAATCACAGGGAATGAACTGGAACAAGATTGCAGCCAAGGGTTCTGTTGTGAATGGGATTCCTGTATTCCCACAGATGTGGTTGAGAAAATAATAAGAATCAGCCCCCACAAGGTCAGGGCGTAAAATGTGAAAGGTGGTTGGAATCATTGAGGCAAGGAAAAGGAGAGCCACCTGCTTTCTGTTCACTTATCTCACCAGCCTCTCTGCATCATCCTTCCAGAACAGGTGGAGATATACTCCAGTTGGCTTGAGGGAACTATGCCCCAGAACCCTTTGAAGCCTTTCAATGGGATAGTTGAACTCTGTGATGAGGTGTGTGGCTCTGGAGTGCCGTAGTGTGTGGGTGTCCACCTTGAACAGCTCTTGGGCTTTCAGCCTTGCATATCTGGTGGAAATGGGAAAGAGCTTGTTGCCCCCCTTTTCTTTGACCTCTTTGACCCTGTTCAGGATGGGGGTGCAGAGCCATTTTTCCTTGGAGAAGGAGATGGGAATTGTCCTGACAGGGCTGCTCCTGTTCTTCTGGGTTTCAAGGGTGAGCAGCAGAAACTTCTCCTGCCTCTTATTCTTCCCTTCACCCACCTCAATTTTACGCACTTGCACATCATTAATTGTTATGCCAGTGAACTTGTCATGCTTTTCTGACCCCACAACCTCACCAATTCTTGCACCACTGCCATACATGGCACAGAACAGGGCTTTATAGTAAGGTGAATCAACTGATTCAAGGAGTGTTTTAATTCTTTTGTATGGCAGTGCTTTTCTGGGCTTTCTCAACCTAACCACTTCCGATTAGAGCAATAAGCGGAACTCTTTTAACATTTTCCAACAGAGTTATGTAGAAGTCAGCAATTGAGGAGGTATAATATATACAAAAAAAGGCGTGTGTGTGTATGTTTCCATTAATCATTATATACTACTTCTAACACTATTCTATCAAAACTTTAAGGGGGGTTTGACATAGAACTGCTTAACATCTTTAAGATGGACCAGAGAGGTCAGGTAGCTGGAGCAAATGTTCTGGTAGTCGCTGTGCTGTCAGTGGTTATTGGTGCTATCTTCCTCGCAGTTGGACAGAACATCATAAATGTCATGGGCATTACTGATGCTAATGTCAACACTGCGTTCACCATCTTGGGTGTGCTGCTCATAGTCATACCGTTAGCGGTACTGGCTGCAGTGGCAAGGAACTTCCAGTGAGATTGAGCCTGCTCAATCTTGGAATGTTCAGGGGGTTGAAATTCCCCCAACCTTAAAAAAAGTGATTTCTCATGACGGAAATATTATTTGTTGCATTGACCATTCTTGCATTGGTTCCAATTCTTTTGACATGGAACAACAATGAGTTTGGTGGTCTTGGCATTGTCGGATGTGTTCTTCTGATAGGCTTGGGTATTTCACTCATGGGAATTGGAATTGACCAAGTTTCAGCTTTCATTACGGTTGGGGGGACCACAACCATTGATTATGGGTCGTGGTCAGGATTAACTGATATTTTTGCCCTTGGCTTGTCGTGGGTTTATATCATCATTGGGCTTGGATTGGGATTCATTATTGGAATTAATCTCATCAACAACCATTTAGCCTCAAAAGAAGATGATTACTGAAACAAGGTGATTTCATGGGAATGGATGATGCAACTGAACAAAGGCACATAGCTGCAAGAATGTCAGGACCCCCAAAACCTGAAAGGGCATTGGATTATGAGTATGCCTTTATTGAACCTGATGCCAAGTCATCCACTGTGGCAATATGGGTCAGGACTGTTGAGAAAAAGGTGTATGTGGATGCAAAAGGGAATATTATAGGTGAAGATGAGCCTCAAATTGTTTCTGAAGGATTCTCTGAAAGGAAATCAAATTTTGCTGAATTGTATGATAAAATTGAGCCTCTTGCCAATTTAAGCCCTCTTGAAACGGAGGCGGTGAAGGGCTTCAAAAACCTTGCCAATACATCCCAATACTTGAGTGAATACATGAATATTGATTTGTCCCCTGCCCAAAAGTATATGGTGCAGGAAAGCAAAAACATTGCTCATGCAACCAAGGGAAGAAAAGGCTGGTTGCTGGACAGGTTGAAAACAGATAAATCTGTTCTTGAAACTTATGGTCAAAGAAGGGACCTTGTGGGTTCAATGAATCAGGGATGGCAACTGCCATTCAGAGGAAGAAAGGAGTGATTGAAATGGATTGGTTTTGGATATTCTTTTTTGGCACTGTCATTTTTGGGATGCTTAATCTTTTTTGGCTGGTGTCATGGTGGTTCACTAAAAGCTGGTGGGGTGTCGGATTGGGATTATGGTGGGGCAGGAAAAAAAACTGGGTTGTTAATGTCAAGGCACATCAATCTGGTTATACTGAAATCCTGCCCATTGCCTTCCCTAAAGATAAGAAAATATGGTATGGGAAACCAAATGAGGGGGGCTTTCCAGTTGAAATCAAAAAGGTCCCCAACCCCAGCAGCAATCTGGGAGTGGGCGTTCTCATTACTCAAGAGGGAATCCCTGAAAACATTTGCATTGGGGAAGATGCAGCTTCTCTTAAAGATGAAGCCATTTTCAATAATGCGCTTGTGTCCCACTATAACCAAGGAAGGCTTGCAGTGTTTTCAGAATTGTTTTCACAAATCAGGCAATCCCCTTGGCTGTTCTGGTTGGTTGTCATATCAACCATCTTGATATTTATTACTGCATTTGTTTCATACACTTCAAGCGGTAATATTGACACAATCAAAAAGAACATGGGAACCATGACTTGTGAATTAAAGCCTGAAACCCTTCAGGCTCTCACGCTTGTTAACACCCAAACAAGTGGTGTTAACATCACCTCTGGAAAGCCTGCGGCAGCAAAAGGGGAGGGTGAAAGTTGAAACCTTATGTCAGCATTAAAGTGAAGTCAAACAGGAAAGAGGACTTTGTGCCACTGGCAATTCAAAGAGGGGACCCATGCAAGGTTCTCTCCACCACTCTCCCCACTCTTGCAAGAATGAAGTGGTTCAACGAGAAAGATTGGGAAACCATCAAGTCATCTGTTGACAAGGTATTCAGTGATGAAAATGCCCACAAGAATAGGTGAAAGTTATGATTCCCAGAAGGACAGTTTTCTGGACTTCAATCAGATTGTTTTAAAGCACACTGACAGGATTGGCAAGGAAATTCCTGAATCTGTGAGGCATCCAGAGGGGGCTATTAATCGGTTGGATGTTTTATCTGATTATTTGAAGGTGAGGCACTTGCATAATCTTGTGGTGCAGGCTTCTTCCAATAGTGAGTATATTCAAAAGAGTGAAGAATTTGAGGAGCAGATGAAGGAAAGGGTTAAGGGAATTATTGGGGGGGGAACAACCAGAGAATATTTTGAGTTCATTGAATTGTTAATGGATTGGGAGAAACTGGAAACTTCCCAATTTGCTTGGCTTGGGTTGTTGGCTGACTTGGAGAGGGACAGGGTTATGCCTGACTTTCCCAAAAGCATGAAAAGGGTGAAGTGGGATTAACATGGTGCAGCACAGGACCTTGCCTCAAGCACATCAAAAGGACCCTGATTTGAATAACATTTTCTCCAATGTTTTTAAGAGGGGAATGAATCAGATTATCACAATTAATGGGTTGCCCAGAACTGGGAAAACCACTGTTGCATTATACTTGGGTGATATGCTTGCAGTGGACAGGAAGGGCAGGCATTTTTTTAATCCCCTAACGGACATTGCCACCAACATCTTGGAAGTCATGCAATTGATTGAAAAGAAGAATAAGGCTGGGGATGTCATATTGTGGGATGAGGCTTCTGTGAAGGGAAAGGGGGCTTCTTCAAGGGATTGGCAGAGTGAGTTAAATCAGGATATGGGCAGTGTTTTTCAGATTATGGGCTTGAAGAATCAGATTCTTATTATGACTTTTCCAAGGAATTTTTTGTTGGAAAAGCAGATGAGGTCCTTGGCTCATGTTGAAATCACCACCAAGTATTTTGACCCAGAGGAAATGAAGGTGAGGGCTAAAATCAGGTGGACTTATTTTGATGAGAATAAGCAGAAGGTTGGCAGGAAAAGAACTGTGTCATTTGTGAAGGGCAGGAAAACCAAGTGGAATGATGTGTGGATTCCTGTGGCTCATCCTGATGTTTGGAAAGTTTATAAGAAAAAGGAGAAATCCTTTAAGCCCAATTGGATTAAGGAGTTCTTGGAAAAGATTCAGGCTGCCAAGGATAGGCAGGAGAAAAAAAAGTATTCAATTAATGAGTTGGTGCAGTTATCTGTTCCCCATGTTTCTGAAATGTATAATAAGGAAAAGGGGATTGTTGTTGGGGCGTGGGTGCGTTCTGTTTTGGAGGAGCAGGAGGGCGTTGAGTTTGGGTCCACTGTTGCCTCTCAAGTGGCGAGTGCTTTGAACAGGAAGATTCAGAAAAAAGAATTGGAGGTGTGATTGTGGATTGGGTTTGGATTGTTGCAGGGTATTGGGTGATTGCAACTTTTTATCATATCAGGGTGTGCTATAAGACAGGGGTTATCACAAAGGCTAATGACACCCCCAAGCACAGGGTTGATGTGTTCTGGGCGAGTGCGTTGTATGGCTGGATTTGGTTTCCCTTGTGGTTTTCACAGGACACTTATGTGTGGGTCAAGCGCAAGCTGGGATTGGAAAGGGTTGGATGAAAGGCAAAAATAGTGTAGGGGGGTGCCTTTCATACCTATTTGCCCCTTTTCTGGTTAAAAAGGATTTAGGTTCAATCTTCCCAAGTTTGGGTTTCAAACTGTTTGGGGGGTTTGGCTTGTTGTCATTTATATTCAAAGTTTGAGTTATTAACCATAGGTATATAAACCCTGCCTGCGTAAGGTAATAGGAGGAGGAAGAAGGACCCTCCTGAAAAATGAGGTGATATGAAATGAGTTTTAACAGGCAACAAATGAGAACCATTAGGGCTTGGGAGGAGGAGCAAAACAGAATCCGCTTGACCCCTGATGAAATGGCAGTGCATGAAAATGCTGTCAGGCGCAGGTTCAACTTCAAGGTGGTGGTCAAATGATGCGGTTCTTGAAAAAGAATAAATTCATCACTTATTCAAATAAGTGTGAACACTGCCTTGAGGCTTTCAAAAAGCTTGAGGAACTTGAGTGGAAACAAAACAAGGAAGCTTATCGTTCCACATACTACAAAGGAAAGCTTAAAGGAAAACGCCCTTGGTTTGCAGTGGTCATGCCTGACTATAATGCATGGGGCAATATCACACACTTTCATTTGGAAGTGTATGAAAACACTGACTACAAAGTGGAAGGTGATAAATAATGACTTATGTGTCAAGCCAGCACCTTGGAGAGAGCAAAATTCTTCACATTCTTCAATGTGAAGTATGTCAGAAAAGGTTGAAGTATGCCATTAATGCTGACTTCAGCCGTGTCAGGTATATTAGGAGAGCTTCAAAGGTGTGCAGGGAGGTGAAATGAAAGCGTATAGGGGTTAGGGCAACCTAACCCTTTCTGGGCAGCCATAGTTGGTATGTGAACATATCACCTCATAAAAGGGGGTGCGATTCCCTCTCTGCCCATTCAAACTGGGGGTGGTTCTTATAAGAACTGAATTAATACTGGCTTTTGCCAAGGAGGGGTTTTCTGCCCCTGAAATTGACAGGATTGGAAAGGTTTTGACAGGCAAGAAGTTTTTCCCAAAAAGAAAAAAGGAAATAGCTCTCAAAAAGAAAAGACTTAATAACAGGGGTGCAAGCTATGTTATAAGAGAAATGGTGAGGGAAGCTTCAGATACTGACCCCATCAGTGGATTGGAAATTTATAAGCGGATGAAAAAGCTTGGTTATCCGATTACTGAAGGGTCCATCACAGGAATTTTGAGATATCTTTACAAAAAAAGACAGGTTAAGAGAGTTAAATTGAAAAATTCCAGTGGAGTTCTTTCATACCATTATTACAAAACGAGGTGAGGTTAATGAAGTTGAAGTGCAGAACTTGTGGCTATTCTTGGAATTATAAGGGGAAGCTGTTGAAACCAACTTGCCCCAGTTGTGGGAATAGAACTCCAGCCAAGGCGGTGAAGTGAAATGTTTGTCGGCAGGAATTGGCTGGAGAGTTATAAGGAAAGGCTTGCCGAGGAGAAACTCAAGGAGAAGGTGAAGGAATTGCAAGAGGGTTATGGCAGGGAACTTGAGGGGGGGGTCTTGGATGGATAAGGATGATGACAATAAGGTTATGGGGTTTGGCGTAATTTTTGTCATTGCCCTTATCTTTATTCTATTGTACCTGCTCATGTTTCACATTCCGAGTATCTATATCAATGAATTTGGATGTGAAAGGGTTTCTGATGGAACTTCAACTTGGGAGTGGAATTGCCCCACTCTTATTAAATGTCAGGACCAGCTTGGCTGGGATGAGGAATCCTTAACAAGCTATTGCAAGGAAGAAGCTGAAAAAAGGGAATGAACATGATTACTGGACTATTTGGCTTGGGTGGAATTGAGGATTTGATTATTGTTGGCATTGTTTTGTTTGTGGGTTTTGTGGGGTTTATTGTTTTTTTGTTGCCAGATGTTTGGAATTGGTTTAAGGGGGAATGAGAAGTGATTGACCTGATGAAATACAAAAAGAATAAGAAGGTGAAGAAAGAATGACTGATAAGTCGTGGTCGCCTAAAATCGTGCAGGTTTGGGTTGAGGAGGGGCTTGATTGGGAAAGTGATGCGGATAATCCAAAGGCACATATTGTTCAGAAGCCTGCTGTTTTGGTGGAGGACTTGCCAAGATTATTAAGGGAATACAAGAAGTTTGTTAAGAGAGCTGAAATAAGTTTTTGTAGTTGTGGTGCTTGTCCTTGTTGCGATAACTACGAACTTAAGTTTTTGTGTTTGCGTGGTTTGCTTGAAAAGGAGGCGGTGAAAAAAGAATGAGAGAAAAGGATTGGAATGGTTATAAGCAGGTTTTGGATACTGTTGCTGCTTTTTGCTTGTTTTTCTATACTTTTGGGATTGTGGTTATGAGGCAGTTGGCTCCTGCTGGGTTTTTTCCTGATTGGTTGGTGAATGTTTTTTTGTTTTGTTTTGGTTTTTTTCTTTCGGTTTTAATTATTTTAGTGCTTGTTGGAATTGAATGGTTTTTTGAAAGGAGGTTGTTAAATGAGCGGAAAAGCGTGGTCGCCTAAAATCGTGCAAGGAATTGATTTACAGACGATTATTTATCCAAAAGAATTAAACGAAAAATATAAACGTGCTATAATGAAAAATGGAATTAAGGTTAATGCAAAGCCTGCTGTTTTGGTTGAAGATTTGCCGAGATTGATTTTTGAGTTTTTAAAATACGATTCAGACCACTTTGATGATGATAATGAGTTAAAGATAACAAGGTTTGATTTTGTAAGTGAGCCAATAGAAGACTTTTTGTGTTTAAAAGGATTGGCGGTGAAAAAAGAATGAAATGGGAAAAAACAGAAGAAGGTTTTAGAATAATATTAAGTCAATTAGAGGCAGGGAGTTTGTGTTCTATTCTCAATAGGGGATATATTGATAAGGACTTGTCTGATTTGGGAAGAAAGAATATCAGCAATTTTATTGATGGTTATTTTAAGACTAAGAAGGTGAAAAAAGAATGAGTGGGCAATGTTCTGAGTGTGGTCAGATGTGGAGTTTTTGTAGGTGTAGGCAGAGGGTTTGGAAGCCTAAAATCGTGCAGGGGATTGATTTGCAGACAGTTGTTTACCCAAAAGGATTGGGCGAGAAGCATAGGCGTTCTATAATGGAGAATGGGGTTAAGGTCAATTCAAAGCCTGCTGTTTTGGTGGAGGACTTGCCAAAACTATTGGCTTATTATGAGGCTTTTCTTTTTGATGATGATACAAGTGTTAAGACGCTTAATTCGGCTTTAGAGTTTTTGCGTTTGCGTGGTTTGCTTGAAAAGGAGAAGGTGAAGAAGTGAGTGATAATAAGGAAAGACATAATCCGAAATGGGGTTGTTGGTGTAATGTTTGCACAGGAGTTACCTGTGGATGTTCTTGCCATAAAGAAAAGGAAATAATAAAAAAGCATAAGAGAGGATATTAAGGTCGGGTTAGCAAAAAAGGCATGCGGGTAAACATTATGTGCCAAAAGCACAAGTGTCCGAGTTTCTTGCTTTTTTTGCCCCGAAAACCTTGAAAAAAAAGAACTTGAAAAGGAGGCGGTGAGAAAAGAATGAGTTGCGCGAACTGCGGGCATGAGATTGAGAAGTGTCTTGATGGGTGGTTTCATGCGAATAAATTGCCAAGTGGTGCATGGTATCATGGCAAGGGTTGTTCAATGGGTATAAAGAGGGAATGTCCTTGTCGTGAGCCTATGCCTGAAAAGGAGGGAAAGAAAAAGGGGTTGAGGAAATGAGAATAATGCATATTTTAATTGGAATTTTAATAATTATAATACTTTCAGGGTGTTTATCTTCAAGAGATAAAGTAATTGAAAAACGCTTTGACGCAATAGATGTTGGGGAATGTAATACTTTGTGTGCAGAATCAATGATTGATTATGATTGTGCTTCAACAAATGTTTTCACGGAAACAAATGGGGATATTATTAAGTGTGTTTGCACTTTAATTAATTGTTCTTAATGGAGGCGGTGAAAAAAGAATGAGTAAGGCGTGTGATGTTTGTGGAAAGCCTTTTGAGGCTTTTGAGTCAAGCCAGCCTATTGGCTTGAAACATAGGGGGCGCCCTATTGATTTGTGCCCAGAACATTTAAAGGATTGGAAAAAGACTGTTAAAGCCTGGAAGAAAAAGCATGGCTTGAAGGAAAACGAAAGGATGTGATTTGAAATGAGGTTTTTTAAGACCATAGGAGAAGTTGAAAAGGGCGCAGAGAGGTTAAAGGATATTACGACTTCTTGGCGTTTGGTTAAATACATTGCTTTTTGTATGCCTTTTATTGCACGGCAGTTTTACGAGTTAAACAAGAAAACGAAGAAAAGAAGGAAGCACAAATTAACGGAATGGCAAAAGGCTGTTAAGAAAGGAATGAGGCAGGGGAAGTCCATTAAACAAATTTCAAAAGAGTATGCGGCATAATCTGAAAAAAGGAGGCGGTGAAAAAGGAATGAGGGATGAGAATGGTAATGTGGATTGTGTGAATTGTGTTAATTGTCGTAATTCAACAAGGTGCGACAATTCAACATGGTGCGACAACTCAACAGGGTGCGACAATTCAACAGGGTGCGACAACTCAACAGGGTGCGACAACTCAACAAGGTGCGACAACTCAACAAGGTGCTACAACTCAACAAGGTGCTACAACTCAACAAGGTGCTACAACTCAACATGGTGCTACAACTCAA
>Ga0180432_10003563_pt1 | contig 22034 bp, 17 predicted proteins | sample SS_ome_10_FD_132414 | JGI IMG/M metagenome (GOLD analysis project Ga0180432, IMG submission 132414) | Hypersaline lake sediment archaeal communities from the Salton Sea, California, USA - SS_1_MS_2 metaG | ecosystem: Environmental > Aquatic > Non-marine Saline and Alkaline > Hypersaline >...
TGCTATAATCCCCATAAAGCACCTCCTGGGTGAATGCTCTTTTTAGCTTTTTTATAAGTATTACACCCAGTTGGTGCTTTTTCACTTACATTAACCGGGAATCAGGGTTTGAAATCGACTATTCTGCCTTTCTACGAAACCATCGATACTATTACTGCAAAATTCCGAACCCATAAAAGAAAAGTAAATCAAAGAGCCTCTTGCAAAATCAGTAAAATTCGTTTTTTTTCAACCTAAATTAAGCGATTTCCCTGCTTTTGGCACCGCCCTCACCATTCGAGCCATACGGCCTGTAAGGACGCCCCGTCCGGGGATCCTCAGGAACTCGGGCCTGGACTTGTTATTTCACCAACAGGGTGATTCAAAGACCCGTGTTCCTGAGGCGCGCACAACTTGATGTTGTGCGCGTCTCGAATGACACAGATTTTTCCATTGCGAAAGAATCGCTCAATTTAGGTTATAAATGCTATGAAGTTATTCGCCTTTGGTTTTTTCGAGGAGTTTGCGGGCGTTTTCGATGGCGGTGTTTACTTCTTCTTCCGACATTCCCGCTCCGAGGCCGACGGTTTTTTGGGATTCGGGGTTGAAAAAATCCAACGGAGAATGGGCGTCGCTGTTGATGACCAGGGAGGCGCCAACCTTCTTTGCCATAGCCACCACGTGCCCGTTAGCGATGCAGTGTCCTTTTCTGCCGGATACTTCGAGCAGCACGCCCTTCTCGGCTGCCAGCGCGGCGTCTTCTTCGGAAATAAGGCCGGGATGCGCCAGAATATCGCAGCCCGCTTCGATGGAGGCGCGGTTAGTGCCTTCCGCCACCGGCTCGGCGACGGTTTCACCGTGAACTACCACTATCGCCGCTCCCACGCGCCGCGCCTTTTTTACGAGCGATTCCATCATTTCCGGTGGGTTGTGGGTCAGTTCAATCCCGGCCACCGCCTTGACGCCGAAATGCTCTCCGACCTCGCGGCATGCGCGGGCAACCCTCGGCACTATCAACTCGAGGTTCGACGGATCGGCATGATCCGTGATGGCCAGGCCTTTACACCCCACAACTGCCAGGCGACGGATGATCTCGGCAGGTATGAGTTCCCCATCCGAAAACACCGAATGAATGTGCAAATCTATCATTTTCTATTCCACCCCGGTTATAATCGACGGCGCTACATTTTGTATTTTGTAAAGTCATCCGGGTTGAGGTTTTCGAGCAATTCGGCCCATTTTTCCTTGTTTTCCTCGTTGAAAGCGGGCATTCCTTTCGAGTCGACCTTCTGAGACTTTTCTATGACTTGCTTGTGCACGAAAATGGGCGATTCGGTGCGCAACGCCAGAGCTATCGCGTCGCTGGGTCTCGAGTCCACCTCGATTTTTTTATCTCCGACCAGCAGGTGAATGATGGCGAAGAACGTGTTGTTCTTCAAATCGACGACCTCAATACGCTCGACTTCGGCGCCGAGCAGGCCGATGATGTTTTTAAGGAGGTCATGGGTCAACGGTCTCGATACGGTCACTTTCTCCAACTGCACGGCGATTGCGCTGGCCTCCACCAGACCGATCCAGATGGGTATGGTGTGCTTTTCCTCGTCATCCTTGAGGATGATAATGGGCACATTGGTGAAAGGGTCGAGCATAATCGCACCGACCTTTACCTTTACGAAGTCACTTTTCTTTTCTTCGGTCATGAGACTCCTCCCCCTCCAGCGAATGCCGGAGTGCTCGAGTAATACTCACGGTAACCACTTCTCCCGGTGATAACACTCCCGGAATGTGTACCGGGAGGTTGCATCTCGTCCGCCCCGTGGTGCGTTGCGGATCGGTCTTGCTCGGGCCCTCCAGCAGCACTTCTCTTGATATTCCCTCATAGCTTTTCATAATCTCCGATGTTATCTCGTCCTGCAACCGTTGAAGAACATGAAGCCTTCGCGCTCGTTCCTCCTGAGGCACATCCGGCTTCATTCTCTCCGCGGCGGTATGCGGACGAGGAGAATAACAAAACGAGTAAATGTTATGATAGCGCACTTGGCGCACCAAGTCTAGGGTTTGTTGGAAATCGTCCTCGGTCTCGCCCGGAAACCCAACGATAAAATCCGCCGATAGAGCGACATCGGGCACGGCTTCGCGGATGCGATCTATAAGACCCAGGTATTTCGTGCGGGTGTATCCGCGTTTCATTCGTTCGAGCACCTTATCGGAACCGGCCTGGACGGGCAGGTGAAGGTATTCACAAACCTTGGGATTGGCGGCTGTTTCTTCTATAAGTTTGTCCGAAAAGTCCTTTGGATGGCTGGTGACGAACCTCACCCTTTTTATTCCATCCACTCGACTTACCATCCTCAGCAATTCCGGGAAATCGCAGCCCGCGCCGTGGAAGTCTTGCCCGTAAATATTGACGTTTTGGCCGATAAGCGTCACTTCCGGCACTCCGGCGCCTGCAAGCTCCCGCACCTCGTCGATAATTTCTTGCGTCGGTCTGCTCACGGCGGGCCCGCGCAACCTCGGCACTACACAATACGAACATGCGTTCGAGCATCCGGTCATGGCCACCACAAAAGCCGACGGTGAATCCGGCCGGGGTCGCTCGGCGCCGAAGAGTGAACCTCGAGTTATATTTTTCATTCCGATATCGCAAATCCGCCGCCCATCTTCAAGCGCCGCCTCGATATAATCCGGCAACCTCGATAAAACCCTGGTGCCCAGCACAATATCCAGGTGAGGCGCCCGGCGCAGAAACTCCTCACCCTCCTGCTGAGCCACGCAACCCGCCACCACAAGCACTAAATTCTCTCGACGCCGCTTGATTTTCCTGTATCTACCGAGTTCACTGTATACCTTGTGTTCGGGTTTTGCGCGCACACTGCACGTATTTACGATCATCACATCGGCCACTTCGCCGGTTTCGGAAGCGACATACCCCATCCCTTCGAGCAATGCGGCCATCCGCTCGCTGTCACGCTCGTTCATCTGGCAGCCGAAAGTGCGTATGTAGTAGGTCTTCATCGCCATATCGAGGATAGCAACATCGGAACATCAGGTAAAACGAAGGGCGCCTTATGGGCGCCCTTCATAAGAAAAATCGTTAATGGTCAAAGAAGGCATCAAGCCCGGTACAGAGAATCTATTTCGCCGGCGAATTTTTCGCTTATAATACGTCGCTTCATTTTCAGCGTAGGAGTCAGTTCTCCCGTTTCTTCCGAAAATGCCACCGGGAGCAGGAAATATTGTTTGATCTGCTCATATCTGGCGAGTCCCTGATTAACTGTTTGCACCTTTTCGTCATAGAACTTAATGACCTCGGGATTGCCTATTAATTCTTCGTCACTGGAAAACGCGATACCTTTTTCCTTGGCCCAACTTTTAAGCAAGTCAAACTGTGGCACGATGAGCGCTGCGATATACTTTTTCTTGTCGCCCACCACGCAAGCCTGATCGATGTACGTATCGAGGGTAAGCGCCAGCTCGATCGGGCGGGGAGCTATATTTTTCCCACCCGCCGTGACTATCAGTTCCTTCTTCCTGTCCGTAATGACGAGAAAACCGTCTTCGTCGAAATGGCCTATATCGCCGGTTTTGAAAAAACCGTCTTCGGTAAATGCTTCCGCCGTCAGGTCCGGTCGGTTGAAATATCCCTTGTCCCGATGGAAAACCTGCGGGCCCCTGGCAAGTACTTCCCCGTCCTCAGCGATTTTTATCTCGGTGTTTTTGCACGGACGGCCGACGGTTCCGGGCTTCATCACCAATTTGTGAACAACCAGGTTGGAAGCGAACATCAATTTAAAAATTCCCGTGGGATCCGAGAAGGGATTTTTGCCCTTACCCTGGATCAGTGCCATCGTATCCACAAGCCAATCCACGGCTTTGCGGTAAATCCATTTATCGGGTAACGGTTCGAGAAACTCGAGCGCATTCCAAGTCACGGCGGAAGTTGTTTCCGTCAGTCCGTATCCCTCCGCAAGCTGTATGTTCAGGCTTCGGAAAAACCTGTTGGTTTCCTTAGAAAGCGCTCCGCCGCCACTACCTCCCATAACAAGCCGATCCAAACCCGCCAGTTTCCTGATTTTGCTGTAAACCAGAACATTCGCCAGGGCGAACTTCATCGAGAGTGAAAAGGGCAATCTTTCACCATCGCTCAATTTGTCCGCCGCCCCGTTCCCGACATTGAGAGCCCAGTTAAAAAATCGCTTCTGTACACCCTTCATCCTGTCCGCCGTCACAGTTACAGCTTCATAAACCTTCTCGTAAAGCCTTGGTATTGTGATAAGCATCTGGGGTCTTACTTCGAGTAGATTTTGCGGCACTTTCTGATAGCTTTCGGCGAAAGTCATCGTACCACCCATCGCCATCATTACATGGTAGTCGGCCGTCCGGCCATAAATATGACATAAAGGAAGATGACATAAGCTGTTGAGCCTGATACCTCGCTCGATCAACTTGTGCGCCATTGTCGGTGATAGCAATATATCGGTCTGGGCCTGGAAGTTTGAGTTCGTAAGCATCACACCCTTCGGCTCGCCGGTGGTGCCGGAGGTATAAATTATTGCGGCGACATCGTCACCGGTGAGTGTTTTCCGCCGCGTTTCGAACTCTTTGTGAGCTTCGGAAGACTTTATCCCCTTATCCTGCAACCCATCATAATCCAAAACGGACGGATGAGGCGGGTCTTCCACGGGGGCCATGCAGACGATGAATTCGAGAGAAGGTACTTCCGGCTTAACCCGCATAGTCTGCTCCAATAACTCCTCATCTCCCACCACAATACCCTTCGCCCCGCAATCGTTCAGTATGTACGCAAGCTGGCTATCGGTGCTTGTGGGATATATCGGCACACCTATCGCGCCGGCCCCCTGTATAGCAAGGTCGGATACTATCCAACGAGGTCGATTGTGCGCGAAAATGGCCACCCGGTCGGTCTTCTCGACGCCAAGCTCTATCAGTCCTGAACCCATGCGGCGAATTTCCCTCACCACTTCCCCCCATGTCATATCGATCCATTCGTCGGAAGGTAATCCACCGCGTAACTTGGCCCGTAAAAACATATCATGCTTATATTTCGCAGCTTGGGCGAAAAACAATCCGCTTGTGGTTATTTCGGTCTGGTAATTAAACGCCAACTGTTTCTCCTTTCCAACCCACCTTTATTTTATTGTCTTTAATCCACCGTAAAAGCATAATTGATTATCATAAAGACAGTGATAAATTTCAAGATACCTTAGCGAGTATTTACCAAAAGCGTGTACGAAAACACTGAAAAGGCACCTGTTGTCATTCTGAATCGTGCTGGCTGTGTGATGAAGAATCTCAACGATTTCGGATACTTGATATTCTTCGCCCCATGCGAGCCTTACTTTGCTCAATAGGCTTAGAATGACAGCCATGATACTCCTCATACACACACTCCAAGGGCAAATACGGGACAAAAACATCCCACTTACCAGATAAACGATTTCCAAGGAACTTGTTACCGATACGCAGTCTAGAATTTGATTTTCGCGATCCGGTCGGCGACTTCTTTGAGTCTTTCGACATCCACAGTTAAAGCCACGCGGAAATACCCTTCGCCTTCCGGCCCGAACCCGACTCCGGGGGTGGTAACCACGCCGGCTTCTTCGAGCAATCGCGAACAAAACTCGGCGCTGGGCATACCGCCGGGCGTAGGCGCAAAAACGTAAAAAGTAGCCTGCGGCGGTTCTGCATCGATACCGGCCCCGCGCAACCCGTCCACGAGCGCATCCCGTCGCTCACGGTACATCGCGCGCATATCATCGGTGCAGAACTGATCGCCGGTAAGAGCCTCGATACCGGCGCGTTGTATCGCGTCGAACAGCCCCGAATCGATATTGGTCTTCACTTTGCCGAATGTTGCTATTATGTCGGCGTTTCCCACTGCAAAGCCTACCCGCCAACCGGTCATATTGTATGTTTTCGACAGAGAGTGAAATTCGATACCGACTTCCCCGGCGCCTGGCGCCTCGAGAAAACTCGGCGGTGGATCGCCGAAATACATCTCCGTATACGGCGCATCGTGGGCGACAATTATATCGAACGACCGCGCGAATTCGATGACTTTTTCGAAGAAGCCTCTGTCCGCAACCGCCCCGGTGGGATTGTTGGGGTAATTCAGGAACATTATTTTGGCCTTGCGAGCCACTTCGGCAGGTATCGCTTCGAGGACGGGCAAGAAGCCGTTTTTTCGCTCGAGCGGCATCACCACCGGCTCACCGGCGGCGAATTTCGTGCCTATGGCATAAACCGGATAAGCCGGGCTTGGCACCAGCGCCGTATCGCCCTGCTCGATAAAAGCCAACGGAAAGTGCGCTATGCCTTCCTTAGCGCCTATCAGTGTAATGACTTCCCTCGCGGGATCGAGCTCGACCCCGAAACGCTTGCCGTACCACTGCGCAGCGGCCTTGCGGAATTCCAACAGCCCGACATACGACGGATACCGATGATTTCCCGAATCGGCGACTTCCTGCTGCATCACCCGGACTATATGCTCCGGGGTGGGCAAGTCAGGGTCGCCGACGCCAAGGTCTATGATATCCACCCCGCGAGCCGCGACTTCGTCCCTCTTCCGATCAAGCTCGGCAAAAAGATATGGGGGAAGCGTTCTTATCCGTTCGGCTATTTTGTCCTCGAATTTCAACTCTCAACCTCCGAAGAACATTGTTATCTTTGAGGTGTCCATGATAATCCAAGAAATAATGGGTTTCAACGGGCCTCGTTTCGATCAGTCCGAATAAAGAAAAAAGAGCGGGTGCATCATATTCGTTTTTTGGTACAATCATAAAATTAGCAGTAAGTTCAATCCTGAAATTCAAAGGGAGGATGATATGAAAAAAACCGGAATAATTCTTTCGGCGGCGTTACTGGTATTTGTCATCGGCGCTCAATCGGCGGATGCCGGATACCTTCGCGGTAAGCACTACACTCTCGAGGAAATTTATAATGTCACACGCGGCTTGGAGAAGAAGCACCCTAAGTTGGTCAGTATCGAGGAATATGGCAAAAGCGTCGAGGGTCGGCCTTTGCTTGCAATCAGGATAGCGCGTCGGGACGGTGTGAAACGCCCGGAAGCGCTCATCACCGCAAGTATCCACGCCGTCGAATTCACCGGCGACCGGGTGGCGCTCGCCATCGCCGAAAAACTTATAGATAGGGACGGCGCCGATCCGTGGGTCACTTCGCTGCTGGATCGTATGGACTTCTATGTGTTACCGCTTGCTAACCCTGATGGCTACGCCCGCGCATCCAAAAGGCTCAACCGCGGATTTACAGGGCGCCGCACCAATGCGCATAGCGTGGACTTAAACCGCAACTTCCCTTACCCAAAAGGCATCGAACCGAAAAATTCCGTGGCCGGCAGCCACAGCAAGCTCAGCCCCAACTACCTCGGGCCGCATCCGCTGTCCGAGCCTGAGTCGCGGGCACTCGACGAGTTCGTCGCAAAACACCGATTCTTCGTCGCTATCGGCTTCCACACCACCGGCAGCCATTTTGTGTACCCATGGGCGTGCCACGGGGAGGTCTGCAAGCATAAACAATTTTTCGAATCGATGGGCAAGGCGTTCAACGAGCACCAGAAAATGCATAAGTATAAGGTTCATCAGGCGCACGATTGGTACCAGACGGTCGGAGACCTCGACGATTGGCTCTACGGCAGATACGGTATATTGAGCGTAACGGTGGAAGTCGCCAAGCCGGGCAAGAGGCTTATCAACCCTATCCGACTGATCAATCCGTTCTGGTGGTACAACCCGCTTAAAATCGAGGATTGGATAGAAAACGACCGCGATGCGACAATGCGCGCCATCGAAAAAGCCTTCGAGCTTACCGGAGGAAACCCGTTGCCCGAGCAGAAAATAGAATGGCGGCTGCCTCAATAGCGGCCGCATATTCCTCAATTACGGGGAACGGACGGCATGAAAAAATGGAGGGAACAATGAAAACGATCAAATTTCTTCGGATAATGTTTATAGCGATATTGATCGCCCCGATTTCGATGTGTGTCCCAAAAACTCACGAGGACTCCATGTCGGCTGACGAATACTTCAATCGAGGGGTAAGCAAATTCGAACAGGGCGACATGCAGGGCGCTATCGAGGATTACACCAGGGCTATCGAGATCGACCCGAAATATACAAGCGCCTACCTCAACCGCGCACACGCAAAATTCAAATCGGACGACTTGATGGGATCGATTGAAGACCTGATCACCTTCATCGAATTGGATCCGAACAACGAAACGGCTTACAACAATCGAGGTTTTATAAGGCAAATCCTCGGCGACCTGGAGGGCGCTGTCGAGGATTACAATAAAGCGATAAAAATCAATCCCAACTTCGGCGATGCCTACTTCAATCGAAGTACCGCCTTAAAATTCATGGGCAATCTTGAGGGCGCCATTAAAGACTACAACATGCTTATTCAAATCAATCCGAACGATGTTCGCGCTTACTACTACCGCGGGGCCGCCAAGTTCGATATGGGAGACTTCCAGGGGTCACTCGAGGATTTCTCTCGGGTAATCGAGTCGGAGGAGAACAACAATATTTTTGTAAAATATGCCGTTCTCAGGATTTGGGCGATTAAAGCCCGTGCCGGCAAAAAGACGGAGGCGGTCGAAGAAGTCGGAAAATTCGTCAAGGCAGCGCCGGGGGAAGAATGGACCGATACCCTTCTCAAGTTCTATGCGGGATTAACCGGCGAGAAAGCCTTGTTGCAAGCGATAAAATCGGGCGGTAGCCATACCGGGAATGAAAAGAAATGCGAAGCATATTTCTTTCTCGCCCAATATTATCTCGTCAACGGAGACCCAAAGACTGCAATCGAGTATTTTGAAAAGTGCATTGCAACAGGCATGACCGGCTTCACCGAATACTACAGCGCAAAATACGAATTGGAACGGTTGAAGAAAAAGTAAACCGGTAGCTTTAGTAATCCACCGAATCACAACGTAGGGGCAGACCTATGTGTCTGTCCGAAAAGAGGGGTATGGGCGAACACGTGGGTTCGCCCCTACAATTCTATAAAAAATTCCTAATAGCCGACCGTTTTAGTAATTCACCGAATCACGCAGAGAAAGCAGCAACACTTTCCATGCGTTGACGAAAGTTTGGCGGTTTTTAGGCGCGGCCACGAAGGTACGCCATATTCGCCCGGGGTTCATGTAAAACTTTCGATACGCCTTCTTTCGCATCCTCCGCAGCACGTCTTCGGGCTCGTTGGTAAGATTCGCATGAAGAGTGCTGTAATCGTGAAGTTGCTCATCGAGCGTAACGCCTTTTCCGCGCGCTATTTGCGCCGCTTCGGTACCTGGAAACGGCGTCAGGTAAAAGAAGCTTGCGATGTGCAGTTTCGATTCGCACGCGAACCGTATGGTCTCCTCCATCTCCTCGGCGGTTTCGTCCGGAAAACCGAAGATGAAGTAACCGGTGCTTAAGAAATGTTTTTTTGAAGCGGCGGTTATTATTCGCCGCACTTTTTCGATGTCCAGCCCTTTACGTATGACCTTCTGAATTCGAGGGCTGGCGCTCTCAACGGCGAAACTTACCCTCGTCGTCCCCGCAGCTTCCATAAGATCAAGCATCTCATCGTCCGCCCGATCCGCCCGTATACCGTTGGGAAAGCTGATCGCGATTCGCATCGGCATCAACCCGCGCAGTATGGTTTTCGCGCGATCCATATCAAGATTGAATATATCGTCGCATATCTCTATCGCTTCGAGCCTGAAACGCTCGACCAGGTCTCGCGTTTCGGAAAGCACATGCTGCGGCGACCGCGGCCGGAATATGCGTCCGAAAATATCGTGGCAGTAAATACACCGGAAAGGGCAACCTCTGGAGGTCATGATCTGCAGGCAACGCGGACTCGCCGGGACGGTGTCGTGTGTGTTTCTCCCCGGCCGAAAATAAGTCTCGAGGGGCAATAAGTCCCATGCGGGCACGGGAAGCGTATTCACATCGAGAGACGCTCTCGGTCCCCCAAACCGCACATCCCCGGCGTAACGGCTCAAAACCCCTTCGACCGGTTCTGAAGTATTACCCGCTTCGATAGCGTCAAGCAGTTCCCGCGCGCTTTCCTCGCCTTCGCCGACCACCCCGAAATCTACATTCGCATCGTCCATAACGCGCTCCGAGGAAGCGGAGACATGCGGCCCGCCCATCAATAACGTCACGCCGGGCAAGCGCCGCTTCACGGCGGCGGCCACATTGTGCGCGTCTCGAGCCTCGACGCTCAAGGCGCCGATACCCACCACGTCAGGCGATAAAGCGGCCACGCGGTCGGCAAGTCCTTCCTCGCCGAGGCGTTCCTTTCGAGCATCTATAATTGAAACGTCGTCGGCCCGCTTGAGCTTGAGCCATGCGGCTATCGACGCCGGGCCCATGGGCGGCGCGGTGGGAAGAATATAGGAATTGGGTCGTACGATAACCACTTTCACGGTAATGCCTCAGCCGAAGTAGTGGCGCATTCGGCGGTAGTAACGATACCTGGTCGCCGCTTTGGCAAAACCGCCTGGACGAACCAGGTCCGCAGCCAACGCGCGTGCGTTGCGAAGGAATAATCGAGTCTTTCTCGATGACAATATTTTCTCACGGGTGTTTATCACTTGCTCATAGGTAACGCTCGGATTCGAGATGGGCAGCTCATTGCGCTGAGTGCGAGGAGTATAGTAATCGAGGTCTTCAAGCTCAGCCCAGTTAAGCCGGCCTTCCTGTTCCATTCGTTGACGAAGGGTAGTGCCCGGTAGCGGCATGCAGACGGAAATATGGACGCTGTCGGGAGCAAGCTCGGCCACAAGCGATTCGGTGGCCTCAAGACTTTCCGGGGTTTCAACCGGCGATCCGAGGAGTACATAAGCATGGGTTTTCAGGCCCAGGCGACGGCACAATGAAAATGCATGGCGCGACTGATCCACTGTTGTTCCCTTATCGAGGTAATCGAGCACCTCCTGTGACCCGCTTTCTATGCCGAACAGGACGATCCAGGCGCCCATGTCGGTGACCAATTGCGCTATTTCCTCATCGAAAATATCCACACGGCTGTTTATCACATATCGCGCTTCTTTATCAGCCCTGACCTTGCCGAGCAACCCGGATACCTGCCTTAACCACGGTTTGGATACCGTAAATACATCGTCCACAAAAAACAGTTCCTTCATACCGTATTTTCCTACAGTCCATTCCACTTCTTCGGCGACCGCTTCGGGGGATTTAGCGCGTATTTTCTTTCCGAACAAGGTATTCAAGGTCGGCTGACAGAAAGCGCACCGGAAAGGACAGCCTCGCAAAGCATGCAGGTTGAGAGCGCCGATGCCCAGATAGCGCGAATGGGTGGGCAACATTTCCCGCCGGGGTATCGGCAATATATCGAGGTCGCTGATCACGGCCCGTGGCGGCCCGAAGATACAGCCGCCATCGCCGCGCGCGGCGACTCCGGGAACGTCCCAGGGATTCCCGTTATTTATTACATCCAGCAACTCGGGAAGCGTCTCCTCACCTTCCCCGATTACGATATAATCCGCATCAGGCATTCTGGCGAGGGTTTCTTCCGGCAAAATGGTGGGATGCGGCCCACCGAGAATCGTTATCGCTTGAGCTTTCTTTGCTGCGCGAAGTATTTTTCGAGCTGCCGGCAGAAATTCGGTGAGTAACGTTACCCCCACAACGGCAGGGCGCTCCTGCGCGATACGAGCTTCCACTCGAGAGGTTTCGGAGTCGAAACTTGCGTCCTCGATGACTACATTAAACCCGCGGTCTTCGAGCAAAGTGCCCAGAATCATCATCCCCAACGGCGCCCAGAGTCCATGAATCTGATGAGACAGACGGGGGTATATCAACATTACCTTTAAGCTCATTTTCCTCAGAACAACACTTATACTATTATATTAACGAAGGTACAGCCAATAAACCGTGTAGGCAAAGCATGAAGATAGCTCTCGTCAGACCGACGAAAATTCAAGGGTCACTGGAAAAAAGTATGGTCCAGCATCCGATCAATTTATGCTGGATAGCTGCTGTTCTAAGGGAACAGGGCCACGATGTGCGAATCTGGGATTTTGAGGTCGAGAAATACTCGTCATCGATACTTCGCAGCCGTGTGATCGAGTTCGGCCCGCGAATACTCGGCATCACCTCGATGACAACGAATATATACGCTGCCGCGCGTATGGCCGGCACCGCCAAGCTCGCCGACCCGGAGATACTGATCGTTGTGGGCGGCCCTCACGCATCGGCTTTGCCGGAGCGCACGTTGGTCGAGTTCCCGGTATTCGATGTGGCGGTTTTCGGCGAGGGAGAAGAAACGATAGCCCAGGTCGCACAACGTATCGACGATTCGGACAATCTGGAAGGAGTGCGCGGATCGGCGCATAGGGAAGGCGGCAAGATAAAGGTGGAAGATGCTCGGCCATTTATGAACGATCTGGACAAACTTCCCCTGCCGGCGCGCGACATGCTCAACCACGATATCTACTTGGGCGCCAGCACGCCTGGACTGGACGCAACGCTGCATAACGGAACGGAATTGTTCACCACTCGTGGATGCTCCCGCAAGTGCATATTCTGCGCAGCCCGCGTCACCCACGGTCCCAAGGTGCGGTTTCGTAGCGCTGATAATGTGATCGCCGAGATCGAGGAGTGTATAAACAGGTACGGTTACAACCATTTCACCATAGAAGACGACACATTTACACTTAACCGTAAAAGGCTGGAACGAATTTGCGAAGGTCTGGCACGGACGGGGGTGACGTGGGATTGCGATACTCGGGTAGACACGGTGGATCGCGACATGCTGACGATGATGGCCGAGAGCGGTTGCCGGAAGGTGGCCTTCGGGGTCGAAAGCGGCTCGGAGAGGATGCTGAGTATTATCAAAAAAGGCATCACGCTCGAACAGGTGCGTGACGCATTTCGATGGGCGCATGAAGCCGACATGATTACAACGGCGTTTTTTATGATCGGCGCTCATCCGTCGGAAACTCTCGATGAAGTAAACATGAGCCTGAAGCTGATGAAGGAAATAAAAACGGACCTCATGGCTCTCGCTATAGCCGTCCCTCACCCTGGCACGGAGTTACATTCCATAATGCGCGAGAAAGGTTATCTTTATTCCGAGCACTGGGAGAAATTTAATCATCTCCATTCTTTACCTTCATGGAGGACCGACCATTTCTCCCCGGAAGAATTGACGCGACTCCAACTAAAACTTTACCGGAAGTTTTTCTTCCGGCCGGTTTTTATCTGGTATACCCTCAAAAAAGCCATGAGTTGGGCGGGAATCAAGTATTACACCCGAAGCGCATACCACATCGCCCGATACATCATCGAAGGCAGAGTGTAATTCATACCGCCGGACGACAGATTGGGAGTTGAAGTCGGTTTAATAACTTATGAGAGGGCTTATTGACGAATGTATCTCATCGGAGTAGCGTAATTTCCGGTGGTAATCGTGATGATCGAGTCACTCGATAAATATAGCTGGAGGATTTGATGATGTTACGTGAACCTGTTCCACTCAAGAGAAGGTTTGGAAAGATGATCCTTGAAAGGAAGAAGTTGACGACCGCCAATTTTATGGATCATCTCGCCGAGCTTTTTGGAGATAACACTATAATTCTTCTCGAAGAACCTGTTTCATACGGTTTTATATCCGATTCGAAACTTAGCTACAACAATCTTCTCGAGACAGTCAACCGTATGGGCAACTCTCTGCGCGACCTTGGCGTAAGAAGCGAAGATCGCGTCGTTGTTTATATGCGTAATCGGCTCGAGTTGGCGCTTACTTGTTACGCGCTTTTCAAAATCGGCGCCGTGGCCATACCGCTGAATCATCTCCTTCGCGGCAACGAGGTTGAATTTATCGTGCGGGATTGCGGCGCCGAAATGATATTAACGCACCGGCAGGTATTCGATGCGGGAGTGAAGAAATTCGCCAAAGTACCGCAGGTTAAAAAGTGGATATTTCACGAACGGAAAGGTGACACTCCCAAAGGAGGGATAGCCTGGCTGGAGCTTTTGGATCGCGCGAGCCCTCATCTGGTGAGCGTTCACACCGAGCCGAACGACGTAGCGGGCATTTTCTACACATCGGGAACCACCGGCTTTCCCAAAGGCGCCCTGATGACCAGCGATAATCTTATGGTCAACAACATCCGCCTTCCCGGACTGATGGTGGGCCTGTGGCCTTTCAGGAGGGAGCGACAGGACATCGGCATGGCGGTGCAACCGATAAGCCACATCATGGGCTTCGGAATGTTCCTCACGAGGCTCGCGGTAGGGATACCTTTCGTGCTCATCGAGCGTTTCGAAGCCGAGCGCGTTATGGCGGCAATCGAGAAGTTCAAAGTAACTACGTTCGTCGGCGTGCCGGCGATGTATGCGATGATGCTCAAAGCCGGAGCGGAAGAAAAGCATGACCTGTCCAGCGTGAGTATCTGGATAAGCGGCTCCGACGCACTGCCGCCCGAGCACAGGGACGCTTTCAAAAGTATGGGAGGACGCTACAACAAGAAAGGGGAACGCACCGGAGACGCCTTTTTCATAGAAGGTTACGGCCAGGCGGAAACTTCGCCCGCAAGCACGTTGAAACTCGATCTGTCCATAACCAAAGGCGCAGGCTGCATCGGTTGGCCGCTGCCCGGAGTTAAGACGCGCATCGTGGACGAGGACGGCAACGACGTCAAGCGTGGACAGGTCGGAGAGCTGTGGGTGAAAGGCAAGCACGTCATGAAAGGATACTGGCGCGACGAAAAGGCCAGCAGGGAAGCCTTTCGGGAAGGATGGTTCCGCACGGGAGACCTTGTCAAGAAGGATAAATATGGCCTGCTTTACCTGGTGGATCGGGAAAAGGACGTCGTAAAGGTCGGCGGATACAGCGTATTCTCGAGGGAGGTCGAGGAGGAGTTACTGCTTCACCCCGACATAAGAGAAGTGTCGGTTTTCGGTATACCGCATGAGATAAAAGGCCAGTTGCCGGTCGCAGTCGTGACAGTCGATGAAGAGTCGAAAGTTACATCCGAGGAATTGATCGAATGGGCCAAAGAAAACATCGCGCCGTACAAGGCGCCCCGGTTTATAGACATAGTTGATGAATTACCACGCGGGCCGACCATGAAAGTCGACAAGAAACTGCTGCGCAACCGATACGCCCAGTTGCTGTCGGAAAAGTCTCACAAAATAAAAGGAGAAAACGCCCTGAGATAATACTCCTTCACAATCGATTTCCCCGTTTTTCTCAAGCCCTCTGTTCGGGATAACGTTCGCAATCGTTTTCCGGTGGGTTCATAGGCGAATAAAAAAGTGGAGCTTGTCTTGTTTTTATGGTGAAATAAGCATATTCTTACAATTAATGAGTCGTTTTGTAACGCTTTGCGGTGATGTGGGGTAATAAACGGCATGAGAAATGCTTACGGATAAAAAGAAACTTTCCATCATTCTAGCGGCAATTTCTGCTTACCTGACCGAGACGGAAAAATCCGCCATAAAAGAATTGGTCGTTGCACCCGGAGTAGAGAATGCATGGCGTATGGCCGGTCTCCAGGAAACAATGGAGATGCGTCGTTTGGTTCAGCTTCGTTTTTTGAAAGCCGGTCGCTAAATCAAGGAGAGAGAAATGGGTACCGATAAGAAACCTTTACGTATTTTTGATACCACGCTTCGAGACGGTCATCAGTCATTATTTGCGACAAGAATGCGTCTGGAAGATATGCTCCCCCTCCTCGAGCGAATGAACGAAGTGGGCTTTGAGGCGATGGAAGTATGGGGAGGTGCGACCTTTGACGTGTGCCATCGCTTTCTCGCCGAGGATCCCTGGGAACGTTTGGCGACGATAAAAAAACATCTAACCAAAACCCCTCTTCAAATGCTGTTGAGGGGACAAAATCTCGTGGGATACCGTAACTACGCCGACGACGTGGTGGAAGCTTTTATCGAGCAGGCGGCGGAGACGGGAATCGATAGATTCCGGGTATTTGACGCGCTCAACGACGAACGCAACTTCGAGACGAGCTTTCGAACGATCAAAAAGGTCGGCAAGCATATACAGGGCTCCATATGTTATTCGCTTACCCAGCGCCGCCTTGGAGGCCCGATATACAACATCGAGTATTACGTCAATAAGGCAAAGAAACTGGTGGATATGGGGGCTGATAGTCTGTGCATTAAGGACATGGCGGGAATACTTTCCCCATACGACGCATACGACCTCATTGCCGCTCTGAAAGATACTGTGGATATTCCCATTCAGCTACATTCTCATTACACTTCAGGCATGGGCAGCATGACCTATCTGAAGGCGGCTGAGGCCGGTGTAGACATTGTAGACACGGCACTGGCGCCGTTTGCTTTGCGCTCTTCTCAACCTGCTATCGAGCCGCTGTTGGTGGCTTTGGAGGATACGGATCGCGACACACATCTGGATTTGGCAAGGTTGCTCGAAATCGGGCAAGACGTGGAAAAAATAGCTCCCAAGCTGCGCGACTTCCTCAATGTTACCAAAACAGCCGTAATAGATACGGCGGTGTTGATGCATCAAGTTCCGGGAGGAATGCTGTCGAACATGGTGAGTCAGCTTAAGGAAGCGGGGGCTTTGGATAAGATAGATAAAGTATATGAGGAATTACCGCGCGTGCGAGAGGAACTCGGCTCCCCGCCTCTGGTGACACCATCCAGCCAGATAGTAGGCATTCAAGCCGTTCAAAATGTACTTTTCGAGCGATACGAGATGATATCCAATCAGGTAAAGGATTTATGTTATGGCCTGTACGGCGTCACACCGGCTCCCATAGACCCGGAAATAAAAAAACTCTGTCTTAAAGGGTATGAACGCGGCGAAACGCCTATAACATCCCGGGCGGCGGATATTCTCCCACCGGAATTGGAGAAGGCCAGAGAAGCTATGAAGGGGCTGGCCAAAGACATTAAAGACGTATTGATATATGCGTTATTCCCAACGACCGGCGAAAGGTTCTTGAAATGGAAATATGGGCTGGAACCGATACCCGATGAGTGCAAACCGAAAGATATTCAGGCTCCCGCAGCCGAGGATAAAGCGAAAGTCTCCGGGGAAGTAAAACAAGCGCCTCAAAAAGGCCCCGGACTGCGAACGTTCAACGTGTTTGTGGAAAATGAGTATTACCAGGTGGAAGTGGATGAAGTCGGAGGCCGCCCGGTGATCTCTTCCGTAAAGTCCAACCCGGCCCAACCAGCCGCTATAGCCAATCCAAGTCGGACGATTGAAGAACCCGCTAAAACCGCTCCCACACCCGCAGAAGGCGATACCGTGTTGCGGGCTCCCATGAACGGCATGGTCATCGATGTCCGGGTGAAAAACGGAGACAAAGTCAAAGAAGGCGACGTCGTTCTGATCATCGAGGCCATGAAAATGGAAAATCAGATCAAAGCGACACAAAACGGGATCGTGAAGTCCGTAAATTGCAAAAAGGGAGACAACGTCGATAAAGATCAGGCGCTGCTCGTTCTTTCATCCGGATAACATGCATTTGCACCCCGCGTCGATAATCTCGGCGCCTTTTTCCGGGGTTCCGCCGACCGCCGTTATTGTCCCGTTTGCGAAAGTGACGCTTGAATTATTGAGTACCCGGTCGGGCAACACCACCCGCACATTGGCGATATGTATCGATATATTTTTCATTTCAGTCGGGTTATACGCTTGCAATGACGAAGACCATGTAAATGATCGCAGCCACAAGCACCCAGCTTGCCAGAAATCCAACCACTGAGATCATTGAGGGAACGGGAATCTCAAAACCCCACTTCGAGATCAGATTACGCGGCGGTGGAGGCGTCACGCCTTCCGGGAGAGTACAAGGCTCGACCGGCTGCTCGATTTCTTTAACCGGAGTTCTGGCCAGGGCGAAATAATTATCGAGTTGATCCTTCGGTACCTGCTTCGTAAACAGACTCACCGCGATTCCCGCGCCGATTGCGGCAGTGAGGTAAAAGATCATCTGCCATGGCATATAAATCTGGGGACCTGAAGAACCTTCCACCACAAACCGCAGCGCCTCCGCGCCCGGCAGCCTCGCGGCGAAGGATACGAAAAATCCCGTGGTGGTAAGCCACCATACGGCAAAACCGGTCAAAGTAGCGGCCCACGCGCCGCCGGCTGTGGCCCTTCGCCAGAAATAGCCCATCCAGAATGCTATTCCCATCATCGGCGCGATCTTCCAGAAAATCTCGATGCCTTTTATCACGTCCGGGAGCCAAAAAGAATATACCGCTCCCACCGCTACCACCGCGATGGCGGTGATTCGCACCACCATGACATAATGCTTTTCGCCCTTATCCTTGACAAATTGTTTATATATGTTTTCAGTGAACAGGCCGGAAGAGGCGACCATAAAAGAGTCGCAGGAACTCATCACGGAGGCCAGAAGCGACGCTATGAAAATCCCCAACATGCCCGGCATTATCGCAGGCATGAAATCGCGCGCCATCAGGCCGTACACCTGATCCGGGTTTATATCTTTCCCCGCGAAATAGGCAACCGCGCATAGCCCCGTCAGGCACCATGCAACCGTGCAAAACCTCTTGATGAAGTTCCCGACCGTTGTTCCTACCCGGCCATCCATCTCCGTCCGACCCGCTGCGCAATTGCCCATGGTGTGCGGCTGGACGGCCCAGCCCACCAGACCGTTGAAAGCGATAACCACAACGTAGAATATTCCGATCTCAGCGGGTGCGACCAGAGAGAACATCCGTCCGTCGGCGATCTTATCATGCAACCCGGACAATCCACCCACGGCATCGAGTACAAAGGGCAGCAGAATAAATGAGAATATTATGGTTAAAAACCCCTGCACAAAATCGGTTACAATAGCGGCCGATAGCCCACCGGCCATCCCATAGATAACAAACAGAACGGTCATGCCCGCTATTACCAATCCGATAGGAACGCTGTCGCCCAGTACGGCGGTGATCACTTCGCCCGAACCGCGGAGCATCACACCCATATTGGTAATTAAATTCAACATACCTATTACGGCATAAAGCATGGCCACGCTCTTGTCGTAACGGGCTTCGAACACGTCCGCGGTGGTGTTGGCCCGGAAACGACGCATGACCGGGGCGATCATCCAGTAAAACGGCGTACAGAACAACCAAAGCCATTGGTACCAGATACCGGAAAGACCGTTACTGAAACTCTTCGAGGCCACCCCGACCGCCTGGTCGGAATGAGTGCCGGTGCCGAAGGCATGCATAACCATCATCAGCTTGCCGAAGCGACGAGGCATGATGAACTCGGAAAGGTTCCTCACACGCCGCGCCATCCACACACCGAGGATAGTTATTCCCAACAGGTAAAAAACTAAAATGGAAAGGTCTATAGCGCCAAGCATTCGTTATCTCCTGGTTTGCCAATATCCCGAAAAGAGCATATGAAGCAATATCCTAACAGAAAAAAGCCTCGATGCGCAAATTATATACCGTTTATCGACAGCCTCGGCCATACGTCCTTTGTATCTATAAGTGCTTGTCCCAAACCATTAACCGACAAAACAATGTTGACGGTGTTGGTTTTATGGTATTACGAAAACGTTTTATCCTGGAAATAGCGGTGGAATTCCTTCGGCAGTTTATCGGGTGAGCAATCTTCGCCCAGGAAAGGAGTAAGATCCCTGGAGTTATATGTGTGCCAGAAGAGGATGTTCATGACCAGGAGGTGGTTTCGTCTTAGTGCTTTTACGTTTTTTACATGGGTGTTTAGCGTAGCTTTCGTCTACGCTCAAAACAATTCTCACCCCTTACAATTTCCCGACCTGGAGCCTATTCCCGGATTGATTGAAATCAAGCTTGTGCCGGGCGCCGGCATTTCGGACCCGGAACTGTCGGAGTTGTTCGACGAGCAGGGCGTTACGGAAACGGCGCCCACCTTTTTCGGCGCGGAGATACCCGACCTCACAAGGATCTATACGCTCAAAGTGGATGAATATGAAAGCATTGACATGGACACTGCTGCCGTGATAAGATAGAGGATCATGGGAATAGTATTTTCAGGGGGTGTAATATGAGAGGAAAGAAAATAGCGGTTTTGGGGATCATTGCGTTGGTGGTTTTGTTGGGTGCTATTGGGCCGATGTCGGATAAACAGGTGATTTTGTTCTTTCATCTCGAGGGTGATCAGGCAAGTTTAACCAAGGTCAAGCTTCGAGAGGCGCCATACAAGCCGCCGAGAGGCGGTTATGCGGGTACGTACAAGTTAAAGGTATACGGTATCGAATACGGAGGATGCATCCCGCATCGAAAACTCGTCTACGAAAAAAAGTTCTTCGATCCCACCTTAATGTTCTGGGATGAAGCCGATCCTGAAACGGGAAGAATCGTAGACGGAGGCCAAATTCACCAGGACCCTGCGGATTTTATGGAAGTGATTCCTTACATGCCGGGCGCACGATGGGTACATCTTTACCGGCAGGAAGTGGATACACAACAGGAGCCGCCCGAAACTTACAATAAACTGCTCGGCATCATTACGCTGCCTCCCGAAGATCAATGGGAGGTTGTCGAGTATAAGGGGGTGAAAAAATGAGAACGGTAAGGTTTTTGGCGTTGATGGTGATTTTCGGGTATTCGCTTGCCCGTGCGGACGTGGTGCTAGTGCCCGACTTCCGTGTCGATCAGGACCCGATACCCAACAGTATTGCGGGGGTGGCATCGTCTCTTACTTACGGCTACTTCGTGGTGTTTTACCGGTACTCCACTCCCCCGACTTACGAGGGAGACCTGTACGCACGCCGGTTCGACCTCGACGGTAATCCACTTGCCGATGCATTCAGGGTGGATTCGGCTCCGGAGACTGCTCAAACCGGAGGAGCAGGCGTGATAATTGACTCAAATGGAAACATGGTCTTCGGCTGGACGGACGATCGGACGGGTGCAAGTCATGTGTATTTCAGGAGGTTCGACGCTAGTGAAAATCCTCTGAACTCGGATACAATGGCTGATCAGGGATCAGGGGCCAATGGTGGACGAATAGCCACATTGCCCGCCGGAGGCTTCGTCATCACGTATAGATCTGGAGGCTTGATATACGCCAGAATCTACGATTCTACCGGAACGCCTATTGGGAATGAATTTCGCGTGGATCAGAGTGGGGGGGATCTAGGTACACCCTTTGTAAACACGGATCCCAGTGGCCAGATTTACTTCGCCTGGACTTTTGGAAATCCTGGAACTGCCGTCTATGCCCGCCTGTTCGACAGCTCCGGCAATCCATTGTTGGATGAATTCCAGGTGGATCAATCACCAAACATGGTTGTCTTAAGCACAATTGCCGCCGCGCCCAACGGGAATTTTATCGTGGCGTGGGACGATTATCGTGAGGAAGGCGATTTTGGCATGTCGGACGTGTTTGCCCGCGCCTTCGATTTGACCGGCACGCCTTTTGGCGACGATTTCAAGGTGAATTCGGAAAGCACAGGAGAAAACGCCGCTGTAGCCAACTCTGTTTTCGCTCCCTCCGGGAGAGCTCTCTTCGTCTGGAACGACTCCCGTGATGGAGGCGCACACTACATCCGTCACATCGACAGCAATGGGACCATTTTGGATAATGATTCCCGCCTGCACAGCGGTGTCCTGGGCGGCTATACGGCAACCGCGGCGGTCGGATTCAATTCTTTCGTCACCGCATGGGGCGACAGCAGGAGCGGAAGTAACGAGGTATGGGCGAATATAACCGGCCCGGCCAAGCCGCTGGTTCCGACGTTGCCGGAGGTCGGCATGGTTGTTCTTTTCATCTCCTTACTGGCGGCTATCGTTTTGGTGATCTCCCGCCGCAGGAGTGTATACCGACAATCATTCCCAGTTCGTGGCATTTGTCGGCAATGCGGCGATAGCAAGGCTCGAAAAATTCTTCAAAATGAACGGGAGAGATAAAGCTCCTTTCCTGGGTACCCCAGTCGTCCAGCAGCATGAAAGCTTCCGCGCCGGCCCGGTGAAACATCTCCGCCCTGACGACGACGGCGTCGGTCAACATCTCGAGCAGACGGCGCGTCTCGCTCGGATGTTCGATAATATCAGCCA
>Ga0180432_10003564_pt1 | contig 22029 bp, 17 predicted proteins | sample SS_ome_10_FD_132414 | JGI IMG/M metagenome (GOLD analysis project Ga0180432, IMG submission 132414) | Hypersaline lake sediment archaeal communities from the Salton Sea, California, USA - SS_1_MS_2 metaG | ecosystem: Environmental > Aquatic > Non-marine Saline and Alkaline > Hypersaline >...
CACGGTCCTGGAATTTGCCCCGGCGGTTGAGTTGCTCATGGACGACAAGGGGCAGGTGGCGGGTGCGGTGTTGGTAAACATGGAGACCAATGCCCGTTGTGTGGTCAAAGCCAAGACCACTATTCTGGCCACCGGTGGCAGTGGGCGGTTGCACTACCAGGATTTTGCCACAACCAACCACTATGGAGCCACCGGGGATGGCATTATACTGGCTTATCGTGTTGGCGCCAAGCTGGACTTTTTGGATACGATGCAATATCACCCCACCGGTGCTGCCTTTCCCGAGCAGATCGTCGGCCTGCTGGTAACGGAAAAAGTGCGTGGCTTGGGCGCCCAGGTGTGCAACATCGATGGTCAGCAATTTGTCTATCCTCGCGAGACGCGCGATGTGGAGGCCAGCGCTCTGATCCGCGAGTGCGTGGAGCGCGGCAAAGGGGTCAAGACGCCGTCCGGTATGACGGGCGTGTGGCTCGATTCGCCCATGATCGATCTGATCCACGGGCCGGGCACCATCCAAAAGGCGCTGCCGGCCATGGTGCGCCAGTTTGGCCGCTTTGGGCTAGACATTGTCAAGGACCCCATGTTGGTTTATCCCACGCTGCACTATCAGAATGGGGGGGTGGCTCTCGGGCCTGATGGCGAAACGACCATTCCCAATCTCTATGGCGCGGGCGAGATCTCGGGGGGGGTGCACGGTCGCAACCGGCTGATGGGTAACTCGTTGTTAGAGATCTGTGTCTTTGGACGGCGCGCTGGCATGGCCGCTGCCGAAAGAGCCAAAGAGGTGACGCTGGGCAAGCTTACGCTGGCGCACGTAGACGCCTGGAACAAAGAAGTAGCGGAATTGGACATAAAAGAGACTTACAAATCGCCAATCCTGCTGCCCGATTACACCCGGCAGGTAAGGTAGGGCGTCACGGATATAAAAACGGACGGTGTGGTTGGGGTTTCATCTCTGGAGGGAAGACGAGTACCACGCGTGAAAAGGTGAACAGTAACCCTCATGGGGAGGGATAGGGAAAGCAGAGAGCCGCCTGAACAACTAGGCGGCTCTCGATGTTTGCTCCTTGATAGAAACCCTTTGGAGAACAACGTTCTCCATTTCTCATGTCTCTACTCTCTACTCTCTATTCTCTGTCTCTGCGCTCAATCCCCCAGACAGATGCCCAATCCACGCGCTGTGGCCACCAGGTCGCCGTCCAGCGGCACCAGGCGCAGTTCGTGGATCGCTTTCTCTAGAGGGATGGTGACAATGTGTGTGCTGCGCAGGGATACCATGTGACCGAACTTGCCGCCAGCAGCGGTGCGCACCGCCGCCGCGCCGAACCGCGTGGCCAGGATGCGGTCAAAGGGACTGGGACTGCCGCCGCGCTGCACGTGGCCCAGCACGGTGACCCGAATTTCGTTGTCGGTGACTTGGCTCAATGCGTCGGCCAGCCATTGACCGATGCCCCCCAATCGTTTGGGGGCCAGGGGGTCGCGGCTTGGCTGGTAGATCTGTTCCCCACCGAGGGGTTTTGCGCCTTCGGCGCAGACAACGATGCTGAATTTGCGACCGGCGCGGTCGCGTTGCTCGATCTTTTCTTCGATGCGCTCCAGGCGGAAAGGGATCTCGGGAATGAGAATAATGTCCGCGCCGCCGGCCAGGCCGCTGCGCAGGGCCAGCCAGCCGGCGTCGTGGCCCATGATCTCGACGATCATGACGCGATGGTGGCTCTCGGCGGTGGTGTGGAGCTTGTCTATGGCCTCGGTGGCTGTGCACAGCGCTGTATCGAAACCAAAGGTAATGTCTGTCCCGGCCAGGTCGTTGTCGATCGTTTTGGGCACGCCCACCACGGGTACGCCCCGCTGAAAAAATTCGTAGCCGATGGTCAGCGAGCCGTCGCCGCCGATGACAATGAGCGCGTCCAGGCGTAGCTCCCGGATGTGCGAGATCACCTCGCCCGACACATCCCGCTCAACGATCCGGCCATCTTTTTTCCGGATCTTGTAGGCAAAAGGGTTGGCCCGATTTGTCGTGCCCAGGATGGTGCCTCCCCGGGGCAGCAGCCCGCGCACATCGGTCAATGTCAGCTCGCGCACCCGGTCGGGCAGAATGAGTCCTTCAAAGCCGTCTTCGATGCCCAGCACCTCCCAGCCATAGACGTTGGTGGCCGTCTTGACGGCTGCCCGAATGACGGCATTGAGGCCAGGGCAGTCGCCACCGCCGGTGAGCAGTCCGATCCGCTCGATTTTGTCGTCCACGCGTTTTCTTCCCTCTGAATTTGCCGCTCTACTCACCCATTCATTCTCGATTGGTTGGCTATGGGAATGTTTGCTCCGTCCACTGCATGGGATCGACCGGGATACCGCCGACGCGCAATTCCCAGTGCAGATGTGAGCCGGTCGAGAGCCCGGTGGTGCCCATGTAGCCCAGCAACGAGCCCGGGACGACCTGCTGCCCGACTTGCACGGCAATGCCAGACAGGTGCCAATAGCCGGTCAAGACACCCAGACCATGATCCACGACAACCGCGTTACCACGAACGGCCAACGCTTCTGCCAGCACGACAATTCCGGAGGCGGGGGCATAGATCGGTGTCCCCTCCGCGCCGCCAAAGTCAGTCCCGGCGTGGTAGCTGTCAGCCGGGCTGCCATCGTAGGAGCGCCGCGAGCCAAAAGGCGAAGTGATGCGCGGATTCTCCACGGGTACCTGGAGGAGGCCCTCCCACAACTTTTCCGAGCGGTAGCCATCAAAGACCGCTGCCAGTTTTTCGCGCTCCTGGCGCAACAGTTCTGCATCGAGCAACTCTCCCTTGCCGGGCGGCAGGGTGATATAGTCTACTGGGTACTCGCCGGGCGTCACCTGAATGGGTTGGGTGATGCGCGTCGTGTTCCCCTTGGCATCTATGGTTGTCAACTCCAGGGGATAAATGCCGGGCACCATCATGGCGTGAATGCCGGCGATCGCCCAATAGTTGCCTCCCTGACCCGCGAACCGCACCAGCCGCCCGTCGAACGTACCGCTGAGCGTCACCTCGTGGCCGGTGCTTACATAGATGGCAACCGTCTGTCCCTGCGTGACGGTTGTGGGGTTGAGCAGCAGGGCCTTGAACGGCGGAATCAGGACGGCCTCTTCACCATCGCTCCCGGCGTTGGGGATGACAAGGCGCTGCCCGATGCCAATGAGGTTGGGGTTTCTCAGGTCGTTGGCCTGGGCGATGGCCCACGCGCTAGTGTTGTAATGCAGGGCAATGCGCGCCAGCGTCTCACCCGATTGGACGACGTGGACGACCGTCTGCGACGGTGGCGGAGGGGTATTCTGGGGCGTCGGAACGGACAGCAATTGCCCGACGACAATGATGTTGGGGTTCACGATGCCGTTGGCCTGGGCGATCGCTTCGATGGTGGTGCCAAAGTGTTGGGCGATGAGCGACAGGGTGTCCCCTGGCTGGACAATATAATCTGCAAAGCGGATCGAGGGCGGCGATCCGGCAGTGCTCTGACTGAAAGAGGGAATGATCAATTGCTGGCCCACCCGGATAACGTTGCGGTCGGCCAGGTTGTTGGCGGCGACAATGTCGTCCACGGTGACGCCGTACATCTGGGCGATGCGGAACAGCGTCTCCCCTGACTGGACGACGTGCTCCGTTGGGCCTTGCGCCGGCGGTGCTGCGCCGGCGATGCCTGGACAGATGCTCGCCAGCAGGAGGGCTATCAGAAGGGCGACGATCTTTTGACGTACTGATGTTGACATAGGCAACTCCTCACTTTCGCCTTTGACAACCATCCCTCACCGGCAGACATTATAGCACGTGAGTTGACGCAGGGCAAACTGGCCCGGAGTTGCGCTTTCGAAAAAGAGCGGACCGCCTCGGTAAAAGAGTGGAAAGGAGAGGAGTCGATTATCGAGCCCACACATCTACCATCATGGACAGAATAAGTACAAAGAGATAAGGGCTGGAGAGTTTGAACAACTGCCAGGCCAATTTTTGTGATGGCTTCCAGACCAGGTACAGGTTGGCGGTTGCCAGCAACAGGCCAGAGATGATGGCTGTCCAGAAATAGATGGGGCCAAAGGGGCCAACAAAATGCAGGATCAGGGAGAAAATGACCATCAACACGACCGTGGCGGCGATGCAATGCAGGGTGGCCTGCAACTTGTAGACCGCCGGCAACATCGGCACCCGGGCTTTTCGATAGTCTTCCGAGTAGTAAATTGCCAGGTTCCAGATATGCGTGGGGGTCCAGAGGACGACGATGGCCCCCACCAGGATTGGCAGCCAGTCCACCCTGTTGGTCACGGCGGTCCAGCCAAAGAGGGCGGGCAGCCCGCCGCTAAAGCTGCCCCAGATGATGTTCAACGGGCTGCGGCGTTTGGCCAGCAGGCTATAGACAACGATGTTGTCCAGCAAGCCCAACAGGATAGCCAAAAAAGAGAGAAAATTGATGGACAGGGCCAGGCCCAGCGAGGTGACCGACAGGAACAGCCCCCAGTAGAGCGCGCGCTCTGGCGGATCGATGCGGCCCGAGGGGATGGGTCGGCGCCGGGTGCGCTCCATGGTCGCGTCGATGTCGCGGTCGATGTAGCAGGTGATAGTGTTGGCGCCGGCAGTGCCGGCAATGATGGCCAACAGCGCTCTGATGATAAGCTCCGTCGAGACCTGCCGATCTGCGGCGGCAACGACCATCGTGCCTACGGCAGTAAATACCAGTAGAAAGACCAGGCGGAGCTTGGTCACTTCGACGTATGGCTTGACGGCCGCCCAGAGCCTGGTCAGGGGGCCCGGTATATAGCCTTGCGTTCGTTCCATGGGTCTCTCCTCCTTGAGATCCGTTCAAGACCGGCTTTGTGGTTTCAGCACGCCTTGCAAATCGCGCATGTGCATCAGTTGGTGGCCATAGATGGCCAGGACCATTGTCTCCACCGGGATTTCGCCCAGGGCCGGGTGCCACCCGACGCGATCTAGGACATCTTTTGTCAGGGTGCGTACCCATTCCATCGTGTCCCGGCGGGCGGAGGTCAGGGCGGCCAATAGAGCCTGAGGGGAACGATCTGCCAGGCGCTTTTGCTCCGCCGCGTTAAAGCCGTCGAGGTCAAATCCCTGGGGCGCCCCTGGCCCGCCCGAGGCCACGTCCTGAGCCATGTGCAACAGTGCTTCTTCTGCCGAGAGAAAATGGGCCAACAGATCGCGCACCGTCCAGGAATGAGGATGAGTGTACATGACCGTCTGCCATTCCTCCGCTGTCAGGCCGCTCAAAATCTGGTGGGTCTTTTGCGCGCCTTTTTCCAGCTTGGCAATCAGCGTTTCCACTCGTGATTCTCTCATTTGCCTGCTCCTTTCCCCCTCGAACCTGTTTCTCAGGCGTCAGGCGACTGGCTGTTCAACACAAGCAAAGGTCTCTTGGCCGAGCCTGGGATCTGGTGAAAACGCCATCAACTCGGTGAGAGACCTTTGCCAAGCAAGAGACATCATCATACACTAGGTATTATAGCAGAAATTGGGTTTTTGGGCTATTTTCTTTTCGCTTGCATTTTCGCCCGGTCTGTGCGATAATAAAATTTGGGGGTTCGGACAAAAGGCTGAAGCCTGGGAAACAGGCTTCACAAGGAAGCACATACGTCATGCATGCCGAACATTTGCTCGTTGTGGACGACGAATCCCATGTTTTAGAGATCCTCTGCTCCACTCTCGAGTCAGCCGGCTACCAGGTGTGGACGACCACCGACGGCGATGCGGCTCTGAAATTGTTAGAGCAGCAGCCGTTCGACCTCTTGTTGGCTGACATCAAGATGCCCCGCATGGAAGGCTTGACTCTGCTCCGGGAAGTGAACCGCCGCTCTCCTGACGTACCGGTGTTGCTCATGACCGACCACGGCACGTTGACAATAGCGGTAGAGGCCATGGGCCAGGGCGCGCACGGCCTTTTGTTCAAACCCTTTGACCCGGAAACAATGCTCTCAACTGTGAACAATGCTCTAGAGAAACGCCGGTTGCAGGAAGAGAATGTGCTCGTGAGCGCTCATCTTCCCTTGTTGAGACTGAATCGGGTTCTCTTTTCCGAAACCAACCTCGATCAATTGGCCGAGCAAGCCCTGGCCGTCGTCGCCCGGACGTTGAACGCTGATCTGGCAGGGTTAGAGATCTGGAGCGAGGCTTCCGATGGGCGCTCTTTTGCGAAACGCCTTGGGCCTTTTGACACTCGAGAAAGCAATTTGCTGTCAAGTTTCAACGCATGGCTGTATCGTTGGGCCCAAGATAGTGCAAACGACTTGTTCTGGTACGTCGCCAACCCCGACACTTTTCTCAAAGCTGCCCCCGTATTCGATCTGGAACAATTGATGTCATCGCTGGCTATGACGGATCTCCTTTGCACGCGGTTCAAACGTCAGGACAAAGTTTTTGGTATCATGTGCCTGGGTCGAATCGATGCTGCTTCTCCCTTTACCCGTATAGATGCCGAGATGATGCGTGTCCTGGGCAGCCAGGCCCTTGTCATCCTGGAAAACCTGTTTCTGTACGAGGCGGTGATCGAGTCCCGTCAAAGGTGGGAGACCACATTTGATGCCATCACCGACGGCATTTCCATTCTTGATCAAGAGTTTACCATCTTGCGAGCCAATCAGGCCCTGGTGCAAATGTTGGATACCTCTGCCGGAAAACTGGCCGGACAAAAGTGCTACCAGGTCTTTCATTGTGAGCCGGGTCACCCCGCTGCATGCCCGCACCGGCGGGCGTTGGAGGAAGGCATTACCCAGACGGTCGAAGTGGACGAGCCACAACTCGGGACGACTTTGCTGACATCTGCCTATCCCCTACGGGACACAAAAGGTGAGATCACTGGCCTGGTGCATGTCATGAAAGACATCACCCAGCGCAAGCGGGCCCAGGAACAACTGATCCAGTCGGAAAAGCTGGCGGCCCTGGGGCGGCTGGCCGCGTCGCTGGCTCACGAGATCAACAATCCCCTCCAGGCGCTGAGCAGTGGGTTGCGCTTGTTAAAGCGTCCTGACCTGGACGAAAAGAAGCGACAACAATACCTCTCTATCGCTAAACGCGAAGTGGATCGCCTTATCGGCATTGTCGAACGAATGATCGGCTTTTATCGTCCTTCCAGGGACAAACTGTTGCCTACAGACGTACACACCCTGCTGGACGAAATGCTGTTCCTGGCAGGAAAAAAACTTCAGCACAGTCACATCACCGTCCAGCGGGAATGGGCCGGCGATCTGCCGTTGGCGAATGCGGTAGCCAATCAACTCAAACAAGTTTTTCTGAACCTCATTGTCAACGCCATAGACGCCATGCCTGATGGCGGCACCTTGACCATCTCTACCGGTCGCACCCAGGATGAGTTGGATATTTACGTACGCTTTACCGATACCGGTCACGGCCTTTCACCAGAGGAAGCCAGCCGTATTTTTGAGCCTTTTTATACCACCCGGCCGCAGGGTACTGGCTTGGGACTTTCTATCAGCTACAACATTGTCCAACAGCATGAGGGACGCATTGAGGTAGAAAGCCAACCCGGTCGAGGGGCTACTTTTACAGTGTTCTTGCTTGTTGGGGGGGGAGGAAGAGGATGAATTGATGACTATGACGTCGCGCCCTGCTTCCTCGCCAGCGGCCCACGTTCTCATTGTGGACGATGACCAGTCGGTACGATTTTTTCTAGCTGAGGAGTTGCGTCTGAAGGGCTACCAGGTTACCACGTTGGGCAGCGGGGAAGAGGCCCTGGTCTGGCTCCGCCAGCACCAGACAGACGTGGTCGTGCTCGATCTCAAGATGATGGGCATGGATGGATTGCAGGTCATGGCCGAGATACAAAGCCTGCCTCTGCCGCCTGTGGTCATCATGCTCACCGCCCACGGTTCGCTGGACGCGGCCGTGGCAGCCATGCGCCGGGGGAGCTATGATTTTTTGCGCAAGCCCTGCTCGCCGGAGGAATTGGGGGCTGCTGTTGAGCGCGCTCTGGCCCGCCGCCGGAGGGAGCAACAGCATGAAGAGATGCTGCAGCTCATCGAAGAGACGGCCCACAAACTTCGAGCGCTCTCGACAGGGAACGGCCGGGGCGTTGGGGGGAGCGGCTCTCATCGTCCCCGCTTGTTGGAAGGGCGTGGCATCTTGTTGGACCGGGAACGGCAGATTGCCACTCGCTGTGGGGTACCGCTGTCTCTCTCGCCCACCGAGTTCCGCCTGCTGGCCTGCCTGATGGCCCAACCTAACACGCCAATCTCCTTCCGCGAGATGTCCCGCCAGGTGCGTGGTGTGGACGAGCATGAAACCGTGGCCCGTGACGCTCTCCGCACGACCCTGTGGCGGCTGCGTCAAAAACTGAGCCGGGCGGACGACGGCTATCCCTATATTGTTAACATGCGGGGACGGGGATACATGTTTGTCAAAGAGGTGCCACCGATATAGAATCTTTATCATTCCATTGCTCAACGCTGTGAGCTCTTTTAGCTACCTGGTAACTGATGCGCCGGGCAAGATTTCGCTCCTGTCATGGCGCATCTTTTTTTGTGCCAGGCAAGAGCCCCAGCGTTTTTGTTCCCAGGAAAAGAGAACCGGGTCGAAATTGAAACAGCTTTGTGATACTTTTGGGAATCTATTTATGGCAAAGTATGCTATTCTAAATGTATCGCCCTCTCGTTTAAAAGTGTCAAGCTTCTTGACGTCTAGGGGGGTTCTACAGCGGCATAGGAGAGAACATGACCTGGCGCATCCTGGTTGTGGACGACGACGAAAGCGTTGCTTTTTTGACGGCCGAAAACCTGGCCGAACTCGGCTCAGCTTATCACATTGAAGCAGCTACCTCGGGCAAAGAAGCCTGGCAGAAAATGTCTGACCAATCTTTCGATCTGGTCATCACCGACCTGCGCATGCCGGGCATGGATGGACTGGAACTGCTCCGCCGGACGCGGAAAAGCTATCCCCAAACGCGGCTGATTTTGATGACAGCCTATGGCAGCGATGAGGTGCAGGCCAGCGTCCGGCGGCTGCAAGCTTGTCGTTACATTACTAAACCGTTCCGCATGGAAGAACTTTTCGACGCTGCGCGGGGCGCATTGGAGGGTCTGACGGTCAACACCAGGGGCATCCTCATTCTCTCGGATAGGCAGTTCGAAGCCATTAGCCAACAACTAGAGCGGTTGCGATTCGACACCGGCGCCCAGGTTACCTTGTTGTGCGACACGATGGGACAGACCATCGCCTGCATGGGTGAGATACCCAATTTGAACTTGAACGACCTGGCGGTGCTGGTGGCCGCTGGGTTGAACAGCACGTTAGAGATGCGCTGCGTGTTGGGCGAAAAACGTGCTCTCAACCTCAACTATCACGAAGGCGATCGATTTGACGTCTATTCTGCCACCGTGGGAGAAAATCTCTTTTTGCTCTTTGTCTTTGACCGTCGTTCCCAGAGCAGCCGCATCGGTGTGGTGTGGCTTTACGCCAAGCGATCTATCGAGACGTTGCAGGAGCTTACGTCGCCTGAAGAGACCTCGGGTGCCGATGTGCTGGGGGAGGGATTCGGTCAGGTGCTTCTCCAAGAGATGGATAGCCTGTTTGAAAATCCAGTTTCAGAGATCTCATTAGAGCAGGCCGCAGCCACTTTGTTGTCTTCAGAGACCGATCTGCGGGATGCCGGCACCCCGCCGGATGAGGGGGCTGAGCCAGAGACGCGAGCAGGGGACGCTGGATCGTTGGGGACTCTACTATCTTTTGAGGAAGCAATGGCTCGTGGACTCATTCAAGACGATGCCATGTAGGTTAAGGGGAGCAAGAGGAATGGCAGCAAAAAAGAGAGCCTCTTACGACAAAGGTTGGAAAACCAGGGATGGTGACAGGACAGACATGGGGTGAATCCATGTTTATCAACCGCAAACTCTTGGAACTTCAACTTAAAATCGTTTACTATGGCCCGCCCATGAGCGGCAAGACAACCAATTTGGAATACATTCATGCGCACACAGAGCCGCGGTTGCGGGGCGACCTGGTTTCTCTAAAGACACGCCAGGACCACACTCTTTACTTTGACTATCTCGAACTGGAACTGGGCAAGATCAAAGGGCTCAAACCCCGCTTTAGTCTTTGCACCGTGCCCGGCCAGACCTTTTACGCTGCCAGTCAAAAACTCGTTCTGCAAGGCGCCGATGGGGTCGTCTTTGTGGCAGACTCTCAGGCCGGCCGTCTGCCTGACAACCGGAAAGCTTTTCAAGACTTGTTCCGCCATCTGCGCGAATTGGGCTACGACCCCGCTCAGATGCCGTTGGTTGTGCAATTCAACAAACGTGACCTGCCTGGTGTGATGCCCCTGCTTCTTCTCAAGCAACAGATGCAGCTTGACGGCTGTGTGACGTGTTTCGAGTCGGTAGCCATACAGGGAAGCCGAGTATTCGACACGCTCAAAGCGATCATTGCTCAGGTAGTGGCCCAGGTTCAGCGTAGCCTATAGAGATGAGAGGGAAAGCATGAGTCAGCAGAACCGCGTTTCCCGCTGGCAGATCCTGCGACAGATATTGGATGACCTTTGCCAGGTAGAGGGCATCAAAGCCGCCTTTTTGGCCAGCGACGAAGCACTTCACATTGCGTCTGTCGCTCCTCGCCTGAACCTGGATGAAGAGGAGTTGGTTGGTTTTGTCGTTCGAACGCGCCAGATGGCCGTCTCGTTGCAGAAGCAGATGCGATGGTCTAAACTCGATGAGGTGAGCGTTGAATCCGCCTTCCGCGATCGTCTCGTCATCCGTAGCGTGCAGATCGGCGACCAGGCGTTGATCCTGACCGTCCTTGTCGCGCCCCGGCATCCTTATCGCCGGTCTACCACCCGCGCTTTGAGGGCCATCCGGCGGGTCTGGGATGGCCAACGATAATGATATGGACGATGTATCGCTCCATCCCTGCCCTCTTGCCATGAACAAATTGTAACCCTCTGGTAATTCCCTGCCCCCCCTCCAAAGACGATGGTGTGCTATAATAGGAACGTCTTGGTTACCCATCGTCTTTTATGACCTTTCAAATCATCCCTGGCTTGACATTGCCTGCTGGCAATGTATAATTTCATCGCTGAACACAAAATTTGACCTGGAACACAGTCGCCGGGCCTGTATCTTCAAGTGTCCGGCAACAAGTGCACAGGCCGTTTCAAGGTAGAAAGGGCTGAGAAAAAGAATGCCAATGCATTCAGACCGACGGTATAACTATATCACCATCAACGTCTTTTGGCTGGGCATCAACGTCGCCTCTGGCAGCATCACTCCCTTTATCCTGCCCTACATGGTGGCGCTGTTCGCTCCGCCAGAGCTTAAAAACACTTATCTGGCCCAGGCGCGGGTAGCAGGGCTGGCCGTAGCCATGCTGGTGCAACCGCTGGCCGGGTTGCTCTCCGATCACAACCCATCGCGCTGGGGCCGCCGTCGACCGTTCATTGCCGCCGGTGTGGCATTGGACATGCCCTTTCTGTTGATGATGGCTTTGGCCACAAGTTACCCCATGTTGTTGCTGGCCGGCGTCCTGCTGCAATTCTCCTCCAATATTGCCCACGGCGCATTGCAGGGCCTCATCCCCGATCTGGTGCCGGAGGAGGAGCGGGGCCGCGTTTCTGGCGTCAAGTCTATCATGGAATTGCTGCCCGGCATCGTCCTCATCCCGGTGGCCGGGCTCGTGGACGGTGGGCGTTTGACGGCAGCCTTTGGCATTGTGGCGGCCTCGTTGCTGCTGACGGCGGGTGCCACCCTCCTGACTGTGCGGGAAAAGCCTCTGCGGGAAATGCCCGCTAACCCCCTCGGCCGCGCCGCGATGCGGATCGTGTTGCTGACGACAATTTTCATGGTCGTGATGCAGAGTTCTCAGAAAGCAGTCCACGTGGTGGGGCAATTGCTAGAGGGGCAAGGAGCCGTGCAATGGGTAGCCGTCGGACTGGCCGGGCTGGCGGCCATGGCCGGCTCTATTATCCTGGGCGTTTACTTTGGCGCCCAGGTAGGCATTGGTCGTGGGGCACAGCAACATGCTTCGTTCATCTGGTGGGTGGTCAACCGGCTGCTCTTCCTGGCGGCGGTCGGCTCTATCCAGAGCTTTGCCCAATACTATCTGAGCGACGTGTTGCACATCGAAAATGCGGCCACCATGACGGGCATTTTGTTGATCGTCATCACCGTCTTTCTGCTCGTCGCCGCGCTCATCAGTGGCTATCTGGCCGATGGCGTGGTGCCCGCACCCAGCGGCGTGGGCCTCAAGCGTCGCCTGACAGCTTTTGGGGCTCGCCTGGTGAGAGCGATGCGCTTGCATACCCTGGGACACCGGGGTTTTCTCGTCGTCGCTGGGATCGTGGCCGCCGCCGGCACGGGAATCATGTTGCTCTCATCCAGCATTCCGGTGCTGTTAGCCGGCGGTTGCATCGTTGGCGTGGGGGTAGGCACCTTTTGGTCTACCAACTGGGCCCTGGGCACCGAGTTGGCCCCACCGGAGCAGGCGGGCAAATACATGGGCATCTCTAACTTGGCCGGGGCCGGGGCGGGCATTGTCGGCGCCGGCATTGGCGGCCCGATGGCTGACACTTTAAACCTGGCCCGTCCCGGCCTGGGTTACGTGGTTATCTTTGCCATTTACGGCGCCTTGTTCCTGCTCTCATCAGTGGTCATGCGGGGGGTAAAAGAGTAGCCGTGTCTGTTCTAGAAGAGCTGTGCCGGCGACTTTTTCTTGCCTTCGACGGGCAGCAAGACGTGGAAGCGACTGCCTGGGCACCGTTCTTTGTCACAACCATCGCTTTCGACCCAGAGAAAGCCGCCGTGTGCCTCGACAATGCCTCGGGCGATAGCCAGGCCCAGTCCCAACCCGCCGCCCATAAAGCGGGTTTTACTGGTGGAATGCAAATCTACATCTCGTACTTCGTAAAGGCGACCAAAGATGCGTTCCTGTTCTTCCTGGTCGATCCCGATGCCCGTGTCTTCAAAAACGATCTCTATAAACTTGTCCGAGACGCCGTCAGAGTGGTCCTGACGGCCGAGTTCGATCCCCCCGATCACTTGAGTCAGGATCTTGATCTTGCCGCCATCAGGCGTGTATTTGATGGCATTGCTCATCAAGTTAAAGAACACCTGCTGCAAGCGTTCCGCATCCGCGTGGAGATAGGGCAGTCCCTCCATGGACGCCACGGTAATGTCCTGTCCCCGCTCAATAGCTGCTGGTTTCAGCTTGCGAACGGCTGATGTGATAGTATCCTTGAGCACCAGCAATTCGCGGTGGAGTTCCAGAGTTCCGGCCTCAATGCGAGTGATGTCCAGCATCTCTTCTACAATGATGTTGAATCTATCGACTCCCTTTGAGATCCCTTTGATGGGAGAGTGGAACATTCTAGCCAGCCCGGGGTGCAGGTGTCCCTTGGAATCCAGCAACATGGTCAAATATCCCTGAATCACAGTCAAGGGTGTCTTGAGTTCGTGGGCTGCCATAGAGATGAATTTGGATTTCAATTCATCGGTGTGGCGGAGTTCCTTGTTGGCCTTTTGTAATTCGCGGACCTTTTCTTCCAACCGGCTCACCAACTCTTGTGAGTATTCCCGCTGCAGCACCAACTGCTCTTCCGCGTCGCCGGTGACCTCCTCTCGCTTGCCGCTCAGGAACTCGGCCACCTGGAGGGGCAGGCGATCCACGTCGATAGGCTTGGGAATATAGCCATCGCAGCCCGCCACCAGCGCCCGCTCACGATCGCCCTCCATCGTCTTGGCTGTCAAGGCCACAATAGGTGTGTTGGCCAGCTCTGGCAGGCTCTTGAGTTTGGTGGTTACCTGGTAGCCATCCATACCAGGGATCATGATATCCATCAAGATGAGGTCTGGTCTCTCTTCTTGAGCCACCTGGATGCCCGAGAGACCGTCTTCTGCCTCCAACAGGAGATACCCGGCATGGGTGAGTACCCGGCGTACCAGGAGCCGGTTCACTGGGTTGTCTTCTACGTACAAGATCTTTTTGGGTGTTTGTCTCATCATCATCTCCCCCTCAGGAGGAGACAAATTCCTGTCCTTCGGACACCGGTTCAACAGGGAGAGCAAAGTAAAAGATAGAGCCCTGTCCGACTTTGCTCTCCAGCCACATACAGCCGTCATGTAGCTCCACAAACTTTTTACTGATGGGCAGTCCCAGTCCGCTTCCTCCCGCTCGCCGGGTTGTGGAGCTGTCCACCTGGCGGAATTCTTCAAAGACAATTGGAAAATCTTTTTCGTCGATGCCGATGCCAGTATCAGTTACAGAACATAAAAGATACGGTGCAGGACAGGGCACACTGTCCTCGTTGTGGGTGCGCAGCTCTGCGCGCAAGGTGATGGAACCTCTATCAGTAAACTTGGCAGCATTGGAGAGCAGGTTCAAAATTATCTGGCGGATGCGCAACCGGTCTACATGGAGCGGTGGCAGGTTCTCTGCAATTTCTTCGTGTAATTCGATTGGTTTTCCTTCTACCAGAGGGAGAATGGTCGGCATGACACCCAACGTGAGATCCTTGAAGGAAATCCATTCTCGTTTCAAAATCATCTTGCCCGCAGCGATTTTGGACAGATCCAAAATGCCGTTGACCAGGTTCAAGAGGTGCTGCCCTGAGGTATAGATGGCCGTCAGGTCGGTCCTTTGATCGTCGGTCAGGGGGCCATCTATGCCATTAAGAATGACCTGGGCAAAGCCGATGATGGAATTGAGCGGCGTGCGGAGTTCGTGGCTCATGTTGGCCACAAACTCGTTTTTGAGCCGGTCCGCCTCACGCAGTTGCCGGTTGGCTTCCTGCAACTGCTGAGCCTGTTCCTGGAGCTGCGTATGGGCTGCCGCCAACTGATTGTGGGCCCCCCGCAAGGGATCAAAAAGTTGCTCTTTCAAGATAAGACGGGCAAAAATCAGCCCTGCTCCAGTCATCAGCAGTGAATCCAGTGGCAGGATGCCCAACACAGCAAAAGCGTTAAGGGCGCCGCCCAAGACAACCATGCTCCCGCCCAAACCCAGGAGCAGTTTCTCTTTTGAAACCCGGCCTGTCGTGCGGTGCGTTTTCATCACCGACCAACCGATGACCCCCAGCGACAGTGAAACCTGGACAAATCCATAGATCAGCGTGCTCCAGTAAAAGAACGATCTAACGTTGGGCACATAAACCAGGTTCAACGAAGGCGCAATGTCCATCCTGGTCACATAGCCCCCAACAAAGACGCCGATCCATGCACAGAACATGCCGGCAAAACCGAGCATCACGCTGCTGGTGCGAAAGGTTCCTGGAGGAACCTCGCTCAGCGTCAGGGCCAGCAGATACAGCGTCTGTGGCATTGTCACCAGGCCCAGCAACGCCATACCTTGCCACCATGTCTCTCCTTCCAGTCCAGCTCTGGCAAAGTGAAGCAAGAACGATCCGCCGCTCCACAGGGCCAATGTCAACATAAAAAGACTAAACAGCCAGTTAACCAGCCGCCTTTGGCTTTGAAGCAGGACGATGAACATCAGGCCGAGAGAGACAGCCACGGTCAAGTTTTTCAAAAAAAGTGTGAGGGCAATCACTGCAGACATAGTTTCTTTTTAGAGGTGCTCTGGGTTGTCTCGTCCCCTCTTGAAGCTTTTGGGGAGGTGGGTCAATTTGTCTTGTCGTTGAACGGGTTATGAGGGGATGAACACTCTTGTCATTTTATCTTCCTCCCTCACAGCTTCGAGTCCTCTATAGATATTGTACCACAAAAGAAAGCCCCGGAAAAGCCCTCGTACATTCCCACTTGGTTACAAAATAGAAAGCCAGGCAGAGATTCTGAAAGGAACGTTTAACCTTTTCCTATCCCTGCCGACAGGCGGCTCTTGATCGCCTCCAGTTCGTTTTCGACCTCTTTATCGGACCAGACTCGGCTCATCCGTTCACGCAATGCTTCCAGGCTTACGGCATCTTGCCCGTCGGGCGATGTTTCAACCCTCGTGGTAGTTTCGGTGGACTGGGGTGCCCTCTCTGCTGCCGGCCGGGATGCAGGGGACTTTTTCGGCGTCTGAGGGCGGGCTAGACGCGACTCTAGCTTGGTCACCTCGGTTTGTAAGTCGTGGGTAGCAGCGGTTTGGCTCGCTAGCCAGGCCTGGAGTTCACTGGCGATCTGGGTGTAGGCCAGCTTGTGGCGGATCGCCTGGCGAGCGGTGGTTTCGTCACCGGCGCGTAGCGCCTCGTCAGCGCGATCGTCCCACTGTTTGGCCATCTCTTCAGCCTGCTGCACCTGGCCCTCTAATTGGGCTTGCCGGGCTATCGCGCGGTTCAATCGCTCCTCAAGTTGTTCCAGCAAAGCTTCCATCTTGTCAGCACGGCGCAAGGCGGCCTCTGATATATCCTTGTTATGCCGCCGCCAACGACCCAGGTTGGCCCGGATCAACAACCCGATACGTTTTCCCAGACGCATGACTTTTCCTCGCCTCCTTTATCCCAGGTCTCCCATCTCGTGCAGAATGACAGCGACAGCCGCGATGGCGGCCGTCTCGGCGCGGAGTACACGGTTTCCCAGTGTCACAGAGTGAATGTCATGCCGGCGTGCCATTTCCGCCTCCTTCTGGGTAAAACCTCCCTCGGGGCCAATGAAAAGGTTGACCAGCCGGACGCCATAATACTGGGCCATTTTCGATTCTTTGGTAGTGAGACCTTCTTCCGGGCCGATGGACAGGCTGATCGGTAAAGATGCTGCTTCTCTGAGAACGTCCTTGAGGCCAAGACCATCCTCGAACCTCGCTTTTTCCCACGGCAGCAGCGAGAGGCCATCCCTCTGCTGAGCGTGGGCGCACGCGTTGGAAAAGAGCATCGGTTCTCGCAATCGTGGCAGACGGCCGCGCTCGCTCTGCTCGGCGGCTTCACGGATTATCCGTTCCCACCGCCCTCGCTTTTTTTGCACCGCGTCCATCCGGGCGACGACGGTGCGTGTCGCGATGAGGGGGACAAATTCGACCACCCCTAACTCGGTGGCTTTTTGCAGCACAAATTCAAAACGAGCCGCTTTGAGGACGCCCTGGTAGAGAGAGATTTTGGTACGTGGTTCTCCCCTGGCCAACTGTTTGTCCAACACGCGTCCTTTGACGCGATCTGGCTTTACTTCCTCAAGTTCTGTCTCAAACTCCCAGCCTGAATCGTCCAGCAGGACGACCCGCTCGCTGGGACGCATCCGCAACACCCGGCACACCTGGTGCGCCACCGGTCCGCTGAGGACGACCTGGCGATCGGCTATCAACTCTGTCGAGACAAAGAATCGGTGCATGGTCTTGCCCCTGCCCGCTACGCCATCCTGCCGACCAGTGCTACCCAATCTCTCTCGCGACGCACCTGCACCTCGCATAGGTCCTTTCCGGTCAGGGCCGACAGCACGTCGCTAGCCTGGCTATCGAGCACCCCAGCGCCTACAAACCATCCTCCTGACGCCAGGTACGACAACAACCCCTGGTTCGCCAGTGCGAGGATCACGTCTGCCACAATGTTAACCAGCATCAAGTCAAAGGAAACTGCGCCGGGAGACAAGCGCTCGATAGAGCCCAATTCGACCTGCACCCGGTCGGCCACGCCGTTGGCTTTTACGTTGGTTGTAGCTGCTTTTACCGCCAGTTCGTCCACGTCGAGGGCCGTCACCTGGCCGGCGCCCATCAGGGCAGCAGCGATGGCCAGGATGCCAGAACCAGTGCCCAGATCCAAGACTTGCATGCCCGGCTGGATGAGATCTTGCAGAGCCCGGACGCACAGCCGGGTGGAAGGATGCAGCCCTGTCCCAAAGGCCATACCCGGGTCTAGCTCGATGACAATGTCGCCAGGGGCAGGCGAATGGGTCAGCCAGGAAGGCTTGATGACGACGTGCGGCCCGATGCGCAACACTTGGAAGTGATTCTTCCACGCTTCGGCCCACTCTTGGTGAGGCAAGAGACGAAAACGAGGCTCTGGAATGGGATAGATCTGCACCAGGTGCCAGAGCCCCTCTTTGATCTTGCGCTGCGTTTCGTGCGAGTCGGGCGGTAAAAAGACCTTGACCGTCAGGTTGTCGGGTGCGTTGGGGTCTTGTTCGATGACGGCGCCACCTGGCACGTAACGGTTAATCACCTGGCTGACAGCCTCGGCTGCCTCGCCGTCTACCTGAACAGAGGCTTCGATCCAATCCAACGCCGTCTCCTCGTCAAACGCCTAAAGCGTCTCCTAGAGTTTCTCTAATTTTATCAAAGAACCCTTTTTCTGCCTGAGGAATGACTTCCTTGCCCAGCGTCTTGCTCAATTCTTTGAATAGTTGTTTTTGCTCCTCTGTCAGACGGGTGGGGACAGTGACCTGGATAATAACCAGCTGGTCGCCCCGGCCGTTGCGCCGCAGGCGGGGGATGCCCTGGCCGCGCAGACGAAATACCTTGCCGCTCTGGGTGCCTGGCAGGATCTTGAGCGGTACCTCGCCATCAAGAGTGGGAACGGTGATTTCGTCGCCCAGAGCGGCCTGAGCGACATTGATAGCCAGTTCCAGCAACACGTCACTGTCGCGGCGGCGAAAGTAGAGGTGGCGTTTCACAGAAATAGTGACATAAAGATTGCCCGGCGGGCCACCATGGACGCCAGGTTCCCCTTCACCGGCCAGGCGCACGCGCATACCATCGTCCACGCCGGCCGGTATCTTGACAGAAAGCGTGCGCGGTACCTGCACCGTTTTGTAGCCGTGGCACTGGCTGCACGGCGAGGTGATGACCTCGCCCTCACCCCGGCAGCGCGGGCAGGTGGCGACGTTGACAAAAGAGCCAAGAATGGATTGTTGAACCTGTCGCACTTCACCGGTGCCGTTGCACTGTGGACAGCGCATGGGCTGAGTGCCTGGTTCGGCGCCGGTGCCCTGGCAGCGGGGGCAGGTTTCATTGCGCAGGATCTCGATCTCTTTTTCGCAGCCAAAAGCGGCTTCTTTGAAGGAAATTGAGAGATTGTATTGCAAGTCCGCTCCACGGCGGGGACCCCGCCGCGCACGTTGGGACCGCATGCCAAAGCCAGAGAAAAACTCTTCAAAGATGTCTTCAAAGCCACCAAAGCCAGAATAACCGGCGCCCGCCGAGCCTTGCACGCCGGCGTGACCAAAGCGGTCGTAGGCAGCGCGCTTTTGCTCGTCGCTCAACACTTCGTAGGCTTCGTTGATCTCTTTGAAGCGCTCCTCGGCATCAGGGGACTTGTTCACATCGGGATGATACTGGCGCGCCTGTCGCCGGTAGGCTTTTTTCATTTCGTCGGTGCTGGCGGTGCGAGGCACGCCCAGCACTTGATAATAATCGCGCTTATCAGCCATCTGTCGTTGTTATTTTTGTCATCGAACTGAATTTAATCCTCTTACGCATCTTGTTACAAGTATACACCAAAGGTTCTATCTTGTCCAAAACCAACAAGGGGGATAGCAAACGGACGCGCTATCCCCCAGATTTTTTCGTATCCGGTGAGACGCCAGTCTATCAGGCTTCAGTGAACTCGCCTTCGACGACATCTTCATCGTCAGGTGGAGGGCCTGCCTCGCCACCTGGAGGCGGTGTCGCCCCCGGCTGCTGGTACATGGCTGCGCCCATCTGTTGTAAAGCCGTCTCCAGTTCACTCAGCTTGGCACGAATGCCGTCCTGGCTTTGGTCTTGCAAGGCCGTCCGCAGCGCCGCGATCTTGGCTTCGATCTCTTTTTTGGTATCACCGGGGATCTTGTCGCCTTGCTCGCGAAGAAGCTTTTCGGCGCCGTAGGCTGTGGAATCCGCCTGGTTGCGCAATTCTACTTCTTCTTTGTGCTTGCGATCTTGTTCGGCAGAGTGCTCGGCCTCTTTGACCATCTTGTCGATCTCGTTGTCTGTGAGGCCACTGGAAGGCATGATGCGCATGGATTGCTCGCGGCTTGTGGCTTTATCTTTGGCAGAGACGTTCAAGATGCCATCGGCGTCAATGTCAAAGGTGACTTCGATCTGTGGCACGCCGCGTGGCGCGGGTGGGATGCCGTCCAGGATAAAGCGACCCAAACTCTTGTTGTTGGCGGCCATTGGGCGCTCGCCCTGGGTGACATGGATCTCGACCTGGGTTTGCATGTCGGCCGCCGTAGAAAAGATTTGGCTCTTGCGTGTGGGAATGGTCGTGTTTCGCTCAATGAGCGGCGTCGCCACGCCTCCCAGCGTCTCGATGGCCAATGTCAGCGGCGTGACGTCTAAAAGCAGAATGTCTTTGACGTCGCCTCCCAGCACTCCTGCCTGGATCGCCGCTCCGATGCCCACGACCTCGTCTGGGTTGACACCTTTGTGCGACTCGCGCCCGAAAAAGCGCTTGACTGCCTCTCGTACGGCAGGCATGCGGGTCATGCCGCCTACCAGAACCACCTCAGAGATATCGCCTGGCTTCAGGCCGGCATCTTCCAATGCCTGGCGGCAGGGGCCGAGACTCTGCTCGATGAGATCCTCGGTCAATTGCTCCAGTTTGGCGCGGGTCAGCGTCATCTGAAGATGCTTCGGGCCGGTGGAGTCGGCTGTGACGAAGGGCAAGTTGATCTCGGTCTCCATGACGGTGGACAGCTCAATTTTGGCCTTTTCTGCCGCTTCTTTGAGCCGCTGAAGCGCCATCCGATCCTGGCGCAAGTCAATGCCCTGATCTTTTTTAAACTCAGCGGCGATCCAGTTGATGATCCGCTGATCAAAGTCGTCGCCACCCAGAAAGGTATCGCCGTTGGTGGACTTGACCTCAAAAACGCCCTCACCCACGTCCAGGATAGAGATGTCAAAGGTGCCTCCACCTAGGTCGTAGACAGCGATGGTCTGGTCCACCTTTCTATCCATGCCATAGGCCAGGGAGGAAGCGGTTGGTTCGTTGACGATGCGCAGCACTTCCAGGCCGGCGATCCGGCCCGCGTCTTTGGTCGCCTGGCGTTGAGAGTCGTTAAAATAGGCTGGCACGGTAATGACAGCCTGTATCACCGTCTCCCCCAGATAAGCTTCGGCATCGGTTTTGATCTTTTGCAGAATCATGGCCGAGATCTCGGGAGGGGAGTATTCCTTGTCTCCCATCCACACTCGCACGTCACCGTTGGGTGCTGCCGTTACTTTGTAGGGCACGACTTTTAGGCCGCGCTGAACTTCAGGATCGCTAAACTTTCGTCCCATAAAGCGTTTAATGGAAAAAACAGTGTTTTCAGGATTCGTGACGGCCTGTCGCCTCGCTACTTGCCCCACCATGCGCTCGCCGCTCTTGGCATTGACAGCTACAACTGAGGGGTACAGTCGTCCACCTTCAGAACTTGGTATCACTGTCGGTTCGCCGCCCTCCATGACGGCGCATACCGAGTTGGTGGTACCGAGATCGATACCAATAATTTTGCCCATAGTTTTACTCCTTCATGATTTCACAAAGTCCCATCTTTTGGATGGCAAGCCAGGATTCACTTTTTATTCAGCCTTCTCAGCACTCTCCGAGTTGTCCGGTGGAGGCCCAGAAGAGACCCGCACCGACGCTGGACGCACGATGCGGTCGCCCATCTTGTAGCCTTTTTGAAATTCGGCAATAACAGTACCCGCCTCGCAGGTCTCGTGGGGTTCGTGAGTGATTGCCTGGTGATAGATAGGGTCAAAAGAGATCCCTGGTTGCACCTCGATGGGCGTGATGCCCTGCTGCTCCAGGATGGTCTGTAGCTTGCGATAGATCAACAAGACCCCGTCAACCCAATTCTTGTTATCAAGGTCCTCTGGCACTCTCTCGATAGCCCGCTCAAAATCATCCATCACTGGCAGCAGCCTGGAAATGACGTCGACCACAGTGTTGGAATAGGCCTGGGCTGATTCACGCTCCCAACGCTTGCGAGCGTTGGCCAGTTCGGCGCGTGCGCGCTGCCAGCCATCCAGGTATTCGGCAGATTTGGCTTGTTCTTCCTCTAGCTGTTGATGAAGGACGGCCTCTTGGTCTAATGGCTCACCAGCTTTTTCTTCCACCCTTTCCTCTTTAATCAGAAGGGCTTCTTTGCCATCGTCCTCGTCATCTGTGTCATTGATGGGGATATTTTCCGCCACGTCAAAATCCTCCGTATTTTGTATCAATCCTGCAAGCCATAAC
>Ga0180432_10003566_pt1 | contig 22025 bp, 17 predicted proteins | sample SS_ome_10_FD_132414 | JGI IMG/M metagenome (GOLD analysis project Ga0180432, IMG submission 132414) | Hypersaline lake sediment archaeal communities from the Salton Sea, California, USA - SS_1_MS_2 metaG | ecosystem: Environmental > Aquatic > Non-marine Saline and Alkaline > Hypersaline >...
ATCGACCTCGTACCGCCTCTTTGTACTCCAGTATACCGCCTCTTGTCATGCCACCTCCATCGGTAACATTCTTTATGACGCAACTATAATGCATTCAGTAACTTTTATTATGAGTCAATTCGATCCCGGCCCACACCTTCACGCCGTGACTGGCATCGCCTTGACTATTGACATCGCCAAATATACAATGTGCTTAGCTTGGGAAAGCTGTAGTGATTTCGTGGTGGGCGTAGCCTAGTGGTTAAGGCGCCAGGTTGTGGCCCTGGAGATCGAGGGTTCGAACCCCTCCGCTCACCCCATTTTGAACATAAGTTTCGTCACGCTGATTATTAAACCGGCATTCCTCACCACACAAATCTTGAAGATGCGCCCGTAGCTCAGCGGATAGAGCATTGGTCTTCGGATTTGAAGCTAGATGTGCAGCCCCATGCCATTAGATACAAATTAGAACCTTTGTGTCAGTTGCCCAAGCCCCGTTTTGAAGCTAAAGGGCTTTTTGGTAACATCGGGTGCTTTTTAGTTTGTCGCCTTTTTTGTCGCCAACTTTTATGGGTTTCTCCGACCACCTGATTGAATATGGCGATGGACATAAAGAGGATCCAGGGGGGCGCTCAAATTTACTCAGTAGCAGTTTACGACTAAACTCGGTGTCTCGTGAGCAGGCGTCAGGCGTTGGGAGCATAAAAGGACCAGGCCCTCGTCGCTCGCCCGCAGAGCCATCGCCGGGTTCTTTAAAAAATCCGGCCAGAAAACCCCCCTACAGAGTCAAGCCTGGAAACAGTGAAAAACTCCTCTTAGAGCCCCTGAGAGCCCCAACAAAGCCTTTCCCAGAAGTATCTAATCCCCTCTTTGTGGCTCATTGTGTTTGTCTTCTGCCTATCCTCCATTTATTTTCTGGTTGTCCTCTATTTATTATCGTTTGATTGCCTTTGACAAGAAAGTGTAAAGAAATGCGGACAAATAAAGAACAAAGGGAGGCCAGATAAAGGTTCAATAACACGATTTAGATGATAACCAAGATGAAGCTGAGGTCGACACGTGAAAAGGTGCGGACCATTTTCTATACAAAGCTAATGCTTGGTTGGAAGATGAAACTGAAAAACGAACCTTTTTGATTATCGGGGACATTGAAAAATTGACAAGGCTTCACATTATGTTTAGGATGTAAAATCCCCCTTTTAATAGTGCGGCTGTAAGAACTATTGGTTCTCACAGCCGCACTCTGAATTATAAATTGCTTCGACTAGTCGCATATAAGCTAATACGATAAATCATTTGACTCCAATTCTGGAAAAGAGAGATTTGACAGTTATATTGAACTTTCAATATCTACAGGCGCTGAGCGCGCAGCATGCAGAAAAATGTGCAACTAGGCGCCCTTGCAATTAATTGCAGCACTATATTAACTGATATAACCATAGAAGTAAAGCCGCAGGATTGACTCACAATGAAAGTTACCTAAGATTATATAGTTGCCTCATAAAAAGTGTTTCCGGCGAAATCAGCCACTGGTTTCACCGAAAAAGGTTGCCTTCTCGGTCAAGTTGACCAAACCTGCCACGAGGTAGAGTAGTGCCGAGTCTAGGTCACTTTAGATCAATTTAACATCATTCGCAACTTTTTCCCCCTTCTCATGTAATTAGTCTACTGCCAAGTTAGCTGTTAGTAGTGGTTGGTTCGCTCTGGTTATTACGCATGTAGTCGCCTATAAGCTCTATCTTGTTACCGTTATGGAACAGCAGATCGCAGATGGCGTTGAGCAGTGTTGGGGCGCTGATATTGGGACGATGTCTAGGTCATCGGGGTAGTTGATGAATACTTAATCTTCAGCCTGGTGCTCCTGCACATCATGTAATCAAGCCGTTTGAGCTATCGGTCATTATTCTCACAGAACTGGGTGTATTGGTAGACATCAGGGTTCTACTCTTTTTGCTCCAGCCAAGGCTAGGTCAGCGTCAGGTTTACGTTACGGTACATGCATAGCTGGCATAGATGTACTCGCAGTCCGGCGAGGACGATAGGCCTAACTCGGTACATGCTCGTTGTGAACGAGTCGCGCTTTTAACTGAGGCTAATCGGTTTTAGTTGGTAAAGGGTTTTCAAAGTGATACAATTACCTTAATGCTGTCTCGAGTTGCGTGTAACTTGTAAAAGCTATTTTCCCTGTTTATACTAATAATCATGAGGGAACAGAATCTCGTTAAAAAATGGTTCGCGGGACAGCATAAGATCACGAAATCCACTGTTTCGGCAAAGGAGGATGCTGAGGAAGGAAATACCGCGCTGCTGCGGATAGTGGGTTTAAAAACGCATCTTTTCACATCATACGGAGTAGTGAAACCCGTAGACGACGTCAATCTTACAATAAATAAGGGTGAAGCTCTTGGACTTGTCGGCGAATCCGGGTCAGGCAAAACGATTACAGGATTATCAATAATACGCCTTTTGCCACGCTCGATTGCCCGGATTGTCGCTGGCAGTATTCACTTCATGGGCACCGACCTAGTTTCGTTACCTGAGCCTGAAATGCGAAGGCTGCGCGGCCGCCACATTGCTATGATTCTCCAAGATCCTCTCACTTCATTAAACCCCGTATTAACTATAGGGCATCAAATGGCCGAGCCTCTGCGCGAGCACTGTGTCGTTCCATCTCCAAACTTAAATGAGCGCATACATAGTTTATTGCGCATGGTAAATATAGCTGCACCTACAAGATGCTTTCATTCATTCCCTCACCATCTCAGCGGGGGCATGCGACAGCGTATAGTAGGGGCTTTGGCGTTTTCATGTATGCCTGAACTAATAATAGCCGATGAGCCCACGACAGCACTTGATGCTACCGTTCAGGCGAACTATCTCAGGCTGTTAAAGGATCTCCAACGTGAGCACAAAACAGCACTCTTATTCATTACACACGATTTAGGGATTGTCGCTAAAGTATGCGATACCATAGCGGTGATGTATGCTGGGACGATTGTTGAAAGTGGTAGTGTACGAAACGTGCTCGAAAATGCAGCTCACCCATATACTCGAGCACTTCTTCAAGCTTTGCCCTCGCCCTTTCATGATGTGGATTATCTCCCCAGTATTCCCGGACAGCCACCAACCTTGGATTCTATAAAGGCCGGCTGTGCCTTTGCACCGCGCTGCGACAGTAGTTTTAGTAAGTGTACGGAGAACGCTCCCCCAGAAGTAGAAACAGAGCCTGGTCATAATACAAGATGCTGGTTATACGTGCAATGAAAAATAACGATTCACTAATTCAAAAAGATGCCGGAGCTTCTATGCTGGTTGTGGAAGGACTAACGAAGTACTTTTCTATTCAACAAGGGATTCTCCGATCTCGTAATAAGAGGCTGGTTCACGCCGTTGAGAACGTTTCATTCTCAATTAATAAATGTGAAACTTTGGGGCTAGTGGGAGAATCTGGTTGTGGCAAGACAACGATAGGAAAGCTAATCCTTATAATAGAGAGGCCTACATCTGGTAATATCTTCTTTAAGGGTAGTAATGTGGAAAAGTTAAAAGGGAGGCCTCTAAAGAACTATCGACGAGCTGTACAGGCCGTATTTCAGGATCCTTACAGTTCGCTAAATCCACGAATGAAGATACAGGATATCTTGCGAGAGCCGCTAACGGTCCATAATGTTAGCAAGGATGAGTCTGTTAGCCGTGTGAGAAGTATGCTTGCGGAAGTAGGTCTTCAAGAAAATATGGCTGATCGTTTCCCCCACGAGTTTAGCGGAGGACAAAGGCAACGAATTGCGGTGGCCAGGGCGCTGGCCCTCTATCCAGAATTGATTGTGCTGGACGAGCCCGTTTCAGCTCTGGATGTTTCACTCCGTAGCCAAATCATGAACCTCCTGAAAGAACTACAAACAAAGCACGGTCATAGCTACCTGCTAATTGCCCACAGCATGGCAGTGATACGTTATATGAGCACTAAAGTAGCTGTCATGTATCTGGGGCAGACTGTGGAGTATGCTAACAAGAGCCAGATATTCAGGAGCGCGCTGCATCCTTATACCAAGGCGCTTTTCTCAGCCGCGCTACCTGTGCGACTTGATACTGTGGATGATGAAGAAATACTAGAAGGCGAGGTTCCTGATCCGGCCGATCCTCCTTCGGGGTGTCGGTTCCACACAAGATGCCCTACTGCGCGAGAAATCTGCAGAATCCAAATGCCGCAATTGCAGGAGATCGAGCCTGGCCACTACGTAGCATGCCACCTTCATCAGTAGGTGTGAGCGCTGGGTTAGTGAAGAGACTAAGAACTAAAAAACCGAATTACAGAACTCATGACATCATACCAAAGACGATTCAGGATGGAAAGTAGATGCACTTGAGGGATAGAGACCACTGCCAACAGACTTGAGTAGTCGCATACATTAATAAAATATGCCCTGTCATGGTCCAAGGGAGATATGTTTTCAAGGTCAAGGTCGCTTGATTGCTTGATCGTTTGCAGCCCTTAAATATCTTCTATTGGGTTGTAGATTTTGGATTAATTCGGGGAGAGTCTTTTATAATCGAAAAATGAGCATAGAGAACTATATACAATGTCTTAAATATTTGCACATAATGTTTGAAGTATGGTGTTCGGTTGCTCCCAATTTGAAAAGGTGGATAATAGGGCTGTTTTCAGCCACATCGTTTGATTGGAATTTGCGATTGTGGGCAACCTGTCTGCGAGTGATTCTCCAGACACGTTCTACCGGGTTGAGTTCGTGGGAATAAGGTGGTAGAAAGATACGTAATATCCGATCCCGATTTACGTAGAATAACTCTCTCAAAGATCGTGCTTTGTGCCATCTCGCATTGTCCAGAATGAGGTAGATCTTCCCTTGAGTGGACTGAAGAAGATAACGGATGAAGTCGCAAAGGTCTCTGTGTTGAAAGTGGGAGCTTCGCTGGTCAGCAGTCCCCCCGTTTTGAGGTAGAGTGCCACGAAGAAGCCTACTTTGTCGCGAACGGGAGGGGAGAGCACGCGTGGCTGTCGTCCCTTGGGCGCCCACATCCGTATCAGACTGCTGTGCCTCTGTAAGTGGACCTCGTCCTCGCAACAGAGCTGGACGTCGGGGTCGTTCATCCACTGGTAGTAGTTTTTTTAAGGGCATCCTGTAATTCGGAATTAGCTTCGCTAGGTTGGCGACGCGGTCTATGGAGAATGAATCCAAGTTTGTGGGACAGCCTCTGGCATTGCCGTACACTGAGCGAAGTGGAGTACTCCCTTTCAAGAGTGTGTGACAATAAGACTCCGTTTCGCGGGTTTTAGCTGTATCCCAGGTCCATGGGAGAGCGACGTAGCTCATTCTGCAACTTCTGTAAATCTGTAGCAGACAGCAGTCCGGGGCGTCCTGTCCGCTTACCTTCCCACAATCCGACGAGCCCATCAGAAAGGAGACGATGAACCCAATATTCTATAGTTCTGGGTGAATGCCCGAGCAGATGTGCTGCATCGTAGGGGCTGGCTCCCTGCAGGACATGCAGAATTAACATTGAGCCGATGAAATTATCGCCATTCCCTGGTGTGAGATATTTCATCTTGAATTGCGGCGATAAAAGTCGCTGCATTTAGAATACTTATCCTTTTCATTGGGAGCAATCTCCTAATATCTTTGCTTCCAGTATAGTTTAAAATATTAGTATTCGCATGTATTTATGTCGTTAAATATAGTAATAGCTCTATTCTCCAGACTGCAATTCGATGTCTGAGGGATAGTATGTAGAAAGAGAGTATAAGGACATTTCATTTGACTGATCAGTACATGTTCTGAAATAGACTGTAACCTGCTTTCACCATCCTCTCGACTTACGCTTGGCATGAACCATGATCTGCTGACAAACAATATCACTTAAAGTGGAGCCTTTCAACCTTTTCATATTGGAACTGATTCTCTCTAGTTTCCAAGATAATTGCCGCGGGAGTAAGAGGGTCATGAACACTTATCACAATAAATTCTTTTTGCACCGCGGTTTTCAAAAACCTCTTTTTCTCTTCGAGGGTGAGAATAGGGTAATTGTCATAAGCCATGATCCAGGGAAGTCTGATATGGGAGAAAAAAGGGATTAGATCAGCAGCAATAACGTGTGTTTGGTCTACATGGAATATAGAAACCGTTTGCATTGCTGCCGTATGTCCATCTAATGGCTTAACCGATATAGTGTCTGATAGATTTGCAGGCCCCTCAAGAAGTATAAGATTCTTACTGGAGGCTAAGAACTTGATATCGTCTTCACGAAAGCTGCCTAAGTCCTTTAAAGTTGGTTTAAGTGCCCATTTTAGCTGCTTTTTTTGAATGTAGGTTTTGGCTTTAGGAAATGACAATTTGGTGGATCCTTCTTCATGCGTGACTACACCTGCACAATGATCGAAATGAAGGTGTGTTAATATAACGTCTGTTACATCCTCTGACCGTATGCCAAGGTTAGCCAACTGCCCTATAAGGCCACCATCTACCTTTTTTATCCCATAAATATCCATCTGTTTTGTTGTCCAACCGTTACCGAGACCAGCTTCAATTAACCATAGACGCCCATGCTTCACATCTTTAAAAAGTGTTACTCTACTTACCATTTGAATCCTGCCACGGTCGTCAGGTGGATGCTGCTTCTCCCATATAGCCCGTGGCACAATTCCATTCATTGCGCCGCCATCTAAAAGGAAATAGGAGTCAATAATGGTCTGAAGCATCTGCTTAGGTCAAGTCCCAATTTTTCGGTACAATCTCATTACGTAAGAACCCCTCGGTCGATAAGATTCTATATTGATACCAATTATGTTGAGGTGAATTGTTTGTTGTAGCCGAACTCTGCTCTACTCAGCAGTTCCAGCTCAAACCGAATGCCCGGAGTAATTCTAACCCATCGCCATCTTTTCGATGCCTTATCAGACTGGCATTGACTAATCGCAGGCATGATTTGTCTGACGAGAAACGTGGTATTAACTTCATCAGTCTCTTCCACTCATCAAACAACTCCTCCAGCAGGTTAGTAGTACCGATAACCCCACGATGCGCCGCATTAAGCCTCAGATAAACTAGTCCTTCCCCCAGATTTTCTTCCAGAAGTTCCGTAATTGCTCTATGCCGATTGCCAGAGCTAGCTATAAACTATTCTCTACCGGGTCTTATTCCTTCTACATAGCTCGAAACATTAGAGGATGCTATAAAAGTCATTTTATCAGCGATTTTAGATTGAGGCCTTGCTCATTTTTCATTTGAATAGCTTCAGCAGATTATGCTAATAAAACCTTTACTGGTAAAATTTGCCATCTTTTAACACTTTTCCAGTGCTCTCTTAATATAATCATAGCCAAAAATGCTTATGTACTACTCAGCCATTCCTGGACTTCGCGAAACAATTGCTTATTGGTGTCTCAAGGTCGGTATTTAGCAAAGCTGATCAAGAGCTTGAATTTGGAACTTTTCATCCACGAACAAGACTAAGCACTCTCATGCGGGTTCATGTATAGTACTACGATATCTAGGGCTTCCTCGATGAAAAGAGGTCAGTCGAGAAATTGAAAGTCTCAGTGCAATGCTGTTAAAGAGCAAATGCCCGCGAAATATGATTAACTGCGCTCTGTAACAAGACCACTCTCCGCGTTAACGACCGGGCACTTATATGAGCTCTGTCTACAATCATAGTCTCCATGATCACGGAGTACTATCTATATGTTGCTTAAGAAAAAGGCGATGCTACTTCTCGGCCATTGGGAGGGCAGAGTACTGTCTAAGCGGCAACTACAGCATTAATCCTTTCAGCATCGCAATTAATTATTAATCGACACGGTTTTGTACGTGCTTTGTCGGTTTTTACTAACATAATTCAAACCTCTGACGTTTCGCGCTTTTCTATCGTTAGCGTGAGCGACAGATCCTATAGCACAGTACGCATAGGTACTTCGGTCAGAAATCAGCCCATTTTACAGGAGAATAAGACTTCTGCTAAGTATTTACAACTTAGGATACTAAATCCTTTTCGAAGATTAAAGTACCATCATCTTCCTAGGAATCTCGGTTTCCTCTTCTGCAAGAAAGCTGAAACCCCTTCTCTGGCATCCCGAGTCTTTATGACCTCGCAGAAAAGAGCCAACTCATTATCAATTGCCTTATCGAACCCTGCTTCGAGCGCGATGTTGATACTGGACTTTGAATATCTAAGGGCAATCGGACTCTTGTCAACAAGATCAGCGATCATCTCGCTCACAGCTTGCTCTAGTTCGTTAGCAGGCACCACGCGGTTGAGAAGTCCCAAGCGCAATGCCTCAAGGGATCCTATACGTTTCCCTGTGAGAATCATTTCCATTGCTTTGGTCTTACCTATCATGCGAGTTAGCCTGACACTCCCGCCTGCTCCGGTCATGATGCCAAGCTTTATCTCGAGCTGTCCGAACTGGGCATTTTCCGAGGCAATTCTTAAGTCACACCCGAGTGCTATTTCGCATCCCATACCAAACGCGTGCCCGTTCACCGCAGCTATGACAGGTTGCGGAAGCCTCTCAAGCATTGTGGGCGAGAAAGACGCCTCGAATATTTTTCGAACAGCCCCCTCCTTATTCGCGATGTTCGTGTACCACTGAAGCATTGCAATATCAGCACCGGACATGAACGCGCCGCCGGCACCTGTTATTACTACGACCTTGATACCGTAATCCGAACTGATAGCACTAACAGCTTCCTTCAGTTCATCAGACATACGCTGGTTGAAAGCATTGAGAACTTCGGGACGGTTTAGCGTTATTCTAGCTACGCCATTCTTTTTCTCAAGTAGTATCGTCTCAAATGCCATTTCCCCTCCCTTTGAATCTGGCGCAAGAACTTGTATTATAGTCTCTAACGTTAGGGAAATGTGTTTCCTTTCGCAGCCCCTTCATATATACAAAAACCGTTATTAGCTCTCCAGACATCGCCCAGTCGTTTGCTATAACTTGCAGGCAGAGAGGTATACAACTGTTTACCTTAAGGCTCACCTAACCCCATTTACGGCTCTACCTGTTACGCCGCTTGCGAATTTCTAGCCAGTTCGGCGCATCACATCGAGCATATTGGGCATACCCATTAGGCTCGTGCCACCATCTACGACTAATTCCTGGCCGATCACGAAGTCAGCTGTATCCGAAACTAGGAATAAAGCCGCTCCGGCAACATCCTCAGGTTGGCCTAGTTTACCAATAGGAATGTGCTCCAAGCACATTTCCCTACTTTTGGTAGGTTCTAAAAACTGTTCAGTCAAAGCTGTTTTTACTATACCAGGGTTGATTGCATTTACATTTATTCCGAAAGAAGCCAGTTCCATAGCGGCTACTTTAGTCAGCATAGATAAGCCGGCCTTCATCGCGCAATAGTGAGCTTGGCCTACCGAAGGCACATGAGCAGCAATTGATATGACATTTATGATCTTTCCTCTTATTCCTCGCTCTACCATGACCTTGGCTACCGCCTGAGTACAAAGGAAAGGCCCTTTGAAGTAGACATTGTATGTCCTATCCCAACTCCGTTCACCGATATCAAGAAACGGCTTTAATGCTGGAATCCCTGCAGAATTCACTAGTATATGTATATTACCCGCTTTTTGAAGTACTGTTTCCACCATATGGTGGACTTCTTCCGAGTCAGTTATATCGACCTTGATTTCACAACCTTGCCCACCCCTTTTACCAATCTCGGCGACTACTGCTTTAGCAGCCTCGACATTGAGATCAGCCATAAAGACATTCACACCAACCCCAGCAAAGGCAATTCCAATCTCCCGCCCTATCCCCGATCCCCCACCAGTCACAATGGCTACTTTTCCGCTGAGATCCATATTTTTGCTCCTTGATTATTTATTGTGTCAACCCAAATGACTACTACTCAGGAGAGATACCTGCTGCTGTAGGGCACGGCTACGACCGACACAACGTCATGCGTGCCGACTACGTGGTGCACCGTGAGACAGATTCGACGACCTGCGAACTACACGGACCAATCTCGAAGTAATGAGTCGGTGCTTAATAAACGCGACAGCACTATTCTTCAGGTTTCCAAAGTTGGTTACTGTCACATATTCCGACCCCGATAAATCACCGCATCCAGTGAACATCGAAGACATTTAGACCCAGTTATCTCCTGCAACTGTGGGTATTACTCCAGCGCACTTTCAGTTCAACTCGATCTACTGCCCGTCTTTGACTTCCAGTAGACAACCAGGCACTATCCCCTCACGGAGTGCTGTTGGGCATAAAATTTTGCTTGCAAACGTTAACTCTAACCACTTTATAATCACAGCGCTTTTTAATAAACTTTTCCGCCTTATTCCCCACCCTTTACTGATTCGTTAAGGTTTATCTTGAGGCCTATCATGAAATAAGTGTAGTATTATCAGACGTGGATAGATAACTCCATGCACCCAAGCTCTACGCCTTTCGGTCGAATACACACTACCCTAAAGGTAAAATTCTGCACTTGGGGTTTATCGGCCATTTTATTGGCTAACTACTCTAGAAGTTCTCGGTATGCTCGCGAGCAGTCTTCTCCGCAGGATCTGGAAGTGGTATTTATACCACGACACACTATTAATACAGAGCACTTGCGTTAAAAAAAGAACTCTTCTACTGCTGGGGTAAACCTTATTTTCAACCTCTGTGGTGCTGGTTGTCCAGCATGATAGAGCGCGGAAATCCTGTTACATCGTCACTGCCTATCTATAAGATAATTCCCTCGCCCACGAGCTCGGCAAAGTTCTCTATGGACATCCCTAGCAACTCGCAGAAAACGTATTCATTGTCTTGGCCCAATAACGGAGCAGGCTCAATCTTGGCAGGTGTCGTACTTAGCTTCCAGGGTATCCCCGGCACAGCCAGCTTGCCTGTTTCGGGATGGTCAGGTGTAACGAAAAATCCCCTCGAATTCAAGTGTGGATCTTCTACTACCTCCTCATTGCTGAGTTTGGGGCCTGAAGGGACACCAGCACGCTGAAGTATCTCAGTTAATTCCTGATTTGTATACTGTTTCGTCCATTCTGATATTAACTGGTCTAGCTCTGATCGGTTTCTCCATCGTTCAAACAAACTAGCAAATCGTTTATCAACGGCCCATTCCGGCTTTCCTGCTGCGCTGCACAGTGCTAACCATTCATTGTCATTGGTGACAGCTATTGCCACCCATTCATCATGGCCTGAGCAAGGATAACAACCATGAGGAGATAGCGCATCTTCCAAGTTGCCCATTGGCCCTCTTACACGGCCATTCATAACGTAGTCCATAATTGGTTCTATCATCTGAGACATAACTGACTCGATCATTGCGATATCAATGAACTGTCCCTCGCCTGTCTTAGTCCGGTGATATAGGGCAGTAAGGATTGCAATCGTCAAGTTGAGTCCCGTTTGGTAATCGGCCCAGACACTTCCCGTCATCACTGGAGGCCCATTCTCGTAGCCGGTAAGAAGTGCCAAGCCGCTGTAAGCAAGAAATTCCTCATTATAGGCAGAAAAATCCTGCTCGGGACCCGATCTGCCCATACCAGAAGAGGATACCAGAATCAATTCTGGCTTGAGTTCTCTAAGACTATCGTAACCCAGACCCCAACGTTCCATTGTGCCATAACTGTACTGCTCTACAACCACGTCAGAAATCTCCACGATTTTCTTCGCGAGTTCGGCTCCCCTGGGATCATCGAGGTTCAGCGTACATGATTTCTTGCTCATATTCACGCTGTTATAGAGTCCACTTCTATTAAAACCCTCTACGCCTTCAGCGAAGGGAGGAAGGCGGCGCAGTATATCTAGATGACGGCTGCTTTCAATACGAATTACTTCTGCACCCATTACGGCCAGCCACTGGGTGCAGTAAGGCCCAACAATGACCCAACTGAAATCCGCGATTTTTATGCCTTCCAGTGGAAGTCGCATAGATAGCAATCCTTTCTATCAAATTGCCCCAGATTCTTTGAGCCTCGCGACTTCTTCACTGGAATAACCCAAAATGCCACAAAGTATCTCTTCAGTGTGTTCTCCTAAACGAGGCGCTGGCCTTCTGATTGTCCACGGTGTTACGCTGAGCTTGAAAGGAGCTCCAGGATAGGGTAGACGGCCGACTGGATGGTCCACTTCAACGAAATACTCACGGGCTGCGAGGTGCTCCGAGGCGAAAAGGTCCGGAATAGAATTACAGGGTGCAAGTGGGATATTTCTCATACGGGCTATTCTGTAAATTTCGCCTCTTGTATATTGCATGCTCCATTTCTCAACTATAGGTCGAACTGTATCCCAGTGTGCGAGAAGTGCGTACATATCCCATTTCTCTGGATCGGGAAATATACCCTCGATTCGCTTATCCTTTGTCCACTCAGGTCCAAGAACTTCCTCCATAAAAGCGCGCCACTGGTATTCCTCTCGGCATCCTAAAGCCACAAAACCGTCCTTACACGGCGTGTAGCCTACTGCTCCATAGCCAGTGGGGTTTCTCTTGGCATATCTTTGATAAAAGCCATATGGGTCATGCGTATATGCACACATCTCGATCCGCATAAAGGAAGCCAGCGCTTCTAGTTCAGATACGTCAACGTGCTGACCGCTCCCATTTACTTCTCGCGCAAGAACGGCGAACATAGTGGCGACAGTGGCAGTAGTACCAGCTAAGAAGTCTGATTGATTTCCGCCTAGGCGCAAAGGCGGATTCTCTTGGGGATTAGCCACTCTATCCGGTGTCATGTGCCCCATGCCACTCATCTGGCAAATCACTAAGTCAGTGCCTATTCGATCCTTATAAGGTCCTGTCTGGCCAAATGGTGTGATTGATGTCATGATCAGGCGAGGATTAAGTGCCTTCAATCTATCATAATCTAGATTCAGTTCCTCCATAGCCCTGATACTTCTGTTCTGAATTAATACATCAGCCCATTCAACCAGCTTCTTGAAAATCACCAACCCTTCCGGATTCCTTATGTTTATCGTGCCCCCGAGTTTGTTGGTATTTAGCGCCATAAAAAGCCCGCTCCGTTCGAGGCCAGGTACATCGCCGAGAAACGGGCCTCTTTGCCTTGCGCTGTCACCAGAGCCAGGCCTGTCAATTTTAATGACCTCGGCTCCTAGGTCGCCGAGCAACCGGGCACAATAAGGACCGGAAATGGAGTCAGCGTATTCGAGAACTTTGAGGCCAGATAGAGCTACTTTCTCGTTCATTTTCCTCAAAATACGGGAAGCCCTCTACTAAACAAATTTTTTGATTGCTCCGTAAATATCGCTGTCCTTGGGCTAGTGCTTGTGTCTAAATTATGACTACGCAACCCAATCGCTTGATTCATTACTCGATTCCAGTTACATCAGGTTGTGAGCATTCTTTGGTCTTCTATCTGTAGATGGTCTGGTCAAACGTCGTTTGACTGGTGGATAATAGTGAAGTAGTATCGAGGCCAATTTGGCCAGTAGGCGCTTGGTTCAGTTTCGAATTCTATAGAAACATCCGCCCCTACGTATATCTCTTTGATTGACTCCGAATGCTTGATTATTCCGGATAGCTGTGGTCCCTCATCCAGTTGCACTATTCCTACAGTATACGGAACTATTTCCTGGAAATTGCTGTAGCCAGCAGACTGCACCTCGGTAAATGTTAGTACTTTCCCCAAGCCACTGAGTCGCTGCCACTCCATGTTGGATGAAAAGCATAGCGTGCACAAAGCTCGTGGTGGTACTTGAATAGAGCCACAATCCTTACAGCGCACACCCATAAGTTTTTTTTCTGAGCAGTATATATAAAACTGCTCTATTGTTGGCTCCGGCTCCAAATTATCGCCTCCTCTTCATAATGGTAACCGTGCACGATGATAAATTACCTCCAATGTTATGAGCTAGACCAATATCTACATTCTTTAGTTGCCTTTCACCCGCTTGCTCTGTGAGCTGTAAGTAGATTTCGTAAATTTGTGCTGCGCCCGTGGCGCCTACTGGATGGCCTTTTGCCTTAAGTCCCCCATCAGTGTTCACCGGAATCCTTCCGTCCTTATAAGTTGCCCCCTCTTCTAGGAGCTTGCCACCGTCCCCGAATTCACAGAAGCCAAGAGCTTCGTAAGCTAATATTTCGCCAATAGTGAAGCAATCGTGTACCTCAGCTATTTCGATTTGCTCCGGGCCAACACCTGCCATTTGGTAGGCTTCCGTTGCTGCCCTGACAGCAGCCATTGGTATAGCAAGGTCTCCACGCCCAGCTAGCCCGATCTTTTCGTGGCTTTGTCCCATTCCGATGATGTCTACGGGGATCGAAGTGAAGCTCTCGGCCAGATCAGCGCGCGTGATAATCAAACAACAAGCCCCGTCTGTTAACATAGTGCATTCCTGAAGTTTGATAGGTGAACTTATTACTCTGGAATCCATAATATCTTCAATGGAGAGTTCTTTACGCATTGCTGCTTTGGGGTTCATTATGCCGTGACTGAGGTTCTTCACAGCTACTTGAGCCATCTGACGTTCTGTTGTGCCGTACTTGTGCATATGTGCTCTTGCGACCATCGCGAATACAGAAGGAAAACTAATTCCGTTCCACTGTTCGGTTGGGAAATCTAGGAATGTATTAGCTAGATCTTGAGATTCAATTCCGGATAAGGTAGTTAGCTTCTCTGCTCCACCTACAAGTACGATATCATAGAAACCAGCAGCTATTGAAGCTACTGCAACCCGGAGAGCAACCGTCGAAGAGGCGCATGCATTCTCGATCCTGGTTGAAGGAATAGGTGTAAGCCCCGCCCAATCAGCCAAAGCCACAGCGAGATGCCCCTGTTTTTCGTACCCTTGGTATACATGCCCGATGAACGAGGCCTTAATATCCCTGCGTGGATCCAGATCTGGACAGCGCTCAAGTGCCTCGTGGAATGCCTCAACGAATAGTTCACGTGATGAAAGCCCTTCACGCTTCCCGAATACGGAACATCCTGCTGATACTATTGATGCAAGTGCTTTAGCCATTTCTTACCTGCTTTCAGGAAACTGTGCCTTTCTTTAAAAATAGTCTAGAGGAAATAATGCCCTTTAAGATCGCCTTACTTACTTGCTTCGCTCCTTAGATACATTTTACATTAATAGGTTTATCACACAAATAGCACACTACGTAACCTGCCTATGATAAAAATGGAGGCTCCATGCCTCATGGTGAAACAAATATCTAGGTTGAATATCTCACCTTAGGTTAAAATACAACCATTTTCCTTCGCTGTCAAGTTCATGTGCTCGTCCATATGATCGGTGACATTTGATCTCCTTTATGTAATGACATTTTTATTATGCCAGAAGCTCTAGTTGTTTCAGGTAATTCAGCGCCTGGTGAGGTCTAACGGTATTATAAATCCTCTCCTATTCTGATGGTTCAGAAGCGAGCTCAGCGGTATCGAAGGTGCTATCTGTAACTTTGTTAAACTCCACAGTATGAGTGCAGTGAGCTCTTTCCACGGCCACATTTAGCTTAGGCGAGCGTGGTGGCAGGACAAACGGTTTTACCTCTCTTTTTTGACATTCCATTTTAAAGATAACCTCAAATTCAGAGCCACCTACATGGATTGTCCTTATCGGGAAAGGCATCCTCTGCTCAAGTACGTCTAAAAATAAGCTGCATTTGTAAATGTAGCACGATTGTACACTCCAAACACATTCCGTCTCGACAGGACATCATGAGCCGTAGAGTGCTTGATCACAAGACTAGGGAGTGGATGAATATCCAGTGTGTCCAGCTGGACTAAATGTCCTACCTGCTTGACTCTGTAATCCCTATGCTTCTTCTGAGCATAAGGACGGGCTATTTTTTGCCTGGTCGCATAAACGCAATTAAGCTACGGCTCATGTAATAGTCCACGTTCGTTCAGTCGTTGTAGGATCCTGCCTACCATGGAGGTGGACAACTAGTAGCCTTGGTATCTGAGTATTTTAGACAGTTTGTTTTCCCCTACATGGGGGATATCAGACCCATCTTCGGATATTCCAGCGCAGCTCTCCGGGCTGACTCTGTGTCGAAAGCCGAAGTCCCTCGTAGTTAATGGTACACTAGCCTTATAGGGAGTCCAGCTTTCAGACTTTCTCCAGTTCAGGCTATACTTAGTTATACTCAGAAGTTTTAATGTTTTCTCGATATATTTACTATACCCATAACCTAAAAATTGTGTAGTATGTCCTTGATACAGCACAAGGAAGTTTGACACGACTTTATGGGACGGCTAACATGGAAGAAAAGTCGATAGTTTCGAAGAGGTATATACAATGCACAAGCCGTTGGAGGGTATACGAGTTCTAGAGTGGGGGATCTTTCATGCCGGCCCAGGGGGGCCAGCAATCCTTTGTGATATGGGAGCTGAGGTCATAAAGATAGAGCGCCCGGGTACTGGCGACCCTTCCCGTCAGCATAGTGTATACAACATAGGTATCGACTCCTTACTTCCCAATGGCAGTACCATCTTCTATGATGGTGCTAATCGTGGTAAGAAAAGCATAACTCTCGATTTGACGAATCCGGACGGTAAGCAAATCGTCTATAATCTAGTCAATAAATCAGACGTCTTTTTTACCAACCTACGATCCAGTATCATAAATAAAATGAATATGGATTATACTACTCTATCTACTGCCAATCCTAAGCTCATCTACGCCTCAGTCACCGGTTATGGCACGCGTGGCCCCGATGCAGACCTAGGGGGGTTCGATTGGCAAGGTCAAGGCAGGTCAGGAATGATGTATAGCATGGGTGAACCTGATATGCCTCCATCGGTAGCTGTATTTGGAGTCATCGATCAGGCAACTGCGATCATGGCCAGTTACCAGATTGTAATTGCCCTTCTCATGCGCGGTCGCTTTGGCATTGGGCAGAAGGTAGATGTCTCCCTTCTTGGCACTGCCTCCTATCTTCTCTATTTTAATAATTTAACTCGTCTCCTTACTGGATGCGAGTTACCTAGACATAAACAGGCGACTGCTTATCCCCTGCGTAATTATTACCAATGTCAAGACGAGAAGTGGGTAGTCATGAACCAACGGGATAAGGGCTGGAGTACAGTATGCGAACTTCTGGGCTTACCTGAGTTGGCAAAAGCCCCGCGCTTCAATAGCCACGAGAAGAGGATAGAAACTTCAAGTGAGTTAGTATCCATGTTCAGTAAGGCATTTACCTCTAAGCCGAGAGATGAGTGGCTTCGACTTTTTAGTGAAAAGAAACTGATACTGTGTGCTGTCAATACAACTACGGAAGCGATTAACGACCCTCAGATGATAGAGAACGATTATGTTGTTGATTTCAATCATCCAGACATGGGACATTTAAGAATCCCGGGATTTCCGATCCATTTTAGTCAGGCCGAGATCAACAATAACTTGTTAGCGCCTAAACTGGGTGAGCATACCAATATTGTATTGAAAGATATCGGCGGTTATAGCGATAAAGAGATCGCGAGATTTAGAAATAATGGTATTATATAGCTCGAAGAAAAGTAATAGGTCATAGTAGGAGTTACTATAAAATATATTTTGAAATCAACAACGTTATAATAGCAGTATAATTTGACTCTAAATTTAAGCAATCTTGGTATGTGTGCCCATTTCATCTAAACATATGATTCCTTTTTGCGGCAAAATTTCTTACTTATAGACACAATCAATGGACACCCTGCGGCTGATCAAGTCCTTGTTACGAAATAGCGTGCTACATTAAAATTGGGTGCAGTTATATATTTATTAGTTTGGTTCATTTATGCTTTATCTCTTTGCTAGAACAACACCTGAGCAGGATTATTTAGCGACCATATGTAGAAAGTTGACAGGATTATAAGTGGCTGCCAGAGAGAAGTCTCATAGATTAGTCTGACAAGAAATGTGCTAATAATTATAAGAGTGTTTAGTATGATACCTAAATTAGAAAACAAGGTAGTAATAGTAACTGGCGCGGGTTCTGGGATTGGTAGAGCTTCGGCTTTAAAGTTTGCTGAGGAGGGGACCAAGGTTGTTGTGGTGGATATAGATGTTCAGGGCGGCAAAGAGACGGTACGAATGGTTAAGGGAGCCGGTGGCGAAGCTATCTTTGTTAAGACCGATGTTTCGAATGCGACTGAGGTTGAGCTGATGGTCAAAAAGACCATAGAGAGTTACGGTCGGTTGGATTGCGCCCACAATAACGCTGGGATCGAATCAAGCATGAAGCTTATGGTTGACTGTACTGAAGCAGAGTGGGATCGATGCATCAATGTTAATTTGAAGAGTGTGTGGCTATGTATGAAGTATGAAATTCCGCAGATGCTCCGTGTAGGTAAAGGTGCTATAGTCAATACGTCGTCTATTGCAGGATTAGTTGGAGCCAGCAAGCGATCGGAATATGTTACCAGCAAACATGGCGTTATAGGACTAACCAAAGCAGTAGCGCTAGATTATGCGATGCAAGGAATTCGCGTTAACGCCATCTGCCCGGGATTGACACTCACTGCAATGGTTGAACGTATTTGGCAGGCTCGTCCAGAAACGAAACTAAGAAGTCAAGAAGCGGTACCCGTTGGGCGCGCTGGTAGGCCAGAAGAGGTTGCCAAAGCCGTGGTCTGGCTATGTTCAGATGCTACTCAATTTATCACAGGTCATGCTCTTGTCATAGATGGGGGATCAATTCTCGGATATTTTTAATAGGAAGGATTGGGGCTTCTGCAGTTCTCACTCTTTGGTCACTCCTGATGACTTAAAGGACGGACTTCCATGAATTTTACCTGAGGGTGATTTATTATGAGTGTATTTAGGTATAATAGTTCTCAATCTTACAATAATGTTGAGAAGAACCTCAGAACATGATTTGTTATATCATCTTGTACTGCTGTTGCACATCGAGGGCATAATATGGAGCAACAGGATGGAAATCACAAGCGGAAAATGCGAGATTGATAATGCCAAAATTCACCGCCAAGAAACGAAGCGACCTTTAGTAGTAACGAAGTCGCGTTAATAGTGATGGAGCGAAAGGCTAGCTATATTCAGTCAAGCTTATGGGTCAATTGCATTTGCGGAAGAACCTGTGGGCATGAAAAGACATACATGGAAATATGCTCCAGCGGTTAAAAATGGGAACCGAATGAGCTAAGAGGTCAATATGGTAACTTTAGGGGCTGGGAGTGCAAATTGCTCAATCTACTCGTCAGTATGCGCCTACCGGTGAAGAGTAGCTGTATATACCTGCTGCTATTGGAGCAGACTGCATGCGATTCGAGATATTACCGGATTTAAGAGGTATGCAATTACTAGGAGCGTCAACAGGTCCTAGTGGAATTCCTGTCACTAGTGGCCTATGAACAAAGACGTTATGCCGAATGAGTAGCAGCGTGAAACCTGTGGTGTCAGTTGTTGATATCCGCCCTTATCCTAAAGGAAACAAGAAGTCGATAGGAAATTACACTATTTTTTCGTAGGAGGGGTCAACTAGACATGTTCACAATCGAGAATAAAGTGAAGACCATCTGTTTTGAGTGCCATTCTAGATGTGGCGTTTTTATCTATGTTAAAGACGGTAGAATAGTGAAAATTGAGGGTGATAAGGAACATCCTATTAGTAATGGCTTTGTTTGTCCTAAGGGACGGGCTGTCAAGGAAATCGTTTACCATCCAAACAGGATTTTATATCCGCTGAAACGGGTCGGGAATAAAGGAGAGAAGAAATGGGAAAGAGTTACTTGGAATGAAGCATTAAGTACAATTGCTAATAAGCTTGCGGAGGTCAAGCGGGATTATGGGCCAGAAGCCATAGTGATGGGACAAGGGACAAGCCGAGGGTTAAATCCTTACCTGAATTATTTTCTGCGTTGTCTTGGCTCACCTAATAAAATGTCACCATTACACTTAAGTGGAGGTCCCATAGCTATGGGTACTGCTCTCACATGTGGGTATTCATTGCTTGAAAGCCAAGACTATGGAAATACTCGATGTATTATACTCTGGGGGCACAATCCGCCCCAATCTTGGCCTGGACATACCCCGCCACTTAGAAAAGCCTTGGCAAAGGGGGCAAAGCTGATTGTAATTGATCCAAGGCGAAGTGATATGGCGTCGAAGGCTGATACTTGGCTTCAAATAAGACCTGGTACCGACTGTGCTCTGGCTCTAGCCATGCTCAACGTAATTATCGAGGGAGAGTTGTACGATAAAGAGTTCGTAGAGAAATGGAGTTACGGATTCGATAAATTGCGGGAGCATCTTAAAGCATACTCGCCTGAAAAGATGGCGGAAGTGACTTGGATCCCAGCGGAACTAATAAGAAAGACTACCAGGCTTTATGCGCAGGAAAGTCCTTCTTGTATATGCTTTGGTACAGCGGGGCTTTGCCAACACTTCAATGCCATCCAGACCAACCGTGCTATTGCGATGATGATAGCATTGACGGGCAATCTTGAAGTCCCAGGTGGCAATGTACATTACAGGTCTCCTCTCGGCAGAAGAAGTCAAATAGCAATGGAATTAGATAGTGTAATTGGTTTCCCTCCTCAGCAGGCGAAAAAGAGGCTTGGAGCCGATAGATTTCGTATTGTAGCATTGAATGGACTGATGTTTGCTCACCCAAGACTTGTTTGGGAAGCTATCTTAAATAGTAGGCCATATCCGGTTAAGGCGATTCTTCTCTTTGCAAACAACGCCTTGATGGCTTATGGTAATTCATCCTTTACAAAGGAAGCGTTGATGAAACTCGATTTCTTAGTGTGTGCAGACTACTTCATGAATCCTACAGCAGAGCTAGCCGATTTTGTACTACCGGCGGCCCATTGGACTGAGCGAGATGATATAGAAGATATGGCAATGAAAGGCTATGCTTTTGCACAGCAGAAAGCTATAGAACCACTTGGCGAGTGTTGGGATGAAAAGGAGATTCTTGTTGAATTAGCGAAGAAATTGGGCTTGGCGGACTACTGGAAGAGTGTAAGGGAGGCGTTGGACTATCGTTTGGGGCTCTGCGGTATCGATTTCGAGCAACTAAAACGTGAGGGGCGGATTCAGACTGAACTAAAGTACGGCGGATACGAGAAATCAGGTGGATTCCGCACAATTTCTGGAAAGTTCGAGCTGTATTCCGAAAACCTCCGCAAGCTAGGATTGGATCCGATCCCAGTTTATCAGGAGCCTGCTGAAAGCCCTATAAATACACCTAACTTGACTAAAGTTTATCCGTTAATACTCACTACTGGGGCTAGGCATATTGCCTACTATCATTCTGCACTACGAAATATTCCGAGTCTTAGGAAATTAAATCCAGAGCCAACAATTGATATTAATCCGGCGACAGCAGGTGATTTGGGTATACAGGATGGCGATTGGGTAATAATTGAGACCGAGAGAGGTAGTATCACATGTAAGGCCAAATTCTTTGATGGAATCCACCCGAAAGTTGTTCACGTATACCATGGCTGGTGGTACGGCTACGATCCTGAGTGGAAACAAGCGAACGTAAACATACTAACAAATAACACTTATTTGGATCCCCTAATCGGATCTGAGCCTCTTAAGGCCTTGCTATGTCGAGTATACCCGCAACCAAGTACCGCTTGAATCCATGTGCGAGACTCGGAAAAAATAGTTAACGATGTCTTCCTTGCAAGAACAAAAATAGGCAAGGAGCTAATGAATAATTGTTGTATTTCTAGCTCTTGCATGTGGAGTGTCGGTGTCTAGACTTAATCTGACATTTCGAATAAATTAAACAAGAAATAGAAAGGAAATGTCCGATGACAACAGACCAGAAAACAATCAAGAACAAGCTTGGGCTAATCAAGCTGGCTAAAACCCTCGGCAATGTTTCCCAGCCGTATAAAGTGATGGGATATTCCTGGAACAACTTCTAAGCCAAGTAGAATTTCCCGGTCCACTCACTGTCCTCCCTAGCCAGCATCGATGTTAGAATATATTTCCCACCGAATTTGTCTTGGCTACTAGCTGCGTATTTCGGACCAAATCGGCCGCCTTCACGGAGCAAACCGGCCACCCTGTCGGAGCAAATCGGCCACCACCGGTTAAGGTTTAAAGCCTTATAAAGCACGGGAATGGGGTGAGGGCA
>Ga0180432_10003568_pt1 | contig 22018 bp, 16 predicted proteins | sample SS_ome_10_FD_132414 | JGI IMG/M metagenome (GOLD analysis project Ga0180432, IMG submission 132414) | Hypersaline lake sediment archaeal communities from the Salton Sea, California, USA - SS_1_MS_2 metaG | ecosystem: Environmental > Aquatic > Non-marine Saline and Alkaline > Hypersaline >...
CCTTGCTCTGGCCAGCGACATACGCCTCGCCGGTGAAACAGCCCGGTTCAATATCGGTGCTCCCCGCCTGGGCGTGGGGGCAGGTGATGTAGGGATGTCCTATTTTCTGCCACGGCTCATCGGGGTGTCACGGGCTGCGCTCTACATGTTCACCAGTCGCTTCATCGATGCGGCCACCGCGGAGCGTATCGGCCTCGTGGTGCAGGTTGTCCCTGACGACCAACTGGACGAAGCCACGGAGGAACTGGCGCAGGAGCTGCTGAAGATATCTCCGTTCTCTCTGAGGATGACCAAAGAGGTGCTCAATGCCAACATCGATGCCGGCAGCCTCCTGGACGCCGTGAAGTTGGAGAACCGGACACAGATCATGTGCGGTATGACCGACGATGCCCTGGAGGCAGTCAAGGCTACTTTCCTTGAGAGACGGCCCCCGGTTTACACGGACGAGTAGCTCACGGGTTGACCCGGACGGCGGTCAGATCGAGGCTCTGAGCACGGGGCTTGCAATGCTGTCGGCGAAGCTCGGGTATCGCAGAGCAGACGGGTGCAGTCTGGGAGGCGTCAGTTCAAATAGGTAACGCTGTGCTGCGCTGGGGAAGCCTGTGTCTGAGCAGTATGCATCCCGGCGTCGTCAACCACAGCCATGAGACGATTAGTAGTACGTTACACGGTTGCGCGGCTTGTCAGGGTCAACGTCTAAGGGTTGGGGTCTGGGGAATGGGAGCAACGCAACCGACTGACGAAAGACGAAACCAGTAGCGCAACCGAATGACGAGTACCAGAGCCTGGTCACCAATGCAATGAGGCCATCTTATTATGAGACGATCAGTAACACGGCAGCCCGCATGGGAGGTGGGGCAAGTCTGGGGAGACACTGGACTTGCGGACTACAAAAGGACTACCCTTAGAAGTCGGGCTCCCTACAACAAGTGTGACGCACAGCCACTACAGGCCATTTGCCCCGTTCGCCCCTCTTCTACTTCTACTGCTGGCATTCCTCTATGCGCTTTAGATAGGCTGATGCCAGATATGCGTAGGACCTCTTCCTTATTTCCAGGCCTACCATGGTTTCCATAGAGAGGATTCCTGGCGTGGGACCTAATTGTCTCTCCAGCAATTCAAGCAAGTCGAGCGGGTCCAGCAAGGTCGTCCCTACAAGCACGTTGTGCCGCCCGACTACCTTGGCCACCCAGCCGACATTCCGTAGTGTCTTGACCCTCTCCACTACTGTATTGACTTCCCTGGGCGACACCTTCATCCCTATCAAGGCAAATATCTGATTCCCCTGACCGCGCGGGCTGACGAAGGTTGTAATCCTGGCAATATCCTCGTCGAGGAGCCTCTTCAGCCTGGCGGACGCATTAGCCCGGCTGATGCCAAGCCTCCTGGCCACATGCGCTACCGGCTGACGTCCGTCCTTCTCGATCTCCCTGAGAATCAGCAGATCGACTTTGTCAACACTGAGGCCGCCCTCTCGATTCCCCTGCTGCAGGAGATCTGCCGAAGTCGCTTGCCTGCTATCCCAGGACATCGAAGGGAATGAATGCGAGTGTGGTGTCAAGCTCTCCCACTCGGAGTATAGGTATGGCGAAGCGTTGAACGACTCGATGACCACCAGCGTCTCGGCAGACTCGATACCGGGGACACCGGCAAGTTCCCTGGTCATGAAGTCATAGAGACCCGACTGATCCGGAAACAGGCTCCAGATAAGGATATCCTGCCAGCCGACACCAATGATCACCACAATCACATTCGGGAGAGCGCGGAGCCTGTCAGCGACTCCGCTCGACTCCCCCTGTGCCACCTGGATAGCTGTTACTGCCAGGGCACGGTATCCCAGGGCGACCGCATTGGTGAAGGCCCCAACCCTGGCAATCCTGGCACTCAGCAGTCTATCGAGTCTTTCGCAGGCATAGGTCCGACTGATGCCCAGTTTGTCAGCCAGATGCGAAGCCGGTTGCCTCCCATCGAGGCGCAACTCCCTCAGCATTCTGAGGTCGAGGCTATCTAGTTCAAAGTCTGCCTTTTCTGCCATGGCTTCCTGCGCTATGCCCTCGCCCGATCATTCGCATGCCTCCGTAATGACCAGGGACTAAGAAGCCCCACGGGGCAAGCAGAAGACGGGGCCGGCCTCTATTCCTGTTTGGCACAGATAGTCTAGACTACCGAGTCTGGTCTATCAACTCCTCCACCCTGTGCTGCCGGCTGGTATCATAATTACGACAGGCCATCTTACGCCAGGCCACGTGCTACTGGCTGATAAGTGTACACGTCGGGCGCACATCTGTCAACCTAGATACACACCGGCGTTCAATGGGGGGTTGACAAGTGTCTATCACCATGCTACACTGCCTCCAATATGACGATCTGGCCCGATAACGTCCGTTGACAGCCGAGGCCGCTCCGTTACGATCTATTCGCCAGGTCAGCCACAGCCCGGTACATATCGGGTCTCCTAACAGGTCCATGGTCTATGGAATAGCCCGGTCAGAAGGGACGGAAGGAGGTGAGCCCTGACGCATCACAAAGACAGAAACAGTACTCTGCCGCGAGGCCAGCGAGGCCGCAATGCGTGGCCGGCCAAGTAAGCTCAGATGAAAAGGGGGACGAAGGATGAAATGTCACGGTAAGAGACCAATGGCCTTGTTCCTGGCTCTAGCTCTGGTGGTCTCACTTTGCCTGGGTTGTGGGACCAACGGCGATGATGAAAGGGTGACCATCACCATAGGCTACATGACGGATTACACGGGAAGCGCTGCATCAGCAGTTGCCTCGATCAATTACGGAGTGCTGGATGCGACACGTTACTATAGTGAAGAGGGTCTTGTCTCTGGGGCAAGACTAAAGCTGGAGAGCTGGGACGCCCGCATGGACACTTCAAAGACCATACCAGGCTATGAGTGGCTCAGAGACCGGGGGGCAGAGTTGATACTCTCTCTGATCACCCAGGATGGGGTGCTGCTGAAACCTGTTGCGGACAGGGACAAGTTCCCCATCTTCTCCATGACCACGAATGAGCAAATCACGGAACCCCCAGGATGGGAATTCTGTTTTTCGAATCGTGCCGATCAGGTAATGGCAACGCTCTTGAAGTGGGTCAGTGAGAAACATTGGGACTATGGTAAAGGAGTTCCCAAGATAGGCTTTGTAGGTTGGAATGATCCCAGCGCGGTAGAGGTCGAAAAGGGTATGAGCGGATACTGCCAGGCCCATCCGGGCGAGTTTGACTACGTCCACGGCTACCTGCCCCCGGTTGGCACAGTAATGTATAGTGCTGAAGTGGAGGGACTGAAGGACTGCGACTATGTATGCGCCTACGCTATTTCCGGCGCTGACTTCATCAAGCAGTACACGGCCAAGGGTTATGAGACCACGTATCTTGACCCCGCTACCGACATGTCGATAGCCGGCTACGTCCTCGCCCGGGCAGGATGGGAAGCTGTTGACGGAATGCTGACCGCGGCATCGAGTCTGACGTGGAGTGAACCCTACCCCGTGGTTGACTTCGCTAGACTACTACTTGACACGTACCGTCCCGGGGAAGCTGACGCCATCGTTGATGAGGGCACGGGCTATGTTTCCGGTGGAGTGGTGCCAATGGTCTTCATGCTCTCGATTCTGCAGAAAGCAGTGGAACAGGTGGGCGCCGAGAACCTCAACAGCCAGGCCATCTATGACGCGGCCGTGGAGTACAGGGTTAGCGGCACTACCCTGGAGGGTTTCCCACAATGGGGTTTCAGCCAGACCAAACGGTACCTGTACGACGATCTCCAGGTGTTTGAATGGGATGCCGCCGGGAAGGAATTTGTCATGGTCCAGGACTGGATACCTCTGGTAACGGAGTGGTAGCCGAGCAAGGGAGCAGAAGGAAACGACTTGGTCATGTATTCAGTGGTGCAGGCGGAGGCGAGAGCGAAGATGCATGCAAACTGAGACGTCTGGCTGCTGAAGTGCATAGCGCAACCCAGGCAGGGAGAGAGTTGTCTGGGAGCGGACGAGACGTGTTGGTTGGATATAGGACGAGTGAAACCGCATGCAGCCTCACCCGTGACCAGAAGTCCAACCCGGTGAAGGCCAGGATAAAGGTGGTTCAGACGGTCTCAGTGGCAGGGTGAACGCGCAGTCGGTGTCCGTGCAGTCTGGAGAGCATGCAGAGGCTCCATCCAACAATAGATATAAGGGAGAAGGGAGTCCCGCGATGAAAGAGCGAAACGATCTGAGCGGTGCCTACGAGGACACCATAAACCTGCAGGAGATGTCCAAGGAATTCTTGATCAAGCTGCTTGGGGAATGGCAGGAGCAGTACAGGGTCCTCAATGAAGGCCTGTATGAAGCAGCGCTGAAGAGGGTTCCGATGGAGCAGTTCAATGAGATACTGATCGCTGCCAACATGCATATGTACCAGGCCACTATGCCGAGGCTCAACAAGCTGGCGGGCATCGAGCCCAAGACTTTGCTGGACCTCAACCGGGTGGGGCAGCTGTCCATAGATTCTAACAAGTCGCAGGGCTACTTTGAGAGCTATGAGGAGATCATCAGCCCCAACCATTTCGTAGCGACCGTGACCAAGTGTCCCTACCTGGAGGCGGCGGAGGACATGGGCATTCCCGAGTTCATCAAGCCACTTTGCGAGGTGGTCGAACCAGCCCTGATGCCGTTCTACTATCAGAATCATCCCAAGCTCAAGATCACACCTCTGAAATTGCCGCCGCGCCAGAGCAAGTCCGAAATCTGCTGCAAGCTGGAGTTCAAGATCGAGCAGTAAGCTCGCTGATGTCTATCATATTGTCACAGTTAGATGAAAGGAGGCAGAAGTATGGACAGGATTGTGTGGGACCGGACGAAATGTGTTGGGTGCCGGATGTGTGAGGCCATATGCAGCCTTGTACATGAGGGGGAGTTCAACCCGCTGAAGTCGAGGATAAAGGTGGTGCGCACCGTGGAAGACGGGATGCTGTACCCCGTTGCCGTGTTCTGCCTCCACTGCGAGGAACCCTTCTGCCAGGCTGCCTGTCCCGTTGGGGCCATAGCCCGCGACCATAGGGGGGCAATGATTGTAGATGAAGAGAAATGCATCGGCTGCAAGCTGTGTGAGATTGCCTGCCCGGTGGGGGCGATAACAGTGCACCCGGAGAAGCATGTGGCCATAAAGTGTGACCTGTGTGCTGGCCTGCCCGAGCCTCAATGCGTCAAGTTCTGTAGCCGTCGCTATGCGGCACTGAGCCTTCTTCCCGGCGAGAAGGTGGGCAAGGCACTGTCCAGAGCCAGGGCGGAGAAGTTCGTCGAAATGGCAAGAAGGGGGGAATAGCATGTCAAGGGCAGGGAGAATACTCAGGGTAGACCTGACTGAGAGGAAGATAGAGAAAGAGCCCACCTCCAGCTACGTGAGGGACTGTTTTGGGGGCGATGGTATAGGGTCGAGGATCGTCTGCACAGAGGTGCCCCCGGATACGGGAGCATATGACCCCAACAACATTATTACCTTCAACATGGGACCTCTCTGTGGAACGTTACGAGGAGCAAGCAAGAGCCATGTGGTGACCAAGTCTCCCGCAATGATTCATAACGTGTTGATGGCTTCTGGTATGGGAGGTCAGTTTCCAGCCGAGTTGAAGTTTGCCGGCTACGACAACCTCATCATCAAGGGAAAGGCTGATGCACCGGTGTACCTGCTCATCAATGATGACAAGGTAGAGATCAAGGATGCCAGTCATCTCTGGGGCCTGGACACCTACGAGACGCAGGCAAGGATAAAGGGGGAGTCGGGGGACCCTGACACCCAGGTGGTCTGCATCGGCCCGGCCGGGGAGAACCAGGTTGCCTTCGCCCTGATCTATCACGACATCAACGCCACGGCAGGCAGGCAGGGATCTGGTGCGGTCATGGGGTCCAAGAACCTCAAGGCGATCGCAGTTCGAGGCACCAGGGGACTGAAGGTGGCCAACCCTGAAGAGTACCTGGAGTTCTGGAACCAGTTCTTTGCGGAGACGTTTCCCGAGCCTCTGGCCCCGGACCACTGGTCGCGGACGTCAATGACAAACAGTGCAGATCTCGAATCTCAGATTGACATATTTATGTGGGGGAGCGACTTAAGCAACCTGGTCTGTCCCTCCGTGCCGAAAGAGAAGTCGCTCGCGGAATTCACGAAGAAGTACTTTGCCGGGAACAGCGGCTGCGCCTTCTGTCCGGAGCAGTGCTACGTCCGGATCAACGTGCCCGGCGTGGGTGCTGGTGCTGCCGTCTGCGCCATGCCGGGAGAATGGCAGACCAGGTTCAGGCTCTATGACGCTGATTTCTGGTGGCAGTGCGCGCTCCTCTCCAACAAGCTGGGCCTTGACTGCAGTTCAACCTGTAACATACTGTCCTGGCTGATGGAGCTTCAAGAGAAGGGGATAATCGCGGCGGCGGACACCGACGGCATAACCATGGAATGGGGTAGCAAAGAAGCCGTCCTGGCCATGATAGAGAAGATCGCCAGAAAAGAGGGGTTCGGCAACGTCCTGGCTGATGGCATTGTGCCCGCTTCCCGGAGGATAGGCAAGAGTGCCGAGAGATATGCCCGGCACGTGAAGGGCTTGGAGTACCTCAACTACTGGATGTGGCCAACGGGGTGCCTGGGCATGGCCGTGGGTATGGGAGGAACCGGCGTGCAGATTGAACCGTCTGGGATAGAGAACGCCGGCAACATCATCCAGGGCCTATTTGAGCTGCACCCTCCGGTGCCAGGAATGACCAAAGAGGAAGTAGGCCACATGGTGACTGCGCTGCGCAGCGCCAAGAGTGAAGTGATGTCGGGGGATGCGGATGCCTGGAGACTGTTTGAGGGTGATGGCAACACGATTCGGACCAAGAACAGGGATATGTTGGCTGTGGCATACGAGGACCAGATCAAGCTGGCCGACATGGCCGGCGTCTGCGACCAGAGCTCGGGCTCGGGGCCCAGGTTTGTAACGGCCCTCAGGAACTTCTGGGAGGAGATGGCAGCTTTCCTGACGGCGGATTTGGGCGTGGAGCACTCCCCCGACATGCTCCGGGAGGTGGTCAGCCGGGCGCGGCTGCAGGAAAGGGGCTATGACTACCTGTGCGGCCTGCGGCGGGAGGATGAGACAATGCCGGAGGACTGCTTCGAGCCCATACGGACCAGGCAGTGGGGCACCAGGACATTCTTGACGCGTGACCTTATGGAGACGATGAAGACAGAGTACTACAGGCTAAGGGGATGTGACCCCGAAACCGGTGTCCCGAGAAGAGAGGCGCTGGAAAGACTGGGCCTGAACGAACTAGCTGACAAGCTGGCCAAGCTGGACTTGAAAGCAACGCCTGTTGTTGCCGAAGAAAGCGCGCCTGAGGATTCTCCGAGACCCAAGGCGAAGGCCCAGAAGAACGACGCGGAAGACTAGTTGGCGTTCCGTGGGACGATGGAAGAGCGCGTGAGTCCGTGGCGCCAGCTCATGTTGCTGGCCGGGGAGTAGAGTTGTCTGTTCTCTTGATGGAGCCTGTGTCGTCCAGCAAGAGACGGCATTTTGCCGAGATGCTGAGGGAGCCCAGGACCCCGCTCCAACCGGGCCTGGAGGACGTCAAGACACGGCTCAGACAAATGCGGAGCGACGCGCTGGACCACATGGACAGCCTTGTCGGTGAATTGGAGGCTACGCTGACTGGTTGTCCCGAGGTGGAGGTCATATCTGCAGCAGACGGAGCGCAGGCAGTGAAGACGATCAGAGAACTCAGCGGCGGTACCAACAGGATCGCTGTCAACAAGTCGTCCGTAGTGAGTAAGGAGCTGGTGCTGCCGCTGACCTCGTCAGGGTTTGAGATCCTCGAGTCCTACCCCGATGAGTTGAAGCCCTTTGACAACAGGTTCGGCGGATATTGGGACCTGGCCCAGGTGACATTCGAGTCCTTGTCCGAATCCTTTCAGAGGCCTGTTGAACTGATGGGACTTCGCCGGAGCAGCATTCAGGAGAACGGAGCCAAGGACTTCGTCGGGCTGCTGGGCGTGAACGCGGTCTCGGCTGGTGACGGGTCAGTGGTTCTGCTGCAGCATTCGACCAACATCAGCAAGGTCTTTGAGCAGGCCAAGAACGTAGTCCTCGTTGCCAGCCTGGAGAAGATCGTCAGAAACGTGGATGATGCCATCTTCCAGACGAAATGCATGGCGCTGTTCGGCTATGAAGCACTGGCTCTGGATATGCATGGCAGGAGCAGCGAAACGGCCGGAATCGAGAACTTGCCTCTAGACGTACCGCTGGAGCGTGCGATGGGGAAGCTCCACCTCATTCTATTCGACAACGGCAGAAGGCAGATGCTGCAAAGCCGCTACAAGGAGCTTCTGGCCTGCATTAGCTGCAAAGCCTGTGCCAAGAGCTGTCCAGCCTATCAGTTTCCTATAGAGAACGCCAAGTGGACTCCCAGGGAATATGTGTGCTTTCTAGGAAAGAACACCGCGCTGGAGCATCGCCTTTGCCTTCAGTGCAAGGCCTGTGAGGCCAACTGTCCGCTGGGCATCGACTTGCCCGGGATGATCCTGGATGCCAAAGCCGAGTTCACGTCGAAGAAGCGTCGCCCGTTGGCTGACATGGTGATGGCCAATGCCTCGATGGCTGAGGAATGGGGCAGTCGCGTACCCTGGCTGGCCAATCCCTTGATGAACAGCCGTCCGTTGCGTTGGCTGGGCGAGAAGACAATCGGCATCAGCAAGGAGCGGCAACTGCCGCATATCCAAGGAAAGACCTTCGCCAAGTGGTTTCGGGCAAAGCAGGCCGAGTCCGGGACAGGGCAGAAGTAGTGAAGACGGAGAGACGGATTGCCTACTTCGCTGGGTGCACGGCCAACTATGTTGATCCCGAGATTGGCAAGGCTACGATCGAAGTCCTTCGGAGAAACGATGTCTGGCCCGTGTTCCCTGACCAGGAGTGCTGCTCTATCGGTCGCCTCTCCTATGGTGATCGGCGCACCTTCCTGAGGAAGGCCAGGGCCAACGTGAGCTCGCTTGTGGCGGCCGGCTGTGCTGTCGTGACCGCCTGCACCAGTTGCGCCCTGGCGCTGAAGCAGGAGTACCCGAGATTGCTGAGGACCGAAGAAGCTGAGAGGGTAGCACAGGACACCTACGACGTCATGGAGTACCTGGCCGGGCTTAGAGTCGAAGGTGTCTTGAGCACGGACTTTCATCCTGTTGCGCTTCGCGTTGCCTATCATGCTCCCTGCCACTTGAGGGTCCTGGGGCAGGAATTGATTGACAACCGCCTCCAGTTGTTGAGGTTGATACCGGGACTCGTGGTGATCTACATCGACAGGGGATGCTGCGGCATGGGCGGCACTTTTGGCTTCAAACAGACGAACTACGCTGCATCAATGACCATAGGCGAGGCGTTGTTTCAGGGGATCAGGGAGGCTGCACCGGATGTGGTGGCCACGGAGTGTCCCGGATGCGCAATGCAGATAGAGCAAGGGACGGGCCTGCCAGTGATCCATCCCATCCTGATTCTAAAACAGGCTTATGGAATTTGAACATTTGCGCTCTGGGGAGAGCGCTCAAACGCGCCATGAAGAACGATGAAAGGAGACCCTCAATATGCGTCTGAATCATGCAGGCATAACGGTGAAGGACATGGAGAGGTCCCTGGTTTTCTACAGGGATGCCCTGGGTCTGCTGCCGGTCTACGACGAGATGATGCCATCAGGTCGAGATCTGGACATGTACTGTAGAGAGACAGGCGTCATCATGAGAGCGGTACTGCTGGCAGACGAGGCTGGCAATATGATTGAACTCTTCGATTTGCAGTCTCCTCCAGTAAGGGTAAGACCATCTGAACACCTCAAGTATCCATCGACCGGACTGGTGGAGATATCTTTTGTGGTGGAGGACCTGGAGCAGTTGGAGCGAGACTTGAAGAAACATGGTTTCGGTTTCGCGGTTGCACCTTACTTCTTCGAAGCCATGGGGGTGAAGGCAAAGCTGCTCATAGCACTGGACCCCGATGGGGTGATGGTGGAGTTCACCCAGGTGTTGGGAGAGGCAGCGCAGGCGTAGCCTGGGGGATTGCTGCCTGTGTCGCACACGGGTGTCCGCACGGGGGATTGAGGGACTGCCATGGGGGTTTGCTTAGACACTGAGACGAGATGGGCAGACAAAGGTGGCTGAAATGACTGAGTTGGAAGCCACAAGCCGGAAGCCGTCCAGGGTCCCATTGTCGGAGGGCTACCTGGTGGTGGATGCCAAGAAGTGCGCCGGCTGCATTGCCTGCATGCTGGCCTGCTCACTGGTGAACGAAGGGACTGTCAACCCGTCCCTCTCTCGAATCCAGATCATACAGACTGCCTTCAGACCCTTTCCCGAAGACATCACGATCAGCATGTGCCGTCAGTGCGCCAATCCACTCTGCCTCAAGGCGTGCCCTACGGGAGCACTGCACGTAGATAGTGAGCACGGCAACGTCCGTGTTATAGACGAGACGCTCTGCGACGGCTGCAGGGCCTGCGTCGAAGCATGCCCCTATCAACCGAGCCGGGTCATCTGGGATGCGGAGCGTCAGGTGGCCGTGAAATGCGACATGTGTGCGGCAGCGCGATATCGTCTGAAGGAAGGCGGACCTCGTGGCAGCCAGGCGTGCGTGGAAGTGTGTCCGATGCGGGCCATCCGCGTGGTCCACAAAGTGCCAAATCAGCGTGGCGATGACGGGTACAACGTCAATTTGCGGAACGAGCACTGGGGCTGGCTGGGATATCCAACTGACTGAACCTGGGAGGAAAGTGAAACAGCGATGACCTGCGGATACGCCGGAAAGATACTGCTAGTCAATCTCAGCACCCGGTCCATCGCCAGCATCGACACCGAACAGTACGAAGCGTGGGGCGGTGGACATGGCATGGGATCGGCGCTCTTCTGGGACCTGTGCCGGGACAAGACCGTCAGCGGATTCGATCCCCGCAATGTCATTACCATCATGAGTACTGCCATGTCAGGGACACTTGCCCCGGGTTCGTCGCGATGTGAGGTGCAGGGGATTGGGCCGCAGGGGTATCCGATTGAATGGTTTACCTGGAGCAATTTCGGAGGCCGGTTCGCTGCACAACTCAAGTATGCCGGATGGGACGGGGTTGTCATCGAAGGAAGGTCGGACGTTCCTGTCTGGGTGAACATCGTGAATGACCATGTGACCTTCGAGAATGCGGGTGACCTGTGGGGAAAGGACACCAGGAAGACCCAGCAGGAGATCTGGCGAAGGGTATCCGGTCGGGAGTCCGGGCATTTGGAGCAGGCGAACGAGCTGACCAGCGGCAGGCCGGCGGTGTTGTGCATCGGCCAGGCGGGAGAGAGGCTTAGTCGAATCGCCGCCCTGGTCCACGATGGAGGCAACGCCGCCGGCCAGGGGGGATTCGGTGGAGTGTTCGGTGCCAAGAACCTGAAGGCCATCAGCGTCCTGGGTACGGGTGGGGTCCGCATCGCCGATCCCAAGGCATTGATGGAAAGCTGGCTCTGGTACGGGGCCAACTTCGTATACAACGTGGATGCTCCAGTGATGGAGAGCCCCAAGCCGAATTCGCCCGGGTTCTTCTCCGTGAACAATTCGCCCGGAGGCGCTGTGGTCATGAAGGCGGTTGAACCGTCTCGTCCACATGCATGCCAGTCCTGTCCTCTGGCGTGCCATCGAAGGACATCCAGCGGGATCGGTGACGAGTCCTTCTGCATGCCGACGATGTGGCCTCTTCATTTCATGTTCTCCACCGCAGACGAGGAAGAGCCGCCGGACGGCGCATCTGAGGCTGAGGTGAAGGCATTCCGGGCGTTGAAGCTGGCAAAGGCCCGATACAGCATCACTGAGTCAATCCAGCGATACGGCATCAATTGCTTCGAGCTGTGGGTTGCAGACATATACCTCCAGGGCCTCTTCAGTTCAGGGATTGTGGGACCGGACAAGCCCATTCCCTGTGATCTGCCCTTTGAGAACTGGGGCAGTGACAGCTTCAAGGATGCCCTTATCCGTATGATAGTCGAGCGCCGGGGTATCGGTGACGACATGGCCGAGGGTATGACACGAGCGGCGGCGAAGTGGGGTCGGCTTGAAAAGGACAGCGAGGAGGGGATTCTCCTCACCCCCTACTGGGGATACTTCGAGCACTATGAACCGAGGGTTGAGGTTGAATGGAGCTACAGTTCCATTCTCTCGGCCAGGGATACCAACGATCATGGTTTCAACTACCCGCTCTACACCATACCCAGAGTCTGCAAGGAAGCCAAGATCGAGCCAATCCTCTCAGCCGAGGAGACAGTGGAGCTCATGTCGCGGAAGGTGCCACCGTATCCGGGCGACCCGTTCATGTTCGACTACGGCGAGGGACCCACCGGCATATACTCCCAGCACAAGGCCAAAACCACGGCGTGGGGGAGACGCTACGGCCTGTTCTGGAAGAACTCCGTCGGCTACTGCGACTTCCTCTGGCCGAGCTTTGTCAATGTGAACGCGCCCAGGAAGCTGGGGGCCACTCCGGACGGTGAACCCAGGTTCCTCAATGCGGTGACTGGACAGGGAATCGATTTCGTTGACGGGATGGAGATCGGCCGGAGGATCTGGAACCTGGACCGGTCCATACTCACCCTGCAGGGGAGACACCGGGACGCGGAGGTATTCAGCGGCTACGTATTTCAGAAACCGGTCACCTGGCCGCACATCCTGCCTGTGTATGAGGACGGCCGATGGGAGTTCTCGGACAACCTGGGAAGGATGCTTGACAGGAACAAGGTTGAGGAGTGGAAGAGCCTGTTCTTCGATCTGGAGGGATGGGATGTAAGCTCCGGCTGGCCCCTCAGGGGGACACTCGAGGAACTCGGTCTTGGCGGAGTCGCTGACGAGCTGGAAAGCAGAGGCAAGCTGGGGACAGCGCCAAATAGCAGCAGACTGAAGAAAGAGAGGTAGAAATGGAACATTTCAAGATGCTCATCGGTGGCGAGTCCGTTGATGCCATCAGTGGGAAGACCATGCAGTGCATTGACCCGGGGACGGGGCAGCCTTTTGCCACTGTGCCCAGTGGTGGAGATGCCGATGCAGACGCAGCGGTGAAGGCAGCCCGCGAAGCCTTCGATTCCAGCGTGTGGAGCGGACTCTCCCCTGAAGAGCGCTGCAACCTGATCTGCGACCTCGCGGACCGCATCGATCTCGAGGCCGGGCGAATAGCCATGTATGAAAGCATGGACACCGGACAGGCAGTGAGCGCAGTGGGCGGTTCGGCCTGGGCGGCAGTCAGAACGCTGCGCAACACAGCCTGGTACGCAGCCACCAAGTTCAACTGGCGGGAAGAGCCGAAGATGGCCGCAGGCTTTGTGGGGGGGCGGAACATCCTGGTCCGGGAGCCGTATGGCGTGTGTGTCGGCATCATCCCCTGGAACCAGCCTTTCTCCATGGCCATATGGAAGATCGCTCCGGCAATTGCCACGGGCAACACCGTCATCCTGAAGCCGTCCTCTGAGACCTGTGCCTCGGCCCTCATCCTCGCTCAGATCGTTGCCCAGAGCAAGATCCCCAAGGGCGTGATCAATATTGTCACCGGCCCCTCGGAGGAACTCGGTGAGGCGCTGTGTACTCATCCCGGTGTCAACCGCATCAGCTTCACCGGCAGCACGGCTACGGGCAAGCGGATCATGAAGCTCAGCAGCGATACGTTGAAGCACGTGACACTGGAGCTCGGCGGCAAAAGCGCTGACATCATCCTGGACGATGCCGATCTGGACGCGGCCGTCTACGGGGCTCTATTCGGCATCTTCATGAACGCGGGCCAGATCTGCGTGGCAGGCAGCCGCCTCATGGTGCACAAGAGTATCTATGCTGAGGTACTGGAGAGGCTCGAGAAGGCCACTGCCAGCCTCCGTGTGGGTTACGGGTTGATGCCCGATACCCAGATCGGTTCAATGGCCAGCGCCGCCCAGTTTGAGAAGGTCAAGGAGTACGTTGCCGCTGGACAGAAGGAAGGCGCGCTGCTCTTGTGCGGCGGGAAGCCAGCCGAGGTACCCGGCTTCGACAACGGCCTTTTCTACGAGCCGACCATCTTCGCTGACGTGGACAACAAGATGAAGATAGCGCAAGAGGAGATATTCGGCCCCGTCCTTTGTGTTATCCCTTTCAAGGATGACGACGAAGCTGTCAGGATAGCCAATGACACGCCTTATGGCCTGGCCGGCGGAGTCTGGTCGAGGGATATCGCCAGGGCCGAACAGATCGCCATCCGAGTCAAGACCGGTACCATGTGGGTCAATGACTACCTGCACTTCGCCGACTTCATGCCGTTCGGAGGAATGAAACAGAGCGGCATCGGCCGGGAGTTCGGAGAGGAGGGCCTGAGGGAGTTCACGGAAGTGAAGCGCATCTACCTGTCTCCGGAGGGTACTGAGAGGGGGATGTACGCCGGCCTGTTCCCGGTGGAGCCACGCGGCAAGACTTTCACCTTCTGGGGAACGACAAAGATTGTCGCCGGCCCGGGCACGATAAACGCCGTCACCGCAGAGATGTCCGACCTCGGCTGCAAGCGGGCCCTGGTGATAACCGACAAGGGTCTCAAAGACGCCGGAGTGGTCAAGCGTCTGACTGATGCTCTGGGGGACTACTGCGCCGGCGTGTTCGACGGTGTCGAGCCGGACACTGGATACAACATCATTGACCGTGCTGCTGAGCTCTTCAGGGCGGTCAGGGCCGACTGCGTGGTCAGCCTCGGTGGGGGGAGTTCGATAGACACAGCGAAAGGGGTGGCTTCCGTGATAGCCAACGGCGGGGCTGCCATCAGCAACATCTCGGTCTATCGCCATGTCATGCCGCAACTGCCTCATATTGCCATCCCTACTACTCATGGAACCGGCAGCGAGGTCACCAACGTCGCGGTGGTGAAGAATGAGGAACTCCAACACAAATGGGAGATCGTGGAGCACTGCGTAACCCCGAGCATCGCCATTCTCGACGCCACGCTGCTCCTGGGATTGCCCAAAGCAATGAGCATCGGCACAGGAATGGACGCACTGAGCCATGTCATGGAGAGCAACGCGGGCCTGGTCACCAACCCCATCACCACTGCCCTCGGGCTGCACGCGGCCCGACTGATCGCCAAATATCTGCCCAGGGTGGCCGATGACGGGAAGGACCTCGAGGCCAGGCACTACATGCTGGTGGCGTCCATGATGGCCGGATGGTGTTGCCTGACAAGCACCGGTATCTGTCACGCTGTGGCCCACTCCGTCGGAACCGTGGCTCATGTCCACCATGGTACGGCCTGTGGCATCGCATTGCCCCACGTGATCCGCTACAACAGGGACTACGCTCTGGACCAGTACGCGGCTATGGCTGAGGCGCTTGGTGTAGACACCACCAAGCTCTCCCAGACGGAGGCGGCGGACGCAGCCGCCGACGCGGTCGCCGAGTTGCTGGTGCGGATTGGCCATCCGACGCGCTTCAGAGACGTTGGGATGAGAGCAGGCATGATGGAGAAAGTCATCTTCTTCACCATGACCGATGGCACCAATTACGGGAATCCCAGGCCGCCCACGGATCCGGCCGCCGTGGCCGCGCTCGTTCAGGCGGCCTTCTAGGACTTGAGATGACTGGGTGGCAGGCCTGACGACAGCCTGCCACCCGGCAAGAGAGGGCATATCAGGAGGTGATCGATGGATGCACACGATTCTTTGTTGGCCGGCTGTCGAGTCCTGGACCTTACCGATGAGATCGGCCTTTTCGCCAGCAAGGTCCTGGGGGACTTCGGAGCCGACGTGGTCAAGATAGAGAAGCCAGACGGCGATGCTGCCAGAGACATCGGCCCTTTCTACGGCGAAACGGCTGACCGGGAGAAGAGCCTTTTCTGGTTTGCCATGAACACGAGCAAGAGGGGCATCACCCTGGATATCGAGAACCGTGAGGGGCGAGGGCTTTTCAAGCGGTTGGTGGAGAATGCCGACATCGTGCTGGAGTCCTTTGAACCGGGCTATCTGGATGGATTGGGCCTCGGCTACTCGGACCTGGCGGAGGTCAAGCCGGATATCGTCCTGACCTCGATTACCCCCTTCGGGCAGACGGGCCCTTACGCTCACTACCGAGCCACAGACGTGGTCGGTGCAGCCATGGGTGGTCTGGTGAGGATACTGGGCGAACTCGGCCGACCTCCGGTTCGGATGAGCTGTGATCCTCAAGCCTATCTTCATGCCGGTCTCCAAGGCGCTATGGCATCGGCAATGGCCTACTACCATCAGCAGCTCACCGGAGAGGGCCAGCATGTAGACGTCTCGATGCAAGATTCGGTGATCCTGAGCTTGATGAACGCGGTTGAGGTAGCCGAATTCATGGGAGTCAACGTGATCGGCACCGGGCAGTTCTTCATAAGCCCCAGACCGGGCGGCGTAATGACGTCACGGACCGTGTTCGCGTGTAAAGACGGGTACGCCTATGTCAGCGTTGGGGGCGGTGCTTTTCTGGGAATGGCCCAGTCGTCCAACACCCTGGTGCGCTGGGCCAACGAGCAGGGGTTGGCGATGCAACTCAAGGATGTCGATTTCTCCCAGTGGGACATGTCAAGGGTGACCCAGGAGCAAAACGACTGGAAGGACAATGCGGTCCAGGAGTTCATTAGCACGAAGACCAAGGCCGAGCTCATGGAGGCCGCGGTTGAGAAGAACCTCATGATAGCCCCATGCAATACCATCGAGGACCTGATCAACAGTCCTCACCTACGTGAGCGGGGTTTCTGGCATATCGTACAGCACCCCGAGCTGAGTGACTCCATCACCTACCCGGGAGCACCCGTGAAGATGGAAGGCGCTCCATGGAGGGTCAGCCGCCCTGCTCCGCTGATAGGAGAGCACAACCAGGAGGTCTTTGCAGGCGAGTTGGGGCTGACCGCGGAACAGATCAGCATTCTGAGGGCAAACGGAGTCGTATGATTCTTTCACAGTCCGTGATTGGGAATGGAGGGCAACATGGCGAAGCAGATACTTGAGGGACTTAAAGTTGTCGAATTCGCTTGGGCGGCTGTCGGGCCGCAGGTCTCCCGCGAGCTGGCAGAGCACGGAGCGACGGTGGTCAAAGTAGAGAGCCACCGCCGTTTGGACCTGATAAGGACAGGGCCTCCTTTCAAGGACAACATCCCCAGCTACGACCGGAGCGCCTATTTCGCGGCATACAATGCGAATAAGCTCAGCGTCAGCGTTGACTTGGCCAGACCGGGCGCTGCAGAAGTGGCCCGGCGTCTGGTGAGCTGGGCTGACGTATTGGTGGAGGCCTGGGCGCCTGGCGTAATGGCCAAGCTGGGTCTGGACTATGAGAGCTGCCGGCAGATAAACCCCGGGATCATCTACTCCAGCACTTGCATGCTCGGCCAGTCGGGGCCGTACCGCAACTTCAGTGGGGTTGGTAACCATATCAATGCGCTGGGCGGACTCTGTCATGCCACGGGTTGGCCGGATGGCGAACCCAATGATGTGCGCACTGCCTACTCCGATTTCATTGCGCCCTGGTATCTGGTGATCGCCATCCTGGGGGCTCTGCTTCGGCGGCGGAAGACAGGGCTGGGAATGTACATGGAGCAGGCACAGGTCGAGGCACTTCTCTCATTCATGGGGCCTCATATCTTGGACTACGTTGTGAACCACAGGCTGCTTCAGCGAAGGGGGAACCGGGACCGTTACATGTGTCCGCATGGCGTCTACCCGTGTCGCGGTGCGGACCGCTGGGTAGCCATCGCGGTTACGGACGAGGAAGACTGGGACCGCTTGTGCCAGGTGATGGGCAACCCGGAGTGGGCCAGAGACCAAAGGTTCGATTCCGTCATCGGACGCAAAGAAGCTGAGGATGACGTGGACCGATTGCTCGGCGAGTGGACAAAGCAGTTCCCCTCCGAACAGTTGATGTCCATGCTCCAAGGAGCCGGTATCGCCGCCGGGGTGGTGCAAACAGGCGAGGACCTGCTGGTCGATCCGCATCTCAAAGAACGCCAGCATTTCCGGGTACTGGACCACCCTGTGATCGGGCCTCAGTCCTACAATGCTCCGGCATACAAGCTATCCAGGTCTCCCTGTGACCTGAGCAGGCCGGCCCCATGTGTCGGCGAGCACAATCAGTACGTCCTCGGGGAATTGTTGGGCTTCACCGATGACGAGATTGCTGACATGGTGATAAATGGCATCATTACCACCGATGCGGACGCTCCCTCGCTGGCCAGCATGTTCTGAGCGGCCCACATCAGTCCAATGCCTGGACCTGGTAACCCATACCGCCTGATGCTGCCGCGCCATGCCAGAGGTGAAGCTAAGAGATTAGGAATGGCGCCAGGACTCGGGCATGGTGGCGCGCGTTCGAAAGCAGTAAGGCGCGGCTTCGACATGGATAGAAGGAGACAGACATGGATTTTGAGTTCACCCCTGAGCAGAAGCACTTCGAAACGGAAGTCTATACCTACCTCAAGAACAACATCCCTCCTGAGCTGGACCAGGAGCTGGTAGCCCATGCTGAGGGCGAGGGTCCCATCGCCCGTGGTTTCGTGAGGCAGATGGGTCAAGATGGATGGATGGGGATCGGGTGGCCAACGGAATATGGGGGCCAGAACCGGACGCCTATTGAGCAGTACATCTACTTCGATCTGGCCATGGGATACTTCCGAATCCCGATTCCGGTGCTGGGTCTGATGACCGTAGGACCGACCTTGATGAGAGTGGGTAGCGAAGAGCAGAAACAACGTTTCCTGCCACCCATCCTCACCGGGGATATCCACTTCGCCATCGCCTACACGGAACCCGAGGCTGGTACCGACCTGTTCTCGCTCAAGGCTACCGCCATCAGGGATGGCGACGACTACGTAATCAACGGCCAGAAGATATTCACCTCCGAAGGCACGACGGCCGACTACTTCTGGATGGCAGTACGCACCAACCCAAATGCCAAGCGTCAGCACGAGGGAATCTCCATCCTCCTGGTGGATGCAAAGAGTCCCGGCATCAGCATTCAGCCGATGGACATGATGTGCGAGTATGGCGTGGGTCAGGAGTTCTTTGACAACGTCAGGGTGCCGAAAGAGTGCCTGGTGGGCGAGGAGAATCACGGGGTCCTCTACATGGTGACCCAACTTGCTCACGAGCGGCTCAGCCTGGTCCCGCATTCGACAAGTGTAAGGGTGATTGAGGACACAGCCCTGTGGGCCCGATCTGCCAGGCGAAACGGATCGTGTGTCGCCAATGAGCCCTGGGTACGGAACAGGCTGGCCGAGCTCACCGTGGAGTCGGAGGTGCTCAAGATGCTGAACCATCACGTGGTGTGGCTGATGACAAAGGGAGAAACACCACACGTGGAGTCGGCGATGAGCAAAGCCTTCGGCAGCGAGCACCTCAACCACACAATGGCAGCGTGTCAGGAGATCATGGGCCAGTTGGGGCAGATGCGGTTGGGCTCGAAAGGGGCCCCGCTCGGCGGGTGGGTGGAACGCTTGTCCCGGATGGAATTGGAGCTCACCTTCGCAGGCGGCACCAATGAGGTCATGAGGGACATCATGGCCACCATGGGTCTCGGATTGATGAAGTCTCGATAAGGGAAGTGGAGAAATGGACTTTGCTTTGAATGATCAACAGGAGCTTCTGAAGAAGGAGGCGCGTCGTTTCCTCGACAGCGAGTTTCCCAAGAAACTGGTTCGCCAGTTGCAGGAAAGCGAGTTGGGATATTCCCAGGAAACCTGGAGGAAGATGGCCGACTTGGGGTGGCTGGGCCTGGTGGTTCCACCGGACTACGGCGGCGTCGGTGGTACGCTGTTGGACCTGGGAGTCTTGTTTGAGGAAGTCGGTAAGACGGCCTGCCCCAGTCCGCTGTTTGACACGATGGCACTTGGGGTTCTTCCCTTGCTGGACGCCGGGAGTGAGGAGCAGAAACATCGGCTGCTGCCCGAAGTGGTCAACGGCGACCTGATCTTGACCATGGCGCTGTCTGAGCCGGAGGCAGACTACCAGCCGAAGTTCATGACAACGCGAGCGGAGCGGGAGGATGATTGCTTTGCCATTACCGGCACCAAACTGTTTGTGCCTTATGCCCACGTGGCAGGTGTAGTACTGGTTGTGACTGCTACCAGTCCGGTTGATGATGACGGGGAAGGGATCACCGTGTTTCTGGTGCCCAGGGAAGCCGATGGGATTGGACTGGTTCCTCTGGAGATCGTCAGCCGGGACAAGCAGTTTGAGGTGACGTTTGACAGTGTACGGGTCTCACCTTCGGACACGCTGGGAGCGGTGGATGGCGGTTGGCCCGTTGTGAAGACAACCCTGCAAAAGGCGACAGCACTCCAATGTGTGGAGACGGTGGGAGTGATGCAGCAAGAGCTGGCGATGACGGCCGAGTACACATCCACCCGGGTGCAGTTCGGTCAGCCCATAGGCAAGTTCCAGGCGGTGCAACACCGGCTGGCGGACATGCTGACGGATGTGGAAGGGTCCCGCTGGCTCTCCTATCGTGCTCTATGGCGGTTGAGCGATGGCTTGCCCGCCCAGAGGGAGGTGGCAATCGCCAAGGCGTGGGTCAGCAATGCTTGTCAGAGGGTAGCATACTCGGCCCAGCATCTGCATGGGGGTATCGGGATGGATATGGACTATGACCTGCATTTCTATTTCGAATGGGCGAAGGCGCGCCAGTTGAGCCTCGGCCCTACTCCGTATCATCTGGCCTCGATAGAACCGGCGATCCGCAGTAGTTGAAAGCTGTTCCAGTTGGAAGAGGGCAGGGGCGTGCTTGCATGCAAGATAGATGCCGGGGGGGGAGGCTGGTAGAACCTAAGGGAAAGAGGTGATCAATGAGAACAAGGATGACTGAGCTATTCGGAATCGGACACCCTGTCATGTTGTGCGGCATGAACTGGCTGACTACACCCAGACTGGTGGCAGCGGTGTCCAATGCGGGAGGACTGGGTATCCTGGCTACCCAGCAATATGATCCGGAGGCGCTGAGGGAAGCCATCAGACAGATCAGAGAGCTTACAGACAAGCCCTTTGGCATAAACCTCACCATGGGGATAGGCACAGAGGCAGCTTTGATTCCCGTAGCCCTGCAGGAAAGGGTCCCCGTAGTGAACTACGCCCTGGGCAGGCCTTCCGAGATCGGCGCACTCGTTGAGGCGGTCCATGCCTACGAAGGCAAGGTCGTCGGGACGGTAGCTTTCGTGAGACATGCGGTCCGCGCCGAGCAGCTTGGGGTTGACATGCTGAGTATCACAGCTCACGAGGCGGCAGGGCATTCGGGCAACGTCGGCGCTCTGGTGCTGGTCCCAAGTGTCACCAGCGCGGTCAAGATCCCTTGCGTCGGGGCCGGTGGCTACTGCGATGGCAAGGGACTGGTGGCGGCCCTGGCGCTTGGGGCGGACGGCATTGCCATGGGCAGCAGATTGGCCGCCACCCAGGAGGCTGAGGTGGCAGACAGCGTCAAGCAGGCCTGGCTGAGGGCTACCGAGGAAGACACGGTGATCGATTCCGCCTTTGACGGGATACCTTGCAGGGTATTGAGGAACAAGGCAGCCGAGTACATGTTGAAGAAGCGTTTCCCACTTATCGATTCGATCTCTGCGGCCTTGTTCATGAAGCGAGAGCTCAAGCTCTCATGGGCACAGCTCTTCCGGGCAGCCAATGCCATACGGCGCATGCCGATGGGGATTGGAAGCGACCATCGAGGTCTGGCTTCGTCGATGCGTTTTGCTGCCGGGGGCAGGCTGGCCGCCAAGGCAACGGTTGAGGGCGATGTAGAAAACGGGCTGCTCCTGATGGGTCAGGGTGCCGGCAGGATCAATGACATACCTACTGTTGCCGAGTTGATTGAGCGGACCGTCCGTGAGGCCGAGCAGATACTGAAGACCTTGAACACGAAGACCGGTTCGTAGAGGGTGTGAAATCGACAGATCGAAGGGAGACATGATGGTGCACGAGACGCTGAAATACGAGGTACGCGACCACGTAGGCTGGCTGACACTGAACCGGCCGGAGCAGCACAACGCCCTGTCCTGGCAGGCGATGCTGGACCTGCGCGAC
>Ga0180432_10003569_pt1 | contig 22017 bp, 16 predicted proteins | sample SS_ome_10_FD_132414 | JGI IMG/M metagenome (GOLD analysis project Ga0180432, IMG submission 132414) | Hypersaline lake sediment archaeal communities from the Salton Sea, California, USA - SS_1_MS_2 metaG | ecosystem: Environmental > Aquatic > Non-marine Saline and Alkaline > Hypersaline >...
GATGCCGGTCGCGCGGAACATGGCGTTCGCGGGGACTGTCGGGGACGACGTCTACGTGATCGGCGGGATGAAGTCGCCGGGCGCGACGGCCTGCCAGCGTTACAGCATCGCGACACGCACGTGGACGATCCAGGCCGAGATGCCGCATCCGCGCGGCGGAGCCGTCGGCGTGACGATCCGAATCGAGAACACGCCGGCCGTGATGATCTGCGGCGGTGTCAATCGGATCGACTCGCTGGTGTACAACACGAGACACGACACGTGGTTCCGCAACGCCTGGATCGGCGCCCCGAGGAACATGAGCTTCGTTTCCATGATCCCCTCGAATGAGCGCGTGTACGTGATCGGCGGCGCGGACGAGACGGGCACGCCGATGAACAGTGTGTTCGTCGGGCAGTACTACCGGCCCTAGCCTCCGGGCCCGAAGGAGGGTGAGATGCTGAAGGTTGGAGAGGCGGCGCCGGGCTTCGAGCTGACGTCGGACAAAGGAGAGAAAGTGAGACTGGCCGAATTTGCCGGCAAGCGGGTTCTCCTCTACTTCTACCCGAAGGCGGACACGCCGGGCTGCACGAAGCAGGCGTGCGCGCTGCGGGACGTCCACCCGGACGTCGCGGAGAAGGAGATCGTCGTCGTCGGGATCAGTCCGGACCCGCCGGAGAAGCTGGCGAAGTTCCGCGCCAAGTACGACCTCCCGTTCGTGCTCCTCTCCGATCCCGACCACGCCGTCGCCGAGGCGTACGGCGCGTGGGGCGAGCGGAAGCTGTACGGACGCAGCTTCATGGGAATCCTCCGATCCCACGTCGCGATCGATCAGGACGGTCGAATTACCGACTACAAGCTGAAGGTGAAGCCTCTCGCAACGGCCGACCTCGCGAAGTCGTTGTAGAAGGCCCGACAACGGTCAGACACCTCCAGTCTTCGCCCGATCGCCGCGCGGCTCTCGGCCCCGCGCCCGATCCGAACGTTCCTTCGGAGGGGTTTGTTCGGCCACTCCGTGCCGGTTGAATCGGATCGCTGCAAATCGCGACAGAAACTAGCAAGATCTTCCAGCATGGCGGCGGGGGAGGCGGATGAGATCGTCGCGACCTTCGGGGATGTTCGGGTTCAGCGTCGTCTGGCTCGGCCAGGTCGTCTCGCTGCTCGGCACCGGGATGACCCAATTCGCTCTGACGATTTGGGCATGGGAGGTCACCGGACAGGCGACCGCCCTCGCGCTGGTCGGATTCTTCGGGTATTTCCCGCGAATCGTTTTCACCCCGCTCGCCGGCGCACTGGCCGACCGCTGGAATCGGAAGGCGCTGATGATCGCGAGCGACCTGGCCGCCGGCGTGGCGACGGTCGCGATCTTCATCCTGTACAAGTTCGAAGCGCTCCAGATCTGGCACCTGTTCGCCGCGGCGGCGTTCTCCGGTGCGTTCGGCTCGTTCCAGTTCCCCGCGTATCAGGCTTCGATCTCGTTGATGCTCCCCAAGGAACAATACACGAGGGCGAACACGATGCTCGGACTCGCCCACTCGATCTCGACCGTCTTCGCCCCGATGGCCGCCGGGGCGCTCCTCGCGTTCATCGGGATCGCCGGAATCCTGACGATCGACATCGTCACGTTTTCGTTCGCCGTTGGAACGCTGTTCGTCGTCGCCATCCCGCAGCCGTCGGCGCACCACGTCGCCGAGGCGAAGAAGCGGAACCTTCTCTCCGATTGTGCGTTCGGTTTCCGCTACGTGTGGGCAAGTCGTAGCCTGACCGGCCTGCTTCTTCTTTACTTCGCGCTGAATTTCTTGATGTCATCGAGCGGCGCCGTTCTTCCGGCGATGATCCTCGCCCGCACGGGCGACAACGAACTGATCCTCGGCACGGTCCAGATGCTGTTCGGAATCAGCGGGCTCGTCGGCGGCGCGCTGGTCTCCATCTGGGGAGGCCCGAAGCGGAAGATTCTCGCCCTGTTCGTCGCGATCCTCGTCACGAGCCTGTTCGGAAACGTGATCCTCGGCGTCGGTCGAAGCCTGGTCGTCTGGGGCGTCGGGGCGTTCCTCACGACGCTCCTGTTGCCGCTGGGAAACGGCGCGAGCCACGCGATCTGGCAATCGAAGATTCCGATCCACATGCAGGGGCGCGTCTTCTCGGCACGGATCCTCATCGGGCAGATCGGCGGGGCGATCGCAATCCCGCTCGCCGGCGTCCTCGCCGATCGAGCGTTCGAACCACTGATGAGCGGCACGAGCACCCTGGCCCGGGTTCTCGTGCCGCTCGTAGGGAGAGGCCCTGGTGCTGGGATGGGCCTGATGTTCGTCCTGTTCGGCCTCCTCGGCGCCGCTACCGCGATCGTCGGCTTCGCCTATCGGCCGATCCGCGAGATCGAGCGGATCCTTCCGGACATCGACCCAAGCGATCTCGCCGAGCCAACTGCCACGGCTACCACGTGACAAGGAAGCCGAAGTCCACCGACGTCAAGCCGATGTCGAGGATGTACTCGGCCCCCATACTGAACTCCACGCTTGGTGAGAAGTCGATCGACATCTCGAAGGTGAACCTCCCGATGTCGAACAGGTTGGTGTGATCGTCCTCGAAAAACACCGCCGCCTCGAAGTCGAACGGTCCGCAGCAGGCTTCCTCATCGGCCTCGATCATGTACATCTCCCAGTAGTCGCCGAGGATCGACGGCTTGGACACGAAGTCGCCCCAGAAGGAGATCGCCGTGAATTCGACGTCGCCAACGTCACACTCGAGGATGAATCCGTCGAAATGAAGCGCCTCGAACGTCAGATTGCCGCTCGTCTCGACGCCCACGTAGAACTCGACGCAGACGGCGGAGAAGTCGACGTCCGGGCTGATCGTGAGTGACTTCGTCTGCACCGTGAATTCGACCGTCACGTCGAATGTCACCCACGGAAAATCGGGAATCGCGATGTCCGAAACCTGGAAGACGGCCTTCTCGAACCCGGCGCAGTCGAAATAGACTGTGGAGTCGATCTCGGCACAGCAGAACGGGAAGTCAACGCCGATTCGTAGAGTCGAGAAGTCAAGATCGCAATCGCCGATCGGATCGTCATCGTCTCCGAACGTGATAGTTGCGTCGAGATCGACATCACCGGAGGTGCCCCGTGCTACGAGGGTGAGAAACGTGTCCTCGTCGTACAGCTGGAACGTTCCGCTGAACGTCACCCCAGCGAGCTCAACCGTCATCGTCGTCGTCCATTTGTCAAACGCCGGCACATCCGGATCGAAGCCGAGTGCGGAGGAGATCGTGAAGCCCCCGATCACACCAACCGCCGAAAAGTCCTGGTCCATCCACCCCGTCTCGTCGAAATCGCTTAGCGAGCTGAACGTCCAATCGGCAATCGTGTACTTCACGAGCAGCTCCGTCGAGTAGCTGAACGCAGCGGTGAACGACGAAGTCTGCGGATCGATCCCGAAATCGGTTCTCCAATGCCCCGTCAACGCCTGAGCAGAGCCGGCCAGCGCAAACCCCATTACGATCACAGCACCGAGTATGAATGCACGTCGCATTGCCCTACCTCCCTATGATTCGAGACGCATCGCTGGAAGGGAACTGAAGACATAGGACGGCGCGATCCTGCCCGGGGGCGGACTCCCCAGCCAGAGAGATCGGCGATCGAGCAAATCCGTTCGTGCGCGTCGTTCGCTAGCATCGTCGGCCCCTTGTTCCGGAAACCAGCGGCTAGCAGACACCCGGCTGGCAACAGGCTATCGCGGACCGAACCGCCTTGCTGTTCTGCGCGATCCATTCGAAGCGGACATTCGTCCCGGCACGGCGGCACGCGACGCACCCCAGCTCAACGCCTACGCACAGACGTGCAGCTCGGACGAACGACGGGGGGCTTGCATCGCGGCCGCGTGTACTACATGATAGGTAAACTACATGCCGGACAGATGGTGATAGAACATGCAGAACACGAGACTGGGCGAACCTTTCCATCGCTGGGATCCGAAGAAACGTCGAATACAGGACATGCCGGACGCGGACCGTCCGCGCGAGAAACTGATCCGTAAAGGCGCTGCGTCGTTGTCCGACGTCGAGCTGCTCGCGGTTCTCCTCGGGAGCGGGACCCGTCGAACGGGTGTCCTCGACATCGCATCGAAGATCCTGCGCTCGCTCAACGGTCGGCTCGATTCGGGCAGCGTCGAGGTCCTCCAGTCGATCCCGGGCGTCGGGAGGGCGAAGGCGTGTCAGATCGAGGCCGCCCTCGAACTGGCCCGAAGGCACATCGCCAAAGGAAGACACGTCATCCGGGAGGCGGCGGACGTCCTCCCCTATCTCCAACCGATCCGAGCGAAGAAGCAGGAGCACTTCGTCTGCGTTTCGCTGAACGGGGCCAGCGAGGTGATCGAATCCCGCGTCGTGACGGTTGGGCTCCTCGACGCGAATCAGGTTCACCCTCGCGAAGTCTTCTCCGACCCGATCGGCGATCGCGCCGCGGCCGTGCTCGTTGCCCACAACCACCCTTCGGGAATGCTCGAGCCGAGCCCGGAGGATCTCGCGCTCACGCGCCGGATCGTCAAGGCGGGCGACCTGCTCGGAATCCGCGTTCTCGATCACCTGATCGTCACCGCGGAGGGGTTCCTGTCGCTGAAGGAGGCCGGGCACCTCTAGGGGAGGACGTCGGTACCTAGTCCGCCGGGAAATCGAAGGTGGCGAGGACCGGCCAGTGGTCGGAGACGGTCCGTGCCTCATACGAATGATCGATTCGTACGTCAGTCAGGTACGGGATCAGTCCGTGACTCGCGTAGATGTGGTCGATCTGCGAGTGCTCTTCGTCCCCGTCGTCGATGCCGTTGCGGTTCCGATCGTACCAATACGTGTACCGTTCGCACGGCTCCAGGCGATCGCAGACGTTGACCAGCTCGTCGCCGTCCCGATCCGGGTCGACGTCTTTCAGGAGGCGGTCGACGCAGGTCCGGGGCTCGTTGCCCGCAGCGTCGCAGACGTCGGCGTCGAAGTCGTTCACGTCGCCGAGAACGATGACGTCGTGCCCCGCGTCGAGGAACCCCTTCGCCAGGTCACGGATGATGCTCGCCTGCGCCTCGCGCCGGACGACGCGCTGCAGCTCGTCGGGGTAAGCGAGGAGATGCAGTCCGATCAACGCGATCGTCCTGCCGCCGACCTCGATCGTCGCCCAGTAGTGCTTGTAGACCGCCTCGGCCCCCATCGGGCCGCGCAGGCTCGACTCGGGAATCGGATACCGAACCCAAGCGTCGCTCCGCCCGATCTCGGTCACGGAGTAGCGCGACAGCGCCGCGACGTCTTGCCCAGTGTAGTCGTCGGTCCCCTGAACGAAGATCGGACGGTAGCCGCCTCCGAGCTTCTCGTTCAGCCGGTCGAGCATCGCGCGGTCCTCGATCTCGGCCAGGCTGACGAAGTCGGGATCGACCGACGCCAAGTAGGAGGCGACGTCGGCCAGATGCGCCTCCGCCTCCTCCGGGGTCTGCGGTGCCGTCGAGAACTCCTCCTCGCCGATCCCGTCGAACAGCCACCACGCGTTCAGCGCCACGACCGTGAACGAGGTCGGTTCCGCAGCAGCGTCCTCCCCCCCATCGGACGTCTCGCTGTCGCAGCCTACCAGGATCGTGAGGACGAGGCACAGGAACAGCACAGGGGCATTTCGCACTCGCGGCATGGCCGTCGGATTATACCAAAGCTTGTCGAGATACGGCGGGACCTAACGGATACCCCTTACTCTTCGATCGCTGATTCACCGGGCGTTTCCCCTCGGTCGCCAAACAGACGCGCCGCCCTCCGTTGCACCGGAAGGCGGCACGTTCGATTCCTCGGCGGCTTCCTAGAGCAGATCCATCGCCGCGGTCAGCGAGATGTCGGTCGACCAGCCGGGGTCCCCCGTGTCCCGGGTGAACGAAGCCTGGACCAAGACATCGATCCCGGCGATGTCGAAGCCGATCGCGACGCCGGCGGAATGGCTCGCCGTCGCCGCGAGGCCCGCGGGCTTCACCCGCTGAAGGACGTAGTCCGCAATCAGCGTGCTTTCTTCGGTGAGCGCGTACTCGTAGCTGAGCGACGCGTTCAGCGTGTTCTCGTTCATGATGTCGAACGGTCCGGAATAACTCACATGGAGCCTCAGCTGGTCGCTCGGGCCGAACGCGAACGCCGCGTCGGCCGATCCACCCACGACGACGTTCTGGGCGCCACCGTACGGATCGATCAGCTCATACCCGATCCCGCCCTGAATCGCCCAGCCGCATCGGCGTTCGTCGTCGACCGCCAGGATGATGTCCTCGATCGTCAGCGTGGCACGAGCGTCCAATTCGACGCCGGTCGTGCCCTCGACCAACGCCTCGATGTCAGCGACCAGATCCTTCAACGAGTCGTACTCGATAAGACGCCCGATCGCTCCGGCGATCGAAAGCAGCACGTCGTCGGCGAGCGGATCGGCGAGCGCATCGATTTGGAGAAGCTCCTTCTCGATCGTGATCGCCTTCGCCAGCGGCGTCACGTCGCTGAACCGACCGATCCCGACCCCCACCCGAACGTCGAGCCCGGGCTGAGGCTGCTCCGTGGCCATCGACGCTTCCAGGCCGCCGAACGCGAACAGAAGCGACTCCTCGATCGGGTAGTATCGAAACGTCGCCGCCCCTTGCCCGAGCCAGCCGGTCGGGACGAACGCGTCCAGCGTCAGTTCGGCCGCCCCGCCGAGCGAGAAGCCGTAGTTCGGTGAATCGAACAGCTGGTCGTAGTCGAACGCCAGCCGTCCCGAATTCACGTCGACGTCGACCGTGTTCGCGTCGTCGTAGTAGCGATAGCCGAACGACAGCCTGGCGTCGGTCAGCGCCGTCTTCGGCGACCGATACTCGCAGATCGACAGACCCCACCCTTGGAGACCGATCGCGAGGAGCAGAACGACCACCGCGAGAATCCCCGTCTTCTTCATCACGCACCCCCTCACTTGGTTTGTTCAATGGTGGACAGTGTATCCAGACGTTCTCCCGCTGTGAAGCATCTCCGGACGGCTACTCGGCCTTCCTCCGGTACGCCCACTTGCCGAGGTACCATCGTTCGCAGGCGTCGCAACGCTTGCACGGAGGGGTATCGACGTTGTGCACCGAAGGCAACCCTCGGAGCGCGCTGAGCCCGACCGTCCGCGCCGTGTACTTATCGGGGGTCCACGTCCACGACGAGATCAGGCCGCCGTCGACCTCGTCGACCAGGCGACCGCCGCACTCGGGACATTGCCCGTACCGGACCCTCAGTCTCGCGATTGGGCCGATCCTTTCGCAGCGTACGTCCTTCTCCTCCATGACCTTCAGCCTATCCGTTCGAGCGCCTTTCGATCAACTCGCGGGGGCGATCCCCACGATTCCGCCGGTTGACCGGCCGACGTCTCGTCCCGAAGATGGCGTCGCGGAACAAAGAGGGGACGTGATGTTACCGACGCCGATCGCCTGGACGAAGAAGATCCTCAAGATCCTGAAGTCGAACCTGTCGCCGAATCAGATCGCGTTCGGTTTCGCCGTGGGCGTCTTCGCCGGGCTTCCGCCGATGGGCCTGCACGTGATCCTTCCCTGCTCGCTGGCCCTCCTCGTCCGCTGCTCCTTCCGGTCGTTTCTGATCTCGATGGGGCTCTTCGAGCTGCTCTCTCTCGCCGTCGCCCCGGGCGCGTTCGCGATCGGGAAGTGGTCCCTCGATTCGAGCCGCGGTCTCGATGCACTCTGGCGGTGGATCTTCCATCTTCCGGTCCTCGCGCCGATGGGCTACGGACGTTACCTCCTGTTCGGCAGCCTCGTCGTCGCCCTGCTCATCGCGGTTCCTGTCTTCCTGATCGTCCGTAGCCTGATCAAACGGTACCGCGCGTCGTTCGTCCGATGGGTGGCCGGCTGGCGCATCTCCGGTTTCCTGCGCGGCAGGCGCGGGATCGGCCTCGCGCGCCGGTTCCTCGCCGGCGGCGAGGCAAAGTACGAGACCAAGGCGCCTCCCAGAGGTCCTTTGCGCTACGTCCGGAGGGAGATGTTGATCGGCCTGCCGGTCGTCTACGTCATCTGCTACCTCCTCGCGGCGCTGATCGTGCCGCTGTTCGCCGACACGATCGCGACGTCGACCGCTTCATGGGTCGTCGGGAGCGAGGTGGCCGCGCAGGAGAGCTCGTTCAACCTGTTCACCGGCGGACTCGTTCTCGAGGACCTCGTCGTGCAGGATCCGAACGCCCCGGACGAGAACCTGCTCGAGGTTCCCCGCCTGACCCTCAACGCGGGGATGGTCCCCCTCTTGGCGAAGCGGGTCGTGTTCAACCATATCGTCATCGCCGACGCTTCGGTCCACGTGAAGCGGGAGGCCGACGGCACCCTGAACATCGACAACGCGGCCTCCGGCTGGAACGTCGACGGATACCTTGACTGGGCGGCGGAGCACGCCAAGAACGTCGATTGGCTCGGGCTGTTGCGCCGGTTCATCGAGTACCTCGGAGACGTCCGCCCGCTTCCGCCGCGGGGCGACCCGTACGCCCCCTACCGCGGTGGACGCACGTTTTCCCGTTCCAGTCCTTCGTTCTCGATCGAGCGGATCGAGATCGGGCGGGTGCTGATCGCGCTGGAGGACGAGCTCGAACCGGACGAGGGTGGTCCGCTCCCCCCGATCACGCTGTTCGAGGTCGAGCTGTCGAACCTCGCCCTTCCGGCAAACCTGAGAACGCGACCGATCCTCGTCCGACTGCACGGCCGGTGGGGCGACGATCCCGAATCGGGATTCGAGGTGTCCGCTCGGTTCGAGTCCTCCGGCAGCACGTACGAGTTCTCCGTTTCGCGGCTCGACCTCCCGCGACTCGCCTCCTTCTACGCGACGACCCTTCCGGTGACGATCGAGTCGGGGAAGGTATCCCTCATCGGACGGCTGCGCCTGGAGGGGGAAACGGCGTCGGGGGACGTGTCGTTCCTCCTCGAGGCGTTGCGCTTGCGCGGAGACCGCGATCGCCCGCTGTTCGGGCTACCGGTCGAGACATCGGCGGAAGCCGTCTCCGGGATCAACCGATACGCCGAGGAGCTGCCGATCGTCTTCGGTTCGAGGATCGGAGGCTCGGCCGACGCGCCGACGCTCGAGTGGGAGGCCCCGCTGCTGGAGGTCACGCGGGAGGGGCTCTTGATGATCGGCAGGCGGGAGCTCGAATCGACGATCGAAGAACTCGGCCTCCGGATCGAGGGGCTCGGTGGACTCGAGGACGTCCAGATTTCACCGGACTACGCGGAACTGCAGGCCGCAACGGAAAGCGCCGCGTCGCGGATCATCGAGGAAGCGACGGGCGACCTGCTCGAGGAATTCCTCGCTCCCACGAAGGACTCCGAGTCGGCCCGATCGAGCGACCTCGTCGATCCGAGCGACCTTCTCCCCGGACTGCTGGAGAAGCTGTTGCGTCCCGAGCACGACGCCGAGGACGGAGACGATAGCGAGACGGAGGCCCCGTAGTCTCCCGATGTAGCGAGTGGGGTTCGAGGATCCGGCTTAGCAACCTTGCAAAGCGGTGCAGAGTCGGTATAATGCGCGTTCGGGTTGGTCCCCGACCAGCGGTCGGGGTTCGTCTTTCGAACGTTCTCAAGGAGCCAAAGGAGGTGCGAGCGATGGTGAGTCAGTCCAGACGAGTCGACGTTCGGGCCCTCCGGGGTCGGGCCGCGTAGCGGTCTATCGTTCGTCGTTCCATCCGCCTAGCTTCACAACGGCTTTAACGGGCGCGCGGCGCGAGCCGTGCGGAAGGGCTGTCCGGAACGCCTGTCAACGAGCCGCTTTCTTAAGCGGAAGTCCACGTCGCAGATCTGAGTCGGTTCACTTCCCGGCCACCGGGAGGCGGTCCACTTGCGGCGCGCGGGGCCACGCGCTGCGTGGAACCCGTCTGCCGCCCGGTACGGCCGTTCGAACCGATCGGCACCTGAACACGCACTAACGAGGAGGAAGCGATGAGCGATGAGGACGGCGGGGTGGTGGCGCCCTCCGCGTGCGGCGCCGAGATCAGTAGAAGCGGTAACAACGACTCGCTAATGGAGCACAGGGAAAGCGAGGTTGGAGCGATGTACACCATGTACCAGACAGAGGTCGTGATGCAGCGCGTGTACGAGGAACGCCTCAGATACGCCGAGCTGCGACGGATGCGTCGCTCCGCGCTTCGTCGGTCGCGCATACGAAACACGCTGCGCCGCGCGATCGAGGAGGGGCTTCGGTACGGAATCGAGCCCCAGGAGGTGGAGCACGAGTTCAGCACGACGCTTCAGCAGGTAACAAGCCGGTAATCTTCACGATCGCCGGTACCTACCCAGGCAGGAGGGGGAGCGCCATGCGCTCCCCCTCGTTCTTTCCCACTCCGATCTCGGTGCCGACGCGCAGTTGGCGCATCGGGCTTCATCCCGGTAGGATTCCTTCCCATGGGCGGGGTGGGTTCATCCACAGGAGGGGACGTCGGGCACGCGCCGACGAACGTTCACACGGATCGAGGAGACGAAAGATGAAGGTACTTGTCACCGGGCTATTCGAACCGGCGGCGCTGCACGCCATCCGCCGATTCGGCCAATTGGGCTATGAGGTGTACGCGGCGGAAGGCCATTACCTCGCGTACGCCGCCTACTCGAAGTACGTCACCAAGCGGGTGCGCTTGCCCAACATGCGGCACAAGCCGCGCGAGTACGCGAAGCGGCTTCTTCAGGAACTGGAAACGGGCACGTACGACTACTACTTCCCTTCCTACGAGGAGATCATCCTGATGAGCCAGTACCGTGACCGGGTCTTCGCTGCGACGAAGACCGCGATGCTCGACACGGCGACCCTGATGCGGCTTCACTGCAAGGCGCAGCTCGCCGACTTGGCGAGAGAGGTCGGGATCGACACCCCGGAGATCCTCGTCCCGCGTTCGACCGAAGAGGCACGAGAGATGATCGCGGCCGTCGACCTGCCCATCCTCGTCAAGATGCGGCAAACATCGGGCGCCGCCGGACTTCGCCTCGTCCACGACCGCAAGACCCTCGCGAAGAAGTACTTCGAGGTCGTCCGGGTCAACAGCCTGGCCGAGGACAACCTCCCGATGCTCCAGCGCCTGATCGAGGGGCCGACGACGTGCACCCTCCACCTGTGCGACCACGGCGAGGTGCTCGGCGAAGTCATGTACCAAGGCGTGAGGACGCACCCGCGCGAAGGCGGGACGACGGTGCTGCGCGAGAGCATGGACGATTCGGCGTGCTCCGCGGCGGCGGCGAAACTGATCAGGCACTTGAACTTCCACGGCCTCTGCGGCTTCGACTTCGTCATCGACCGCGTGAGCAAACGGCCGTTCCTCGTCGACGGCAACTGCCGGATCACGCCGGCGATCACCATGGCTTACCACGGTGGGTGCGACATGATCGAGGCGTGGATCCGACTCGTCAACGGCGAGGAGATGTCGAAGCTCCCCACCACGCGGTTGGGCGTCCGAACGAAGTTGCAGTTCGCCGACTTCGTCTGGCTTCTCGAGAGCTACATGGCAAGCTTCAAGGACTGGTCGGGCGAGCGGCGGCTCCGCAAGCAGTGGTGGGCAGACAAGGACTTCCACTACGACATCGCGAGCATGAGCGACCCGATGCCGAACATCATGGTCTGGGTCTACATCCTGACCAACTGCTACAAACTGATCTTCACCGACTTCGACCCAGACCAATTGTTCATCTTCCACAACGCCTACGTGCCGGGGACGCTGGAGCCCCCGGGTTCCTAGAGCGCTCGGTCCGACGCATTTCCCGTCCCGACGAGCACGCCTCGCCGGTGGAGTTCCGCGATCTGACGTCGGGCAAGCGACCCCTCCGCCAGGTCAAGTGGCGCGCCGGTGAGATCGATCTCGTCTCCCGTCTCGACGCCTTCGTTGTCGATGAGGGGTGTGAGATCGGAGACGCTCGTCTCCGACAGCCCGAGTCGTCGCAGATCGACCATCCCCGACAGCGCGGAGATGTCCGACAGCGGGTTTCGATCGAGCCACAACTCCTCCAGCTTCACCAAGCTCGCCAGGGGCGCGATCCGCTCGATCCGGTTTCCCCACAGGCTCAGGCGACGGAGCTCGCCGAGCTCCGCTAAGGGCGCGACATCGACGATCTCGTTCGAATCGAGGCCGAGCCCCTCGAGACACGTCAGCGCAGCGAGCGGCGACAGATCGACGATCCGATTCCCGCCCAGGCTCAACTTAACGAGGTTCGTCAGCCCGGCGAGCGGAGCGAGATCCTCGATTCCGGTGTTCGGAAGGCCGAGCCAGACCAGCTCCGTCAACCCGGAGAGGGGAGAGAAGTCCTCGATCGGATTCCCGCTCAACCCGAGCTCGATCAGCCCCGTCAGACGCGCGAGCGGCGAGATGTCCGCGATCCCGCTGTTCCAGAGGCCGAGCCACTCCAGCCCGGTGAGCCCGGCGAGGGGGGTCACGTCGGTGATGAAGTTGAAGTCGAGGTCGAGCCGTCGCAGGTTCGTCAGTCCGGCCAACGGGGCAACGTCGGGCACTCGATTGCTCCGGAGAACCAGCACCTCGAGCCGCCGCAGCCCGGCGAGCGGCGTCAGGTCCGAGACGTAGTTCTCTCCCAGGTCGAGACGGACCAGATTCTCGCACCACTCCATGCCGTCCAAGCGCACGATCCCGCGGCCGACGGCAATGAGCTCGGTCAGCTGAAGCAGATCGGCACGCCTGAGGGCCGCTGTCTCGACCCCGAGCGCTTCCCCGATCGCTGCTGCCAAACGCGAATCGGGGAATTCAACCGGTGGGCCGCGGTGGCATGACGCAACGAGGACCGCGGCGATCCCAACCACGAACACGCAGAAGCCCCTCATCGTCTCACCCCGTGGAGTGTATCACGGACGCCGGGACGCTTCGGCCGCTCCAACGGAGAAGGAGGGAGGGGAACGGCTCTCGTTTCGTTACCCTCCCTCCGGAGTCAAGGAGGCGTCGTAGTCTTTCGATCGTGCAATCTGCACCGTACAGGACGAGAGACCGACGGCCGAGGGCGGACGTCGGCCGAAGAAGGGACGTTTGCTCCGTGCGTACCCCCGGATCGCCGGCCGAAGATGGGTGCCACGCGGGAGGGCGATCAACGAGACAGATGACCTGACTACGAAGGAGTGATGAGAGACTCTCCGTCCGCGAGCCGGCTCGCGGACTCCCCCAAGGCGTCCGCCGCTCTTCGATCCGCGTCGGCCATCGCGCGGAAGAACGAGCGGGCCTCCCCCTCGAGCCCGGCAAGCCGGTCGTACAGCGCCGCCGTGACGCCTTTGCGGCGGATCGCCACGTCGATCGCTTTTGCGAACGTTGGCCGCCGCGGCGCCTTGACGTCCACGAGCAGGTCGGCGAGTCCGGGCGTCTCGCCGACGCGACCGGCCACTTCACCGGGACCCATTCGGGAGAGCATCTCCGTGCGCCCGTGCTCCGCGGCCGCGAGCCCGGCGAGCAGCGCCTGGACCTCCGGGTCGTCGATCTTCGAGGCCCACTCCTTGAACAGCGACTCGGCTTCACGCGCTCGGGCCACGGCGAAATCGAGTGCCTTCTGCAGCGGGTCGCGCATCGGTCCTCCGTCCTCGTGGATGTCTTAGTACATCCTCACCGCAGAGTATAGACGGTGCGTTCGGAGCGTACGAGGCTCCGAGCGCGTGCGCTTCGCCTTCACACCGGCGAAACGCTACTTCGTGCCGATCGGGAGATCGACGGTGAACCGCGTGACCCCGTTCGGGACACTCTCGACGTTCATCCGCCCGCCGTGATCGCGGACGAGTCCGTAGCTGATCGACAGGCCGAGGCCGGTTCCTTGGTCGCGCGGCTTGGTCGTGAAGAACGGGTCGAAGACGCGATCGATGAGCTCCGGCGGAATCCCCTGGCCGTGATCCTCCACCAACAGACGGATCCACTCTCGGTCGTCCTCCTTGACAACGCGAGCGAAAACGGCGATCCGCTTGTCGCGGTGCGCGTCCGGGAAGCGGAGGTTGAGCGAATCCCGGGCGTTGGTGAGCAGGTTGATGAGGATTTGTTGAATCTCCTGGCTGCGGCAGCCGATCTTGGGCAAACCCTCCGGCACGTCGATGTGAAGCTCGATCTGGTCACGGCGGAGCAGTGCCGTGTACAACGACAGCGCCGCGTTCACGATGTCGATCATCCGCGCAGGGCTGCTGTGCTCCTTGTCCTGTCGCGAGAAGGAAAGCAGGTTTCGGACGATCCCCGCGACCCGATCTCCCTCCTCCTTGATCCCGTCGGCGAACCTCTTCAGCTTCTCGTCTTCGATCCGATCGCTGATCAGCTGCGCGTAGTTGATGATGCCGGTGAGCGGGTTGTTGATCTCGTGCGCGACTCCACTCGCGAGCGTACCGATCGATTCGAGGCGCTGGCTTTGCCGCAATTGAGCCTCGAGATGCTTCCGTTTCGAGATGTCGAACGCGACAGCGAACTCGTATTCCTTCCCCTTGAACCGGATGTACTGTGCGGTGATCTCCACGGGGAATTCGCTCCCGTCTCTCCTGCGGAACGTACGCTCCGACACTTCCGTCCCGAGACGCTTCAACGCTTCCCACTCTTTGGCCCTTCGCTCCTTCGGATACTCCGAATCGACTTCCCAGACGGCCTTCCCAAGGAGTTCCTCTCGGGAGTACGCAAGCATCCAGCTCGCCGCCTCGTTGACGAACAGGAAATGGCCGTCCGGCAGGACCCACAAGACGATCGCTTCGGTCGAGTCAATCGAGTATTGCGTCAGCTCGAGCCGTTCCCGCAGCGCCTCCGCCTCGTGCTCGACCTCCTTTCTCTCGGTGACGTCTTCGATCGTCCCCTCGTAGTACAGGACATTCCCCTCTTCGTCCCGGACCACCCGCGCGTTCTCGCGAACATGGAGCGTTGTCCCGTCCCTCCTTTTCCACGCCGACTCCCACCCGACGAGGCTGCCGAGCCGTTCGATGCGTTCCTTGAACTCTGCGCGCGGGGTCTCCGGCTCGTACCCCCGCTCCTCCAGGTTCCTCTGGGCGAGCTCCTCGAACGAGTCGCAACCCAGCATTCGGACCAGCGCGGGATTCGCGACGAGGATTCTCCCGTCCGGCGTCGTCCGGTAGATGCCAAGCACGGAGTTCTCGAACAGCGAGCGGTAACGCGCTTCGCTTTGTCTTAGTGCTTCCAGTGCTCTGTTGCGCTCGGTGACGTCCTGGACGATTACTTGGACCCCGAACAGCTTCCCCTCCCGCTTCATGAGCGCGACGCGGACCTCGCCTTGCTCATGCGTTCCGTCCTTTCGGGTCCACGTCGACTCGAACGGGTCCGGCGTCCGACCGGCCATCACCGCGCCAAACATCCGTACGTACTTGGCGACGTCTCTCAACCTCGCCGGCGGCAGCTTCGTGAAGTGCTTGCCGACCAACTCCTCCTCGGAGTAGCCGGTCATCTCCTCGAAGGCCTTATTGCACGAGGTGACGACCCCCTCGAGATCAACGGTGACGATTCCCACGGGCGACAGTTCCACCATTCCTCGATACCGCCGCTCCGATTCCTCGATCCGTTCGGAGGACCGTCTCCGTTCGGTGACGTCCTTGACGAACCCCAGCATCCGGACCGGCTTGCCGTGAGCATCAACGATGAAGTTCCCGTCATCCTCGACGTGGATGTACTCGCCTTCCTTCCTGCGAACGCGGTACAGGAGGTGCGCTGGCTCGTGGGACTGTCGCAGCTGTTCGATCGCTTGCTCGAAGCCTTGGCGATCGTCGGGGTGAATCAACTCGATCCAATGCGTGAGTCCCCCGGTCATCTCGTCTTCGGTGTAGCCGAGGATCCGCTCGAAGTCTCCCCCGTAGGTGACTGCGTTCGTCTCGGAATCCCAGTCGTAGAGCACATGCCCACTCGCCTGAACCGCCCCCTCGTATCGGTTCTTCCACTCGACGACCGACGTCTGGGCCTTTCTCCTCTCGGTGACGTCCTCGAAGGCGATGACGACACGGTCCCCGGGGATGCGAAACGCCCGCACGTGGAAGAAGAACCGCCCCGCCGAAGATTCGACGGTCACCTCTCTGTCGTAGACCTCTCCCTCACGGGCGACCCTCAGGAGCGGCTTCTTCAGCCGTTCGACCATCGCCGGAGGCCAATGATCCTTCAGTTCCGTGCCGACGTGCTTCTCCAGATCGACGAACGGCGAGGCGGCCGCGTTGCCGGAGGCGAGGAGCAACGCTTCCGGCTCTCGGTATCGGTAGATGAGGATGCCCGCGGGCAGGGCCGAGACGATCTCGTCGGCCGTCTGGAGAGCCTCCCGGGCCCGCCGCTCCTCGCTGACGTCCACAAGGATCCCCCGGAATCCCACCGCCTCCCCGTCCTTGAGCGCGCTAGCGGTGTGAACGATCGCGGGGAACGTCGACCCGTCGCGCTTCAGGGCGATGTACTCCGTCCCCCCGATCCGTTCCCCGTCCAAGATCCTGCGGACGTTTTCTTCGGCCCGATCGCGATCCTCGTGGACGAGCAGCTCGAGGGCGTTCAGGCCCCGCTCCAAATCCCGTTTCGTGTACCCGAATCGCTCGAACCCGGCCCGGTTGGCAAACGTGATCCGCCCGGTCAAGTCGCACTCGTAGACCGTCTCCGGAAGCATCTCACCGAGTTCGCGGAAGCGCCGCTCGCTCTCCCGAAGCGCTGTCTCGGAGGTCTTCCGCTCGGTGATGTCCTCGGAGAAGACCTCCACGCCAAGGACCTCGCCGTCCGGGCCATCGACACGGGAGTACGTCGACAGGAACCACTTGGGACCCGTTGGGAGCTCCGCGTAGTCCTCGTAGGTCACCGTCTCCGCGAACCGTGCCACGTGGGCGATCCGCCGAAGGTACTCCGTCCCCTTCTCCTCGCCGAAGATCTCGACGATCGTCTTCCCGGCGAAGTCCTCAGGCTCTCCGCCTAGGTAGGCTGCAGCGACTCGGTTGTATCCGATCAGCTCGCCCTCCGGCGTGTAGTAGCCGATCCCGATGCCTGCGTGCTCGAAAAGCAGTCGATGCCGTTCCTCGCTCTTCGCGAGCGCTTCCTGCGACCGTTTCCATTCCGTGATGTCTCGCGCGACGCCCTCGATGGCGACGAGGCGGCCCGACTCGTCGTAGACCGGAATGTGATGATCCTCGGTCCATCGGACGTGTCCGTCCTTGTGGAACCATCGCACGTCGTGGGTCCGCTTGGCGGGGAGCCGCCCGTGCGCGAGCCCCTCCAGGAGATGACGATCCTCGGGGTGGACGACCTTGATCCCGAGAAGCGGATCGGCGTAGTACTCCTCCGGCGTGTAGCCCGAGACGTCCGTGACGGCGGGGCTGATGTAGTCGAACCCTGGGTTCAGCGCGATCCGATAGCGGTAGATGACGTCGGGCGCGTTCTCGGCCAGACGGCGAAACCGGGACTCGCTCCGGGCGAGCTCATGCCGCGCCCGCTTCTGTTCGGTGACGTCGAGCCCCACCTTCAGCGTCAGCGGCGCGTCGCCCGATCCGGGAAAGACCTGATCGTAGACCGCGTAGGTCCGTCCCTCGAGGCTCGTCCACTCCGACACCTCCGGTTCGCCCGTCTCTTGAACGCGCATCGGCGGACACTCGTCGCACGGCGCCTTCCGTCCGTGGAAGACCTCGTAGCACGCGCGTCCTTCGACGTCACCGAACAGCTCGCGAAACTTCTTGTTGGCAAACGGAATCGTGTGATCCGGCGACTGGAGGTAGACGAACATCGGCAGCGCGTCCAGAACGGCGAACGGGCGCTGGCGCTCCTCGTCGAGAGTCCGGTGCGCGCGCTTTCGGTCGATCGCGCAGCGGATCGTCCTGGAAAGCAGCTCCGCCGACAGGGCGCCCTTCGCCAGGAAATCCTGGGCCCCCTCGTGGATCGCCTCCTGGGCGAGGGTGGGGTCCTCGATGCCGGTCAGAACGACGATCGGCGTCGTCGGCAGGAACTCCTGAACCGCCCGGAACGCCTCGATCCCCTGGCTGTCGGGCAGGCCGAGGTCGAGAAAGACGACGTCCCAGTTGGAGTCGGCGGCGGATTTGCGCGCGTCGGACAACGACGCGACTGTGATAACGTCGGCCGGCCGGTCCGCCGCGTCGCGCAACGCCGCTTCAATCCGGCACGCGTCGGCGACGTCGTCCTCTACCAGAAGGATCCTCAACGGACGGTTCGTCACGTCTCCACCCGGGGATCGTCTGTCTCGATGTCGAGCTTCGCCTGCTCGATGCGGACGCCTTCCCGCTTCTCACGGTACATGTCCCGGTCCGCCGCGTCCATCAGTTCCTCGAGTGTCGGGGCGGTCGTCGGGGCAAACGGCGCGATCCCGATGGAGACGGAAACGCGATCGATCGCTTCGCAAGACCGGCTCTCCACCGCGAGGCTCTCGCGGAACCGCCGGATGAGCGAAGGGATCCCCGGCGGATGGGCCTCGACGGCGAGGGCGACGAACTCGTCGCCGGCGAGACGGGCGATGATGTCGGATTCCCTCGTCGCTTCCAGGAACGCCCGCGCGACGGCGCACAACGCACGGTCGCCGATCAGATGCCCGTGCGTGTCGTTGATCGACTTCAGATCGTCGACGTCCGCGAGCAGAAGGACCGATTCGCGCCCGTTGCGTTTCGCGAGACGGAGGCTCTGCTCGGCGAGGATCCAGAATCCCCTCCGGTTGTAGAGGCCGGTCAGCGGGTCGCGCAACGACAGCTCTTCGAGTTCCTGATAGAACGCGTGCCGCTCCGCCGCGTAGCGGACGGCGTGGATCAGCAAGTTCCCTTCGAGCTGCCCCTTGACGAGGTAGTCCTGCGCTCCTCTCCGGACCGCCTCTCGCGCGGTCGCCAGGTTGCTTTCGCCGGTGAGGATGATGACCGGCACGTCCGGTGCCTGCGCCCGCAGGCGATCGAAGCTTTCGAGCCCGGCGCTGTCAGGCAGGCCGAGGTCGAGCAGGACGAGGTCGACTTCGTCGGCATCGAGCAGTGGGACGCTTTCGTCGACCCGTTCGACGGCCGTGACGACGTACGGCCGATCGCTCGACTCGAGGATCCTCTCGACCAGTCGAACGTCGTCCGGATTGTCTTCGATCAGTAGAACTCTAGTCGGCACGGTCGTCCAGGTGCCGCGTGCCGATCGCCGACCGGAAGCCCTCGCTCCGGTTCAGACGGGGCGCCGCCTCCCGCCTCCGCCGCGCACTCTCTTCGCCTCCCTCGACCAGGAGGATTCCGACCGACCTCCCGATCCTCGATGCGCTCACCTTGCCTCCTTCCCCGGGTTCTCTCCTGATGCCTCCACGTCGCTCGAAGACTCGCTTTCACGGCGCGAGCCTGATTCGGATTCCCTCGTATTCGCCACGATCGTGCACTCGGCGAAAGGCCGAAGAGATTCTATCACGGATCTCCGGGCCGATTCCGATCCCGTTGCCTCGTACTGCGCACTGGACTCGATTCGCGATTCGGTCTACCCTCTACCCTCCACTCGGGAGGGACCAATCGAATGAGGTCAGCCAAGGCGAGTGTCGTGGTCGTTCTTGTCGGACTGATCGGGCTCGCGGCCGCGGCATCACCGTTCGTCCACGGGCCGTACTCCGGAGCGCCCAGCGCCGATTCGGTCACGATCAGTTGGGAAGCCGAAGCACCGGGGGCGGGACGGATCGAGTACGGCTTCCGCGCCGCGTACGAGGCGAGCGGCACATTGCCGGAGGTCGTGGTTGTTCCCGTTCCCGAGGAGGACGCCGACGACACGTGCCACGTGACGCTCGTGAATTTGGAGCCCGGCACCGACTACGTCTACCGCGTCGTCCTTAAAAACGGCGAGGACGACTCATCGAGCGACGTCGGGTTCTTCTGCACCGCACCCGAGCCCGGAGAGCCGGTCTCGTTCGCGGTTCTCGCCGACACGCAGTGGCAGTCGGAGACAACGAATCCTCTAGAGCTCGTGGGGGACGCCATCACGTCCGACCCGACGCCGTTCCAGTTCATCCTCCACGCCGGCGACGTCGTGGAGAGCCCGTCGAGCTACTATTGGGACCACTGGTTCGCCTCGTTCGACGACATGCTGCTCAGGGCTCCGTTCATTCCGGTCCTCGGCAACCACGAAAAAAACCACCGATCGTACTACGAGACGTTCTGCCTGCCGCCCGGCGAGGGGAAGAACGACGAGCAGTGGTGGGCGCTTCACTGGGGGGACGTCGTGATCGTCGGGCTCGACACGAACGTCAAAAAGGCGTCCGAATTCACCGCGCAGCAGGAGTGGGCGCGGGCGCACCTCTCCGGCCCCGAGCCGCACAAGTTCGTGATCTTCCACCACCCGACCTTCAGCGACGGCGAGTACTTCTTGGACCGGATCTACCACCCGATCTTCGTCGAGGCCGAGGTCGACGTCGTGTTCAACGGCCATTCCCACCACTACGAGCACATCCTTCGCGACGGAGTGACCTACCTCGTCGTCGGGGGTGGCGGCGCGATCCCAAGGGAGACGAGACCGGAGCATATCCAGGGATCGGACGTCTCGATTGAGGGGCACTTCTTCTACACGCGGGTCAGCACCACGGCCGATCGGATGCGCGTCGAGACCTTCTCCGTCGCGCAGCGCCGCCCGGACGGCGAGCTCGCGTTGACCGGCGAGCGGCTCGACGCGTTCGCCCTGCCCGAGGAGGTCGCCGAAGGCGCCCCGATCGCGCTGTGGGCCGCCCTCGCCGTTGCGGTCGGAGCGATCGCCGCGGCCTGGCTGCTCCTCCGCGCGCTCGGTGACTGACGTTGCGTCGATCCTGAAAGGTTCTCCTGGAAGACCGTGGCAGAAGGTAACTGCTACCAGCAGCGTCTCCTCCGTTTCCAGTGGCATTTTCGGCGTCCGCGGGCCGACGCGTGGCCGCTTTGCCTCGGCCATATCCTGTCTGTATACTGAGTGCCCGCTTCTCGGCTAGACGGGTCCTAAGGGGGCGCATTGGAGGCAGTCCGCACCGAGCAGCAGTATCTCGCGCGACAACGGATCTACCGACTGTCGCTGTACGTCCTCCTGTTTGCCGGCTGCGCGATCATGCTTTTCCCGTTCTTCTGGATGATCACCACGTCGTTCAAGACGCAGTCGGAAGCGTTGCGCATCCCTCCGCAGTGGATCCCGGTGTCGTTTCGATGGCAGAACTACATCGAGGCGTGGAACGCCGCCCCGTTCGGCTGGTACTTCTTCAACTCCTTCTTCATGGCGATCACGACGACGGTCGGTGAGGTCTTCACGACCATCCTCGCCGCGTACGCGTTCGCCAAGATGAAGTTCTTCGGCAAGGGCCCGCTGTTCGCGATCCTTCTCGGCACGATGATGATCCCCGGCCAGATGCTGCTGCTGCCCAACTACGTGACGCTGGCCCGTATCGGGTGGCTCGACAGCTACCAGGCGTTGATCATCCCGTGGCTCGTTTCGGTCTTCGGGATCTTCCTCCTCCGGCAGTTCTTCATGAGCATTCCCGACGAGTTGCGCGACGCGGCGCGGATCGACGGCTGCTCGCGGTTCCGGTTCCTGTTCACGATCGTGGTCCCGCTCTCGAAGCCGGCGATCTTCACCGTCGCGCTTCTGAAATTCATGGGAAGCTGGAACTCGTTCCAGTGGGTCCTGATCATGACGACCAGCCCGGAGATGCGGACGGTCCCGGTCGGTCTGCAGGTCTTCTCGAGCGAGATCGGCACAGCGTACGAGAAGCTGATGGCCGCCTCGGTCCTCGCGATCATTCCCATCCTGGCTCTGTTCCTGTTCACGCAGAAGCAGTTCATCCAGGGGGTCGCGAGAACGGGGATCAAATGATGAATCGATCGTACCGATCGAAACAAGGAGGTGATGGAACACCCGGTGGTACGCAGGCTGTCTGTACGACGGATGGTCAATCGACTTCAAGGAGGTTGTGAACGATGAAGCTTCGAAACACATGGATCGCTCTCGGACTCCTCGCTGTGCTTTTCATCGGATTTGCGGCGACGGCCGCGGAGCCGGTCACAATCGAATTCTGGCACCGGTTCAGCGAGCGCCACAACGAGACGCTACAGCAGCTGGCAGACTGGTTCACGGAACGGTATCCGAACATCAATGTGGAGTGGGTCTACCAGGGAAGCTACAGCGC